>OGXS01000226.1_pt1 | contig 58327 bp, 56 predicted proteins | sample 1576371 | NCBI WGS metagenome assembly OGXS01 (sample SAMEA3541475, study PRJEB24748) | human gut metagenome | biome: human gut; feature: human-associated habitat; material: faeces | place: China | collected 2012
TGACGACCGTCCTTGATGTCAATGCGGTCGGAAAAATCTACCACCGGACAAACATAGTTGTTATCACAAGCCACATCGGCCAGAGCACACAGAACGTCAAGCGCTGCGATAGCCTGCGCAGTTTTCTGCACACGGTGGACCTCAGCGGCAATTCGGTCGCGCACAGAAACGAATACCTCGTACTCGAGAGCGGTCAGGCGTTCTTGTGCACCGAGCACGGTGCTCTCGAGCTGTTTCAACTCCTCGGTGATATAGCGCTCGCTGTTCGCAAGCGTCTGCTTACGAATATAGTTCTCCGGAACCGCCTCCGCATTGGAGCGGCTGACCTCAATATAATAGCCGAACACACGGTTGTAGCCGATTTTCAGCTTGCTGATGCCGGTACGCTCGCGTTCCGCCTGCTCGATTTCGGCAATTTTGCCCTTGCCGCCGGACGCAAGGTCGCGCAGACGGTCAATCTCCTCGTTGAAGCCTTTGCGGATCATGCCGCCTTCCCGAAGAAGAATCGGCGGCTCGTCTACAATGGCCTGCTCGACCAGCGCGCGGATGTCTTCGAGCAGATCAATCTTGCCGGTCAGCTCGCGCAGCATAGCCTGGCCGAACAGAGCAGCCTGCGTTTTGATCTCCGGCAGACAAGAAATTGCCGCCGACAGCGCACGCAGATCACGGCAGTTTGCAGTGCCGTAGGCTACGCGCCCGATCAGGCGCTCCATATCGAACACCCGCTTGAGTGCGTCCGTCAATGCCGTGCGGGCAATTATATCGTCACACAATGCACCTACCGCCTGCTGACGGCGTGCAATATGCAGCGGATTATACAGCGGTTTTTCAATCCACTGACGAATCAGGCGCGAACCCATTGCCGTGCGCGTGTGGTCAAGCACCCACAGCAGCGTGCCCTTCTTCTCCTTGGTGCGCATGGTCTCGCAAAGCTCGAGATTGCGGCGTGCGATCAGGTCAAGCTCCATATACTGGCCTTGATGGTACACCTGTAGCTGATTCAGACTGGAAAGGCTGGCCTTCTGCGTCTGCTCGAGGTAATCCAACAGACCGCCGAGGCACTGCACAGTGCACGGCAGGTCGGTCAAACCTGCAGCATCAAAGTCCTGCACCTTGAAGTGCTCCTGAATGCGTTCCGCACTGCGCTGTGCCTCAAAGCACTCCTCCGGCATCGGCTCTATGAGCGCCTCCAGACGTTCCTTCAGAAAGGACCGAAGGCCGTCTGCCGAAATGGCTCCGCCGCCGACCAGCACCTCACGCGGCGCAAAACGTCCGAACTCGCTGGTGATGTCATTCCAGTTATCCGAGCCGGTCGCATACACCGAACCTGTCGTAATATCAGCAAAGCATACGCCGACGGAACCACCGGCTGCATATACACAGCCGAGAAAGTTGTTCCGGTTTTCATCCAGCATGGAGGCTTCCACGACCGTACCCGGTGTCACGCGTCGGATGATCTCGCGCTTGACCAGACCTTTTGCCTTTTTCGGGTCCTCCATCTGCTCACAGATCGCAATTTTGTAACCCTTCTGCACCAGCTTGGCAATATAGCCTTCCGCGCTGTGATACGGCACGCCGCACATCGGTGCACGTTCTTCCAGACCACAGCTTTTACCGGTTAATGTGATCTCCAGTTCCTTTGATGCGGTAATCGCATCATCAAAAAACATCTCATAAAAGTCGCCAAGTCGATAGAACAGGATGCAGTCCTTGTAATTTTCTTTTGTTTTACAATATTCCCTCATCATCGGTGATAATACACTAATATTCTCCGGAAACCCAGTGTTTATGCGGTCTCCCGGCTCCCTGTTTACTATTCGAACTCTATCGTCCCCGGCGGCTTACTGGTCAAATCATACATGACCCGATTAACCCCCTTGACCTCATTAATGATCCGGCTCATCACCTTATTCAGCACCTCAAACGGGATTTCCGCTGCCTCAGCGGTCATAAAGTCGATGGTCTTCACCGCCCGCAGTGCCACTGCATAGTCATAAGTCCGCTCATCGCCCATAACGCCTACGCTTCTCATATTTGTCAAAGCGGCGAAATACTGGTTGATATCCTGATCCAGTCCAGCCTTAGCGATCTCTTCCCGGTAAATCGCGTCCGCATCCTGGACGATCTTTACCTTTTCTTCTGTCACCTCGCCGATGATACGGATACCAAGTCCCGGTCCTGGGAATGGCTGACGGAATACCAGCTCTTTCGGGATTCCCAGCTCCAGTCCGGCCTTACGCACCTCGTCTTTAAAAAGATCTCTTAATGGCTCAATGATCTCTTTGAAATCTACAAAGTCAGGAAGTCCGCCCACGTTATGGTGGGATTTGATCACAGCAGACTCACCGCCCAGACCGCTTTCCACCACATCCGGATAGATCGTTCCCTGAGCAAGGAAGTCTACAGCGCCGATCTTCTTTGCCTCTTCCTCGAATACACGGATAAATTCTTCCCCAATGATCTTCCGCTTCTGTTCTGGCTCTGTTACGCCTGCCAGTTTCTTATAATATCTCTCCTGCGCATTTACGCGGATGAAATTCAGGTCGAAATCACCTTCCGGCCCGAAGACGGATTCCACCTCGTCTCCCTCATTTTTACGCAGAAGTCCATGGTCTACAAATACGCATGTCAACTGTTTTCCGATCGCTCTGGAAAGCAGGCCCGCGGCGACAGAAGAATCCACACCGCCGGACAGCGCCAGCAGCACTTTGCCGTCTCCTACTTTCTCACGGATCCGTTTGATAGACTCTTCTACAAAGGAATCCATCTTCCAATCACCGGAACAGCCGCAGACTTTCTTTACGAAATTATCGATCATCTTCGTTCCTTCCGCCGTGTGCAGCACCTCTGGATGGAACTGGATCGCATACAGTCCCGCCTCCGCGTTTTCCGCCGCGGCCACCGGGCAGTCTGCCGTATGGGCTGTAATCTCAAATCCAGGCGCGATCTTGGAAATATAATCAAAATGGCTCATCCAGCAGATCGTCTTTTCAGACACATCGGCAAAGATTTTGGAAGCCGTTTTATCGATCAGCACTTCCGTCTTTCCGTATTCTCTTACCTTCGCCCGCTCTACGGTCCCTCCCAGCACATGCATCATCAACTGGGCGCCGTAGCACAGCCCCAATACAGGGATTCCCAGCTCGAACAGTTCCCTGGAGTATGTGGGCGAATCTTCCAGATAACAGCTATTTGGCCCGCCTGTCAGAATGATTCCCTTGGGGTTCATTCCCTTAATGGTCTCAAGATCCGTCCTGTAAGAATAGATCTCACAGTATACATTGCTTTCCCGGACGCGTCTTGCGACCAGCTGGTTATACTGGCCGCCAAAATCCAGGACAATGACTAACTCTCTCTTCAACTTATGTTCCTCCTTATCTGCCAGATTCTTTCCTGACAGGTTTCTCTTTAACAGGTTTTTGCATTTCTTTCCCGTCTTTGCGACGTCTTAGCTACATTATAAAGTAGCCGTCCTTTATTTACAATCATCATTTCTCATTTCCCGAAAAATACCGTTGAAAATAACTCACGCCGTCTCTCTCAAGAACATCCTTCTCGAATTCCTAGGAAATTGCCTGATGTTTCCATTTTCCGCTGTAATACCGGAAGATAAAGCAGCCTCCCCGCACCAGCCAGTCGATGACCATAGCCACCCACACGCCAAAGACTCCCAGTCCCATATATTTTCCCAAAATGTAACTGAAAATGATGCGGAAGATCCACATAGACACAACGGAAATGATCATGCACATCTTTGCGTCTCCGGACGCCCGAAAGGTAGCCGGCAGGGTAAAAGACATCGGCCAGAACAAGATACAGCAGATCGCGTAAAACACAATGATCTGCCGGGTCGTCTGAGCTGTCAGGTCCGAAAGATTATATGCCTTTAAGATCACCGGAAGCAGCGCCACTATAACCGCGTTCGCTATCACCATACTGATATGGGTAATGATCAGCAGTTTTTTTGTATAGTATTTTACCTGTTCATAGTCTCCTGCTCCCACACACCGGGCAATGACGGTCGTCACCGCAAGGGCGATAGCCATTCCTGGCAGCACCTGGAACGAAGCCAGCACATTAGACACCGCGTTTGCCGCGATCGCATAGGTTCCAAATGTGGACACCAAGCTGAGCACAATGATCTTTCCAAGCTGGAACATGCTGTTCTCCAAACCATTTGGCACGCCAATGCTCAAAATCTTCCGGATCAAAGCCCAGTCAGGGCGATACCGTAATTTTGCCTCGATAAAAATGTCTCTTCTCTTATCACAAAGCAGAATGATGATCAGCACAGCCGCTACGATCCTGGACACTAACGTTGGAATTGCCACTCCCTCCGTCCCCCGGTGGAATCCATAGATCAAAATCGCGTTCCCGCTCACGTTGACCACATTCATGACAATCGAAACCCGCATGGAAATCTTCGAATTTCCCATGGTACGGAAAATAGCCGCGCCTCCGTTGTAGAGGGCGATAAAAGGGATGGATGCCGTCACGATCAGCAAATATGTATTGGCATGTCCCATAACATCCGGCTCGATCTGTCCAAACACCCCGTGAAGGATCCAGTCCTTGAACACATAGATCAGTATCGTTACCGCCGCCGCGCAGATCGTGATAAACCAGATCAGCTGCGTGGCAGATCTGCACGCTCCTTCTTTCCGTTTCTGCCCCAGATACTGACCGGATACTACTGCCCCTCCAGTAGCCAGCGCCGCAAACAGGTTGATCAGCAGCACCATGATATTATCTACCAAAGATACGCCGGATACAGCCGCCTCGCCCACACTGGCTACCATGATGCTGTCGGCCATTCCTACCAGAACAGCCAGAAATTGTTCTACGATCAGCGGCAGGATTAGTACCCGAAGATCCCGGTTGCTGAACAGATACTGGCTCCTGTCTTTTTTCTCCGCTATCGCTGTCATGTTTACAAGTCGCCTTCTTTCGTAACAAACTTCACGTTTGTAATAAATTTCCCAATCAAGTATACTTGTTTTTCCTCGCAAAGTATAGATAAACCTGAAAAATATTTCTTTTCCATTAAATGATTTCTCTTGACATATCTGCCATCATACCGGCTGCGGCGGGAAACCAAGAACAGTTTGTTCCAGATCTTCCACCGCAAAATATGTATCCTTTACGCCTGCTGATGCCGGTATTTTTCTCTGGTTGCAAGACCGCCCCGGATATGACGCTCAGATTTATTTACATCCAGCACTTTACGAACTTCTGAAGCCAGGCCTGGATTGATCTGCCGGAGACGCTCGGTTACATCCTTATGTATGGTACTCTTGCTTACCCCGAATTTTTTCGCCGTCTGCCTCACCGTCGCCTTGTGTTCAATGATATAACTGGCAATCTCTACCGCCCGCTCTTCAATATAATCTTTCAAGAAAAATCCCCCTGCAAACATTGTTTTTACAATCTATGCAGGGGAATTCCAAGTCATACCTGTTATGACTGTCTCAAAAACAATTCTTGACTTCTCTCTCTTGTTATGCAACAATCGTTATGTAACACTTGTAATTTATTATCAGCAAAGGATTCTATCATGCCTCCAAAACAAAAAACAACAAAAGATATGATTTTAAACACCGTCTTAGAGATCACAAGAGAAACCGGATTTGAGGCGGTAAACGCAAGAAGTATCGCCAGCCGGTTAAAATGTTCGACCCGCCCTATTTTTACTTGCTATGAAAATATGGAAGACTTAAAAAAATCCTTCCTTGACTTTGCGTTTCAGTTCTACGAAGGGTATGCGGCCGATTATCACGCCTCCAGAACAGACGTCCCTTATTTAGCCCTTCCTCTTTCCTATGTAGACTTTGCCAGGGAGGAAACCCATCTATTCAAACTTCTGTTTATGACTGACATGGATCTCTATATGGAAGAAACAAAAGATTTCTACAAAGAAATCGGGAACGAAGAAAAGGCCAAAACTTTTTCAGATCAGATTGGTATGGGATTGGAGCAGGGCAGACGTATTTTCCTGGATCTGTTTCTTTACAGCCATGACATAGCCGTTTTGACAGCCACTGGGAAACTAGCGTTAGACGCAGATACTGTCCAGGTCATGCTCCAAAATTTATTAGACTCCCTTCACTAGGAAAGGTATATGCAAAATGAAAACGAATTCTTATCTGATTGATTTTTATAATACTTATGACGAGGACAGCCGGCTTACTTCCAGACACGGAAGCGTTGAATTTCTCACCACCATGCGCTATATACAGAAATACCTGGAAACAGACAGCCGTATACTTGAAATCGGCGCCGGTACAGGAAGGTATTCTCACGCCCTTGCGCGCCAGGGTTATCTTGTTGATGCCGTGGAATTGATCCAACATAACATAGATATTTTTCAAAAAAATAGTTCTCCGGAAGAAAAAATCTCCATTATCCAGGGAAACGCTTTGGATCTATCTGCTTTTTCTGATGACCAATATGATATTACATTATTATTAGGCCCTCTTTATCATCTTTATAGCAAGGAGGATAAGCGGCAGGCGATCCGGGAAGCGATTCGGGTCACCAAACCAGGCGGCGTTGTTTTCGCCGCATACGTTATCTCCGATGGGTGTCTGCTGGATGAAGGTTTCCACCGCGGAAATATCAATGTCGCTGAATATATAGGACAGGGGCTTATCGATTCCGCAACATTCGCCGCCACATCCAAGCCAAAGGATTTATTTGAGCTTGTCCGCAAAGAAGATATTGATGATCTTATGTCTGTCTTCCCTGTAACCAGACTCCACTATATCGCGGCCGATGGCTGTTCCCTTTTTATGCGTGAGGCGATCGACCAAATGGATCCTGAGACTTTTCAGCTCTATTTAAACTACCATTTCGCCGCCTGTGAGCGGGAAGATCTCTCCGGCGTCACAAGCCACGCGCTGGACATTTTTAAGAAGGGACGGTGATTTCCCGCCATCCCTTCGTTTTTCTATATGGAACAATCATATTTCTCCACTTTGCAGGGCTTCTGCCCTCTGGTAAAGAGATATGCGTCTGTTACAGGCATTTCCAGGATCGTATTCGCCGTTTTGTTTGCCTTCACAGCAATATATTTTGCCGTCTCCACATCCTGTCCGCCCAGATACAGGCAGTTGTCGCAGTTATTGATGATGGTCTGCCCTTTCTCCAGACCGTACATGCCGTAAAGCTGGGTAATGCTCTGTAAGATGATGCTGACATAGATCTCTCTTGACCGGATGACGGATATGATCTTGTCAAAATCTGGTATGGTCGTGTTGGAAGCAAAGTCGTCCAGGATGATCCGCACCGGCACCTTCAGGCGGTGATCCGCATAATCTTTGTCCGCGCTTCTGCAAAGTATGTGAAACGCCTGCGTATAGATCATGTTCAGGAATTTATCCTGAGAACGGTCCATATCGCTGATGTTCAGGAACAAGGCGATCTTTTTTCTTCCCATCTTCGCAAAGTCTACCTGATGAGGATTGAGGGCAAATGCCTTCGCCCCTTCAGTCGTAAAGATATTCAGCTTTTCTCCCAGCATAAGTTCGATACAGCCTTGTGTTGTCTGGGCTCTGCTGCCATTTTTAAATAAATTCCACTTTCTGACGGCAATACTGTCCGGGTATACTTCTTCCCACTCCGCAAGCATACGGGCAAATACTTGATTGCTCAGAAATCCCGCCAGCCTCGCCACACTTCCCATATGGTGTTCTTCCCTGGGAAGGGCTTCTAAAACGTAGGCGATCAGCGCTTCCATCTCCAGCCAGGCCGCATAATCCCAATAGGGATCTTTATAACACTCCGCCGGAGCGGCGGCCTGCGCCACCGTCATAATGTCCTGCTCATTATAACGGTCTGTGTTCTCATCATACCGGATGGCCGACAGCACATTATAGCCCATGGGTGAATTCTTCATATCAGTGAAATCCATCAGCCACACCTCATAGCCGGCCTCTTCCAGGATCGGTCTGAACTCCTGGTGGAGCGAATTCTTTGTGTCCGCCACGATGATACTGTCGCTGGCGCACTTAAGATTCGGCCTTACATAGCCTCTGGTCTTCCCGGCGCCGCTCACGCCGATGATCAAATCATTATTGTTAATGCCTGTCACCCAGGTATTATTATTCATGGTCTTGTTTTTTGCCAGAATTCTATAGGTATCTCTCTGTTCCGGTTTCTGGGTCATGATTTTACACCTCCTATAATCGTGTGATGATCTTATCTGCAAGCCCAAACGCGATCGCGTCTTCCGCGTAGAAATAAGTGTCCTTCGCTGTCCGCTCCAGCACTTCTTCCACCGTGCGGTGGGTATGTTCGGATAAAATCCCGGCAATGATCTGCCTTGTATTCATCAGGTCTTTCACCTGGGCATCCAAGTAGGTGGCGCTTCCCCGGATCCCGCCCCCCGCGATCAGGGGATCATGGATCATCACACGGGAGTGGGCAAGCATTTCTCTCAGATCTCCCGCCGCGAACAGGACCGCCCCCATACTCGCCGCAAGTCCTACGCACACCGTACGGATCGGACATCGGACCGCCTTCATCACATCATAGAGTGCCAAGCCGCTGGAGACTTCCCCTCCGGGGCTGTTGATGTAGATCGTGATCTCTTCATCCGGGTCTATCCGTTCCAGATAGCGGAGCTGGAGGATAAGGGAGTTTACAGAATCCTCATTAATGGCTCCCACACACTCTACCTCCCTGTGCAGCAGCATCTCATCCTGGATGGCATGGGCAATGTATCCATTGCTGGTTTCTTTAATGATCATCGGTGTCGTCATGTTTTAACACTCCTCTCTTTACAGATTTCTTTTAATCAAAGGGCAATTCGTCTTCGAAGGGAAGGCTGCTTCCGTCTCTCCTCATCCTCCATCTTTCCTGCTTCTTCTGATATATCCGGGCAAATGGCAGGATCAGGCAGTTATACACCTGATAGCACCAATCTTCCTCGTCTTCCATACTCAAAATATGATCGAAGAAACTGCATACAGGTACGTTATTTTTATAATATGACAAAGATTCCAGACTCTTCAGTTCTTCTGCCAGAGCCGGTTCTTCCAGGATTTTCTGTATAGCGGCCGCATACTCCTGAAGCCCTATGACCTGCGGACCGTTTCGCAGACAATATTGACGCCATGTCTCTTTGCCGTCAGGCTGTCTCGAAATTTGGGACTGCATCCGCCGGATTCTTTCCTCCAGGGGGATTTTCTTAATCTCTTTTCTCTCCATCTTAAAATTCCTCCTCCCATCTTACAGGAACTAAGTAAGCCAGCGCTTCCTTCAGCTTTTCATCTGGAAGCTCTCCCTTTGCCGCTCCGGGCCATTTTTCATTGATCATCTGGCACACTTCCCCAAAAGTAGTGTAGCGCGCCTGGAAAACATCCATCCCCAGATTCTTGATCAGCCTTTCTTCCTTCCTAGAATCTAGGTCCGGCAGGCAGATTCTTATATAGTCCTCCAGATACATGTCACACAAGGTTTCCAGGATATGGGCCGTCCAGTTAACGTCGCCGATCTGGCCGCACTTCGCGGCGGCAATTCTTTTCTCTAATCCATTTTTAACCAATGTCATAAGTACCTCCTCTTTGCTTAGACAACACAAGCTGGCAATAAGTTTTACTGCAAAAAGAAAAAACCATTCATATATCAATTTGCAAGGCTTGATTTAGGACAGACTCCTAGCAGGAATCGTCCTGCCTCATCCTTTTGGATTCCTCATGGGGAATCCTTCATTTCATCATCCTTACAAACTCATATATAAATGGTTTTATATTATTATATTTTCCCTATTTAATTGTCAGGGTCGAAACCTTGTTCTTATAGTAGCAGACAGATTTTCCATTGTCAACCCACAGTTAAAATTTTGACAGCCTCAGTAACACAAACCATCCGCGCGTAAATCGCGCGGCTGGTTTGTATCATGTCTTCTGAAAAATTCCGGAACTGCTCCTGCTGTCTCTCTGCCGGTCCTTCGTTATTTTATCACATAGGCGATCACATCTGCCAGGAACAGCACTGCCAGTATTCCGGTCACAATGTTAAAGGTCTTTTTGGACATCTTTTCTGTCAGCTTCACGAACAACGGCTGAAGCACATATAGAAAGACCATCCCGCCGATCCCAAACCGGATACTTGGGTTCAGCGCGATCCGCCCTTGGAAATTAAAGGCAAATCTCCGGTAATCCCACATCCATTCTCCAGTCGTAAATTCCATGATATAGCTTCCGATCAATTCCACAACGGTGGTGATCACTACGATCCCTATAAAAACCAGAACCGGAGTAATATTGACCTTCCCCAGGCATATCCGCTTTCTCTGCAAGTTCCCTAGGGAAAAAAGCAAGATCAGCGCTCCCACTCCATAGATGATGCAGTATGGGCCAAATAAAGCGCCTCGATTGGAAAATCCCCATCTGTACACTGCAACTTCCAGGAAAACTTCGTAAATCCATCCAATTACGGAATAGAGTATAAAATAGAAAAAATATGCCTGCAGTTTCTCTCTAAATGTATTCTCTCTCATCACTTCTTCCTTTTCTTTCGTTTTTTCTCGTTCTCACGCTTCCGGCATATGGGTGACAGCCGCCATGGCCGTTCCTCATGCTTACTCTTTCTTGGCTCTGGTCACCGTGTCCGCCACACTCTCCATGATCGCCCCGTACATTCCGGTCCGGTTCATAGCGTAGACCGCCTCAATAGTGACCCCGCCAGGGGAGGTCATCCGGTCCAGCACTTCCAGGGGATGGTCTCCCGCCTTCTCCACCTGGAGCGCCGTTCCCATCAGATTAGACAGGCACAGCTTCCTTGCTTCCTTTCTGGAAAATCCAGCCCTCACTCCGGCATCGATCATCGCGTTAAGGAATTCCAGTATGAAAGCAGGCCCCGCGCTGCTGTAAGCGGTGAACACATCAAACATCTCTTCCCTTACTTCCAGTACTTGTCCGATCGCCTCCAATACCTGCCGCAGAAGATCCAGATCTTGTTCTGTCACCGTCTGGCTTTTGCAAAACGCGCTGTATCCGTATCCTGTTTCTGTCAGCGTATTTGGCATAACGCTGACGATCTTCTTATCTTCCCCCAGCAGCGCCTGATAGTCCCGGATGCCTGATCCCGCGCAGATAGAAGCGAACACGGTACTCTCTTTCATCAGCGGCTTTAACCTTTGACACACTTCGCTGACGCCAGCCTCACTGACCGCCAGGATCAGAAGGTCTCTGTCCCTTACCGCCTCTTCCAACTTACCGCTGCCGCTGACTCCATAGGTCTGCGCCAGATATTCCGCCCGTTCTTTCGTCCGGTTATAGACGGTGATCTCTTCCGCTTGGAACGTTCCGCTTCCAAGCATCCCCTTGATCATGCCTTCCGCCATACTTCCGCCGCCAATGAATCCAATGTTTCTGCCCATGTCCCGCTCCTCCTCTTCCATCTTCGTTTCTATCATCAATTATGGATCTATAATTCCACAATCTTCGCTTTATGGTAAATCCGCGGAAGAAATTTGTTCAAAAGATCCTGGGTCTTTATCTTTAAATGGGTCTGATTCGTCCCGGAATTGCAGCCAAACCACTCTTCTTTTGCCACTTCCTTGTCCACGATCAATTGAACATACTCATCCTCATCATTCAAAAGTCCCATAACAGAAGCAGAACCAGGTTTACAGCCCAAGTATTCCTCCATTTTATTTTCCGGGGCAAACGATAATTTGGACACACCGATTTTCTTTCCCAGCGCCCCTGTATCCAGCTGTTTATCCGCCGGCAGCACTACCAAAAAGAAACTCGTCTTTTTCTGATTACAAAGAAAGATGCTCTTCCGGATCTCCGTTCCCAGCGCTTTATCGATTTCCTTACACTCTTCCATCGTCTCCACTATGTCATTTTCTACACGCTCATAGGGAATATGCAGTTTTTCGAGCAGCGCAAAAGTTTTATCCTCTGTCGGGTTTTCCCCTTCTTAGGGGCTGTTGTATAGATCTGGCTGATATAGATCATAGTTCCTCCTTTTTTGAAACTTCTCCAAGCGGCCTTTCTCGCTTTCCACTCTCTTGCTTTCCTCTATTTGCGCAAAACAGTGTCAGAGCAGCCGCCCCAACACTGTTTTGCCTTCCTGTTTCCTTCTGGTCCGATACCGCCGACAGATTGTCCTAGCGGACAAACTCAGAGGTCAGGATCAATTCTTCCGGTTTCAGATCCTTTTTCACAGCGTCCTCAAATCCTTCCGGACCGATCTCCTCAAAAGAAACTGAGATATCCTTCGTTCCCCAGCAGCCGGATTCCTCCGCCAGGCACTCCTGCAGTTTGTGGGCCAGATTTTCTTTCATCTCCTGGCTTCTTCCCGGATATAATTTTACGCTGATATGTGGCATATGTTTTCCCTCCCATGCTTTTGATGATTCCTGTTCTAACATTAACATCTGAGATTCTGTCTGTCAATATATCAGGCCCCTTTCCTCTGCCGCCGCAAGCCAGGCCTCTGCCATGATCTTCGCTCCTTCTTCCGTCAGATGGGTGCCGTCTGTGGTAATGGCGTCATATCCCCTTTCTTCTGCCGCCTGGTTCAATCGGTCGTGCAGGGGAAGGAACGCCGCCCCCAATTCCCCGGCGATCTCCCGCTCGATCATTTCCACCTCACGGATTGCGGGAATCCAGTTAGCATATTCCAGCGGATGGGGAAAGATAAACGGCCCCAGGCACAGGATCTTGGCTTTTGTCTCTTCCTGTATCCTTCCCAGCAGTTTCCGGTAGTTCTGGGCAAATTCCTGTTCTTCCAGCGTTTTCCCTGTATTCTTATACACCGCTGTGTCATTGCAGCCGATCTGGACACTGACCAGATCTGGGTCAAACCGCTTGCAGTCATACTCAAACAGCCGGAGAAGCCCGGACACCGTAAATCCGTCATGACCGGAATTGCGCACAAAGTCGTCTCGTCCCATCTCCCGCAGCTTCTTTCCGATCAGCGCCACATATCCGCTGCCCAGTCCCGCTCCGTCCACGTTCATTTTGTGAAAAGCGTCCGTGATACTGTCTCCCAAAAACACAATCTTCTTCAAGGTCTTTGCTTCTCCTTTCTTTCACCGGGCAGTCTCATCGGTTATGATAGCGGATTTCCTCATGTTTTTCCAGTTCATACACCGCCAAGTCTTGTCCGTCCAAGTCTTCCGCCCTCATATCTACCGCCTGGATCCTGGCGTTCTCATAGGTTTTGTAATAATATACACCGGTCCTTACATTCACGCAGCAGGAGTAAGTCGTAATATCATATTTGCCGGAATCTGTCACCACCGCTCCCCGCACCATACTCACATTATCTAAAATGTGAAAGAACTGGGATAGATTTGCTGTTTCTTCTTTGTCGCTGGCAGAATTCCATTTTAAGAAGGCTGCCTTCACAAACCGGGAAGCTGGAGAAGCATCTCCTGGAAGCCCCATAGCTCCCATTCCCTCGCCATATGTTTCCAGCTCCACTCCCTGGCAGAACCTGTTTGCGGGCGGATTTGGGGTCAGATTCAGATAGTTTCTCAGATTCATCTGATGGTAGGGAAACGGCGGATTGTTGGTCAGTACCCCTAAGGGATTCTCATAAATCTGGATTCCTTCTTTCACTGCTTCCACCACGATACAGCGCTCCCGATCCGCGATCATCCAGTGCAGCGGCGCGGGCGGCATCTGTTCCGCAAAGGAAATATCCCTGATATTCGCTTTTTTCAGCAATCCCGCGGCTTCTTCTACATTCTCACAGCTTCCCAGCAGCCAGGGGATCAGCTCAAAGCTTGCCGCATTGTGTTTCCCCTCTTCCTTCTCGCTGTTGTAATAAGCGTTTCCCGGAAAATTCAGTCCCGCCATGCCAAGCCCTTTCTCATTGACCGCCTCTGCGTATAAGGGGTATCCCTTTGCCACAGCGGCCATCCCGATCATGGCGAAACGAGTCTTTAAAGGCGCTTCCATTTCCCGCCAGCAAAAAGGATAATTTCTGGGTGTAACCACCACCTTTTCTCCAAAAGAATCTTCCAGATCCAAATTTCTTCCAAAATAAAAATCGCCGTTTTCATATGTGATGCAGGTACACATACAGCTTCCCTCCTTTTTCCTCCGTCTCTTTCCAAGGCGGTTTCCTTTATTTTTCCCCAATCCGGATCCCCATATGAAAAAACCTGCGGAGCCGTCCTGGTAAACAGCCCCGCAGGAATTCGTTCTTCCACATTTTTTAGAAAATATGATAGTTCACTACCAGCGCCGCGAATACGATGGATACCATGGACAGCAGCTTGATCAGGATGTTGATAGAAGGCCCGGAAGTATCCTTAAATGGATCTCCTACGGTATCTCCTACCACTGCCGCCTTGTGGGAATCGCTTCCCTTTCCTCCGTACGCGCCGCCTTCGATGTATTTCTTGGCGTTATCCCAGGCGCCGCCGGAATTTGCCATAAAGATAGCCATCAAGAAACCGGTTGCCGTAGATCCGGTCAGCAGGCCGATCACACCGTTGTAGCCCAGGATCAAACCCGTCACCACCGGGGTGATGATCGCCAGCAGGGTCGGCAGGATCATTTCATGAAGACTTGCCTTGGTACAGATGTCTACACAAGTCTCATAATCCGCATCCGCCTCGCCTTCCATCAGGCCTTTGATCTCCTTGAACTGCCGGCGCACTTCCACAACAATACTCTGGGCCGCCCGGCCTACCGATTCCATAGTAAGCGCCGCAAATACAAATGGCAGACAAGCGCCGATAAAGATTCCTACCAGCACTGTCGGATTCATCACACTCATATCAAGGCTCACACTGGAACCTCCTACTTCCTCTACCTTCTCAACATAAGAAGCGATCAGGGCCAGCGCCGTCAAAGCCGCGGAACCAATGGCGAATCCTTTTCCGGTAGCCGCGGTCGTATTTCCAAGAGAATCCAAGGCATCGGTACGTTTCCGGACTTCCGCCTCCAGGCCGGCCATCTCGGCGATACCGCCCGCATTGTCCGCGATCGGTCCATAAGCGTCCGTAGCCAGTGTGATACCCAGTGTAGACAACATTCCAACCGCCGCCAGCGCGATTCCATAAAGTCCTCTGGTTGTCTCGATAAATCCGCCGGAGAAGGCATATGCCGCCATAACGCAGACCGCTATGATAATGATCGGAACTGCCGTAGACAACATTCCAAGTCCCAGACCTCCGATGATCAGCGTCGCGGAACCAGTCTCTGATTTCGCCGCCAGCTTCTGGGTTGGCTTATATGTATCAGAGGTAAAATATTCGGTAAAGAATCCGATCAGCACTCCCGCAAGCAGTCCCCCCAGGATCGCGAAATAGAATCCGATGAAATCTTTGCCCAGGACAAACCATACAATCGGGAACGAGATCACAGCAATGATCAAAGCGCTGGTATTGGTTCCCCGGCGAAGGGCCTTCAGCAGTGTCATCTGATCGGTGCTCTCGCCTGTCTTTACCAGCATGGAACCAAGGATTGAAGCCAGCACGCCGATTGCCGCCAGGATCATGGGGATCACCACCGCATTGACACGGTCTACCGACTCAATCTTATTAAACGCGATCACACCCAGAGAGCAGGCAGACAGGATCGAACCAACATAAGACTCATAAAGGTCCGCTCCCATTCCGGCCACATCGCCTACGTTGTCTCCTACGTTGTCCGCGATGACCGCCGGATTTCTTGGGTCATCTTCCGGGATTCCAGCTTCAACCTTTCCTACCAGATCCGCTCCTACATCCGCCGCTTTCGTATAGATACCGCCTCCTACACGGGCAAACAGCGCCATAGAAGAAGCGCCCATTCCAAAGGTCAGCATGGTGCTGGTAATGTCTTCCAGCGGAAGCTTAAATACCAGACGCAGCAGCAGATACCAGATAGAAATATCCAGAAGTCCAAGCCCCACTACGGTAAAGCCCATAACAGAACCTGCGGAAAAAGCCACCCTCAGCCCTTTGTTCAGACTGTTCTGGCAGGCCGCCGCGGTTCTGGCGTTGGCTCTCGTAGCAATCTGCATCCCCACAAAACCGGAAAGCCCTGAGAAGAAACCGCCCGTTACAAAGGCAAAGGGCACAAACCAAGTCAGAAGCCCAAATGCCGCCATTGCCGCCAGGATCACAAACATTACCGCAAAGAAGCCGATCAGGATCTTATACTGACGCCGCAGATACGCCATCGCTCCATTGTGGATCGAAGCAGATATCTTTTTCATGCGGTCGCTTCCCTGCGGAAAGCTAAGAACCTTTTTCGCTCTGCTGAACGCAAATAAAAGCGCGATCACAGAGCCGCACAATGTAAGTAGTGCTAATTGATTATCCATTTCACTCTCTCCCTCCCATTCCTGGAAATGAAATTTTCTCTGTCTGGCAATATTGTAACACTTTCAATCAAGTTTTGGTATCCCTTTTTGCTCCGCTCTCTTCTCTCCCGGCTTTCTTAGCGTTCTATTTGCCTCCCCCGGCTTCCGGATATTCAAAGCACAGCAGCCGGTAAGGCGCCTCGTCTTCCTCGATCGCCGGGAATCTTCCCACCTCTTCGTAGAAACGGTTGTCTGTATGATCGTCATTACATTTGGACACCTCGCCGATCAAAACATCTCCCGTGCCTGGAACCACGTCAAAATCATGGTACAGATAAGGCGGAATGGTAATGCTCTCTCCCGGACGAAGCTCCACTCCGGTTCCGGCTTTGACCGTGTAGCGGCGGCCATCGGAATGGACCTCCACCTCTGTGTCCGCCAGTTCCTCTTTTTCACCGGCGTTATACAGATGCAGGATCATCGTGCCTCCGCCCCGGTTGATGATATCCTCTGTCTTACTCCAGTGAAAATGCATGGGAGAATGCTGGCCCTCCTTTAACATGATCAATTTTTCCGCATAGGTCTTGCCGTTTTCTCCGCCGTCCGGGCTCCCATTGCGCAAAGTGACCAGGGAAAAACCGATCTTCTTCCAGTCTCCGCTTCCATAATCGGTAATATCCCAGCCCAACATATGTTCACGGATCTCGTCATATTCATGTCCTTTGCCGCTCCATTCCCTGGGCGTCCATTTGGTAAATGGCGGAAGGGCAAAACCGGTCTTGGCCGCAAAGGACTCCATCTCCCGGATGATACTGTTGATTTCTGAGCGTTTCATAAAATTTATAAGCCTCCTTAATCACAAAAATTGATGGGCACTTGGAAGAAGCGTCATCTTCGAATTATAAATGTGTTTTTTTAACGCCTCGACTGACTTTTCCGGATCCCCCTCCTCAATCGCCTGCAAAATATCCAAATGTTCATTCAACATTTCTTCAGCATTTCTCATTTGGAGACAGGCCATCCGGTATCGAGCGTTTTGCTCATAGATTCCTCTCATCACCGACTCCAAAGTTCTATTTCCTATCGGTTTTAGCAATTCCAAATGAAACTCCATATCTGTCTCAAGATACTTTTTCAAATCAAACACATTCTCTTTTGCCTCTTCTTTTCTGGCAATAAATAATTCCCGGTAATCATTGAGGCTTTCTTTCGGAACTCTTAATGCGGTCACCTCAAACACTGTCGGTTCAATGATCTCTCGCATCTGAAAATTTTCAAGCACTTCTTCAATTGAAATTTCAGAAACATAGATTCCCTTTCTTGGAATGATCGTAATCATCTTCTCTTTCTGAAGCAAAAGCAAAGCTTCCCGAACCGGAGTGATACTTTTAAAGTTAAGTTCTTTGGTCAGTTCTTTCTGATCAATCTCCTCTCCAAACTCCAGCTCGCCATATACGATTTTTTCCCGTATGATACGATATGCTTTTTCTGACAATGTTTCCTTTTTCATCTTTGCTTTCCCTTCTATAAAAATCACTTCGTCCGACGGTTCCCCGGACTGCGCCTTACATCTAAAATAATTATACCAAATTTTACCAGGCTTTTCCCCATTTTTTTATGGCTGCAGACAACTCTTCACATTCTTTTGCCTTTTCTTCCAATGGAATTCCCTCCACCGCACATTCAATCGCCTGACGCATTGCACATGCACCTGCCCTGCACCCCATCGGATGTCCTTGTATTGCTCCGCCTGCTGCAAGAATAATATCTGTCCCCAATTCTGAAATATATTTCTCCACAATATTCGGCTGCACTCCGCCTCCGATTACCGGTATACTTTTCTTTAATTGATAAAAGGGCAGTGTCAGATTCAGGTAGGTCTGTATATATCTAAGATATGTAAGTGGATATCCCCCGTAAGGTGTATTCATCATCACCAAATCAGCACCACATAATCTTGTAAGTTTACCCAGCGCCAAGGAAGAAACCATCCCCCCAGTTTTTCCTTCCGCCATCATCCCGATTCCTGCACAATGTACTAGGATTGGAAGATTTATACATTTCCTTAATGCAGCCAGATTTCCATACCCGGCCATAACAAAATTGATCATTATCCCATCTGCGCCGCATTCCTGAGCTCTTTTCGCTCCTTCTAAAATATTTTCATCTCTGCCAGTGATATTGACAAAATATAATGTACGACTTCCGCTCTCTTCATAGGCTGCCTCCGCAGCCCTTCTATACTCTTTGATCCTCTGTTCCATAGAAGAGTAAGAAGGGTTTCCCATCAGTTCATCATCTTTAATAATATCCGCCCCTCCAGCAGCCGCTTGATAAAATATTTTCGCCCCTTCTTTCGGCGCCAGTCCCGTACAGGGCTTGATCATATTTAACAGGAGCGGTCTCTTTTTTGCCTCCCGCCTTTTCCGAAGATCCCCGATTGTCCACATCGGCCCCTCAAACCTGTCCATATACTCCTTCGGAAAAATAATGTCCAGCAGCTTTACCTGCGCAGATGTAGAGGCATCATTTCCCAGCAAACAAGTAAGGAGCATTGGGATGCTGCCGGCGGAATGGACCACTGGATAAGCAATCTCAATAATATAGCTTTTTGCCGGACTTTCTTCCCGCTGTTCCAGCTCGCAGGGCGGCGCTTCATAAATATTCACTACCTTCCCTACATATTTCTCCTGAAACTCTTCCGTCATTCCCGGAACTTCTGTCCATGTTCCAATGGTTTGCCCAACAGCTAGTTTCTCCGCTATTTTAAGCACATTTTCCTTCCACGGGAGCTCCATGTGGTAGACTGCGATGAGATAGTTCTTTTGTGCAGCCTCTTCCTGCGTACTATACAGCTGCCTCTTCATCCCAACTCTCCTTTCCTGCACCACGGCACATTTCTTTTAAAATGGCTATCTGCGCCGTTTCTTCTACCAATTCGGCCGTTCTCACCGCCTCTTCCATGCTCTCACCCAGCGCTACGATCCCATGATTTCTCAAGATAAATACCCTGTCAATCATACCAGCTTCCATCATCCGCTTAAGTTCTGGAAGATCTTCCTTCCTCACAACTGGTGAATCCACATTCCAAACTGGAATATCTCCTGTCATCTTTAACCGAGACTGCCAGGTTTCCCGCCGCAGGCAGGTGTGCTCCTCTGACCAGGCAATCGCACAGGGAGCATGCACATGCACGATCGCTTGGATCTCTTTCCTATTTTTATAGACTGCCCCATGCAAAAGGCTTTCTTTACTCGGTTCTGATGTTCCCATTTGTTTATGCCCGTCAAAATCGGCAAGGACAAAATCTTTACTTCCCGCCTCTCGAAAGGCTGCTCCTCGCGCCTTTATCAGCATCTGATTTTCCCCGGTCCGAATACTTACATTTCCGCCATTTGTTTTTTGCAGTCCGCTTATATATGCCTGATGGCAAACCTCTATCAGCTGTTCTATGGATCTATCATACCGTTCCATATTTTCTCTCCTCCCGTTCCAGTAAACCTGTTATTTCTTCTACACAGACAGCTGCAAAAGCTTCATCATTGATGTGCATAGGAACAGATCTGACAAAGACTCTCCCATCCCTGTAAGTATTTACCGCCCTGACAAATCCCCGATCCGATTCAGGTTCAAACAAGGGGGCACCTTCTTTATTTTTCTGGCTGTATCCCTTTTCTGGAATAAGAATTTCTGTCGGGCCTAAAAATTCATTTGCATTTTTAACAATCAATTTTCCCAATGCATACATTTCTTCATAATTTGCTTTTACATGCGTATGTATCTTATTATGTTCTACCAGCTTTCTGCCCCGGTACTTCTTCGGTACATTTTCTATTCCATTAAAAAGAATCAAGTCTGCACATCCCGGAATAATCAATGTGGGAATCTCTGTTCGCTTCATTGCCTCATATCTCTCTGCCGAGGCTGGCATCATCCCTCCTGCCAGATAGTCCATAACATCATGAGGGGTCAAATCGATCACCCCGCATAGCTTCCCTTCTTCCGCCAGCTTCTCCATAGCCATCGCTCCTATTCCATTGCAATGGAAGATTACGACCTCATATCCCAGGCGGCTTAACATTTCTTGTATATAATTTCCGCATTTCGTTGTGACGCCTCCCATAGTCATACCGATCAATCTGGAGTCTGTTTCTATCTGTTCTTTTTTTCTGACCATTCCGCAAATAGCAGATGCCGCATTTTGCATCACATGTTTCAAAATTCTATTGCTACCCGCCACGTCCACTACAGAGTGCATGATCATCATATCTGACATCCCAACCAGCGGCCCAAATGTAGTATTCCCGTTGGCAACTGCTGACAAGACTAATTTGGGGAATCCAAAAGGAAGTTTCTGCAGCGCTCCTGCCGATATCAAGGTCCCCTGAACCCCTCCTATGCCCAACGCCCCGTCAATCTGCGCCTTTCTATACATGGCTTTCAGTTCCTGCTCCACCATCTTAGTCATAGCGCAAAGCGCCTGATTTTTACTCATCTCATTCAACGCTTCTTCACTCATCCCCGCCCTTTGCAGCATCTCTTTCCGAAGCGTATTTTTATCTTCTCTTGTTCTTAAACTACAATCCAGGACGAGAACTCTACACCCTTCTTCTTCTATGTAGCCTTTTAGTATTTCGCTTTCAGTAAATTTTGTGTCCAGCGTTGCCAGAATCAAGATCGTTTTCATCTCTGTGTCTCCTTGCGTTTTTCGCTAAATTTATGGAAATAGATGTATTTTTATCCCTTCCGATGGATGTTCAAAAGCGTAACTCCCTTTTTCTAAAGGAAGTTCTGTCACAATCTTCTCGTAGGAGATCTGTCCCCTTTCCATTAACTTTAAGGCTTCTTCAAAATCCGACTTAGTATGACACTGCGTACCATAAATACTTAACTCCTGTGTCACAACTTTAGTAAAATCAATTTCTGCCACCGCATTTCCCAATGCGACAAAGACAATCTCTGATCCAGGATGTACCAGTTCAAAAACCTTTTCCTTTCCACCCTTTTCCCCTGCCGCATCGAACACTACATCTGCCATCATCTGGCCGGTTATGTCTGCTAGCTCTTCCGCCAGATCCTGTTTTCTGGGGTTGATCGTTCTGTCTGCGCCTAGCTCCCGTGCCACTTCCAACCGTCCTTCATCTATATCGCTGACAATTATTGTTTTAGCCAACTCTCTCACTGCACAAAGAATCAAAAGGCCAATCGCGCCTGCCCCTTTGATCAAGACTGTATCATAACTGGATCGGCGCAGCCTTTTTACGGCATGGACTGCTGTCGCCGCCGGTTCTGCCAGTGCACCATATTTCACCGGTAGTTTTGACGGAACCCGAATCACATTCTCCTTTGGCACTATAACCCATTCTGCAAATGCTCCTGGAAGCTCTCCCCCAATAAGACGTACATTCTCACATAAATTTGTCCTTCCTTCCCTGCATCTTGGACAGTTCCCACAGCTAATCAATGGCTGGACAGTCACCGAATCCCCTAATTTTACCTCTTCGCAGTCTCCCCCACACATTTCCACAATTCCAGAAAATTCATGACCGATCACTCCCGGAAGGGACCATGCCGATTCCATTCCCCGATATACATGCATATCTGTCCCGCAGATTCCACAGGCTTCTACCTTAATTAACACTTCTCCCTTTCCAGGAACCGGCTTTGGGACCTCTCCAAACTGAATAGTTCTGTCTTTTTGCATAATTAATGCTCTCATCTATTTCCCTCCTCGCACTTCAACTGTTATAATTTCATAAGGCCGGCAGGACAGCCAAAATCGATTTTCATCCCTGGCTGCCTGAAACTTTTCTTCCTCCAAAAGATTACAACGGATAACCTGATCAATCTTTTTATGGTAAACAAATTCTGCTTTCCCTCTCGTGTTTCCATACTCGTATGCCCTCAGGATAGTTCCTTTTCCATCTTCCGCTTGTTTGACCGTTTCAATGATCACATTTCCGGACTTTACACTGCACAGAGATTTTTCGATCTGTTTCCCTTTTCCCTCGATCTCATAAACCTCCAGTGGATTACTTAAAAGGTAGGCTTTCCTTAAAAGTTCTCCTTTGTCTAAAACTTCATGAGGACATATCACAACTGTAAACTCCTGTGTCCCCCGGTCTGCATTCGGATCCGGAAAATCTGCGCTTTTTGATACCGCTAAACTGATTTCTTTTTCGTGGATACTGATTCCATACTTATTATCACAAAGGATAGATACTCCATAATCCCCTTCGGACAGATCCGCCCATTTATGCATACATGTTTCAAATTTCGCTTTTTCCCATGAGGTATTGCTGTGAATACTTCTTGTTACACTTCCAAATTGTGTACCATATTCTGCGGCTGTGCCATGAATCTCTACCGGACAGGCCAAACGCAGATGCTGCCTGTTCTCTCTATATTCCAGTCGTGTATCCAGCCGTATATCTTTAGCGCCTGTCTCAATACTGATCTTTTGAACGATAGTGCTTCTTCCAATCTTCTTTCTCATATAACAGCCCGCCTGCAGTCCATTAATCTGGAAGATTTCCGCAGATTCCAGATTTGCTTGTCTAAAGCCTTTCTTTCTGTAATCTTCATCTAAATCCCAGGCATCCCAATCTGCTGGGCGGTCTTCAAATAGCTGCCATTGAAAAAATTTCTTGCCAGACGTTAGGATTTCCCGGTCTTTTTCTTTATCCCAGAGTCTGATCACATCACCGTTCTTGTCGATCTCTATCTGCAGCTTTTCATTTCCTAAAATAATCCTGTTATCTGCTCCTTTTTCTGCATATATTTCTTGAGTCTGGGCAGAGGAAGGATTTCTTTTGGCTTCTATACTCACTGCTTGATAACCGTAAGGCGGAATTTTTTCTACTTTTATAAAGGTTCTTCCGTGTTGTTGGTAAGATTCGCAAAGTTTCTGTCCAACCCTTATCTGCTGGCCCTCTCCTACTGGAAAAGGCAGTTCTACAATTCCCGTCTGCCAGAAAGAAGTTCCATTTATGATCAACGCTTGCGCCTCTTTCGAGGCATTCTGCGCCAGTGCTTTTACCGCCTGGCTGGTAATTTCATCGCAGCCCTCAAGAATCTCCACATGGTCCCTTCTTGCATCCTTATAAACTTCGCCAATGGATGATCCCGGAAGAATATCATGAAACTGATTTAAACATAATTTCTCCCACATCTTCTGAAATTCTTTTGATGGATAACAGTACTCACTTTCCTCTGAAGCAAAAGCCGCCAAAAATTCAGCCTGATGAAGAGCAACTTCACACAGTCGATTGTTTTTTTTCGTCTCGGCCTGGCTTGTGTAGGTTCCCCGATGGAGTTCAAAATATAATTCTCCGCACCAAACTGGAAGCTCTTCCCGTTTCTCTTCCATCTTTTGGAAAAACTCTTGAAATGTTGAAAACTGAACTTTCGGAATCCCAGGAAAATCAAATTGTTCCATCAGTTCTCCCCTGACCACCATTTCTTCTGTTGGACCGCCTCCACCATCTCCCATCCCATATGCCAGCAAAAGTTCTTGACAGAGGCCCTTTTCTTCCTGCGTTTCAAAAGTATCCAGTACTTCTTCCGGTGTCAGATCCGCGCTGTAAGTTCCGCCCCACCAGCCTGGTTTTGCAGTGCTGACGATATAGGCAAGAACACGGTTTCCATCAATTCCTTCCCACTGGAAATATTCGGATGGCATTTTATTATATTGATTCCAGCTTAACTTTGCTGTTGCAAAATACTGATATCCGGCTTCCTTCATAAGTTGGGGCAGTTGTCCGCAGAATCCGAAAGTATCTGGAAGCCAGACTACTGGACTTCCCTTTGTTTTAAACATTTTCTGCATATAAGAAGAAAACAGAAGGAACTGCCGGGCCAGCGATTCCCCGCTCGGAAGGTTACAATCGGGTTCCACCCACATACCGCCAAGGATCTCCCATCTTCCTTCCTTAACTGCCTTCTGGACCTTTGGGAACAACTCCAGATCTTTTTCCATCCATTGGTACAACTGTGCTTGTGTTTGGGAATACCGGAATTCTCTATGCCGTTCCAACAATCCCAGCACATTTAAGAAAGTTCTTTTCCCTTTTTTTCTAGCCTGATTTGTTCTCCAAAGCCATGCCAGATCTAAATGCCCGTGACCACACGCGGCTACGGTGTATGGATGATACTCCTGCACTTTGTCCAGCTCTTTTTTCAGCCCTTCCATTGCCTCCTCCGCTGTTTTTTCAAAGTTTTCTCCCAGCGGCTCATAGAAATCCAATTTTTGAAGACAATTTTCCAACTGCCGAAATATCAGCTCATTTTCCGTCTTTTCAGCAATCTCCAGGCAAACCCGGCTCAAAACATACAAACGATAGATCCGGTCATTTCTATAACAGACTCCGACTCTTCCTGTTTCGTATCTCTCTTCTTTGATACCTGTCCACCCTTCCAGGCAGATTTCATGGGGCTTCCCATCCAAATATTCTTCCAACAGAAACACATAAGGATGATTCGGATCGATCCCAGCGGCCGCTTTTCCATCGATCGAGACTATCGCTTCCGGTCCGTATAGAAAGGCCAGCGCTTCTAAGGATCTGCTGTTTCCTAACTCAAGGAAGAGTAATGCTGTATACCCCTCTTTCTTTTCTGCCTGAAAGTCCCCTCTTATATGAAAATTCTTTCTAGCTCCTGTAAGAAGGCTATTTTCTTTGATCCTCAACGTTTCTGAGCCATCCCAATCCTTTTGGCTGTCATTCCAAATTTCTCCCGACAATTCTTCTATTGGAAAATACTCTTTATAGCAGTATTCACCAAGTAATTGAATATCTCTTTTTATTTTCGTATTTCTCAGTTTTCGGTCCATTACTGCCCTCCACCTTCACGGTATCTATCCTTTCACAGCTCCATCTACAAGACCTCTCATAATGTGTTTCGAGAAGATCAGATACAGCAGAACCAACGGCACCATGGCCATAGACAGCGCAGATAAAAGCGCATTCCAATCGTTGGAAAATTGCCCTAGGAATTTCTGTGCTCCCATTGTTACTGTACAGACTTCTTCTGCAGGTGCAATGATCAGGGGCCACCAAATATCATTCCAAATAGGTGCGACAGAAAATGCCGCAACCGAAGCGATGGCTGGTTTAATATAATTCAAAGTCATCAGATAGATTTTCCACTCACTGGCTCCATCAATTCTGGCCGCTTCTTTCAAAGAAACCGGAATCTGCCGAAAGAACTGTGTCAGGATAAAGATTGCCAATGGCAGGCCAGCCACTGTATAGATCAGAATTAATCCTGTCAAGGTATTTGTCAAATGGAGATTGACCATAATTTCCAAAATTCCAACGGACCCCAGCCTGATTGGAACAATGATACCGATCAGGAAATATACAAATAATAAATTACTGATCTTGACTTTATATTCTGCAATTGCATACGCTGCCATAGTTCCAAAAAAAAGGATCAAAAACAGTGCTCCCAGCATAATGATCAGACTGTTTTTATAGTAAAGAGTAAAATTGGATCTTTCCAATACCGTTTCATATCCGATTAAACTAAACGTATCTGAATTTGGAATGCTATAGGGGTTACTGAAAATTGCAGTTCTTTCTTTGAATGAATTTATAACAATTACTAAAATTGGGAAAAGCGCTAATATACTAAAACTGATCAAAACAGCATGTTTTCCCACAGATCCGATATAATTCCATTTCTTTTCTTTCATCATGCACACTTCCTATTCCAATCTCTTATTTGCCTGTCTGCTCCATAACTGGTAAATAACAACGCCACCCATTAATATAAATAAAATAATGCAGGCAATCGCCGCTCCCATGGGTGCATTTGGCTGTTGAAGCTCATGTCCATAAAAGGTTCTGAAGAAAAATGACATCATTGTATCTGTCGAAAAATTAGGTCCTGCCAATGGTCCTTTTATTGCGTAAATCAAGTCAAATGCATTAAAGTTAAAAATGTAAGTCATTAAGGAAACTGTAGCAACCATGGGCATTGTCATAGGAAGCTTGATTCTAAAGAAGGTTCCTATCCCACTGCAGCCATCTACCGCAGAGGCCTCGATCAGTTCTCCAGGGATCTGTATCAGCGTGGAATAATATAGTAGGATAGGCACACCTAGATTCTGCCATGCTGAAATCAAAGCCATTGTATTTAATGCAGTAGATTCCTGCCCAAGCCATGGGGCAAATGCTCCTTCCAACCCAAATAAGCTCAAGAAATCTTCCGCGATACCCCAAGTCGGATTCAGCAGCATCTGCCACACAAAGGCTACCATAACAAGGGAGAGAACTACCGGAAGATATAAAATCGTCCGGTAGACATGCGTTCCCTTTGTCTTCGCCGACAGAAGCGCCGCAATGAGTAAAGCCACTGGATTCTGGATCAGCATATTGATTAAGAAAAATTTAAAACTATTCCCCAAAGCTCTCAAAAGCTGTTCTCTCCATCCAGGATCTGTAAGCAAGTCAATATAATTTGAAAATCCCGCAAAAATCAATTCTCTAGAATCATTTAATACATATAGACTCTGCTTCATTGAAGTAAAAATCGGGTAAATCATAAATAGTGTATATAAAACAAAAGCGGGTAAAACAAACAGTACGATACATTTTCGTTTTTTCTTTAATTTCATGGCTTTCTCCTATCTCGGTGTTCTGCCGGCAGCAATCTTAAATCCTATTCCTCGATCGGAGTATACGAGGATTCCAATCCCTTCTGCATTTCTTCCGCAACTTCCTGAGGTGTCATTTCTCCCGCAAACATCAGTCCAGTCATACGTATAATCTCTGCATCTGTATTAAATTCGCCTCTAGATAAATATTGATAGGCAATTCGCGGTGTGCTTTCTGCTTCTTCTGTCCAAGAGAACATTTCTAACGCAAGAGGATCCTCCAACTCTACTTCATGTTTGGAAAGTGTGAAAAATCCGGGGATTTCCTGATTCCATAATTTCGCGAATTCTTCTGTAGTTGTCCATTTCAAAAATTCGATTGCTTCGTCCCGATGTTCACTGGCATCATTTAGTGCAAGTCCCATATCAGGATGATTGCAGACATACCTGGAAGCTCCCTCTTCCGGCACAGGAACCTGGAAAGCTCCCATTTCAAAAGAGCCGTCAGACATATTATTAAAGACAGATACATCCCAGGATCCTGCCGGGAAGATCAACGCCTGCTGAGAAATAAAGAGATTCTGCATATCCGCATATGAAATTCCTTCATATCCATCTGGCAGATATGGTTTCCAGGCATCCAGGAATTCCCACGCCTCTATAAATTCAGGATCTGTGAATTTTTTTGTTCCATGAATCAATCCCTGGCGTCCTTCTTCACCTTTCACGAAATTCGGCGCCACCAAACTAAATCCGTATACAGAATTCACATAATCATCTCCGGTTCCAAAAGCAATCGGAATATAGTCTGTACCCTTGATCTCTTCACAAAGCTTCAGGAATTCATCCGTTGTTTCTGGAACTTCCAGTCCCAGCTCTTCAAAAGCCGTTTTATTGTAAATAAATCCGTGTGTGCATGCTGCCAATGGCACTCCAAAGATGTCTCCTTCATCTGTACTCCATGCACTGATCGCAAACTCTTCATACAAATCTTCATTAATATTCAACCCTTCAATATCATTAAGTTTTGCCAGATAACCTTCCTGATAAAGACTGGTCCGGTAATCATAAGGCTCCACCATGATAATATCTCCAGCAGTTCCTGCTTTCAGTTTTGTTGTCAACGTGGTACCGTATTCTGTATTCACTACACCATTAAAAGTAATGTCTACATTGGGATGCTCTTCTTCATACACTGGCAGAATCTTATCCTCCCAAACTGTCAGATCATCCGCTCTCCAACTTTCAATAATAAGTTCGACCTTTTCGCCGCTCTGTCCTTCCTCTGTGTCCTGGCCACAGCCGGCTAACATCGATAATACCATGATTCCAATTAAACAAACCGATATAACTTTTTTCATGATTTCCTCCTTCCAGGATATTTGCTATGGTAAAATTTCCGTCCCCAAATGATAGGGATCATGCGTCATGACAACAAAATCTGCCCGCTCTTTTACTAATTCAATACTGCTCCATATCTCCAGAATATTACAGAAACGGCCAGGCGGAGTAAAAGGCCAGCCATGTTCCTTATCTTCCTCCAGATTTTCCCGCAGAAACATAAGATCTCCTACAATCATATAATTTCCTTTTTCCGTATTTACGGAAACTGCGGAATGTCCTGGAGAATGCCCTGGCGTCGGAATTACGTAAATACCTTCTGCAATTTCTGTCTCTCCTTCCGTTAGTGTAAATTTTCTGCCCGCAAACGGCGGCGTAAGTCCAGTAGCCTTTGGATACTCATAGGAAGCCCAATAAAACGGGATTGGATTTAAAGCAAATTCATATTCCTTTCTGCTTACGATCAATTCTGCCTCTTTAAATTGTTCCAAATTAAAACAGTGATCCCAATGGAGATGAGTGAAAATAATCTTTTCGATCTCTGAAGTCTTAATCCCCATTTTGTGAAGTTGTTCGTGGATAGCCTGCCCGTTCTCTTGTCTGCCGTCATGATGATATTTCACTGAATGTTCTGTATCACTCATACCTGTGTCTACCAGGAATTTGTGACCGCCTCCCTCGATCAAAAAAGCAAATACAGGCATCTCCAATATCTTTCCAGTACCCTTGCGGAAGGTTGCGTAATTTCCTTTATCTAAATACTGGTAACCTGTTAAAATAGGCTTGATCGTATATGTCGTCATAATATGTCCCCTTTATTTGTCTAATGTTAAATTTTCTTCTTCAAATACCCGTTCCATATATTCTTTGGCAAGTTTATATTCTCTTTTCAAAATTTCTGGCTGGCTGTTAGGATCCCTATGGAAACCAGGGAAACCAGCCGCGCCGGGAACATCTTCTAATTCCAAAGAAATCGCTCCATTATATCCGATCTCAGAGAGCGCTCTTACCGTTGCGTTCCAATCAATCTTGCCCTTTCCCGGTCTCCAATGAGCATTGCTCTGCGCATCATTATCTGAAAAGTGCGCATGGAAAATACTTTTATTTACCTGATATACCACTACCTGCGCCATTTCCCCCATTGGGAACAAATGACTGGGATCAAGATTTAAACCGATATAGCGGTTATCCACTCTATCTAAAATGCGAAGCATTGAGTCGGCATTTTTCATAATTCGATGCGGATGAGGCTCTAAAGCCAGACGGACATCATATTCTTTACATACATCTGCCATATTGTTCAGAACTTCTATAAAATCCTCATAGTTCTTCTTAAAATCCGCTCCTTTAGGAATATCGACTGTCCAGGTCTGGCTTACTGGTCTTGTCTGCTCAAATGGAAATTCCAACTCAAATGGACAGGATGTACAAGTCGTCAAAAGATCTACGCCTAATTCCTTTGCTACTTCCACACTGGCGCGAAACTCATCCACACAGTTCTTCCGATCCTGCTCATAGATACTTGCCTGCCCTGATGGAAGGCAGAACAGATTCGTCAGTGTAAGCCCTCTATCAGCAATCAGTTTTCTTAGTTCCTTATTTGTCTTGGAGGTATAGTATTCTTTTCGGAACTCATTATTCCAAATCGTCAGCTCTACACCTTTAAATCCCAAATCCGCAATGCTGTTGATCGCCTCGTGATACGGCGGAGCCCAGCTAAAAACCCATGATGATGCACCTAAGAACATTTTGATTTCCTCCTATTTCTTCTCTACAAATTTTTTTGCGCTTTCAAAAGCTCTCTCATGAATGTCTTCAGAAGATTGTTCCCAATATTCTGGCCTGAACACCTCTACCGAACAATATCCGCAATATCCAATCTTATCCAGAAGATTCCTGGAAAGGTTTAAATCAATACATCCTTCAAATGGATATAAACGGTTTTTGTCCTGCAATTCTTCTGCCATACCTCTTTCACTGTCATTAATATGTACAATATAAAGTTTTTCCGCAGGTATGGATAGAATTTCATTCTGCGTGATCCCAGAACGCATGTAATGGAAGGTATCCAGCACAATCCCCAGATTTGGGGGACTTCCTGCCAGATCGATCAGTCTTAGAGCTTCCGTTGGCCCAGGTACCAGTGTATGTCCTCCGATCGGCTCAATCGCAAGTCTGATCCCTTTTTCTTCTGCTTTTTTTGCATACCAGGAAAACTCTTCTGCCTGCCGTTTCAGACCTTCTTCCACGCTCATCCACGCAGGTCTGAAATCTGGGCAAATCGTTAGAAGTCTGCATTGAATCCGATCCGCCGCATCAAGGGCACTTTTAAACTCTTCCCTTAGTTTTTCTGTATCTCGAAAAGCTGATACCAAAAACGGACATACACCTACAGGAATAATCCCACATCTTTCCATTTCCTCTGCCAGAGATTCTGCAGTATGATCTTTCAAATACGCTTTCAGCTTATCCCACCAGATTTCTACTCCGTCAAACCCGACTTTAGCCGCAAAGTGTATATCCTCTTCAAGAGAATATGGCATTGTGGTTGCTCCATTAATCGCTGTTAACAATTTTTCCTCCTTTCTGTGATATATCACAAATATATTTATATTATATTCTAACAATATCACTGCATTTTCACTTTGTCAATCATTTTTTTATTTTCCAAAAAATTGTCAAAAAAATAGCGCAAAGCGACAAGTTTAAATTGTCACTTCGCGCCACTTTCTATGCACTAATATATAAAGACTATTTCACTCCGCCAAACGGCAGATACTTCCCAAAAGCCGCCGGGATCGGATATTTCTCTTGGATTTCCTCCGGATGGATGAACAAAAATCCCTTTTCATTGGTCTTTTCCAATTCATCCACTCTCACCTCGTACCCGATCATATGCCATTCCACGTGGCTGAAAATGTGCTTCGCCTCCGGCAGTTTCTTGATCCTGACCGGCATAAGGCCAATCTCCTTGCTGTACTCTGTCACTTCTTTCCTGGACATATGCCCCAGATAATTAGGCAGTTCATACATGCCTGCCAGCAGTCCTTTATCCGGACGTTTGCAGATAGCAGTCTTCTCCCCGTCCCGGAATACCAGGATCGTGCGGTTCTCGTTCCGCCGGTCTTTTGCCTTGGTCTTTACCGGAAGTTCTTCAATCCTTCCCTCAATCCGGGCGCGGCACACATACGCCAGCGGACACTCTTCACATTTTGGCTGCCCGTTTGGCACGCACACAATTGCTCCCAGCTCGATCAGTCCTTGATTGAAATCGCTGGCCGCCTCAGCGGGAATCACTCGTTCCAGCTTCTCCTCCACCTGCTTTTTGGTACTCTGCTTCATAATATCGGAATCATCTCCGGTCAGCCGCATGATCACCCGCAGCACATTGCCGTCCACCGCCGGTTTCGGAATCCCGTAGGCAAACGAACAGATGGCTCCGGCCGTATAGCTGCCGATTCCTTTCAGAGAGCGAATGCCTTCATAGGTAACCGGAAACTCTCCGCCGTAATCTGCCATCACCTGCTGGGCGGCTTTCTGCATGTTCCGCACCCGGTTATAGTAGCCAAGCCCTTCCCATAATTTTAGCAACTGGTCTTCCGGCGCCTCCGCCAGATCCTTGACGGTAGGAAGCGCGGAAAGGAATCTTTGGTAATAAGGCTTTACCGCTTCTACTCTTGTCTGCTGGAGCATGATCTCCGATACCCACACATGATAGGGAGAAGGCTGGTTTCGCCAGGGCAGATCCCGGTGATGTTCCCGGTACCATTCTACCAGCGGCCCCCGGATTTCGTAGAGTTCCGGATCTTCTAAGACCACCGGCACAGGATCCGCCGCTTCGATCCGGTCCGGCTCCACCTGGCAGTCATAGGCCAGGATTTTTACTCCTGCCGCGGCCGCTTTTTTCAAGGCTTCTCCAAATTGGGGATGGGTATTTATATTTGGGGTAAAATATCGTACGTCTTTCATCTGGATCACAAAAAATACATACGCTTCATATCCATTTTCCATTGCCTGGATCAGTTCTTCCAGATGCTTCACCGCCCGTTCACTGGGCGCATCCGGGAAGCGCGCCGCCCCGTTGTCCTCCAGTGTCACACCTTTTACCTCGATCAGCGCCTTCTTTCCATCCGCCTCTACATACAGATCAAACCTGGAATTTCCATAGGTATATTCCGGCCGGATCCTTGTGATATTCTCGAATAAATGTCCTTTCTCCAGCCACTCCCGGACCACTTGATTGGGAATCTGGGAGTCCATGTTGATCAGACGGTTTTGCTTTTGTACCGCGATCAGATCCCATTTCGTCTTTCTCTCAGGGTTCTGTCCATCCTGGACATAAACTGCGGCTCCTGGAATCAGAAGTTCCCGGCATCGGCCTGTGTTTTTCACATGAACTGTTTCTTCCCTGTCATCAAGCTCCACATGGGCGATAAAACGATTGGGACGGTCTATAAACCTGCCTTCTTGGATCTTGTCATATTTCATCTTCCTGTCCTTCCTGTTTTCTTCCTTCTTGGTTCTTTTCCTCTTTAGCGCCGGCTAAAACAAAGGGCCTGAGATACACCCAGGCCCTGCCGTACGTATAGAACTCTGTTCGGCTTTTATTTTTCTTCTTTCTTGTCTTTTCCGGCTATCTGCTTTTCCTGCTTTTCCAGGAAATCCTGGATCGCTTCGTTCAGAGAAAGCATTTTTTCATCCAAAGTTGATACCATTTCCGCACATTCCCGCAGTTCCCGGCTGATATATTCTGGAGCGTTTCCCTCAAATTTATAATAAATTTTATGCTCCAGACTGGCCCAGAAGTCCATAGCAATCGTACGGATCTGTATTTCTACCTTCGTGTCCACCACGCTATCTGAAAGAAAGATTGGCACGGATACCAGCATATGATAGCTCTTATACCCGCTTTCCTTCGGGTTCTTGATATAATCTTTGATCGACAGGACCTTAAGATCACTTTGGTTGCCGATCATTTCCGCCAGTCGATAGATATCTGAGGTAAAAGAACAGATCAGCCGGACGCCCGCTATGTCGTTGACATATTTCACCATGTTTTCTATTGAAGTTTCATATCCGTACCTTCTCAACTTCTTGACGATACTTTCAGGGGTCTTCACCCTTGTCTTGATGTGTTCGATGGGGTTGTACTGATGGACATGCTGAAATTCATCATTCAAGATCTCCAGCTTGGTCCCCACTTTCTTTAACGCTGAAGTATAGAGAAACATGATCGTCTTCCAGCTGTCCACATCCTCATAATTCTTAATCGCATTCTGCAAGCACATCACTCCTCTCAAAAAGCCGAAGAGTTTATTCCGTATTGCTTAATAGTATACCATATAAGAAACAGAATTGTCTTGAATTTCATAGTAATTTAAGATTTAAACGTAACTATTCAACCTTACAGCTCGGATTCGCAGCTGCCGCTGCTTTTCCGCCACTATCGTGGCTAAATCCTCGCTTATGGCTAAACGCCATATGTCTGACTGATAAAAAACAGCCCCTTGCAAGTAAACTTGCCGTGCTGTTTTTTTCAGTCAGCCGCATGGCTGAATAGTTACTTTAAAACTCAATCCCCTCTCTTGCCGTTGTCCCCTGGTCATAAGGGTGTTTCACCTTGACCATCTCTGTCGCATAATCCGCAAGCTCCAACATCCGGTCCGATACTTCGTGTCCGGTCATAATGATCTCCAGTCCTCTTGGCTTATGTTGGAGAAAACTCATTAGTTTATCTTCATTCAGCAGGTTTAATTTTACCGCGCAGAGTATTTCATCCAAGAAAAGCACATCAAAAGGACTGCAGAACTTTACGATCTCATCCAGCGCCTTGGTGTTATAATGCTTTAGCTCTGCCTTTTCTTCCCCGTTCATCTGATTATAAAACTTCACCCGGTCCCGGCCGGGAAGGCAGGTAATATTAGGAACCTGTTCCAGAATCTTCCGCTCTCCGGAACTATTATTTTTTAAAAACTGGAAGACCAGCACTTTAAGATCTCTTCCAGCCGCCCGAATGACTTGGCCTACAGCCGCCGTTGTCTTTCCTTTTCCATTTCCGTAATAGATGTGTATCTTGCCGGTGCCTGTCATGGTTATTCCCCGCTTTCTCCTGTTGTTTTCCGCAGATCCGCATCAGAAAAGTGGATTGCCTGTCTCTATTTCCTTTGCAGCCTTCCACATAAAAACTGCTGGTATAATAAAAATCATTGTTTTTATTATACCAGCAGTTTCTTATCAATTACAACTCTAGTTTCATTTCTCCAAATTGGATCCAGCCTTTTTTCCTCATAAACTCGGATACTGCCAGCGTCACCGCCGCCGGAAGGAGGATCTGGATCACAAGGATCTTCACCAGCACGGCCATAGCCGGCTCTGTCTGGATCATGGTCTGCCATGTCATGATCTGGCCTACCAGCCCGGCTGTTCCCATTCCCGATCCAGTCGCGTTGCTGGTCATGTGGAGCACCATTGTGCCAACAGGCCCAAGCACCGCGCTGGAAATGATCGCCGGAAGCCAGATCACTGGTTTTTTCACAATATTGGGAACCTGCAGCATGGATGTCCCGATCCCTTGGGCCAGCAGGCCGCCAATCTTATTTTCCCGGTAGCTGGCCACCGCAAATCCTACCATGTTGCAGCAACAGCCCACGGTTGCCGCTCCCGCCGCAAGACCTGACAGATTTAAAATGATACCCAGAGCCGCGGAACTGATCGGCAGGGTCAGGATCATTCCCATCAGTACGGAAACCACGATCCCCATCAAAAATGGCTGCTGTTCTGTCCCCCAGTTAATCAGGGATCCCAGCCAATTCATGAAGCCAGAGATCGGCGGTCCTACCAGCAGTCCAATTGCCGATCCAGTTCCGATGGCCACCAGAGGCGTCACCAAAATATCCACCTTGGTCCGCCCGGATACCAAATGTCCAAAGAAGATCCCTACATATGCCGCGATAAACGCCCCTAACGGCTCTCCCGGTCCGGCATAGATCATCGAACCTTCTGCCAGTACAGTTCCGGCCAGCAGATTACTGGCAAATGCGCCCACCATCCCGGCCGTGGCCGCGGAGATCACCACTAAGGGAGATTCTTTGAATTTATATGCCACCGCGGCGCCGATCCCGGCGCCCGTCAGAGAAGCGGCCACCTTTCCGATCACAAAGACAAAATCTCCTGCGGTTCCCCCTATCAAAGTTCCGATCTGCTGGATGATCGTCCCGATGATCAAGGTCGCGAAAAGCCCCTGAGCCATGGCGCTCAATCCCTCAATAAAGATTCTGTCCAGCATCTTCTTCAGTTTTTCCATGTTCTTTCTCCTTCACTTTGCAATAACTATGTGAAACATTGTAACGACATGTGTCTTGTCACCAGACAAGTTTATCATGTTATTTATATGAAATCAAGAAAAAGAACATTTGCTTTTATCTTTCTATTTTTCTATCCACACCATCATTGCCTCGTAAGGGCGCAGAATACCGCCTGCCGGCAGCGACTCATAATTGTGGATCAAAATCTGCTCTTCCCGGCAATCTTCCAGGAGTTCACAGGAAACCGGCTCTCCTGTAAAGTTCGCCAGCATCCGCATCGTTTTGCCATCCGCGTTTCTTTCATAAGCGAAAATCGCCGGATCATTTTCCAGCAGAAGCTGAAAATCCCCGTTCACAAAAATATCCTGTTCTTTCCTAAGGCGGATCAGTTTCTGGTAATAGTGATAAACAGAATCCGGATCTTCCATCTCTTTCTTTACATTGATCTCGGTATAATTAGGATTTACTTCTATCCAGGGCGTTCCCGCGGTAAATCCAGCGTTCTTTTCCTCATCCCACTGCATCGGCGTCCGGGCGTTATCCCTTCCCTTTGCGTAAATGGATTTCATGATCTCCGATTCCGGATACCCTTTCTCCATCCGCTCTTTATACATATTCAGCGTCTCAATGTCCCGGTAGTGGCTGATATCCGCAAATCGCACATTTGTCATGCCAAGCTCTTCTCCCTGGTAAATGTAAGGCGTTCCCTTCATACCATGGAGCACCGTGGCCAGCATTTTCGCGGACTCCACGCGGTATTTCCCGTCATCCCCCCAGCGGGAGACGATCCTTGGCAGATCGTGGTTATCCCAGAACAGACTGTTCCAGCCCTTGTCCATCAGTTCCGTCTGCCATTTTGCCAGGTTCCGTTTCAATTTCACAAAAGGCAGCGGCGCCAGGTCCCATTTTTCTTTTCCTTCTTCCTGATCCAGTAAAATATGCTCAAACTGGAACACCATCGAAAATTCACTTCCATCTGGATTGCTGTACAGCTTGGCCCGCTCCACATCGGCGCCCCAGGCCTCCCCTACTGTGATCAGATCTCCCTTTTGGAAAGTCTCTTTACTCAGTTCCCGCAGAAATTCATGGAGCCGCGGTCCATTGTTGGTGATCCCCTGATCCGGTTCCTTGGCAATCTGGTCGATCACATCCAGCCGGAACCCGCCTACGCCTTTTTCCATCCACCACAGGATCATATCATAGATCTCCCGGCGCACCTTGGGGTTCTCCCAGTTCAGATCCGGCTGTTTCACAGAAAACTGGTGGAAATAATACTGGCCGATTTCCGGCACCCACTCCCAGGCCGGGCCGCCAAATACAGATTTCATCTCATTAGGAAGAACGCCTTCCTTCCCATCTCTCCACACATAATAATCATGATAAGGATTGTCCTTGCTTTTCTTTGCCTCCTGGAACCAGCGGTGCTCGTCAGAAGAATGATTCAGTACCAGATCCATCACAATACGGATATTCCGCTTCCCAGCTTCCTGGATCAGCCGCTCCATATCTTCCAGATTTCCAAACATGGGATCAATATCCTGGTAATCGGAAATGTCATATCCATTATCATCCTGTGGCGACCGGTAGACCGGCGAAAGCCAAACTGCATCGATACCTAAATCCGCCAGATAATCCAATCGGCTGGTGATCCCCGGAATATCTCCGATCCCATCTCCGTTGCTATCCTGGAAACTCCTGGGGTAAATCTGATAAACCACCGCTTTCTGCCACCATTTTTCCTGCTTCTTCATCATCTGTGTATCCTCCTTTTTCAGTTGGGGCCGGGGGATTTTTAAAAAGCCCCCGGCCCCAATTAAAAATGCCCTGTCCCTTTTTGATATTCAACAGTTTCTCACTCTATCGCTCCTGCATCTGATGATGGTATTCTTCAAGAGCTTTTTTCATCCTCGCCATGTCCGGCATCCGCCACTCCCAGTTTGGTGAGCCTACCGTCCCCGGTGTATTGATATGTCCTTCCCGGCCAAGTCCCAGAATGTCAGCCATAGGCACAACCGCATATTCCGCCCGGCTCTTCCAAGTATACCCAAGGAGCCGGTCTTTTATGCTGCCCTGGCCAAAGCCCTTGCGTTTCAGGAAACGGCGCAATTTGCGCTTTGCTGCCGTTGTCAGTCCCTGATACCATTCCATCAGCGTGTCATTGTCATGCGTTCCTGTATAAATGATCATGTTTTCTACATCATGGAACTCATCGTAAGCGTATTTTCCGTCCGTTTTCAAAGAGAAAATTAGAATTTTCATCCCCTTCAGATGATAATGCTCCTTCAGTGTCAGTACCTCTGGCCGCAGATCTCCCAGGTCTTCTGCTACCAGGCTGACTCCCGGAATTTTCTCCAACAGAGTATCTATCACTTCATATCCGGGCGCCTCTACCCACTCGCCCTCAATTGCGGTAGGGCAGGACGCTGGAATCTTCCAGTACGTGTCGAATGCCCGGAAATGGTCGATTCGGATGATATCAAAAAGCTTTTGATTATAACCAATCCGATCTACCCAAAATTGGTATCCGTTCTTCTTCATATAGTCCCAATCGTAAATGGGATTGCCCCACCGCTGTCCGGTAGCGCTGAAATAGTCTGGCGGCACTCCCGCGATAAACACGGCTCTTCCGTCCCGATCCAAAAGGAAATTCTTCTTTCCCGCCCACACGTCCACAGAGTCAATTCCCACATAGAACGGCACATCCCCCATAATTCGGATTCCCTGTTCACTGGCCTTTTCTTTTACCCGCATCCACTGGCGGAAAAATTCATACTGGAGGAACATCTGATATTTGGCTTCCGCCTCCTCTGCTTTTGAAAGAACTCTTCTTTCTTCCGGCCAGTTTTTATCTTCTTCCTTCCACTCGTTCCAGCATTTTCCCTCATTGGTCTGCTTCAGGGCCTGGAACACGCCGTACTCTCTTACCCAAGATTGAGCGGAAAATTTTTGATAATCTTCTGCCATTTTCAAATCATTCTGAAGTACGGACTCAAAATTTTCAAAGGCTTCCCGCAAGTACGGCTCCTTGAACGCCCGCACTTCCTCGTAACGCACCCGCCGCTCTTGTTCTAAAAACGCTTCCGGCCGTTTATCTAACAGTCTTTCCTCACAAAGCAGCTCTAAACTGATATAGATTTCATCCCCCGCACAGGAGGAATAGGGCTGATAAGGCGAGTTTCCATAGCCCACTGGGTTCAGCGGCAGTATTTGCCAGATTTTCACGCCGTTCCTGCCAAGAAGTTCGATGAATTCATACGCCTGTCTGCCCAGCTCTCCCACGCCGGTCTGGGAGGGGAGGGCAAAGACGGGCATCAGGATGCCTGATTCTCTCATGGTTTACCCCTTTCAATAACTCTATTTATGGTTTTATTTTATCCGATTGTGGAAGCTTTTTCAATTCACGTTTGTGACCTTCAACTATACTAAATTGACATTTTATGTGCTTGGGATTTCACTCTTACGAAATCGACATTTTATCCTATGGAAATACCATATATCCTTGATTCAGACTAAGGTGGGCCTTCAACCTATGCGGAGATATAAATTTAGAAAATATATACCAGTCGCTTTGCTCCAGCCATAGTACGTCATCCATTCAGGGTCTTGTTCTTCCGGGGGTTCCTTGTCCAAGTATTTATAATCGCCAAATCCTTCTGGACATCCCGCCCAAAAAGATTTATATTGATACTATCCGATTATTACGAGGTGATGACTATGTTCCGTTTGTGGGGAAAAGAGTGGAAGAGCAACCATCTGGTGCGGGACACCGTAATCTGCGACAAGACCGATGATACCAGAACCCACAAGATCTTTCACGCCCTGGAAGAAATCTGCTACGAATTCGATCTGAGCAAGCCTATCTGGCTGGATTCCACCATAGAAGAATTCAAGCGCCACAGCAAAGCCCGATTCTATCAAGATAATTTCGTAGACTCCATTGACTTTGATTATCTGGAAATTGAGGTTATCGAAGAATAGAAATGCCAAAATTCTGGAAAGGAGACGGTTCCTATGATTTCTATCCCTGGTCTTTCCATAAAATATCTGAAGCGGCAGCCTTACAGCGGCTCACACCGCGGAATGAGATTCCGCCTGCATGTTCCCAAAGACAGCGAAACGATGAATGTCTGCATCTATGCGGAACCCTGGTGTTTCGATGCCGCTCCAGAGGAAGAAAAGACGCTTCGGGAATTTCCATTTACCCAGGAGGGTCTGGATGAGGCAGTCCAGTGGCTGAACCATTCCTACGAAGAAAATATCGAATACTGGAAAAAGCAAAAGAAACAGAAATGATAAATTTCACTCTTCACCTTCTACTTTCCTATTTTTGCTACATATTCTCTTTTATAGTTATCATTAAACTAGAATGCTGTTTTTTGAAATACTAAAAACAGCATACACTAATCAAAAAATGAATGGAGCCAAAGCATACGAAGCGTTGTTTTTCCGACATTATGCCAATTATGCATTCGCGTTGATGCAAAGTGTATAGAATCATCTTTTTTAAGTATAAAAGTATTTTCATCATCGAGAGTGACTTGAAGCTTTCCTTCAATAACATATATAAATTCTTGCCCGTTCATATGCTTATGAGATTTAAAATCACCACATCCCGCTGCAACATTAAATATAATAGGTTCAAATCCGTCAGAATTCGTCAGCGCTTTTAGTTCCACACCATTTAACAGCGTATCCATAGGTATTCCGTTTCCGCTACGTACAACCTCATTTACTTCTTGATTTTTTACATTGAGAAATGTAAGCATAGATTCCCCGTAGAATTTTGTAAGATTTTCAAGTAAATCAAGAGATATATTTGCCTGACCATTTTCTATCCTACATAGATATGAAACAGAAATCCCTACTGTATTAGCTACTTCTTCGAGTGTATATCCACAGTCTTCCCGATATTTTTTTAATTTCTGGTAATATACTTCCCTTGGACAACTCTCTTTTACAGGTATTGCAGTGTTGACATCTCCCGCAAGAATTTTCTTTATAAGTACCATACTCATATTCTCCTCAATAGAGTATTTTTTTATCCGCTTCAGAAGTTCGATATCATGTACGCTGAATATTCTGTAATTGTTACTGCTACGTTTTGCAGTAAAAAGTCCCTCTTTTTCCCAATTCCGTATGGTAGCTGGCACCACATCAAGTACTTTTGCCACATGATTGATGTTAAAATACATTTCTCTGTTTTTATCTTGCATATTGACTTTTTTAGAAGATACATTGACATCCCGCTCTTTCATGCCTGTTACAGCCTCCTTTCTTATACGTATTGTACCCAAATTGTTGGCGCGACAGCGGCTTCCTAACACGTTCCCCATTCCCTTTCGCTGAAAAAAGCAGTTTTGTATTTATATTATGTTGTATTATTAAGTTACCATCCAAAACAACCTCATAAACCACTAACCGCTATGACCAGTTTAACATGAATTTTTAGGCCCAACAACTACATGCCTTACCTTTTCCAAGACTGTCGTCTTAAAATATTTTTCTCTCATTTATCACTTACATTCTTTCGAGGTACTCCCGCCAAAGGTTATTTATTGTTCGCAATTAATTTCACAAACAGCAGGAAGAAGTCACCTGGGATGAATTCAGGAATTTTATCCGTTGATTTCACAAAAATCTTCCCTTTCTATCTGCTCCATTAACCAATGTATCCCCACTTCATTTTTTCAGGCATGTGCTGCATACCCATAAACCCCAACTTCTCTCCCCATACATAAGTTTGATTCCCGTTTTCACTATTCCTGTTACATTTTCTCATTCTGACTCAACCACAGGTTATAAACTCTAAAAACATTTATGAAGTATATAAACTTTGTTCTAACATTATAAAAATAATTGACAATGTTAAGATAAAAAAATATACTTTAACCAAGAATCAAGGTATAAGCGCTATAACCTAAAGGAACCAAATGTAACAAATCGCGCGCGGTAGATCTTATAGGAAAGGAGAATGAGAATGTCTACCAAAGATCTTAGAAGAGAATTGGGCAGAAAAGAATTGTTTGGTATTGCTTGCGGTAATATTATAGGCTCAGGAATAATGATCCTTGTAGGTACCGGTATCGGAATAACCGGAAGAAGTGTAAATCTTGCCTTTGTCTTAGCTGCGATTTTTGTAGTGCTTTCCAGCATACCGATGTTGTTTATGACCAACTGCGTCCGACTACGTGGTGGCGAATATACACAGGGTTATATGCTTTGCGGTCCCAAATTTGCTGGATTTTGGACGATCGTATATAGCGTAAGAAATATAACACTGTCTGTGTACGCTCTGTCCTTTGCGGATTATGTGCTATCACTTTTTCCGAATCTTCCTCATAAAGTCATCGCTATAGTTGTTGCAACAGCCTTTTTCGTACTCAATGTTTTTCCAACTAAATATATGGCTAAGGTTCAGAATCTGATGATGGTTTTCCTGATTGCAGCTCTTGTGATATTCGTTATTTGGGGCTGGAATGATATTCAACCGGGATATTTCGAAAACGATTTCACTACAGATGGTCTGTACGGATTTACATACGCCGCCGCTTTTCTCACTTTTGCTGTAATGGGCGCAAACGGTCTGTTCCAGTTAGGTGGAGAGTGTAAAAATCCAAAGAGAGACATCCCGTTTGTATTTATTGTTTCTACGTTAAGTGTAGCAATCCTTTATGCATTAATCGCAACCGTTGCCGCTGGAGTTCTGCCAATAGATCAGGTGGCAAATCAGAATTTGTCCGTTGTAGCACAAAAAATACTTCCCAAGGCTTTGTATCTGTTCTTTATAATCGGTGGAGCGTGGTGTGCTATTGCCACAACACTTAATGCAAATATCGCTTGGGTAACAAAACCGCTGATCCAGGCTGCAGAAGATGGCTGGATTCCAAAAAAGCTAGCTACACTTCATCCCAAATTCAAAACTCCCGTCTACCTCTTGGCAGTATTTTACATAATAACAATAGTGCCAATTTTGACGGATATAAGTTTAGAAAATTTGGCTAATCTGGTCTTAGTAATGCAGTTTGTTATGATGATATTCACTTCGATTGCAACGATAAAACTTCCAAAACTGCTGCCAGAAGAATGGGCGGCTTCGCCATTCAAATGCAGTCAAGGACTATTAACTTTCTTCTGTGTATTGGCTACCATAGTTCTGGTAATCCAAGCATGGCTTAACTTTACATCTTTAACCACCACATTAAAGGTTGGACAAATCGGCTTCATTATCGTTGCCTACTTGTACGCCCATCTAAGATATAAAAGTGGAAAAGTAAAGATGACGGTAAGCTACGATAAAGATTAAAAAATAATTATATAAAGGAGGAAAAAATAATGTATAACTTTGAATCTTCGTATGAATTCGCAGAAAAAAAGGACAGGGAAGATAAACTTGCCAAGTTTCGTGACAGGTTTTATCTACAGGAAGGCATCATCTATATGGATGGCAATTCCTTAGGGCTCTGCTCTAAAGATGCCGAGGAATATGTGGCAAAAGCCATGAAGGACTGGAAGGAAGCTGGTATCAATATGTGGTCCGACAGAGGATACTTTCTATATCAGGATACTCTCGGAGCTTTGATCGCACCTTTAATCGGAGCTAATCCTGATGAGGTGACTGTCTGCACCAATACCACAATTAATGTACACCAAGGAATTGCTACATTCTATCACCCAAAAGATAACAGAAATAAAATCCTTATGGATAATCTCAATTTCCCTACAGACAGGTATGCCGTTTATAGTCAAATCAGACTTCATGGTCTAGATCCAGAAGAATGCCTCAAAATTGTAGAAAGCCGTGACGGGAAGTATCTCAATACTGATGATATCATCGCAGCCATGACTGATGATGTGTGTGTTGCTCTTTTCCCATCTGTCCTTTACCGGAGTGCTCAGCTTCTGGACATGAAACGCATTACAAAAGCGGCCCATGACAAAGGAATCTATATTGGTTGGGATTTGTGTCATTCTATTGGAGCAGTTCCTCACGATTTCAAAGATATCGCACCGGATTTCGCTGTATGGTGTAACTACAAATATCTCAACGGCGGCCCTGGCGCTATCGCAGGATTTTATATCAATCGTCAGCATTTTTCTATGGAACCGGGACTTGCAGGCTGGCATGGAAACGTAAAAGAGACGCAATTTGAATTGAGACAATATTTTGAACATGCACCGTACGCTGGTGGTTGGCAGACAGGCTCGCAGCCAGTACTTTCAATGGCACCTATCGAGGGTAGTTTAAAAATGTATGCAGAAGCAGGAATAGATAATATTCGCGAAAAGTCTCTTGACTTAACTGCTTATCTAATGTATCTGATTGAAGAAAAGCTGGCCAAATACGGTTTCCGTATCGGAAATCCTCCTGCCGACAGTATGATGAGAGGTGGCCATGTAGCTCTTGAACACGATGATGCCATCCGGATAAACGCAGCGCTTAAAGCAGAAGGCGTAATCCCGGACTTTAGATATCCTGATGTCATTAGACTTGCTCCTATTGCGCTTTATACGTCTTACAAGGATGTCTATGAAATGGTTGAGCGCATAATCGATATTATGGAAAGCAAGAAATATGAAAACTTCGAGAACAAAACAGGTACTGTAGCATAATATCTGTCCAGCACATATCCGCAATCATTTTCAAAATCATTTTTTCATCTTTGGATCGAAAATCAAAGAAGCCAGATAGCCAAAAATCAGCGCCGCCGAAATCCCGGCGGCGCTTGCTTTAAATCCGCCAAGAAAAATCCCTATCAATCCTTCCTTGTCCACCGCTTCCCGGACACCATTCCACAGAAGATTCCCAAAACCGATCAACGGCACACTGGCGCCAGCCCCAGCGAATTCCTGAAAGGGCTGGTATATCTGCAGCGCGCCTAAAACCGCACCGCTGCATACCAGCAGCACCATGATCCGGCCCGGCATAAGCTTAGTCCGGTCCAGCAGAATCTGTACCAGTGCGCAAATCAATCCTCCGATCAAAAAAGCCTTGAGATAGTCCATATTGTCCCTCCTTTTCAGTTGGGGCCGGGGGATTTTTTAAAATCCCCCGGCCCAAATTAAAAATGCCCTGTCCCTTTTTCGCTTTCAACAATGTTCCAGCACGATTCCATGGGCGATTCCCGGCACGCTGGCTCCTTCATTGAAACTTACCGTAGACATCAACGCTCCTGTCGGCACGAACAGAACTCTCTTCCATTCGCCGCTTTCCAGTTTGGGCAGGATATATGCGGACAGCGTTGCCGCGGCGCAGCCGCAGCCGCTTCCCCCAGCGTGGGTATCTTGTTTTTGCTGATCATAAATGATCATCCCGCAGTCCATATGATTTTTCTTAATATCCCATTCTTTCCCCCGCATAAGATCAAACAAGATACTCTGTCCCACATATCCAAGATCCCCCGTAATGATCCGGTTATAATCTTCCGGCATCCGCCCAAAATCTTCCAGATTCTGAATGATGGTATCGCAGGCCGCCGGCGCCATACAGGCCCCCATATTCTGGGCATCTTTCAATCCGTAATCCACGATCTTTCCCACTGTGACCCCTGTGATCTTCACGTGGCTTTCCCGTTTTCCCACAAGAAACGCGCCGCTTCCCGTTACGGTCCACTGGGCAGACAAGGGTCTCTGACTCGCGTAATTTAAAGGAAAACGGAATTCCTTTTCCGCGCTTCCAAAGTGGCTTGACGTCACTGCCATGACCGTCTCCCCATATCCAGCCGCCACACTCATAGAAGCCAGAGCAAGCGCTTCTCCGGATGTCGAACAGGCGCCGTACAATCCAAACAGCGGGATCTGAAACTTTTCGACTCCAAGGGAGGTAGCAGTTCCTTGCCTGAGCAGATCGCCTCCAAACAGGAACCGGATTTCTTCCTGCTTCATCCCAGCTTTCCCAAGAGCAAGCACACAAGCCTGCCGCTGCATGGTGCTTTCCGCCGCTTCCCAGGTATCTTCCCCAAACATAGGTTCATGGCATACGGCGTCAAAAAATTTCCCCAGCGGGCCATCTCCTTCCTTCTGCCCTACAACAGACGCGCTGCTGATCATATAAGGAGCCTGCGAAAAGGAAATGCTCTGCCTGCCCAGAATCGGACTTCCCTTCAAATTGTCCTCGCCCATGTTGTCCACCTCCCTAATTTTTCTACAGTATTCCAATACTTTTTAAAATCCAATAACCAAGGCCCAGAAGCCAGCTCGTAAAGACTCCATATAAAATCACCGGCCCGGCGATCGTGAAAATCTTGCAGCCAATCCCCATAACCTGACCTTCCTTCTGATACTCGATGGCCGGAGCCGCCACGGAATTCGCAAATCCCGTGATCGGCACCAGCGCTCCCGCGCCGCCCCATTTCGCTAGTTTTGGGTAAATTCCAAAACCGGTAAATATCACGCTCAAAAGGATCAATATGATTGAAGCCCAGCTTCCGCAGACATCCTGTTCCATTCCCCTAGCCTTACAAAAATTCAAGATCCCTTGTCCGGTCACACAGATCAGGCCGCCAGTTATAAAGGCCCTGGCCATATTAACCGGCAGACTATGGACCGGCGTCTTATGCTTTACGTAATTCTTATATGCTTCCTGCTGCCTCTGTTTATCCACAATAGCCTCCTATTTATCCACATTTTCCATGAATTATCAATTTGGGACAGGGCTTTTTCAATCGGGGCCGGGGGATTTTTAAAAATCCCCCGGCCCCACCTACCAGCGCTGCCAAAAGAACAGCAATGCCCCTATCCCTTTCCCCAGCGCGATCCCCAGGATGATAAGCGCAATTCCTCGCGTCAGTTTCGCTCTGCGGGCAAATAGGGGAAATACGTTCAGAATTTCTGCCAGCGCCATAGCCCAGCAGCCGGTAAATATACCGGCGAACAGTCCAAAGACTGGCGCAAGCCACGCTCCATACGAGATACTAAGATGGTAAACGAAAAAGATGTTCCCAGTTATCCCTCCTAAAGCTACGCTGGTCTCGTAGAGCAGTATATGTTCCCCCGTATGGGTCCGGTCGGCAAAATCTGAAATCACACCCAGTTCGACGATAAAGGAAAAGAGTCCTCCCGCCGCTACAATACCCGCGCTAAGCCCGACGACTGCCAGAAGGATCTGTTCTGCCCATGTCCCCATCCACATCCAGCTCTGTCCCCTTTCTGGAATAGTTTTCGATCAGCGTAGTCTGGATATCATTCTCATAAAGCCTCATTTCCACTTCCATCGGTGTCGGATCCGCTGAAAACCGTTTCTTGCCAAAATGATTGAAGAAAACTAAGATTCCTATGATCAGGCCGAGGCAGTAGCTAAACTCCAGAATCGTAAAACCATCGCTGGTCGTTCCGGTCACCAGCTTATATATCTGGCCGAACAGCTTTGTCACATCCACATCATTGTTAAACGCCATAATCGAAAATGCCGCTCCCGCAAAACTGATCATCGTTACAGCCCCTACTTTGACCACATGGAGTATCCCGCCTGTATCCTTTTGTTTCTCGTATGTCACGATAAAATCTGGTTCACCCATATTCTGTATCTCCGCCTCCGGAAACACAGAATGAATACCAGCCACCACTTTCAAGATCGATACTGCCGCGCGGTTTTGCCGCTGATCCTGGCTTTTGGGGAACTGCAGAAGCGGAATCTTCTTGATCCTGGCCAGCATCGGAGCCTCGGTACATTCAATCTGGAGAACATCGCCCAGCGTCACTTTCGGAAAGGATACTTCTACATTTCTGTCCGCCTTTACATAAACAGTCGCGCTCCCTTTTCCCATATCCTAATTCCCGCCATTCTCCGTCTCCACTTTCACCAGCGTGCCTTCGCTGATTTCCGCCTCCCCGCTTACGTCCGCGAAATAATAGATCAGCCCCAGAAGAACGGCGGCCGCCACAACGCAGACCAGGCATACCCTTAGTTTCTTTCTTGCTTCATCCATACTGCCCACAGTCCTTTCTGTTTTGTTTTATTTAGTATGGATCAATTTCGCGGGAAATATACATAGGTATGCCTGTTAGATTTTCTCACGCATTTGTTTTAAAATCTTCTTCTCAAGCCGGGACACCTGCACCTGGGAAATTCCCAGTTCTTCTCCCACCTGGGACTGTGTCCTGTCGGCGAAATATCTTAGATAGATCAGTTTCCGTTCTTCCTGTCCGAGGGCGGACAGCAACTGATTCAAAAGCATGCGGTCCAAAACCTTATCTTCCCCTCCCTCCCCCTGAGGGAGTTTATCCATTAAACGGATCTCCTGTCCATCCTTTTGAAAAATAGGCCGATGAAGAGATTCCACTTCTCCCCCCGCATCCAGAGCCATGGTCAGTTCTTCCCTCTCCACCCCCAATTCCCGCGCGATCTCTGTTACCGTCGGTTCTCTTCCACAGTCCTCCCGCAGCCGTTCCCGGCATACGCTGGCCTTTCCGGCTAATTCTTTCAGAGATCGGCTGACTTTGATCATCCCATCGTCTCTTAAAAATCGTTTGATCTCGCCAGATATCATAGGTACCGCATAGGTGGAGAATTTCACCTCATATTTCAGATCAAATTTGTCAATTGCTTTCAAAAGTCCGATATTCCCGATTTGGAACAGGTCTTCCGCCTCTACGCCCCGGTTTCGGAACCTTTTGACGATACACCAGACCAGTCCTTCATTTTCTTCTACCAGACGTGCTCTCGCTTCTTCATCCCCTTCGTGAGACTTTCTGATCAAAGCGATTGTGTGGTCCATAGTTTCCGTCCTTTTCCAATGGTCTTTTTCATTTTAACGATAGTTCCTTTTCCAGGACTTGAAAGTACTTCCAGACTATCCATAAAAGCTTCCATAAAAGAGAACCCCATACCGGAACGGTCTAATTCTGGTTTTGTCGTAAACAATGGCTCCATAGCCTGCGCGACATCTTCAATTCCCCTGCCCTTATCCTCAATTTCCAAATACAGGGTTTTCCCCTCTGTCCGGCAACGGATATAAATATTATGTACCTCATTCTCATATCCGTGGATGATCGCGTTGGTCACCGCTTCCGATACCGCTGTTTTCACATCTGAAACTTCCTCTACCGTAGGATTCAAAGAAGTCATAAACGCCGCCACCGTTACGCGCGCAAAAGACTCGTTGGACGAACGGCTGTCAAAGATCAATTCCATTTCATTGGTATTTTCCATTTACTTCTCCTCCTCATAGATCTGAATAATTTTAGTTACTCCCGACATAGTCAATATCTTCCTCATTCTTTCATTGGTATGCACAGCGCATACTTCCCCTCCCAGCATATAGATTCTCTTATACCTTCCCATGATCACCCCTATCCCCGAGCTATCCATAAAATTGGTCTGCGCAAAATCAAAGATAACATACCGGATATGGTTTCTCTCGATCAAATGATCGGATTCTTTGCGGATTTCTTCCGCATTGTGGTGATCCAGTTCATGTGGAAGAAAAATCGTCAGACAGTTTTCCTGTACCTGGTACTGCATAGTCTTCCCCCTTTTATTGATTTTCATACACCTTGGCTCTTTTTTCCTGCGGTAAATAAAAAGAAAAGGATATGCAGGTTTTTGCATATCCTTTTCTTTCGTACCTAATTTTCTTCACTATCTGTACTTCCGGAAGCGTTATCTTCTGAATCTCCGTCTCCGCTTGACGATGCGCCTTGGGAATCACTGCTTCCCGAATTCTGCGCGTCCAGCGCCTCCTGGGCCGATGCGGCAGCTTCGGTATCTGGATAATCCTCCAAAATCTTCTGATACCAAGTATTCGCTTGGTCCTGATCGCCATTTCCTTCATAGGCCTGAGCCAAAAGCAGCATTGCCTGCCCATCCTGGTATCCCGCATCCATCTGCATCACCTGTTCCAGATTAGAAATGGCGCTTTCATAGTTCGCCACATTAACATTCTCCTGAGAGGTATTGAACAGCTTTTCGCACATTCTTGGATACAGAGAGTCCCGTACCTCTTCGTACCGGTCTCTCCCTAATGTTCCGAGAGAATCCGCGTTAATCTTCAGCATCTCCTCCAGCATAGCGTTATCACTCATATCATTGGCGTTAAAATGCTGATAAACATTGATAACCGCCTCATAGCTCTCTTGCGTGGACTCAGCGGTTGCCTGGGCATCCTGGCTGGCCTCACTGGTAGAGCGGTATTCTTCTAATTCTTTCTGCAAAGCGCTGATCTGGGCCTCCTGGGTGGCAATCTGGTCGCTGAACTGAGCTGTTTGTTCATTGGTGTCTCTCTGCCTGGAAGAATTCACAGCAGGCATGATCAGAAACCACATAACCGCTACGCCCACAACCAGCCCGATCAGAATATTGATGATCGTGTGAAGTCCTGTGTTCTCTTTAAATCCAGATGCCACAGGCTGGATGATCGTCTCATTTCCAATGCTGTACGTAACTGTCTGCTGCTCCTCTTTTCCCTTCTCCTTTTCCTTGATCCTTACCGTCCGGGATTTCCGGATCTGGTTGAGCTCATGCATATATTTTAATGTGATTTCATCGGTAGTATCCAGTTTGTGAGCAGTCCTTAACATACTTCTGGCATTGCCGTACTGCTCTGTCTGAATATATAGGAGAGCCAGCAGCTGATAGGCTTTCACATACGCGGGGTGGGCCGACACCACTTTTTTCAGCTGGATGATCGCCAAGTCTTCCCCGTTCTGCCGGGCATATTCCAAGCTCTGGTTAAATTTCTTCACCGCCTGATTGATGGCCTCCAGCTCTCCAGGGACCTCCTGCACCTTGCTGATATAATAGTTCGCAATATTATCATGGGACTGAAAATTCTTACTTAAGATCCACTCCACCAGGCCCTCGATCACATCCCCGCGCCCGTAATAGACCAGCCCCAGCAGATTCCTGGCCGCAATATTCGCCTGGTTATACTGGAGACTCTTCCGAAGAGATTTGATCGCCCCGGACAGATCCCGGATATTGGCCTTTTTCAATCCGTCATTGTACCAATAGTTTGACTGGTACACAAGTTTCATCGTATAATCCATAAATGACCGATTCCTTTTTATTTTGTCTGCTCTATCATTTCCCGCAGAATATCTGTCATGTCTGTCAGGTCCTCCTGATAGACCGCATTCTCAATATCTTCCACTTCCAGACTAGGCTGGAATTTCTTTAATTCTTCCTCAAAATCAAGCATAAGATCTGCCTCCTGCCAATTCTTTTTTCACCTCGCCGGCCAGATAAAGAGATCCCACACAGTAGACCTCCCCTTCCTCCCTGAGGGAAAAAGCCGCCTCCAAAGCCTCCGTCGGCGTGTCTCGCCAGAGGACTTGCTCCTTTGTATACTTCTTAAACAGCCGTCCCAGTTCTTCTGCCGGCACCGCTCTTTCATCATCAAATCCGGTAGCTATATAAGCCTTTGCGCGAAACTTTCCGCAGAGACATTGGATCATTTCCTCATATTTTTTGTCTGAGGCCGCCCCAAACACCACCACCGGCCGTTCGTTCTCTGCCAGGTCAGGATACAAAAGCTCCACGCTCTGGATGAACCCTTCGATCGCTCCCGGATTGTGGGCGCCGTCCACAGTCAAATGAGGCGCCGCCTGTTCCATGCGTCCTTCCCACCTTACAGAGGCCACTGCCTCCACCCAGCGCTCCATATGGGTCTTTTGATCCGCAAGCAGACACTCTGCGGCCTGCAGAGCGATCTCCGTATTTGTTACTTGGTAAATCCCACAAAGGGGGACGTGCCAGGTAACATCTCTATCATACGCATTCCGTCTTAAAAATGCAATATTGTTTCTATGAACTTCCAGGATTTCGAACGCATTTTTCGAGATTTCTCTACACGGCGCTCCCAGTTTTCCTGCTCTCTCCCGGATCGCCGCCGCCGCTGTCTCATTGCTGCCATCGAAGATCACCGGTACTCCCGGCTTTATGATTCCCGCTTTCTCTCCAGCGATCTCTTCTATCGTCTCGCCCAGGATATCGGTATGGTCCAGACTGATAGACGTTATAACCGTCAAGGCCGGCTGCTTTGGCGCGTTGGTCGCATCCAGCCTGCCTCCAAGTCCAGTCTCTAAAATGATATACTCTGTGCCAGCCAGAGCAAATGCTGTCATACCCATTCCAAACAGGAACTCGAAATAGGAAGGATGCTCCATTCCGTCACGCTCCATGCTTTCCGCCGCCTCCAAAGCTCTGCGAAACACCCGATAAAAGGTATCGTCACTGACAGGGCATCTGTTGACCTGGATCCTTTCATTGATCGAGATCAGATGGGGCGATGTGAAGAATCCGCAGGTCTTTTCCTCCGCCTCGAGAACCGCCTGCAGGCATGCGCACACAGAGCCTTTTCCATTGGTCCCCGCCACATGGACAATTCTTTGATCCAGTCCCGGATTTCCAAGCCTTCTCAAGAATTCTCCGGTATGCACAAGGGAATGTTTCCTGGTAAATCTTGGAAGGCGTTCAATATAATCTACCGCCTCCCGATAGCTTCTTGGATGCATCATTCTTCTTCCTCACCTGTCTGCTCTACCCAGGATTTTGTCTTATCTGTCCCGGTTCCTTCCATTACTGTCAGGGTCCCATTCTGATAAATATATTCATTAGACTTCCTAAATAGAGTATCACTGGATCCGTATTGACAAGTATAGATCACATCCCCGTCTTTTAACTCTGTAGAGGGCAGGTCGATCCTGGTATTGTTCAGAAAGTCTTTCTCCTGTTCTTCTCCATTGACATAAACTCTGGTGTAAGCGGTAAAGTTCTCGCCATACAGACTGTACCCCTCTTCCAGATGGGGCACGATATCGGTCAGCGTCACATCCCGGACGCCCATCACCATATGCCCTTCTGTAATAGGCGGCTCCCCGTCATAGACATATTGCTCCCCATACAAGATATCATACTGCAGCACCTCCAGATCCGCCAGATAGTTCTTGGTCTGCCGGCGCTCCTGATGATAATTGAACACAGTTCCGGAGTGGATGCCCAGCCGGTCAAATACATCCGCCATAATCTGATAGGATGGGATATTCCGGTCTTCTTTCTCAAGACCAATATTGTCCCAGATCACATAGTTGGTATTGTATAGGTAGCGGCTCTTTAAATCCTCCGCTTTCAATCCCATCGTAGGAAGATGATCTCCATAGAATACCACCACCGTAGGTTCGCCGCGTTCTTCAATAGCCTTGATCAGATTCCCGGCAAACTGATCCATTTCATAGACCTGGTTTACATAGTATTCCCATTTATTTTTCAGAGCTTCATCCTCAATGCCCTCCACCGTGATCTCTGGATTCTCGATCTTTTTCTCTTCCGGATAATCTCCGTGTCCCTGCACACTGATGGTAAAAACAAAATCTTTTTGCTCGGTAGAGTCCATAGCGTCCAGGATATGGTCAACCAGGATATCATCTTTGGCCCAGCCGTTCTCCGTCAACTGAAGGATATTCATAAATTCCTTGCTGGTAAAACTGTCAAAGCCCATATTATTAAATACCCTGGCTCTGCTGTAGAAATTACCGCCGTTATTATGCAGGGCATGGGTTCCAAGCCCAAGAGAACTAAGTGCGGTCGCCGCGCTTTCGCAAGGTGTTTCTTTTAAGATCGTCTTATAAGGATACTCGCCCGGTCCAAAATACCGCAGATTCATTCCGGTCAGCACCTCAAACTCTGTATTCGCTGTTCCCGCTCCCACAGAAGGTACTTTGAAATATCCTGATGAATACTCTTCAAACATTTTATGCAGATTCGGACACGCATCCTTCGATGTGGTAAAAAACTCCGCCTCGTCTACATCAAAAAAGGATTCTAACTGTACGAAAAGAATGTTGGGCAGTTCCTCCGCGGACTGCTCCGATTCATTCTTCGTGATCTCTCCGTTATTGCTGATCTGAGCAATCGTCTCCTCACTATAATCGTTGGGTTCACTGATCCCGGTATTGAACAAGCTGGCCATAAAACAATAGGGGAGGCCGTAATCCTCATAGGCAAAAGCAATATTTCCAAAATAGGTGGACACTACTCGGTTCTCCACTGCCGCATTGGCCGCGATACTGTAAACAAACGCCCAGAATCCAATTCCCGCGACAGCCAGGACCCGATGCATTTTCCCCGTGTACTGGCCGCCCCGTCTCCACATAGAGATCACCCAGATCACCACCGCAACAATCCCCACAATGAGAACTACCACTTCAAAGCCGTTAAAATAGTTGTTGATCAGACTAAGCCCTTCTGTAGCCGCCTTCAAATCCTGAGCGTTAAACGGCGTCACGCGCTTGAGCAGCATATATCCATTCGCCACTCCAAGAATCAGCCAGAGCACGCTGACAATGATCCTGGCAAAAACTCTCCGCCGAAACAAATAAACTACTGAGAAAGTCACAAAGATCATAAACGCGTTATACAAAAACACTACCGGCGTCTCTGTCATATAATTCCACGCTTCAAACACAGAATGTCGGGAGATAGCCTCGATAGCAAAATTGATCACGCAGGCAAGCAGCGCGTGGAACAAGAGGGACAGACGGTTCATGATCTTCCACACCGGCTGCATTTTCTTCGCGAAAGCGCTGTTTCTTCTCTCCTCCAGGATTCTTATACGTCTTTCTTTTCTCGCCTTCCAATAGGCTTTGATATCCTCTTTTTTCAGATTCCTTAATTTCTGGATCTTTCCTTTGATATCCGGCTTCTTGAAATGGATTTTTTTCATCGGTCAACTAACCCCTTACGAACGTTTTGCTTTTAAACCTTCCAGTCTTTCTGTCACCTGGTCTATCATCTGTCTATAAGTTTCTAATTTGTCCCGTTCTTCCTGGACTTTTGCCTCCGGCGCCTTGCTTACAAATTTCTCATTGCTTAGCATCCCTTCGGCCCGGCTGATCTCTTTGGTCAGACGCGCTTCCTCTTTCGTCAGGCGCTCGATCTCCTGATCGAAATCGATCAGTTCCTCTAAAGGCAGGCAAACGGTCGCATCCGGCACAACAATAGACACCGCGTCCTCCGCGATTCCCGCCTTGTCATTCTGAATGATGAGATCATTGAGAGCCGCCATATTCTGGGCGGATCCACGCAGAGATTCCAGCCCCCGGCACAGCGCCTCATCCTCGCATACCACGTAGGCGGTAGCTTTCCTGGAGTTTGGCACATTCATCTCGGCCCTGACATTCCGGATTCCCCGGATGATCTCTTTATAGTGGTCTGCCACATTCTCCGCTTCCGGGAAATTCCAAGCCTCATCATAAACAGGCCACTGGGACATCATCAGCGATTCTTCTTCGGGGATCAGCTTGCTGTAGATTTCCTCCGAAACGAATGGCATATACGGATGCAGGAGTTTCAGCGCTTTCTTTAAAACCTCTCGCAAAGTCCACATCGCGTCATTGGCGCTCTGGGGATCTTCTTCCCCGTGATAGATGCGGTATTTCGCCATCTCGATATACCAGTCGCAGAATTCATCCCAGATAAAATCGTAAATCTTAGCCAAGGCGATGCCCAGCTCAAATTTATCCATATTCTCGGTCACATCTTTGACTACATTATTGCAGCGGGACATGATCCAGCAATCCTCCGGATACTTCTTCACGTCTTCTGGCTCCGCGATCTCTTTGTCTCCCAGGTTCATCAGGATAAACCGGGACGCGTTCCACACCTTGTTGGCAAAGTTACGGCTGGCTTCTACTCTCTCGTTGTAGAAACGCATATCATTTCCAGGCGCGTTTCCTGTTACCAGGGTCATACGCAGCGCATCTGCTCCGTATTGATCGATGATCTCCAGCGGGTCGATTCCATTTCCCAGAGACTTGCTCATCTTCCGGCCCTGGGAATCTCTTACCAGACCATGGATAAACACGGTATGGAATGGTGATTTTCCAGTCTGTTCATAACCGGAGAATACCATACGGATGACCCAGAAGAAAATAATATCATATCCTGTTACCAGCACGTCTGTAGGATAGAAGTAATCCAGATCCTCTGTCTTATCGGGCCATCCCAGTGTAGAAAATGGCCACAGGGCGGAACTGAACCAGGTATCCAAAGTATCTTCGTCCTGGGTAAAATGGGTACCGCCGCATTTCGGACATTTCTCCGGCGTTCCCCTGGACACTACGATCTCGCCGCATTCGTCGCAGTAATAAGCCGGAATCCGGTGTCCCCACCAGATCTGCCGGGAAATGCACCAATCCCTGATATTTTCCAGCCAATGCAGATAAATCTTGTCAAACCGTTCCGGCACGAATTTCAGGTCCCCATTTTTTACAGCCTGGATCGCCGGTTTAGCCAGCTCCTCCATACGTACAAACCACTGCTGTTTTACCAGCGGTTCTACCGTAGTATGGCAGCGGTCGTGGGTTCCTACATTATGAGAATGAGGCACTACCTTTACCAGATAGCCCTGCTCTTCCAAGTCTTTTACCATGACCTTGCGGGCCTCATAACGGTCCATTCCCGCGTACTTGCCGCCGTTCTCATTGATGGTGGCGTCATCGTTCATCACATTGATCTCCGGCAGGCCGTGCCGTTTTCCAACCTCAAAGTCGTTGGGGTCGTGGGCCGGCGTGATCTTCACCGCTCCGGTTCCAAATTCTTTATCCACATAAGAGTCAGCTACGATCGGAATCTCCCGCCCTACCAGCGGCAGGATCGCCTTCTTCCCTACAATGTCTTTGTATCTTTCATCATCTGGATGCACCGCGATCGCCGTATCGCCCAGCATAGTCTCCGGACGGGTGGTGGCGATCTCCAGATAATCATCGCTTCCTACGATGGGATACTTGATATGCCAGAAATGTCCTTCCTGCTCTTCATGCTCTACTTCCGCATCTGAAAGAGAGGTCTTGCAGACCGGACACCAGTTGATGATCCTGGACCCGCGGTAGATGTAGCCTTTCTCATAAAGTTCGATAAACACTTCCTCTACCGCTTTTGAACAGCCTTCATCCATAGTAAAACGTTCCCGCTCCCAGTCGCAGGATACGCCCAGCTTCTTTAACTGTCCTTCGATCGTTCCCGCATATTCCTCTTTCCACTGCCAGGTGCGCTCCAGGAACTTCTCCCGTCCCAGCTCTTTCTTGTCAATGCCCTCTTCCTTTAACTGGTTGGTCACTTTTACTTCTGTAGAAATGGCCGCATGATCGGTTCCCGGAACCCACAGCGTATTATATCCCTGCATCCTTTTATATCGAATGATGATATCCTGCAATGTATTGTCCAGGGCATGTCCCATATGCAGCTTCCCTGTGATATTCGGGGGCGGCATTACTGTAGTAAACGGTTTTCTGCTGCGGTCTACTTCCGCGTGAAAATATTCATTCTCACACCACTTCTCATACAGCTTTGGCTCAATCTCTTTGGGATTGTAAGTTTTCTCCAGGTTCTGACTCATAGTTTCCTCCTCATTCTCGCATTTCACACTTTTTTCACATTTCTGAAAGAAAAAGCCCTTTACGATTACGTAAAGGGCGATTCATTTCGCGGTACCACCTTCATTATATAGAAGAAACTCTCCTATATATCTCCTCTTGTTCTTTAACGGGAACGAATCCGGGACCTCCTACTTCTCCCAGACCTCTCTGGTCGGTTCAGCGATCCGGCTCAAAAGCTACCTTCCGCATCTCATTTCCTTTGGCCCCTCTCAGCCTGTGGGCAGCCTTCTCTGTCAGAATGACGCCTGCGTACTCCTCTTTTTCATCGCCTTTTGCACATAAACTATTGAATATGATAGCCAGCGGGGGGAAATTTGTCAAGGTTATTAATAGAAATTTAAGGATAGCTGTTGATTTTACTGGCCTGGGAATTGATTTACTTATCTTTTGCTTCTATAATGCTCTCTAGAGGACAAACAAAGAAGCAGATACAACTAAAGAAAGGGGTTAGAGCATGACAAAATTTGAAGAATTCGAAGCAATCATCGCACGCCTGCGCTCCCCAGAGGGCTGCCCCTGGGACCGGGAACAGACTCATACCAGCCTAAAGAAAGGCTGTATCGAAGAAGCCTCGGAAGTAATCTGCGGCATCAACATCTTAGATAAAACCGGAGATTCGGAAAACCTAAAAGAAGAATTAGGGGATCTTCTGCTCCAGATCGTCATGCACGCCCAGATTGCCAAGGAAGAGGGCCTCTTCACCATGGATGACGTGATCCAGACCGTCACCGACAAGATGATCCGCCGTCATCCCCATGTATTTGGAACCGTTGAAGTTTCCGGCTCCAAAGAAGTGCTGGAAAACTGGGCAGACATTAAGAAACAGGAGAAAGAAGGCAAAGAATGGATGGAAACCTATCTGCCGGAAGCCTTTGATGAGGCAGAGGGATTGATCGAGGCCGCAAGGAAAAGGAAGGGGTTTTAACCCTTCCTTTCTCATGTCTCCATAAACGCCTCCATCAGGCTTCCAAACTTATAATACTCCACTACTCGTTTTAAGCCTTCCAGGATCTTTTCTTGAGAATAATCGTGAGCTTCCAGAAATGCCTCCGGCTTCCCGCTTAATTTGTCATAGAACAGCAGCGCTCTCCCGAAATGGGTCTGGTTCTCTGGTTCCAACCCTTTCGTCAAGAGGCACTCCGCCTCATTGATGTTGCCTGCTTCCAGCATCGAAAATAAATCCGTCCCTTTTTCCTCCTCTGGAAACACCATTTCCTCTTTGTCAATGTCTTGATTTAATACCAACAAAATAAGGATCCTTGCCAGCTCATGAGCCAGTCCCATCATACTCTTGTTCATCTTTTTCCCTTCTCCTTTGTTTCATTCTTTCTGATACTTCTTAGACTGTTGAAGTTGGGAAAAAGTTTTAAGAATTTAAAAAATTTTTCAAAATATTTGTAAGATCAAAAAGGGACAGGGCATTTTTAATTGGGGCCGGGGGATTTTTAAAAATCCC
>OGXS01000227.1_pt1 | contig 57725 bp, 55 predicted proteins | sample 1576371 | NCBI WGS metagenome assembly OGXS01 (sample SAMEA3541475, study PRJEB24748) | human gut metagenome | biome: human gut; feature: human-associated habitat; material: faeces | place: China | collected 2012
AGACAGACAGACAGACAGACAGACAGACAGACAGACAGACAGACAGACAGACAGATAAGGTAAGGTAAGTCTGTCCTTTTTTCCTGCATACAATTTTACAACGCCATTCAAGGGGCGCGCCGCGTCCACGGTCATTCCGTGGGACGGCGCGCTCCTTTTTTGCGCAACAAGAAACTACGCTCCGGCACGGGAAATCCGGCAGCTCTCGGAGCACATAAGGAGGAAACGAGATGAAAAAACGAATTTTAAGCCTGTGTATGATCTTGGCCCTGTGCCTAGGGCTGCTGCCCGCCACGGCGCTGGCGGCCGCGCCGAGCGGAATGATTATCTATGTGGGCACACAGATAATTTCTGGTGACGGCTACTGGACGACGGACAACGATGGAAATGTCACCGCGTATTCAGAGGCAGGGACACCGACAGACAACTATATCCATTATGACGAAGGCAGCAACACCCTGACACTGCACAACGCCACCATCAAAACTTCTAATAATGACACTAATGTTAGCGGCGCTGCTATTGGCGTGGTCAATCAGAGTGGGGATACGGAATTGACCATCCAATTAGAGGGCCAAAACACATTGTCGGAGACCTCCACAGGGATTTATGTTTATTCTTCTGCCGGTGTCGCCAGCCTGACCATTGAGGGTGCAGGCCGTCTGAATGTCAGCGGTATTTCTAATGGAGTCTGCGTTGTGAGCATAAGTAGCAATGCCGCCCTGACTATGCAGAGCGCCGATGTCATAGCCTCGGGAGGCGACCACAGCACTGGTGTTACAGTGCAGGCCGGCAATAGTTGCAACGCTACTCTGACTGTGAATGGAGGCAGCCTGACTGCCAGTGGACGTAAAGGAATTCTATTTCCAGTAGGGACTCCCCAGCTAACGGTCAATAACATCGCTATCGTGCGAGCCAGCAATGGGATAGGTGCCGGCACCAACGAGGATTCCGTTACCCCTGCCAGTGGCAGTACAGGCATCGTCTTTAACGGAAGCACCGGCACCGTGTACGGCAGTGTGACCTTGCAGGAGGATTTGACCATCGAAAGCGGCCAGACCCTGACGATCCCGGACGGGGCGAGCCTGACGATTGACAGCGGCGCAACACTGACCAATGAGGGCACCGTGACCAACAGCGGTACACTGACCAATCACGGCACCATCAATAACTCTGGTACTATCAATAACTCTGGTACCTTCAATAACTCTGGCACTTTGGACAATACCAACGGGACGGTAACCGGCGCCGGCGTCTTTGCCAATCACGGCACCGTCAACAAGGGCAATCAGGGCGCGCCCGCCGCGCCCACGCAGAGCGGAACGGCCACAGCGGACACCATCACACTGGCCGCGATCACAACCACCGGCTATGGTGATGTTCAGTACGGCTACACCGTAGGCGCGGAAACTTCCGTGCCGGAAGATCGCTGGCAGACCAGCCCTGAATTCACTGAACTGCAGTCCGGCGCAAACTATACCTTTTACGCACGCTATGCCGGGAACGACTTCTATCACCCATCCAGTCCCAGCGATGGCGCCGCCATCTCCACCGTCCCCAGTGTGATCGACAGCGGCTTTGAACCGGCCATTATCGCCGGAGCCGGCGGCATCTGGCAGAAAGGCACAGAAGACGGTCTTTCCTTTACATCCAACGCGGCATTCGCGGATTTTGTGAAGGTACAGGTGGACGGCAGAGACCTTGCCGCTTCCGATTATGAAGTCAGAGAAGGCAGTACAATTGTCACCTTAAAGGCTTCCTATCTGGAGACCCTTTCCGTTGGGAAACACACGCTTGCCATCGTCTCCAACACGGGTACGGCCACAACGGAGTTTACGATCCAGGCGGCTTCCGCCGCTGATGGCGATACACCGTCTCCGCAGACGAGTGACAACAACCCTATCGCCCTGTGGATCGTTCTGCTGCTGATTTCCGGCGCCGGTCTGTCCATGACCGCGTTCTACCGCGAAAAGCGACACACCCCTCATTGACAAAGCCTTGCGAAAACGGTACACTTTTTTTAAGAAAACCGATGCTATTTTCAGCGTAAAGAAAGGGGGCCGCCTATGAAGCGCGATGAGAATTGGGATTCTATGAAGCCAACGGCGTTCAGTTATTCCTTTACACCAAAACAATTCTTCCATTTCCTGTTCAAGAAGCCCAAATGCCCCAGATGCGGGGAAAAGCTGATCCGCAGGAAAGAAGCTTTTTACACAAAGGGTCAGCTCCCCGGAACTTTTACCATGGATCTGGCAAATGTAGATGACACAAAGGTAAAATACTACTATTACACCTATACATGTCCACGGTGCCAAGCGAAATACACTCTGGATGAGCTGGCCAGATAGGATTTTCATATCTTTGCGGACTGTTAAGGCGGCAGTCACATCCATGGACATAAGATTTCGAGAGATTATAACAGGAGACAGGAGGAAACCATGAAGATCACAGATGTTAAAATGGAGAAATTCTCCATCGAACTGGAAGAGCCATTCAACGTGGCATTTGCGGAAATCACACACACCGTCAGCATTATCGTAAAAATCGAGACGGATGAAGGATATACCGGCTATGGAGAGGCGGCGCCCTTCGCCCCTGTCACAGGGGAGACGGTGGAGGGCTGTCTGGAGATCCTCCGGCTCTTCCGCCAGGGTCTGATCGGCATGGACCCTCTGGATATTGAGAAGGCCCACGCCATGATGGATGGAGTGGCCCACGGAAACGGCTCCGCCAAATGTGCCATCGACATTGCCCTCTATGACCTAAAGGGCAAGTTTATGGGACAGCCCCTGTACCGGGTGCTGGGCGGCTATGACGATGAGGTGCAGAACGATATTACCGTTGTCATCAATCCGCCTGAGAAAATGGCGGCCCAGGCGGAACATTTCGTCAAGGATCTGGGCTATCACATTCTTAAGGTCAAGACCGGGATCTGCCCGGAAGATGACCTGCTGGCCCTCTCTCTCATCCGCGAGGCAGTCGGCCCGGATATCCGGCTGCGGATCGATGCGAACCAGGGCTATGACTACAGCCAGGCTCTTTTCATGCTGGAAGAAATGAAGAAATACAAAGTGGAGGCCGCGGAACAATGCCTGCCCGACTGGGATCTGGACGGAGCGGCCAGACTCCGCAGACAGTCCAATGGCATAAAGCTCATGTTAGACGAATCCCTGCATACTATCCGGGACGCGGCCAAGATCTGCAAAGCGGAGGCCGCGGATATCATGAATATCAAGCTTATGAAATGCGGCGGGCTCTACCGGGCGTCCCAGATCAACGCCATCGGCGAGAGTTTTGGCGTTCCCTGCATGGTCGGCTGCATGATCGAGACCAAGATCTCCATCACAGCGGGCTTAAGTCTGGTAGCCGCGAAGAAAAACATTACAGAATCTGACTGTGACACCTTCCTGTTCTATAAGGACGGGGATACAGGAATGCCGGGAGGCTTTGAGATACACGGGGACCGGTTCCGTCTCCTGGACAGACCAGGACTTGGTCTTGACATCTCTTTCTGATTTTAAAAGCGGACGCCGCAGAGGATCATCCCCCCGCGGCGCCCGCTTTTTCTGTATCGTCTTTAGCACACCTTATGAATCCATCCTTCCGGCGCTTCAATATGGCCCATCTGGATGCCTGTCAATGTGTCATATAACTTCTTGGTGATCGGTCCCATCTCATCCATTCCGCTTGGGAAGCAGATCTCCTTTCCGTGGTCTACCACCTTTCCTACCGGAGAGATGACCGCTGCCGTTCCGCACAGACCACACTCCGCGAAATCTTTCACTTCGTCAAAGTAGATCTCCCGCTCTTCTACTTCCAGTCCAAGGTATTTCTCAGCCACATACATAAGAGAACGTCTGGTGATGGAGGGAAGGATAGTGCTGGACTTTGGCGTTACAACCTTGCCGTCCTTTGTCACGAAAATAAAGTTGGCGCCTCCGGTCTCTTCCACTTTTGTCCTGGTAGCCGCATCCAGATACATATTTTCATCGTATCCCTGAGCATGCGCCTCGACAATGGCATAAAGGCTCATAGCATAATTCAATCCCGCCTTTACATGACCTGTTCCGTGCGGGGCTGCTCGGTCATAATCACATACCCGGATGGTGATCGGTTTTGCGCCGCCTTTAAAATAAGGACCTACCGGTGTGGTAAACACCCGGAACTGATACTCATCCGCTGGTTTTACGCCGATGACCGCGTTAGAGCCAAACATATAGGGGCGCACGTACAGGGTAGCGCCTGATCCATAGGGCGGAACATAAGCCGCGTTCGCCTCCACCGTCTTATGCACTGCTTCTACAAACCGCTCTTCCGGGAACACCGGCATTTCCAAACGCTTGGCTGTCTCTGCCATACGAGCCGCGTTTAAGTCCGGCCGGAACATCACAATGCTCCCATCCTCCGCTGTATAAGCCTTTAGTCCCTCGAAGCAGGTCTGCGCGTACTGAAGGACACAGGCACATTCGTTGATCACAACATTTGAGTCAGCCGTCATAGTTCCCGCATCCCAGGCCCCATTTTTATAATTGGAAACATATCTCTGATCCGTTTCCACATAATCAAAGCCTAGATTTGCCCAGTCAATATTTTTCTTCTCCATCTTAACTCCTCCATTCGTAATGGCTTTCCATGAGTCTCATTATAATACGTTCATATTGAAAATTCAAGAGTGCGCTCTGTTTTTACAAAAGCAATGGCGATGAGCTCTTCTTTATCGTTCCATCATACTAATGGATTCGATTCCTACGCTTCCGCCCCGGACTACCTCTATACTCTTGAATTCTTCCTTCATCAGTTTGATCACCGCATCGTTTTTGGTGGCCGTCTGGACAAACTCCAAAAGCAGACTGTCCTTCCCGTAATCGATCACCTTCGCCTTGAAGGTTTCTGCGATCTGGAACAGTTCTACCTTGTCTTCCGGCGTACATCTGCGCACTTTCACATATAAGATCTCCTTCATCCTTACAAAAATATCGGTAAAATCGATCACTTTGATCACTTCAACCAGACGGTTCAGCTGCTTCTTGATCTGCTCAAAAGTCTCGTCGTCGCTGACGGTGGCGATGGTCATCCGGGATACCGTTGGATCTTCTGTGGTTCCTACCGTCAGACTGTCCATGTTATAAGATTTTCCAGCAAAAAGCCCGGAGATCTTCGACAGAACTCCCACCTGATTTTCTACATACAGTGATATCCATCGTTTCTTCATTCCATTTCCGTTCATTTCCTTTTTCTCCTTTCCCTAGCAGTCCATGATCATATCTTTTAAAGTTCCGCCTGGTTCGATCATCGGATAGACCAGATCTTCTGGATCAATGGTAAATTCCAGGATATAGGGAGTCTTTTTGCTCGCCATAGCCTCCCGGAAGGCCGGCTCGATCTCTTCTTTCTTCGTGATCCTTAATCCTTTTGCCCCATAACTCTCCGCCAGTTTCACAAAATCCGGCGTATACTTGGGACATTCCACCTCGCCGCATTTGCCTCTGCAGGCCGCCCCGGACCGGAGGCAGGTCATGGAGTAGCGCTTGCCATAAAATAATTTCTGCCACTGACGGACCATTCCCAGATTGCTGTTATTAAAGATACAGGATATAATGGGGAGCTCTTCCAGCACCGCTGTCGCAAGTTCCTGGATATTCATCTGCATCCCGCCGTCCCCGGAAATGGAGATGACAGGTGTGTCCGGATTTCCAATCTTCGCGCCAATGGCTCCCGGAAGGCCGTATCCCATTGTTCCAAGGCCTCCCGACATAAACAGCCGCTTCTTTTCATTGACCTCCAGGAACTGAGCTGTAAACATCTGATGCTGCCCTACATCCGTGATCACGATCGCCCGGTCGAAAATCCGGTTGATCACTTCCAGGATGTCCTGGGGCGTCATGATCGGGCGGGGTTTCATCCGCAGAGGATGCGCTTCTTTCCATGCCTCCACCTGTCCTCTCCACTCTTTTGTATCACAAGGGGTCACATATTCCAGCATCTTGGCGACTGCCTCTTTCGCATCCGCCACGATCGGCACATCTACCTGGACATTTTTGGAAATTGCCGCCGTATCAATATCGATATGGACGATCTGAGCTTTTGAGGCAAAGGAATGCAGTTTCCCTGTGATCCGGTCATTGAACCGGGTACCAATGGAGAACAGAAGATCACAGTTGTCTACCGCCATATTCGAGGCGTAGGCGCCGTGCATCCCCAGATTTCCGATATACAGCGGATGATCTGTCGGGATCGCTCCCCGTCCCATGACCGTTGTAACAACAGGAACTCCCGTTTTCTCTGCCAGTTCTGTAAACTCGCTTCCCGCATGGGAAATATTCACTCCGCCGCCTGCCAAAAACAAGGGTCTCTTCGCTTTTCCAAGCATCTTAATGGCTCTTTTCAGCTGTCCGATATGTACATGAGTATTCGGCTTATAGCCGCGGATATTGACTTCCTTCGGATACTCCCCATCCCCTAGTTCCGCCATTACATCTTTGGGAAGATCGATCAGTACCGGACCGGGCCTTCCTGTCCGGGCAATATAAAACGCTTCTTTTAGAATCCTTCCCAGATCCTCTCTTCTGCGCACCGTTACGCCATACTTGGTAATGCTCCGGGTGATTCCCACGATGTCTACTTCCTGGAACGCATCATTCCCGATCAGATGTCTTGCCACCTGTCCAGTAAAGCAGACCAGAGGAACACTGTCATAGTAGGCGGTGGCGAGCCCTGTCACCAGATTCGTAGCCCCAGGTCCGCTGGTCACCAGACATACCCCCGTCTTTCCCGTCGAACGGGCATAAGCGTCTGCCTCATGGACCAGAGCGATCTCCTGTCTGGGAAGGATCACTTGGATCTGATCCTGTTTATAAAGTTCATCACTGATATCGATCGTACAGGCCCCCGGATAGCCAAATACGGTATCTACTCCTTCCTCTTTCAGCGCTTTTACCAATAACTTGTTTCCACTGATCTTTTTCATTGTTTCAACCTCCTATACCTATTCCCCATCTGCGGCAAAGAAAACGCCCCAAGCCTTCCGGCTTAGGGCGAATGCTGCATCCGTGTTACCACCTAATTTCAAAGAACTCTCTCTGCGCTCTGCCGGTACGGGAAGATCTTCTTATCATCTCCGATACCGTTCCCTTCTAACGCTGGGACACACGTTGAAGTCTACTTAGACAATCTCGTCCGTTCGGTTCACTGCTCAAGGGCTACTTCCATAAATCTTTCACGAAGATTCCCACCGGCCATCTTCTCTCTTTGCTTCCAGAATCTATGTACTCCTCCCTGTCATAGCATTTCTCTGATAAATTATTCTTATTATAGTGGAAGGCTGATCCCTTTGTCAACCGATCTTTTTTAACATCCTTGACCTTTCTTTGTCAAATCTTTTGCTTTGTCCGCCTCAGCGGAGTCTAAAACACTTCTGCCAATGGCTTCCCAGGAAATGCCGCTGACATCTGCGGCCGCCTTCTCTGATCCGCCGCTTTTCTTCTTTTCTATACTTTCTTTCAATGTTTCCGCAAGCCGCTCCTCAAAATCTGGAAGGTCCTCCTCCAAAGGTTCATCCGTATCCCGCATCCGAGGCGGCTCCACATACCGCACGTCGCCTCCCGGCGCATGTGTTTCCAGCCATTCCCGGATTCCCGGAAGATCCGTCATCACAACCCGGTCCCGACAGGCAAGCGCCTCAATGACGGTAAGCGGAAGACCGTCGAAAAAGGATGGCAGCACAAAAACATCACAGAAGTTGTATACTTCAGCCAGTTTTTTCTGAGGAAGCCTCCCCAAGAATTCCACCGGATAAGGACAGGCTTTTGCCGCTTCCCGGATTTCCTGATACTCTTCTTCATTTCCCGCGCCGCCCGCAAGGAAAAGAGAAAGGGATTCTGCCGGCAGTTTCAGACGAGACAGAGCGCTGAGAAGACTCATGACTCCTTTTTTCTTTGCGATCTTTCCCGCATAGACTATCCGGGTGACTCCGTCTTCCGCCTCTCTTCTATTGGGACAGAAGATATGGTGGTTGTATCCCACTCCCACTTCCTGGATCTTCCCTGGATCCGCCTGATAAATCTCTATTACTTTGTCTCGCTGGGCCTTCTGAGGGACAAAGATGCGGTCCAGCGCCCGAATCTGTCCGGCAATATAATCCCGCCTTAGATCCGTTTTTTCCATCTGTCGGATATCCGTATTATGACAGAATCCGTAGATCCTCTGTTCTGGAAACTGTTCCCGGACAAAAGCGGTCAAAAGGTACAGATGATGGCAAAGGATCAGATCCGGGTCCAGTTCTTCTACCGCCTGAGTGATCACTTCCAGAAAAGACTTTCTGAACGCTTCTGCCATTTCTTCTGTCATATCACAGTAGCGGGTACTTCTATATGGCATCTCATCCGACATTCCCGCAATGGGCCAGGGCAGTTTTTTTGACTCAAAATAGACGGGAAAAAAGCGGACTCCCGAAGGCAGTTCCACCTGATCCTCCTGATAGATCCCGGCCACAACCGCCTGTTCTTCTCCTATATTCCAGAAGCTCTTCACCAGTTCTGTCAGATAGACTCCGCTTCCGGTGCTGCTTGGTTTCTGGGCTGTGATACTTAAAATCTTCATGCTATCCTCTCATACACCGCGAAGACATATTCCAGATCAAAATAGGTCTCTTCTTCGCTGACTTTCGTCATCCGCCACTTGGGATCTTTGTCCAGATCCGGGAAATACGTATCCGCATCAAACGCGCGATCCACCTTCGTTACATAAGCCTTCCGGCACAGAGGCAGAAGCTCCCGGTAGATCTGTCCTCCTCCGATCACAAACACATCCTCCGGCTCATATTTCGTTAATTCTTCCTTCAGTTCTTCCACAGAATGGACGACTGCCGCTCCCGCCGCCTGGTAGTTCTGGTCTCTGGTCAGTACAATATTTACCCGGTCCGGCAATGGCTTGCTCTCCGGGAAGCTCTCCAGCGTCTTTCGCCCCATAACCACTACGTGTCCTTTGGTCATGGCACGAAAGTATTTCATATCCTGGGGAATCCGTACCAACAGCTTGTTTCCATGGCCGATGGCCCAGTTTTTATCTACATTTACGATCAGATTCATTTTCCTCCTCCTTATATGGCTACCGGGATATCCCGGATCTGCTCGTGGGTCTCATAGTCGATCAATTTCACATCATCCGGCGTAAACTGGTAGAAATCCTTCACCTCTGGATTCAGCCAGAACTTCGGCGCCGGAAGCGGTTCTCTTGAGATCAGTTCTTCGATCATCGGGATGTGCCGATCATAAATATGGGCATCCGCGATCACATGGACAAATTCTCCCACCTCCATATCACACACTTGAGCCAGCATATGCAGGAGTACCGCATACTGGCACACATTCCAGTTATTTGCGGCCAGTACATCATTGGATCTCTGGTTCAGGATCCCGTTTAACGTCAGTTTCTCACTGCCTGGCCGTTTCGTCACGTTAAAAGTCATGCTGTAGGCGCAGGGATACAGATTCATCTCATGAAGATCCTGATGCACATAGAGATTGGTCAGGATTCTCCTGCTGTAAGGATTATTCTTTAGATCGTAGATCACCCTGTCTGCCTGATCAAACATTCCTTCTTTATACTGATGTTTTACCCCCATCTGATAACCATAAGCTTTGCCGATGGAACCGTCCTCATCCGCCCAGCTGTCCCAGATATGAGGCTTTAGATCATGGATATTATTGGATTTCCTCTGCCAGATCCAGAGAAGTTCATCGGTACAGCTTTTAATAGCTGTCCGCCGCAGCGTCAGTGCCGGAAATTCTTTCGACAGATCGTACCGGTTTACTACCCCGAACTTTTTTACCGTATAGGCCGGCGTTCCATCCTCCCATACCGGCCGGACTTTTTCCCCCTTGGTGTCCGTCCCGTTGTCTATAATGTCTCTGCACATGGCTATAAAAACTTGATCTGCATAACTCATGTTTGCTACCTCCGTATGTTCACTTCTCCCATTGTATCACGAAACAGGCCGAAAAAAAAGAATCCAGATGCAATTTAGAAGCCTCTGGATTCTTCCGGCCTTTCTTTTTAACAGCAGCAATCTTTTAATACACTGTCAAGCGCGTTGGCGCTGCTGCTGTGAGCCCGCTCTACGCGGATATTGTGACGTTCCGCCTCTCTCAAAGCGCAGTGGACCATTTTGTGTGCCACCGTAGAGGTAAATAGAATGATCAGATCCGGCTGGCCGATCTTTGTCTTCAGATTTCCTGACATCCGGGTAAATACCTTTGCCTTGCAGCGATAGCGTTTGCAGATCTCTTTATACTGCTGTTCCATCCGCTCGTTTCCGCCTATGATCACAACACTCATGTTCTTAACCTCCTGCCAGTTTCTTTCCCGCCTCTCTGCATTTTTCCAATTCTGTCTCTCCGGGTGATTCGTTGGCGATCACACCATCCGCTTCTGTCAGCACCGCTCCCATATCCGCCATCCGCTGACACCATGTCCGCATCCATTCGCCGTCTCCCCATCCATAGGAACCGAAAAGCAGAATCCTTTTCCCGGATATTTTTCCCTCCAGCGCCTGTACAAAAGGCTCCATCTCGGTCTCCTCCAGTTCTTCCGCTCCCATAGATGGGCAGCCAAGGGCAAATGCGCTTTCCGCAGCCAACGCATCCGCATCGGCCTGATCTACGCTCCTGACCTCCGCTCCGGCGCCAGCTTCCTCGATCCCTTCCGCCACCGCACCAGCCATCGCCTTTGTGTTTCCGGTCCCGCTCCAATAAACAACTGAGATACTCATGGTCTGCTCCTCCTTTTTATGCTGTTCTTCCAGCAATGTCTTGTATTGTCCTCCCGGCCAGGAATTCATTGACCGCGCTGTATCTGGCCTTATCATAGGCCAAAAATGTCATCCGCGCCTGTTCCGGGTTATGGTATACTTTCCAGTACCCGGTCAGAAGACTGTGCTTTCCTCCCATCTGGATAAAGCTTGTCACATCCTCCAGCGGATAATCCAGGAACACTCCGATTTCATGGGGAAACCCTATTCCCTCGCAGGAGTGCTGCCGGACGCGCAGCGCCAGATGGGCGAGAAGCTCCTCAAATCTTCCGCTCTTATAATCATAACCCTCCAAAAATTCCAGAATATCCGGCCTGTTGAGGTGCTCCTCCATTTCCCGCCTGCGGTAAAAAAGGATCAGGTATTTTCCCTTATGGGCCGCCAGCACTCGAAACGCGATTCCAGTTCCTGCCAGGATCTTCCAGAGTTCTTTCAGATCCTGTCTTTCAATATTCGTGATACTTCCTTTTTTCATCCCTTTCAAGAAGGGGCCGCATTGCAGAGCTAATTGAAACTGCAGCCTTCTGCTTGCGTTTCTTTCAGCCATCATGTAAGATACCACTTCAACTGGCATATCTTTCTCCTTTCATTTTTTTGATTATGATTATCATTTGCATTTAAAATATATCATACCTCCGTTGAGAAAGCAAGTTGATAAATGATAGGATTTTCTCAATTGAGTCTGATTATTCTAATTGGGGCCGGGGGATTTTTAAAAATCCCCCGGCCCCAATTAAAAAAGCCGAGCTCTATGGCTCGGCTATGTTATACAATACTTTGTCCAGCATCCGCTCCAGGGCGGCCGTCTCTTTTTTGGAAAGGCCCAAGGTCAGCAGTTTGTCCAGCTTCTTTCGGTCTGCCTCCATCCTCCGCTGGATATCATAGGCTTTCTCTGTGGGATAGATATTCTTGCAGCGCTTGTCTTTGTTGCTGGGCACAGACAGGATGAACCCTTTCTCATCCAACCGCTTGAGCAGCCCTGTTACAGTAGGATTCCGGAGATTTAAGGCTTTCTCAATATCACGCTGGGTCACTTCTTCTTTACTGCAGCCAAGAAGATAGTCCAGCACCTCACATTGAGAGGCTGTGATCCCAAGCGTTTTCAGGCGCTTATTAAATTCCTTTTCGTATCCGTTGTTGATCTGTTTGATCCGGAATCCAATAGTCCTTCTTTTCTGCATAGATTCTCCTTTGTCCGCACACTCTCCCACATTCCAGCCTTAACCGGCTGTTTTCTTGATCATTTCCAAAACATTCGCTTTCCCAAGAATCCTGGCCACTGTATAGAACAGGATCACATCGATGGGGAGCATAAGCGCCTGTTTCACCGCTCTGGCTGGGAGCATGGCCAGAAACGCGTTCCCATACAGGACACTCATCCAATACGTGTTCAGCAAAAGGTTGACAAAAACTGTGACCAGCACGTTGGCCAGGATCACTCGCTTCAATGTCAAAGGCCTCCGGTAAAGCACAACTCCGTAGATCACGCCGGCGAGCATGGCGCTCAGAGTCAAGCCTGGGAAAAACGCCCCCACCGGCTTAAGGATAAAGGAAATAAGGTCTGCCAGCCCCGCCACCACACAGGCAGCCACTGGTCCAAACAGCATTCCCGTCAGTTCCTTTGCCAGAGAGTCGAATCCGATCCTCAGATAATCTGTGATCTGCAGCCGATAGAACCCCAGTATCACAGTGATCGCCAGCAGCATGGATACTGCCGCCAGATTTCTTACGTTCTTCAATTCCTGGAAGGAATCTGTAAATGATGTTCTCCATCGTTTCATAAAAAATACCTCCTTCGCAGTAGTCCTTAAAGCTACGCATAAGCAGGTAGTTTTTATCTGTCTATGTGTAGCAGCGGGATGCGGAACATATACCGCGGAAGGCTTTTCCGGCTCTTCCTTCGTCCATGCGGCAACTCCCCGTCCGCACGGCACTTAACGCACATATTCCTACTCTGCTTCTTCTTGATCTCTGGCAGGAGCAGATTTCTTTTCAGCTCCCGCCTGTGTCCCATTCTAGCATACTTCTCGCCAAAAGACAATTACTTTTCATATTCCCGGATCACGCTGCTGATCTCCCGGATCGTCTCCATATCCTCCAAATGCCGCAGGGCATCCTTCATATGGAATTCCTTCACCGCTTCCGTCACAATGACCAGCTCTGCCACGCCGTCTGCGGTAATGTTCTGGACGACTCTGGAAATGCTTACCTTGTGAACGCCAAATACGCTGGCGATCGAAGCCAGGACCCCAGGTTTATTTTCCACCTGCATCCGCAGGAAGAATGGATTCTTCACCTGGTCAAAAGCTTTCACCGGAGTCTGCCGGTAACAGGTACAGTTGATCCTTCCGGTACAGTGGAACTGGATGTTCCGCACCACGTCGATCACGTCCCCCATAACTGCGCTCGCCGTAGGCATCTGCCCCGCCCCTCTTCCATAGAACATGGCATCGTCCACTGCGTCTCCGTGTACAAACACCGCGTTAAAAGAATCTCTTACCGCGGCCAGCGGGTGCTGTTTGGGAAGAAGCATAGGGTACACCGCCGCCTCGATGCCTTCCGGAGTATTCCTGGCTGCCGCAAGCAGTTTGATCGCGTATCCCAGCTCCTTTGCGTATGTAATGTCTTTCGACGTGATCTTAGTGATCCCTTCTGTATAGACATCGGAAAACACCACTCTGGAATGAAACGCGATGGAAGCCAGGATGGCAATCTTGCGCCCCGCATCCAGTCCTTCAATATCTGCCGTAGGATCTGCCTCCGCATATCCAAGCTCCGTGGCTTTGGCCAGGGCTTCTTCAAAATCCATTCCCTCTTCCGCCATCTTCGTCAGGATATAATTGGTCGTGCCATTGACAATGCCCACTACCTCATCGATCTCATTGGCAGCCAGACATTGCTTCAGAGGACGGATGATGGGGATTCCTCCCCCTACCGCTGCTTCAAACAAGAAATCTACTCCGTTATTGTCTGCCGCATCCAAGAGTCCGCCGCCATACTCCGCCACCAGGTCTTTGTTGGCAGTCACTACACTTTTGCCGGAATTCAAGGCTTCCAGGATCATCGTCTTCGCCGGTTCGATGCCGCCCATCACTTCGATCACGATTTCAATCTCTTCATTATTGATGATATCTTCCCAGCGGTCTGTCAAGAGGGCCGGATCGATCCCTTCCCTCTTCTTATGGATATCATGGACCAGGACTGCCTCTATTTCTATGGGCGCTCCCGCCTTATTGGCCATCTCTTCCTGCTGCTCCTGAATCAATTTATTCACGCCGCTTCCCACAGTCCCAAGACCAAGAAGGGCTGCTTTTACCATTTTCGCCATAGGTTTCCTCCTGTCTGCCTTTTCCGTTTGCTTTCTACATCCAGTTCCTTTATTAAGTCAACATTGTAACACAGCCCGCTTACATTTTTCCATATCTTTTTACAGCGCCTCAAGCGGGGCTCGTTCATTTACTCTTTCTTTAAAGCCTCTTTTAACATTATAATTCCTCTGCTTCCAATAAAAACAGCAAAACATTCGCATATCGCAGCGATGAATATCTTTCCCGCCAACACATCCGGAACAATCATGTTCCAAGCTTCCAGGGGAAGCAAAGCGGATACTAACGCGATCACCAACATGATCGTGCCCCAAAGCAGCTTCTTCCTTTTTTCCCTGCATCGGTCAAGTTTTCATCGTAGTAAAGATGACCTGGGCCAGCAAAATTCAGGAAGAATTCTTTCAAAAACGACACCAAAACAGCTCCCCAGGAAGACTTTTTCTGTTCTTTTGTCCTTTCTCTCTTTTTATGCCGCGGACTCTTCTTAACCATATTACCCTCATCTCTATAAAATTGGATTTTATGTTATTATAGCACGACACCCTAATATCGTCATTTCTTTTATTTTTTTGAAAAGTTATTATTTAGGATAAGCATACTGTATTTATGGGGATATTCCCGATCTTTATCTGTTGTCAAAAAAAAGAAAAATAGTTGTTGACAAATCTTTTTCCGTATAGTATATTATTTATTGTGCTGAGGAGCACAGGACAAATAAATGCGACAGTGGCTCAGTTGGTAGAGTACGACCTTGCCAAGGTCGGGGTCGCGGGTTCGAGCCCCGTCTGTCGCTCTTAAAAACCGGAAGCGTTTTGCTTCCGGTTTTACATTTCGGAAATATACCACTGCCATAAACAATAAAGAAGAAAAGGGCATTGCAAAATAGATGAGTTATTTTTTCATGATGTGCCCTCTTCTAAGTAGACAATAGTAAAACCTTGTCACTTAGAAGGGAACATGGTGCCTACTCAAACAAAAATTTATATTTTTTTCGTTACCTATTTAACAGGGAGCTGTTCATCATTACCCTGATGAGTTTGCACCACTCCCTTCTCTATTTTCTTCAGTGGAATACAGCAGGAGACCAGTCCAATCCCAGAACACACCAGAAAGAGAATAAAGATCATTTCATAGCCTCCCAGTCCGAAGGTGTCGATCGCCCGCCCGGCCATCGTGTAAAAGAAAGCGTCGGGAGAATAACCGACAAAAGAGACCAGCCCGATCACAGTTCCCAGATATGTTTCCGAAATTCCAATCTCAGAGACCGCGACCATATTGACGCTTTTGCCTGCTGTACACACTACCGTGATCAATATAATAAAGAGGGCCACCAGTCCTACTGGAATAGATACGTACAAGCTTGCCAGCATTCCCGCGCCCAGACCAAGACAGCACAGGAAGGTAGCGCTGATAAAACGGATTGCCGACCCCACCTTGTCCACGATCACCCCAGCGAAAGGTGAGATCAGGATGGTGATGACATTGACCCGCAGGATCGAGAGCGCCAGCACACTTGTATCGCTCATCTGATACACCTGAGACAGATATGGAATCGTATAGGTCATTACCGCGATCAAAAGGTAGTTACAGAATACCATGATCACCACCTGCCATACATTTCTGTTCCTGACGATCCATATCAGTTTCTTCCATTCAATCTGCTTCGTTCCCTTGATTTCATTCTTTTCCTGAAACAGCATATTTAAGAGGAATGCGGCCACAAAATGCAGGATTCCATACAAGCCTGTGATCACCCGGAAAACCAACAGGTTTTCTCCCGTCTGGATCAGGATCAAAAGGCCGATTCCCACAACGATAGTCCCGGTAATGTTAATGATCGATATGTAAGTCCCAAATACAGTCCCTTTCTGATCCTCTCCTCCCAGATAGGTCAGCATTTTCATTGAGGCCGGATAGAAAGCAAAAACTGAGGTCAAAGCCAGCGCGCCGAAGATCACGCACAACACGGCATATCCCGGAATGGTCATCGCATAGAGATGCAAAAGGCCTGAAACGATCAGCGCCGCCGTCATCAGCTTTTTCAGAGACACGCAGTCGGTCAATACCCCTCCCAGCAGATATGCCGCCATGCAGACAGCGCCATAGATACTAAATAGTGTGCTGAGCTGAGTATGTGTCAGGTTCAGAGAATCCAGCAGAATGTCGTAGAACTGTCCTTTCATATAGGGAAGTCCGTAAAGCGCTGTGTTTGCGATTGCAAGGGTACAGATCATCTGGGCGGTATGCTTCCTTCTCATCGCCGCTCACCTTGGGCGCGTCTTCTGGCGGCGTCCTCGACCTTCTGTAACAGTATGGAAAGCAGAAAGGCGAAGGCCGCGCACAATATAGCCCCTGTGATCACTTCATCCCAGTGCTTCATGGTAAGGCCCATCAGGATCAGTTCTCCCAGACCTCCTGCCCCGATAGTCGCTCCCAGGGTAGCCATCGTGACGGTTCCGATCACCGCCAGCTTGATCCCGCTGATAATCATAGGCAGCGCCATTGGAAATTCCACAGACAGAAAGAAGCTGAGCTTCCCATATCCCAGTCCTTTCCCAATCTCATAGATACTGGGATTGATCTCGTCAAAGCCTTCTGCGATATTTTTGATGAGTACATACTGGTTATACAATACCAGCGCCGTGATGGCCGATGTGTTCCCCAGGCCTGTGATCGGAACCAGGATCGCCAGAAGCGCCAGGGTTGGGATCGAGAAAATGGCGTTACAGATACCATTTACGATCGGAGACAATTTCTTCCATTTGGAAATCAATATCCCGAAGGGCACGGCGATCACAAAGGCGATCAGAACGGCCATGAATGTAATATATACATGTTCTGTCAGACAGGTGAGGATTTTATCATAATGCGAAAAAATATATTCTATCATTCCTGTCCCCCTTGATCATCCATAACATTTTTTAATTGATCGATGACCAATTTGCCTTTTACCTGGCCATCCTCTTCTACGATCAAATATCTGCATTCTTCTTTTATAAATTGGGCCAAAGCGTCATTGAGATGCCTGCTGCTGTCGATGCGGACTCCGCTTTCGATCTCTTGTTCTGTTGCCGGCTCCAGCTCTTCATCTACAGGCAGTACCTTCAATTTGTCATAGACATCGCCTGTGGTGATCAGCTTCTTCACAAACTCATTGGCCGGATGCATCATGATGTTATAGGGGGTATCATACTGCTGGATGGCTCCCTTGTCCATAACAATGATCTTCTGACCCAGAAGGAATGCCTCATACACGTCATGGGTCACAAACAAGATCGTATTTTTCAACTGCTTTTGCAGTCTTTTGATCTCCTGCTGCAAAATGCCCCGCGTGATCGCGTCAATGGCCCCAAAGGGTTCATCCATCAGCATAACGGAGGGGTTTGTGGCGAGGGCTCTGGCAATGCCGACCCGCTGCTGTTCTCCTCCCGACAGACTTCTTGGATATCGCCTGCGATAGGTCTCATAATCCAGCTGCACCAGCTCCATCAATTCCCGGATCCGCTCCTGGATCCGTTCCTTCTTCCATTTCAGCATCCTGGGCACCACAGCGATGTTGTCCTCCACCGTCCGGTGAGGAAACAATCCGCTCTGCTGGATCACATATCCGATCTTCCTGCGATAATCCTTTGCCTCCAGCCCCATGATATTTTCTCCAAAGTAGAGGATCTCTCCTTCTGTCAGCTCATAGATACGATTGACCAGCTTCAACAATGTGGTTTTCCCGGAGCCGGATGTCCCAAGGATCGTCACAAAGCTTCCTTTGTCTATGGCAAGGTCCACATTTGATACTGAGTCATAGGTATTTCCTTTAAAACGCTTTGAGACGTTTTTAAATTCTATTGCGATTTCTCCCATTTTTCTCCCTCGTTCTTTTGTTTTATGCGATTTTTCTTAACTGTCTTCTCTGAAAATATGCCAGGGTACAGTCCACGATAATGGCAAGCCCGGCAACTGTCAGCGCCCCCAGATACATGACTTCTGGCTGATTTGCCGTCAGGCCCAGCTTGATATAGAAGCCAAGGCCTCCCGCCCCTACATACGCGGCAATCGTCGTCCCCGCGATCAGGGAAACCGTTGTGATCCTCATTCCATTCAGGATAGATGGAAGCGCCAGCGGCGTTTCCACCGTCAGGCAGATCCTCCAAGGTTCCATTCCCATTGCGTACGCATTTTCGATCACTGTCCGGTCTACATTCTTATATCCAGATCTTGTATTCAGTATCAAAGTTGGGATCCCCAGAAATACCAGCGCGATCACCGCCGGTGTCATTCCGATCCCAATGATCGGCTGCAGCAGGGCAAACAGCGCAAGACTGGGAAATACCATAATGATATTGGCGACCGCAATGACAGGCATGGATATCTTCTCACTTTTTGCGCAGATATAGCCAAAAGGAAGCGCAATGACGATACAGATGGCAAGCGCCACCGCATCGATGATCAAATGCTGTTGGATCAAAAGCAGATATCTTTCAGAGTCGCCAAGCATATATTCAATAATCTTAGAAATCACGTGCTATTCTCCTCTTTTTCTCAAAACTAACGCATCGAATTTACATTTCGTCCTACAGACGCCGCAGCCAAGGCATTTCGTCTGATCGACCCACATTTTGGCGCCTTTCTTCTCCAGCGCCTGAGCCGGACATATGGAGACACAGGCCCCACATCCCCGACAGTCCTGTTCCTTGACTTCCATGATATATTTGGCGTCCACATATTCCTCAAATACCGGGAATCCCTGCTCCGCGTAGCTCTTCATCCCCCGCAGGGCCCAGCAGCAGCAAGAGCAGCAGTTGCAGAAGGAATCTCCCTCAAAATTATGTACCAGTCCATCCCGGTCTATTTCCTTTAACAATTCCTTGGTCTCTTCCTTCGTCAGCTCTCTGCCATAACCTCTGTCAAAATTAGTGTTCAGCACAGACTCATCTGTAAAAAAGTGAAGGCAGGTCTCCTTCATGTGACTTTGATCTCTGCGATACACCTTGCAGTCACACTCCTGCACATAAAACCGACAGTCTGCTTCATCAACGATCTGTAATGCTTCTTCGATGGGAACCGGCTGAACTACCTTCTTATTTTTCCCAGGCTCCCGGTATGGGATCACCCACAAATGGATATCCTGTTCATATTCCACGATCGCTGATCTGACTTCTTCTGGAAGCGCCTCGAAAGCCTCCCGTTCTCCCCGCATGAAGCAGTCGATCCTTTTATGAAAGGTTCCAAGTACATAGCGGATCTTTCCGTTTTCTGCTTTTTTATTGACGATTCCTTTTCGATAGGCCTGTTCCAGTTCTGTCTGTGTAAACGTCCCCTCAGGAAGCTCTCCAGAATCCTTAGCGGCATCTACGAATCTCCAATCTTCTTCCTTCATGATCCATGTCACATATGGGCGCATCCGCTCATGGACCTTAAATTTCTTGACTCTTTCTTCCATCTCAAACTCCTGCTTTCTGATCTCATTTAGAATGGTCTTGGCTGTTTCTAACAGTTCCTCAAAGGTTTTTCTTCCACATTGCCGGTCCCGGCCGGCTATCTCCCGGCACAGATAACTGCCGCAGGCTCCTTTCATCCTCTCTGCCAGAAGCCTGGCCGCCCATCTGGCTTGCTCGCGGCTTTCTTTTGGCCCGCTCCGGCCATACCAGATCCCGATCACTGCCAGAGCCGCCTGGAATACAGCGCACCGGTCCTGGACCCCCGCTCCATTCGTAAATAAAAGCGCCTGGCTTTTTACAGCAGAGCAAAGGGGTATCTCATATACCCCAGCCAGCGCTTCCAAAGCCTGTGGACCACATGAATACCCCTTTTCCTGCCTCGTTTTCTTTTTGTGGCTATTTACAATTTTCTTCATAGAATTCTGCGGCCACTTCTTCATAATCTCGTTCGTTTGTAACAACTTCATTCAGCATCTCGATCATTTTTTCTGTGGTCAAGGTCCCTGATACGTGATTCAGGACTTCTTCCATGTCTGGATTAGCCTCCAAAACTTCATCTCTGACGATCGGAGCCACATACTGAGGCGGCCATACAGGGATGTCTTCCTCGATCATCACATATTTATCGTCCAAAAGCTGCACATCCGTGGTCAGTCCCGGGATCACATCCGCTGTCCCATCGTCCAGACAACTGTACGCAAGACTTCCGTCTATGGTAACTACCTCGAATTTGAATTCTCCATAGATATCATTCAGTCTGAGCAGGTCGTCCTCCCGCTCCGCGAAGTTAACGCCGTCTCCTAACACCAGCTGATCAGAGACTTTCTGCAGTTCACTGAGATTGGTAACTCCCAGTTCCTCTGCTTTTTCTCTCAGCATGACGATCGCGACCTTATCCTCCATCTCTGTCAGTTCCAGCCATTTGATCCCCCACTGCTCTTCAAATTCCGTGGATACCGTCTCATAGATCTTGTCCAGATCGGTCTCCAGATCCATTCCCAGAATATCGGTCAACGCGGTTCCCGTATATTCCGGATACATATCCACTTCTCCATTTTGAATAGCCGGTGTCAGCGTATCGGTAGACATATTGAATACTCTCTCTACCTCATATCCATTGTCTTCCAGGGCAACAGAATACAGCTCACTCAGCAGAAACGCTTCTGTAAAATTCTTGCCGCCTACAATAACCTTTCCTTTTTCCGCGGACCCATCGCCGCCTTCTTCACTTCCTCCGCATCCTACAGCAAGCAGTCCGATCATCACCGCTGTAAGGAGTACACTTAAAATCCTTTTCTTCATTGTCTTTTCCTTTCTGTCAGCTTCGTAATCAGAAATCTTGTAATGATAGAAATCCCTTCATGAAACGCGCAGGAAAAATCTTCTTCTTTTTCTCCGCTTTTCTGATGTGTCTCATAGAGTGGATAAAAGATTCCAGAACAGAGGTAACTTCCGTATCTCTCCTGAAATTTCCCGTGCAGCTCTATCGAAAGTTCCTCCAAAGACTGCCCCGGTCTTATTTTGCCAAGAGTATACAGATTGGCCATGACTAAAAGTCCTGCCTCCAGCACACCGCAGCGGCCGTCTTCTGCTGCTCCTCCAGCGAATACACTGATCACTTTATATGTCTCCGCAGAGAAACTCAGGCAAAACACATCTGCCAACGCCCTCGCCACCGACTCAGAACATGCGTATCCACTCCGTCGGTACTCTTCACACAGCAGAACTGCCTTTTGTTCTTGATCCATTTTTCTCTTCCATTCCTTCACAAAATTTCCTTTTACATTTTACCCCCCCCCGTACTTTTTCAAATTGATTTTCTAAATGTATATATTTTAATTTTCTATATTGGATTTAAAAAATTAAAGGTGTTGCAAACAGTATCTTTAGAAAATTTGCCGATTTCTGAAATGACAAACTATTTACAACTGGCATACATCCAGCTTTCAGGAATGGAATAATTACTGAATCCTATGAAAATATCCTAAGCGAAAAAGGAATCCTATACAGAATGAACCGTTGAATCCATATGAAAAAAGCATTTGGATTCCTAAAAAAGAATTAACTTAACAAAGTCTAAAACAAGATTCTTTATTAAATTATATGAAAAAACAGGAGAATATCCACAAACAAAAGGATACTCTCCTGTTTTCTCCATAACATAAATGGAACAAGGGTGCCGATTAATCATCTAATCTGAGGATTTTTCGACACTCTCTTCTTTCCATCACTACTTTTCCAGCTCTATTCTTCCTCTTTTTCTTCTACTACCGTGATCCCCAGTTCATCCAACTGCTCTTTGGTGACTCTGGCCGGCGCCTCGGTCATTAAGTCGGAGGCATCTTTTACCTTCGGGAAGGCGATCACGTCCCGGATGCTGTCCTCCTTGGCCATCAGCATGACCAGACGGTCCAGTCCGTAAGCCAATCCCGCGTGAGGCGGCACTCCATATTTGAATGCGGTCAAAAGGAAGCCAAACTGAGCCTGGGCCTGCTCTTCTGTAAATCCAAGGACCTCAAACATCTTATTCTGTACCTCCGGATTGAAGATCCTGACGCTTCCGCCTCCGATCTCATTTCCATTCAGCACGATATCGTAGGCCTTTGCCCGGACTCTTCCCGGATCACTGTCGATATACTGCAGATCTTCCTCCATAGGCATGGTAAATGGATGATGCATAGCTGTAAACCGGTTCTGTTCCTCGCTCCACTCAAGAAGCGGGAATTCTGTGATCCACAGGAACTTATACTCGCTCTTGTCCAAAAGCTCCATCTGGCGCGCCAGCTCCAGACGCAGGGCGCCCAGTGAATCCCAGACGATCTTTTTCTTATCCGCCGCAAACAGGAGAAGGTCTCCGCTCTCTCCTTCCATAGCCTGGATCAGAGCGCTCATTTCTTCCTCTTTCATGAATTTCGCAAAAGAGGATTTCACCGTCCCGTCTTCCTGGATGGCAATATAAGCCAGCCCCTTTGCCCCGTAATCCTTCACAAAGCTTACCAGCTTATCGATTTTCTTTCTTGGCATCCCGCCCTGTCCTTTGGCGTTGATGCCCCGTACAGTTCCGCCGTCCTCAATGGCGCCTTTAAATACCCCGAACTCACAGTCTCTTACCACTTCTGTCACATCGCGCAGTTCCATGCCAAACCGGATATCCGGTTTATCAGATCCAAACCGGTCCATGGCCTCCTGCCATGTCATCCGGGGAATAGGAAGTTCCACCTTCACACCCAGCACTTTCTCAAAAAGATATGCCAGAAGCCGCTCATTGACATCGATCACATCGTCCACGTCTACGAAAGACATCTCCATATCGATCTGGGTAAACTCCGGCTGACGGTCCGCTCTCAAATCTTCGTCCCGGAAACATTTGGCAAGCTGAAAATACCGGTCGCATCCGGAACACATCAGAAGCTGCTTAAAAATCTGGGGCGACTGGGGCAGGGCATAGAAACTTCCCTGATGGATCCGGCTGGGTACCAGATAATCCCTGGCTCCTTCCGGAGTACTTCCAATGAGTATCGGAGTCTCGATTTCCAGGAACCCTTCCTCTGCCAGGAACTGCCGGGTCAGGGTAGCAACCTGGCTGCGCATCAGGAGATTGCGCTGAAGATCCGGTCTCCTCAGATCCAGATAGCGGTATTTCAAGCGCACTTCCTCTTTCGTCTTAGAGTTCTCCTCAATCGGAAAAGGAGGTGTCTCTGATTCAGAAAGAACCCTCAGTTCTTCCGGGATCACCTCGATCTCTCCCGTTTTCAGATTCTCATTGACAGCGCCGGAACGTTTCTCCACAGTTCCGACAACCGCCACCACATATTCTGCTCTTAATCTTGCCGCCTTCTCAATGAGCGCCGCGTCTGTCTTTCCTTCTTCGCACACCACCTGGATGATACCGGAGCGGTCCCGCACATCGGTAAACACCAGTCCGCCTTTATTTCTGTTCTTCTGGACCCATCCCATGATGGTCACAGTCTTTCCGATATCGCCGCTTCCCAGTTCTCCGCAGCGGTGTGTCCGTTTTAATCCTTGCATTGACTCTGCCATATCTTTATTCCTCTCTCTTTCCCTTCTCTATGGTCTCACCGACTCTTTGCTATATTCTGTCCACAGAATCGCTGTAACAGTCTGTGATCTCCTCATAGCCTTCCTCCAGCAGCTGCTCCTTCTGGAATTTCTTATTCTTCTTCATCTTGGCGATCAGCACCTGATATCCCTGCTCCCGCTCTTCTTTGGCCTTCGCCAGCACCTTCAACAGGCCCTCTGACGGCAGGTTTTTATCCAGCAGATAGGCTTTCTTAGGCCGTTTCTTTGGAACCTGGTAGCCTTGTTCCAGCAAAAGCATGACAATCCGCTCAAATCCGATAGAGAAACCGCAGGCCGGCGTATCCTGTCCGGTAAACTTTCCGATCATCTTATCGTAGCGCCCGCCTCCTGCTACAGAACCCCCAAAATCATCCATCACCACTTCAAAGATCGTCCCCGTATAATAGGACTGGCCCCGCACCAGGGTAGGCGTAAATTTCAGCCGGAACTCACACTCCTTGGCCGCCTCCACACAGGACATAATGCGCTCCAGGCTATTCGCCACCTCATCCGGCAAGCAGTCTCCCAGGATCTCCTTGAGGCTCTTCACGCCGTTTACATCTTCCGCCACCTGGTCGAACAATCCCAGATAAGTATCTACCTGTTCCGCCGTATATCCCAGTTCCTGCATTTCTGCCGCCACGCCGTCTTTGCCGATCTTGTCCATCTTGTCCAGACATACAAAGACCTCATCATAATCTTCCTCCTGGAAGCCGCTGTAAGCCGCCATGGCTCTCAAGATCCCCCGGTCGTTGATACACACGGTAAAATTCTTGAAGTCCAGTTTGCCCAGCATAGCGGTAGTGGCCAGGATCAGTTCAATCTCTGCCAGTTCCCCAGGTTCTCCCAAAATGTCGATATCACACTGGGTAAACTGGCGGAACCTTCCCCTCTGGGGACGGTCTGCCCGCCACACACTGCCGATCTGCATCGCTTTAAAAGGAGCCGGCAGCTCATTGGCATGGCCCGCGTAGTACCGGGCCAGAGGGACCGTCAGATCATACCGGAGGCCAGAGTCCGCCAGATCGTTCTCCTCTTTGGCTTCCTGGATCTTCAGCTTTTCTCCCCGCTTCATGATCTTAAAGATCAGCTTTTCATTGTCTCCCCCCTGCTTGCTGCACAGATTCTCGATATGCTCCACACAGGGAGTCTCCATAGATTGAAACCCGTAAGTTTTGTAAGTATCTTTGATCAGTCCGATCACGTAATCCCGGATTTCCATTTCTTCCGGCATAATATCCTTCATCCCTGTGACCGGCTTCTTTTTCAGCGCCATAACCATTCTCCTTTTCGCTCTATCATCTCCCTCACCCGTCGGATATAGGCATCAATGGCCTTCACATTCTCCAGGCGGATCAGGTTCGTCTTCTTTTGCTTCTTTCCCTCCGGATTTACTACAGGCTCCTTGAATACCAGTTTCGTAGAAGCCCCTGCTCCGGCGGCAATGATGGATTGTTTTTCCTCCATAATAAGTATATTGTATATTCCCGCTTTGTCAACCTTTGCATAGCCCGTGTTCTCAAAATTCCCGGCAATATTCTTCTGCCGGTAGAGGTAATAGGGCGTCATCCCCATCCTGCCGGCGCTTTTTTCTGCCGCTTCCAGCATAGCTGAGATCTCCTCCGGTCCCGCGTCCCGGCTTTCCCTGCCGGGAACGTAACCGTCCTGCCCCATCTTGGCCGCCCGCTTCACCGCGAGAGAATGGACCGTCAGGCTGTCCGGGCCAAGCGCTTCCAGCTTCGCCAGAGTATCCTCCATATCCGCCAGCCTCTCTCCAGGCAGTCCGGCGATCACGTCCATGTTGATATTGTCAAATCCTTCTTCCCGCGCCATATGATATGCAGAAAGGATCTCCTCCACCTGATGGCGCCTTCCGATCCGATCCAGAGTCTTTTGCTGCATGCTCTGAGGATTGATCGAAATCCGGGTCACTCCATGGCTCCGTATCACTCTGAGTTTCTCTTTTGTAATGCTGTCCGGCCGTCCCGCCTCTACCGTATATTCCAGCAGATGGTCCCTGGGAAAGATTTCATCGATCCAGGACAGCAGCCGCTCCAACTGATCTTCATTCAGGCTGGTGGGCGTGCCTCCCCCAAAATAAATGGTATTCAGCTTCTTTCCATCTGAAGCGCTCCCAATAAATTCCAATTCCCTGCGGAGCGCTTCCAGATAAGGTTCCACAAAGTTTCCCCACTGATCCAGAGAACCGGAACTAAAAGAGCAGTAAGTACAAACGGTGGGACAAAATGGAATCCCCACATACAGACTGTACCCGTCCTGATAATCCAGCCGGTCCAGCAGTTCCTTTTCCCGCCGGACAATATCCCAGGATACTTCCGCCTTCTTTCTGCTCACCAGGTATTCCCCTGTGAACCAGGACAGAAAATCCTGGCGTTCCATGCCTTCCTCCAGTTTTCCCATCGCCAGCTTTGTAGGCCGCACTCCCGTCAATATGCCCCAGGCCAGCGTCCTTCCCGTCTCCGCCGATAATACTCTGTAAAGCCGCTGGTCCATCAGGTGTTTCTGGGTTTTTCGATCCAAGAACCGCTCCTGTTCTTCCTGATCCAGTTCCAGCCTTTTCCCCGACGGCAGAAAAAGGATAACATAATGAGAGGCTTTTTCCTCTACCGAAGCTTCGACCGTCTCCGATGGATAAAAAGCCTTCCCTATATGATACGCGTTATAAACATAAGTCTCTTTCCGACAAAGGATCTTAAACATAGGCTCCCCCTACAGATATGGATTATGATCCCGCTCATAGCCAATGGTAGTCTCTCCCATATGCCCTGGATATACCACCGTCTCATCGGGAAGCGGCAGCAATTTCTCCCGGATGGAACGGAGCAGATCCAGCGTACTGCTGTTTGGGAAGTCCGTCCTTCCCACAGAAGCCTGGAACAGGGTGTCTCCGCTGAACAACACCTGTTCGGACGCCGCGTAATAGCAGCATCCGCCTCTGGTGTGCCCCGGAGTGTGGAGCACCTGGAACTGAAAGCCGGCCAAAGACAGGATCTGTCCGTCTTCTACACTCTGAGCGCCTGAGAAAGTAAAGCCCGCCGTATATGCAGAAGACAGATTCAATTTCGGATCTGTCAGGATCTCCTGGTCTTCTTCCTCCACATATACCGGAACATCCCACAGCTTTAACAGCGCATCCAGCCCCATCGTATGGTCGAAATGCCCATGGGTAAGGAGCACTGCCTCCACGGTAAGGCCGTCTCTTTCCACCGCTTCTGTCAGCGCCTTTGGGACCGCGGCCGGATCTACGATCACAGCTTGATGGGTTTCTACATTACTCACCAGATAACAGTTGGTGCTGATGATTCCTGTCACAAATTTCTCGATCTTCATTGTCTTTCCCATAATCTCTCCTTTATCCCGTTGTCCGGGTAATATCGATCACGCCTTCCAGCTGCCGGAGTTTTTTCACTACCCGGCCCAGTTCTTCTCTGTTATGGACGATGAAACCGGTCTCGATCGTGGCCGTCCCCTGCTTACTGGTGCGTACATTCATAGACTTCACGTCTACATCCGCCTCTGTAAAGATACGGGACATTTCCATCAGAAGCCCCTGCCGGTCATTGGCGTACATTTTGATCTCCGCCAGGTACTGGCCTCCTGATTCTTCCGCCACTTCGCTCTCCCACTCCGCATCGATCAGCCTGGCCCTTTCCGCCTCTGTCAGGTGCAGCATGTTCACACAATCCGTTCGATGGATAGACAGTCCCCGGCCTCTGGTGACAAAACCTACGATCTCATCTCCCGGTACCGGGTTGCAGCACCGTGAGAAGCGTACCGCCATATCATCGATGCCCTTGACCACGATACCGCTCTTGGACTTGGCAATGTGGACCTTGTGCTTGGAAGCTTCCGCTACTCGCTCCAATACTACCTCATCGGTGATCTCCTGTTTATGTTCCTTGCCGTACTCTTCCACCAGACGGTTGACCACCTGGCCTTCCTTCAATCCGCCGTGGCCGACCGCGGCAAGGACAGAATCCCAGTCCCGAAAACCATATTTCTTTTGGACGATCTCCTGATATCTCGTCTGCAGGATATCCGAGGCATTGATTCCTTTGGCTTTGCAATAAGCGCCGATCAGTTCCTTTCCTTTTACAATATTACTTTCTTTAAATTCCTTTTTAAACCACTGGTTGATCTTGTTTTTTGCCTGGGTACTTTTCACGATCCCAAGCCAGTCCCTGCTCGGTCCTCTGGAATTCTGGGACGTCAGGATCTCAATGCGGTCTCCGTTCTGGATCTTGTAGTCGATATTGACCAGTTTCCCATTGACTCTGGCTCCCACCATTTTATTTCCCACCGCGCTGTGGATGGCATAGGCAAAGTCGATCGGGGTAGAGCCGTTGGGCAGGTTCTTCACATCGCCCTGCGGGGTAAAGCAATACACGTCTTCTGCGAAAAGATCTAAATCTCCTTTGATCAGGTTAAGAAATTCCCGGTTGTCCGACATGTCTCTCTGCCACTCCAGAATCTGCCTGAGCCAGCTTAGTTTTTCTTCTTCCTGAGCCTCCACGCTCTTCTTGCCGTCATTGGATTCCTTATATTTCCAGTGGGCCGCAATACCATATTCCGCGGTTTTATGCATCTCCTGCGTCCGGATCTGGATTTCAAAAGGCTGTCCCACGGAGCTCATCAATGTGGTGTGCAGCGACTGGTACATATTGGGTTTCGGCATAGCGATATAATCCTTGAACCGCCCCGGGATCGGGGTATAGAGCTCATGGATAACGCCCAACGCCGCGTAGCAGTCCTTTACCGAATCCACAATGATCCGCACCGCAAACAGATCATAGATCTGATCTACCGTTTTATCCTGATTCACCATCTTCCGATAGATGCTGAAAAAGTGTTTGACCCGTCCGTTGACTTCCGCCTTAATATTGGCGTTTTTCATATGATCGGATACTTCTTTGACGATCTGTTCGACAAACTCCTCTCTCTCCGTCTTCCGCGCGTTGATCTGCCGTACCAGATCAAAGAACACCTCTGGCTGGGAGTATTTCAAAGCCAGATCGTCCAGTTCCGTTTTGATTTTAGAGATACCAAGCCTCTGGGCGATAGGCGCATAGATATCCATTGTCTCTTTCGCCTTTTCTTTCTGCTTCTCCGGCGTCATAAACTGCAGAGTCCGCATATTATGGAGCCGGTCTGCCAGTTTGATGATGATGACCCGGATATCTTTGGCCATGGCCAGGAACATCTTCCTTAGATTCTCCGCCTGCACTTCCAGCTTATCAGAGGAATAGGACAGCCTGCCCAGTTTTGTAACGCCATCTACCAAAAGCGCCACTTCTTCTCCGAATACTTCTTTGATCTCCTCTTCACTTACCTGGGTATCTTCCACCACATCGTGGAGCATCCCCGCGGCAATGGTCTCTTTATCCATCTCCAGGTCAGCCAGGATGATCGCTACCCATAAAGGATGGATGATATATGGCTCTCCCGATTTCCTGCACTGATCCCCGTGAGCCTTCTTTGCCGTCTCATACGCCTTTTTGATCATGCTGACGTCAGTGGACGGATGGTATTTCCGAATACGGGCGATTAACATGTCATAAAGCTGGTCTGGATCTTCATAATCGCCTGGCGCTTTTACCGCGTGTCCGTCCACGATCTCAAGTCCTTCTGACATGTCTTTCATCACGGATTCCGGCGCGATGCGGTCATCCAGAGATTCATAAGTCGTGATTCTCCCTGACATATTAATGCCTCCTTTCTTCTTTCATGACTTTCTCTGCCGCTTCCGGCACAACAACACTTTCCCGGAATTGGCAGGAGACTATTTCCCAGGATAAATGATCACAGAGTCCACGTCATATCCTTGCAGTCTCTTTCTTCCTTCCAACCCCGCAAGTTCCATCAGGAACACGGTCTTTACTACTTTTCCTCCCAGTCCCTCGATCAGTTTGATCATTGCCTCATTGGTACCGCCTGTAGCGATAAGATCATCAATGATCACTACTTTCTGACCTTCTTTCACAGAGTCTCTGTGCATCTCCAGCTCTGCTGTCCCATACTCCAGATCATACTGGATAGATACGGTCTCGCACGGCAGTTTGCCCTTCTTGCGGATCGGAATAAACGGTTTATGCAGATTATAGGCGATAGGCACGCCAAAGATAAATCCTCTGGACTCCGGCCCTACGATCAAATCAAAATCTACTCCTTCCAGCTTTTTCTGCATCAGGTCGATGGCCAGGCGCAGTCCGTCCGCATCCTGGAGCACACTGGTAACATCCCGGAAAATAATCCCCGGCTCCGGGAAATCCGGGATACTTCTTACATATTCCTCGATTGATTTCATGGTATCCTCTCCAATTTTCTCTCCATAATCCTAAATACCGGGGCAAAAAAGCTATTTTACCCACATGATACCTTTTAGTATAACATTTATAGCGCTTACTGACAATGGGTGATCACGATCTGCAGGCTTTTCCTCCCCATATATTCATTGATTCCCGGATAATAAGCGATCATCATCCTGGCTTCCGGTTCTTTTCCATCCAGGAATCTCTCAGCAAAGCCATGCCCGTATTTTTCCTCCAGGCATGTTTTAAATTTCTCAATACCGCCGAAATATAGCGCGTCTATTTTTACGCCCCCGCCATCTTCCGCCTGCATTTTCAGCACATTCCTGTTTTTCCCCAGTATCCTCAGCTTGGAAAGCGCCGCCTCTCTTATGGCAAACACTGGTTTTGTATTCCCTTTCCCAAAGGGTTCCAGAATTTTCAATTCTTCAATAAACTTCTCCGTCACACAGGAAAGGGGAAGTTCCATATCGATAACAACTTTTTCCATCAGATCCGCCTCTTCCAGAGTACAATTACTATTCAGCGCCTGGCGGAGCCGACCTGCGTTTTCCTTTTTCAGGGACAGGCCCGCCGCCAGTCTGTGGCCTCCGTACCGTTCCAAAAGATCCCCGCAGCGGTTCAGCTCTTCATACATGGAATACGCTTCGATGGAACGTCCCGATCCTTTTACTCCTTCTTCCCCGTCTGTCAGCACAAACACCGGACGCCAATACCTCTCCCGCAGTCTTCCCGCCACGATTCCCGCCAGGCTCTCATGGCAGTCCGGCAGATAGACCACCAGCACTTTATCTTTCAAAAGGTCCGTATCTTCAATCTGACGGCAGGCTTCCTCAACCGCCTTTTCCGTCATCTCTTTCCGGCTGTCATTAAGAGCCTTCAGGTCTCCCGCCAAGATCGCGGCCTCTTTGCGGGTTTTGGCTCTAAGAAGCGCCAAAGACCGTTTGGCCGTATCCAGCCGGCCTCCCGCGTTCAGGCAGGGACCCAGCACAAATCCAATATGATAGGCGCTGATATGCTTCTTATCCAGTCCTGTACATTCGATCAGAGCATTCAATCCCGGATTCTGAGTCCTGCCAAGCATGGCTAGTCCTTCTTTGACAAAGATCCGGTTCTCATCTGTCAGATCCATCACATCTCCCACGGTAGCGATGGCCACATTGACGATCAGGTCGTCCAGGTCTTCCGAATCCCTGCCGGAAGCCTCGTATAAGGCTTCCATCAGCTTATAGGCCACTGCCGCGCCGCAAAGTCCCTGAAAGGGATATCCGCAGTCTTCCCGTTTCGGGTCAATGACCGCGTCTCCCGGAGGAAGACGGTACTGCTTCTCCCCGTCTATTTCCTCATAAGGGACCTCATGATGGTCGGTTACCAGCATTGTCATGCCAAGCCGTTTTCCATAAGCGATCTCTTCCGCGGCAGCGATGCCGTTATCACAGGTCAAGACCGTATCCACCCCTTCCTGATAAGCCCGCTCCACCAGTTCTATATTTAATCCGTAGCCGTCTCTGATCCGGTCCGGAATGTCGCTGTCCACGTCCGCTCCCATTCTTTCCAGGCCTTCCAGAAGGATATACGCGGCGTTCACCCCATCAATATCATAATCTCCTATGATCCGGATCTTCTTTCCTTCTTCTATCTTCTCCCGCAGGATATCTACCGCCCGGTCCATATCCCGCATCAGCATCCCATCATGCAGATCTAGGAGAGATCCGTTCAGATACTGTTCTATCTGATCCTCTCCCTGTACTTCCCGGTTCCGGATCAGACAGGCCAGTCTGGGACTGATCTGAAATTTTTCACTCGCGGCCTGGAAATCCCCGCCTTTTCTAAGCAGAACCCATCGTTCCATTTTCTTCCTCCATCAGACTTTTCCCTGCTCCTACACTGTTTTTCCATTCTTGCATCAGAAAACAGCCATGGCCGGAAAATGGCTGTGGCTGCTTTCTTCTTAGCCTGTGATTATTTCTGTTTCCTCTTATCCGCCCGTGTCCGCATCACATACCACAAAGCTCCCGTAATGCAGACAGATGAGTATGCGCCGACTACGATTCCCACCATCAGCGGCAGGGCGAATTCTTTGATCGAGCTGACGCCCAGGACATAGAGCACAGCGATCGAAATAAAGGTAGTAAGAGAAGTGTAGATACTTCTGGTCAGCGTCTGGGTAATACTCTTATTGACAATATACGCAAGGTCCGTAGTCTTGGTCCGGTAATGCAGTTCTTCCCTGATCCGGTCGAAGATCACAATGGTGGCGTTAATAGAATAACCCACAAGGGTCAGCATACACGCGATAAAGGTACTGCCCACCGCGATCCTGGAAACCGCGTAGAATCCCAGCACCACCAGCACGTCATGGAGCAGAGCCGCAACCGCGCTGGTAGCGAACCGGATATCTTTAAACCGGAACCAAATATACAGCAGCATGAAGATACCTGCCACGATCACCGCGATCACCGCATCCTGACGCATTTCATTACTTACCGTAGAGCTGATATTCTCTGCTGTGATCTTGCTCTCATCCACGCCAAAGTTATCCACCAAAGCCTGGTTAAGAGCCTCTCTCTGATCCAGATCAAGCGTGACCGTCTTGATGATCACCTGGTTGGTGCCATCTACTTTCTGGGTCTGTACATTAGCGTCTCCGGTCACCTCTTCTACCACCGGCACGATCTCCTGATCAATTTCATTGATGGTATAATCTTCATTAAAGGTAACATTGGTAGAAGTTCCTCCCTGGAAATCCAGGCTGTAGGAGAAAGCTCCCGCGCCTCTGCCCCCATTGACTCCCATGATCACGAATCCAAGCAGGATCACTCCGATGGAAGCGGAAAAGAACCATTTCCTTTTACCCAGGAAATTGATAGGTTCACGCTCTTTCTTAGGCCGGTAATAAACCTTAGGATTGCGGATTCCCACTCCATAGAAAGCGAACACGATCATCCGGGTGATCACAAGCGCCGTAAACATCGAAACCACAATACCGATCGCCAGCGTCTGAGCGAATCCCTTTACCGTTCCAGAACCAAGGAACCACAGGACTGCCGCCGCAATAAGGGTCGTCACGTTTCCGTCTACGATCGCGGAAAGAGCTTTATCAAATCCCGCTTTCAGGGAATTGCGCACGCTTTTTCCTTTGGACATCTCTTCTTTTACTCTGGCAAAAATGATCACGTTGGCATCTACCGCCATTCCAATACTCAGAATGATACCCGCGATTCCCTGCAGAGTCAGCGTCACATCAAAAGCATTTAAGATCAGCAGAACGATCTCTGTATAGATGATCAGTGCAAGGCTGGAAGCCAACCCCGGCAGATAATAAACGAAGATCATAAAAATGAAAATGATCAAAAGCCCGATCACTCCGGCCATCAGGCTGGTACTGATGGCTTCCTCTCCAAGCTGGGCGCCGACTACATTTGACCGCAGTTCTTCCAGCTCAAGCTGCAATCCTCCGATCCGGATAGTGGAAGCCAGCGTGTCCGCTTCGTCATAAGTCATATTTCCCGTAATCTGAGCCTCTCCATTTTCGATAGCGTTGTTCACGTTGGGTACGCTCACAAAGGTCCCATCGTAGTAGATCGCGATGCTCTCCCCATTTTCATAGGCTTTTTCCGTGGCCGCGGCAAATTTTTCCGTTCCTTCATCCGTAAAGGTCAAAGATACAACGTTTTCATCCCGCTGTGTCGTCTGATTTTCCACCACGCCGGCCCGCGCGTCCTGAACTTCATCACCGGTAACGACAATGGATCCGTCTGCTTCCAGTTCTTCAATAGTTTTATTCAGCTGGTAATCCTGGGCCGGATCACCAGTATTGTTGATCATCGAATAGTTTTCTGATCCATCGCTTCCAGTCTGGGCAATGAAATAAAGAGAACCCGGCTGACCAAGTTCCTCCAGAATCTGATTAGCGTCAGATACTCCGGGGATCTCGATATTGATTCGGTCGTCTCCCTCCTGGTATACTACCGCCTCTGTACTGTACTCTTCCACACGTCTTTGAAGCTTGTAGATCGTATCCGCCATGTCTTCGCTGGATGGATTGTCATCTTTGACCTGGTAGGTGATACTCACGCCTCCCGCCAGATCCAGACCCAGCTTGATGTTCTTCGCCGAACCGGTTCCGCCTTCTCCAAACCCCCAAATGGCAGTGTAACCCAGCAGCACAATGAGCACCGCCGTCACCAAAAGGCTTATGATGCCTCTGCTTTTCTTCATGTTCAACTTCCTTTCCGCGCTCTCATCCTTCGACTTTAGGACAACGCCGCTTTTATCATGATTGCACATTCCACCCGTTTGCGTTCCATCTCGCATCCAACATCATAGGTATCGTGGATGGTTCCATGGAAATGGTGTGAATTGGCCATACATCCTCCGCTGCAGTAGAATTTCGCAAAACACTTCCTGCACTTTTCTTTGGAGTAAACGCTGCAGCTGCGGAATTCATCCGCGATCTGCGGCCGTGTGACCCCCTCCTCAACGGTCCCCATCTTGAACTCTTCCTGTCCCACGAACTGATGGCAGGGATAGAGATCTCCCCAGGGCGTTACCGCCAGGTATTCGGTACCCGAACCACAGCCTGACAAGCGCTTCGCCACACAAGGACCACCGTCTAAGTCTATCATAAAATGGAAGAAATTAAAACCTTTTCCCTCTTTTTCTCTTTGGATCATAATCTTCGCCAGCTTGTCATACTCTTCTAAGATCACCGGCAGGTCTTCTTCCCGGATGGCGTAGGGATCTGTCTCATCTCCCACCACCGGTTCTACTGAAACCTGTTTAAATCCCAGATCCGCAAAATGGAGGATATCCTTCGAAAAGTCCAGATTATTCCGGGTAAAGGTTCCCCGTACATAGTATTTCTCCTGGTTCCGGCTTTCCGCCAGTTTCTGGAATTTTGGCACGATCAGGTCGTAGCTCCCCTTCCCGCTGCGGAATGGACGCATCGCATCGTTGACTTCTTTCCGGCCATCCAGGCTGAGCACCACATTGTCCATCTCCCGGTTAATGAATTCCTGGATCTCGTCATTTAAGAGCACTCCGTTGGTGGTCACGGTAAAACGGAAATGTTTATTATAGAGCTTCTCCTGCTCCCTTCCGTAAGCCACCAGGTCTTTGACCACCTGCCAGTTCATCAGAGGTTCTCCTCCAAAGAAATCCACTTCCAGGTTCCGCCGGTTCCCGGAATTCTGGATCAGGAAATCCAGCGCCTTTTTCCCTACCTCAAAGCTCATCAAGGCCCTTCTTCCATGGTACTCTCCTTCCTCGGCAAAACAGTACCTGCAGGCAAGGTTGCAGTCATGGGCAATGTGGAGGCACAGAGCTTTTACCACCGTTTTCCTCTGCTTCACCTCCTGGATCAGGCTTTCATATGTATCTTCTGTAAATAACTGTCCGGCTTCTGTAAGCTCCTGTATATCCGCAAGCCCTTCCCGGATCTCTTCTTCTTTATATTTTCCGCTCAACGCCTGGACGGCGGACTGCCCCAGCTCGTCTTCTCCAAGCTCCTGGGCGGTATAGGACTCTTTCTGCTGCGTCAGCCATGCGATCAGATCATAGCACAGCTCGTCTACAACGTGGACCGCGCCGCTGTAAACATCCAGCACAATGCGGTATCCATTGTTCTGATACTGGTGAATCAAGGTTTGATACCCCTTTCTTTTTCTCTTTTATACGACAAGAAACAGCGACCTTTAAGACCGCTGTCCCCGGTATTTCCTATCCACAAATAAAACTTGTTTACTTCCTGTTCTCGCAGGTCTGGTTTCCTACTGTACAGGATGTCTTGCAGGCAGACTGGCAGGATGTCTGACATTCTCCGCATCCGCCTTTTTTTACTGTGTTGTTCAGTGTCTGTGTATTTAAGGTTTTTACATGTTTCATCGGTTTCTCCTCCTTAGTTTCGCTTAACTTATGCTATTATACCATCCTGTCAGGGTTTTCGCAATCCTTTTATCACGAAATCATTCCTCCGGCCATTCCTCCTCCCGCGCAAAGGATCAAAGTTGTCACCAGGTTCACCCCGTCTGTATTCAGCGTGTGGTATACCCCCAGAGTGATCGCCATCAAAAGAGCGAAATACAGGATTCCCAGTCCGATCCCCCATAGAAATCTTTTGCGTTTTGCCATCTTTCCAATGGCGATCCCTCCGATCAGTGTAGAGATCACATAAACCGCCACGATAGCCGCTGACACCGCCTTTTCATTTAATTCCAGTTTATACAGAAGCACCGTCAAAAGAGCCAGGAGCGCTCCTGTAATGATATAGGAAGCCAGCAGCGCTTTTAAGATCCACATAACCGGTGAGTCTCTGCGGATTTGTCTTTCCATCTCATCCCTCCTTGTCTACTACCACAAGGTATGAGCGCAAAGACGCAAATATTCCTGTTATCCTACTGTTCCATCTGCCTTCCCAGGAAGGCGGCCGCGCAGGAGGCCATTTTCTGTTCCAGTTCGCTGAATTTCTTCCTGCCTTCTTTCGTAAGAAGAATCACTCCTCCTATCACGTCTCCTTCACAGAGAATGGGACTGATCACCTCATATGCGTATTCTTCTTCCTGGTCTTTTACTACTGGGGTATACTTTTTATCTCCAGCGGCGGCCAGCAGGGAATTCCTTTCTCCCAGAATTTTCTCCATCTGTCTGCTGATCAGCCGGTCCTGCAGTTCCTTTTTGCCGGAACCGGAAGCCGCGATCACCTGATCCATATCGCAGACACACACCAGGCAGCCCATGGTCTGGGACAGACTTTCCGCATACTGTTTTGCAAATGTAGACAATTCGCCGATAGGAGAATACTTCTTCAGTATGATCTCTCCTTCCCGGTCCGTAAAGATTTCCAAAGGATCTCCTTCCCGAATCCTGAGTGTCCTTCTGATTTCTTTTGGGATCACAACCCTTCCAAGGTCGTCGATCCTCCTGACGATTCCCGTTGCTTTCATAGATCATTTCCTCCATTTGTCATATTTGGCAGACTAAGTATATTATCTGTGAAAGAAGGGAAATTTATACAGTATTGAAAATACCTTCTTGTTCTGTTAAACTTTAAACAGGAAAATCGAATGGGAGGGATACCATCATGAGTAAAATCGAAGAAGTAAGAAGCGATATGGTCAAAGCCATGAAAGCCGGCGAAAAAGAGCGGAAAGAAACCTTGTCTATGCTCCTTGCCGCTCTGAAGAATAAAGCCATTGACAAGCGTTCTGATCTGACAGAAGAAGAGGAAGTGCAAGTAGTATTAAAGGAAATCAAACAGACCAAAGAAACTCTGGAAATGACCCCCGCGGATCGGACTGAGATCATCGAGGAATGCAGCCGCCGTCTGGCTGTTTTGGAGCAGTACGCCCCTAAAATGATGAATGAGGAAGAGATCAAAGCAGTGATCACCACCACCTTGAACGAACTTGGCATCGCCGCTCCGACTCCTAAGGATAAAGGCAAGATCATGAAAGTCCTGATGCCAAAAGTAAAAGGGAAAGCAGACGGGAAGTTGGTCAGCGAGACGCTGGGAACCTTCTTTCAATAGAGAGTTCCAATACAGATTTTAACTTAAAATCCGCGCACAAAAAGAGGGCGTTGCAAAATCATCAAAATAGGTGACGGAGCGATGCCCTCGCTCCATCTAAAGGGAAAACGGAAATGCCTCCACTTTGTTTTGTGGATTACCTCCGTTTTTAGGCGTACTTTAATAATACTACTTAATTTTATGCCCCATTTATGCGGATTCCTTCACTGGAAATAGATGTTTTCCAGTTCAATTTTTGTATTTTCGCATGGAGTTTATTGAGATTATATCCCATACTAAGTAAAAGTATCTCCAGTTTTACTTTGGTTTTCCCACGCAGCAGAAATCTTTGGAATTCGTAATCGTTTTTCTGAACTCCAAATGCTCCTTCCACCTGGATCGAACGGTTCATCCGATATAGAATTCCTGTCGTTTCTAAAAAACTTTTAGAGATGTACAGTCGTTTATTCCCTTTTGCTTTCGTACATTTCTCTTTATGAGGACATCCGATACAATCTTCACATTCGTAGACGGTTACTTCGGATTCATAGCCGCTCTTGTTTGTCTGCTTTTTTAGAAGGATCGGCCACAGTTTTTTCCGGCATGTCAGGTGTAAGTATCGTTTGTCTCGTCATATCCCATGTTTTCCTGTTTACTGATATCCTTTTTAAAACTCCAGTTTTTCCATTTCTCATAAGTCTGGGGGTGATATGTTTTTTTGTTTCCGCTCCCTCAGATAGCTGTAACCTTCTTCTCTTTCATATCCGGAATCTGCCGATATACTGGGATAACGGAAGTCAAGCTTTTCAAGAATGGGACAAGAGTCCAGATGTCATTGCGATCTTGGAAAATGTCCGTTGCTACAATATATTCGCTGTCTACAGCAATCTGTACGTTGTATCCTGGTTTCAGCTTGGTGTTACGCATATGGCCATCTTTTCGTGTGCATGAATGTAGCGTCCTGATTGGTCTTGCAGTAATTATTCCGTCCCTGAAAACTGCAGTATGCCAGTCATAGATTGTCTGGCCGCTCCAAAAAAACGCCGGAACAGCTCCAGATACTTCTGGTTGCGGCTCTTCCGTTTCCCTCTACCATGGACAAAAACAGTATGCTGTTCTTCGCAGACCTGTTCCAAAAACCGGCAAATCTCCTGAAAATCCTGTGTCCTTGCGCCTTCAGTTACCTGAAAACTTTGTATGTATTCCTGATACAAGAGCAAAACTTCCTCTTGTATCTTCTGGAACATTTTTGTTTCCCATTTCTCTACACATTTTTTCTAGACGAAAGCATATTTGTTCGCGCTGGCCTCCAGTTTTGTCCCGTCAATAAAAATAGTTTCCTTAAACAGCTCGCCCGCATTTTCCAGCCACTTTACCATTTGATAAAAGAGATTCTCACAAGCATCCGCCAGGAATCCGGTGCGGAAACGTACGATCATGCTGTGGTCAGGTGCTCTCTGCCCGGCAATCAGCCACATAAAGTTGATATCTCGTCTGCATGTCGTTTCAATTTTTCTGGATGAATAAATGTTCTGGGAATAAGCATAGGTCAGGATCTTGAACATGGTCTTAGGGCCCACTGCCAGATTTCTGCCTTTGGCAAAGTAAGCCTGATACAGCAATCTGTAATCTAGTTTCTCCAATTCGTGGCTCAGCAGTCGGACGGAATCTTTGATCCCAGCAGATGATCTGCCCCGCCTTCTGAGCACGTTTGTGGCGGAAATGAAGCTCAGAGACCTTTATCAAACTTATGGAAAGATAAAGAAAAATCAGACGACACTGATACAACTGTTTAAGATTATGATCTACACAGTATGAATCAGATCTATTCCAACCGGGATATCGAGACCGCATGTTGCAACGGCTTATCTGCCGCTTTTTCTTCCCGGCAAAAATGCAGGTTCCTGCGAAGTATATTCCTCATTTCTGTAAAATCACCCAAAATGGTGACGAAATCCCCAAAATCATTTGTTAGAATTTACGTAAATTAAGAGATTCTGGTATGTTGTCTTAATTTCAATGCAACTATTTTAGTGTGACAAAGGAGGTAAACACTATGCGAGGACTTGTCGTAAGGGCTGAATGGGCTCCAAAAGAAGATTATGTATTGACTGAGACAGAAAAACGCAGAAAATTAGCCTACAATTCCAACAAAGTATGGAAAAATCCTACCTGGAGCGTAGAGAGAGATTATCCGGATCCGGAATGCGGTCCAAAAGACGTGATTTTAAAGGTGGCCGCCTGTGGTGTTTGCGGGTCAGACGTACATATGCTGATGAAAAATGATGAAGATTATGTGTTCTATGCTGGGGAAGCTGGATTCCCGGTCATCATCGGACACGAATTTGCCGGTGAAGTCGTAGAAGTTGGTAAAGATGTCAAGACCGTCAAGGTTGGCGATTATGTAACCGCTGAAGAGGTGCAGTGGTGCGGCGAATGTCTCGCTTGCCGCTATGGTCTTTTTAATCAATGTGAAAATCTGGATCAGCTTGGTTTCGACAACCCCAATAATGGAGCGATGGCAGATTATGTCCGCGTGGAAGAAAAATTCGTCTATAAGCTCAACAGTCTGAAGCGTCTTTACCCGGACAAAGACCGCATCATGGAGGCCGGTGCACTAGTAGAACCCACTTGTGTAGCTTATGAGGGGATGTTCTCTGTAGCGAAAGGATTCCAGGTTGGTTCTCACGTAGCTGTATTCGGGACCGGCCCTATCGGACTAGCTGCCATCCAACTGGCCAAATGTGCTGGCGCCGCAAATATTACAGCATTTGAATATAATGCAAACAGGCAGGCGTTAGCAAAGAAAATGGGCGCTGACTTCGTATATGATCCAAGAGATGTAGATCCTGTTGCTGTAGTCATGGAAAACACCAACGGCGTCGGCGTTGGCATGGTGGTTGACGCAACCGGCTTCTATTCCTCCGTGATGCCACATGCAGAGAAAATGCTCAGCAATGCTGGTAAGATCATTATGGTAGGAATGGGGCCGGAGACGCCGGAAATCCATCCTATGATCCATCATCGAAAGGGTAGTGGCATCTTTGCCACTCTCGGACATTCTGGACGCGGCGTATTCGCAAGTGTGATCAACCTGATGGCCGCCGGACGTATTGATATGACGCCTGCCATCACTGCCCGATATTCCCTGGATGACGCAGTAGAGGGCGTACAGTGCCTAATCGGAAACGCCGACAATGCCAAGGTTATGATCAAGCCATAAAAAAACACTCTGGGTTATTAAACAATCAAAAAAGAAAGGCGGGAAAGGTTATGCCCTTTATAAAAACAACAACAAATATCTCAATAAGTCCAAACAGCCAGGAGAATCTCAGGAAGCGTTATGTGGACATCATCAATTTGATTCCTGGCAAAGGGAGCTGGCTGATGACTGGCTTTGCAACGATTCCCCTCTCTTTCAAAGATGAGACCTTTCCCGCTGCTTTTGTGGAAGTCCAACTATTTGGAACGACAGACAAAGAAACCTATGACAGCCTGACGGCGGCTGTCACATCGATCATAAGCGAGGAATTGGACATTCATCCCGAGAGGATCTACATTGCATATTACAGCACTCCTTATTGGGGATGGAATGGGAAAAATTTCGAGAAAAAGGAGTGAACAGAATGCGGAATATAATAGTCATGGCTACTATGGACACAAAGGGCGTTGAAAGCGCTTATTTGGCTGAGCGTATCCTCCGCATAGGGACTTCCCTCCAGATAGATGTCATCGTTGTAGATGTCGGCATCCGCGGGGAGGCTATAGGCATTACTCCAGATATCGACCGGTATGCGGTGGCCGAGGCCGGAGGGCACACAATGGATGAAGTGCGCAGCCAGGTTCGCGGCGATGCCCTCGCCATGATGTGCGATGGGGCCAAACAGGTTGTCAAAAATTTATATGCGCAGGGACGGTGTGACGGCATCGTAAGTCTGTGTGGCGGAAGCGGCGGTTCTGTGGTCATGGAAGCGATGGAGGTTTTGCCCGTAGGCATACCAAAAATAATGACCACTCCCCTTGCCTCCGGCTCCCGCCCCTTTGAGTTCTATGTAAAGAGTAAGGATATTATGATCATGCACTCTGTGATTGATATCATAGGCGTAAACTCTGTAAGCCGTGTGATCTATGATAACCTTGCTGATGCAATCGTAGGAGCCGTAGCATTCCGTGACACCTCAAATGCTCATGACAGAAAGACTGAGAGGAAAGCCGTTTCTGTGACTATGCTCGGAAATACTACTGACGGCATCACGGTAATGAAATCCGATCTTGAAAAAAAGGGATACGAAGTCGCATGTTTCCACTCCAGCGGCGTCGGCGGACGAGCGATGGAAGCAATGGTCGAGGATGGTTATTTTGATGCGGTGATCGACTATACAACCAATGAGATTTTTGAAGACATCATCGGCGGTCTGCAAAAAGGATGCGGTCCAAAAAGGATGACTGTAGCCGGGAGGCTGGGAGTCCCGCAGGTCATCGTCCCTGGCTGCTGTGACGTCTTTGACCAAGGTCCTATTGAGACAGTACCGCCGGAAATCGCGAATAAGCGTAAACTTTACAAACATAGCCCAGCCTTCACACTTTGTAAGCTGACACACGAAGAAATGATTCAGGTCGCTGAAATATTCGCCGAAAAGCTCAACGCTTCGACAGGCCCGGTCGCTGTTGTGATCCCTTTGAAGGGATTCTCGATTCCTGGATGTCCTGGTGGGATTTTTGAGGATTTCGAAGGTGTCCGGCTCTTTGCAGATCGTCTAAAATTTCTGCTTTCGCCGACCATCACATATAAGGAAGTGGATGCGCACATCAATGACGAAAATTTTGCCCATACAGTAGCCGATGTTTTTTTTACATTAATGCAAGACGATAACGCGCAGTGATATATAAAATCCAGTTTCGTTTCTTCGAAGCTGGATTTTTATGATAGGAGGCGATTTTTATGAAGTATATGAAAGGATTCTGGGTAGACGCAAAATGGGCGCCCCGCCCGGAAATCTCATTTAGCGATTATGAACTTAAAAACAAGATTGCGAAACGCGGATGTGATGCCTGGAAAAACATCAGTTACTCTTTCCGTGACAACATCCCTATTCCCGAATGTAAAGATACTCAAGTGCTGATCAAAGTACGGACGGCAGGAATCTGTGGTTCAGATATCAGTATCTTTGAACCTGATGAAGAAGGATACATGTCCTATGCCAGTCAATGTGCCTTCCCTACCATCCTCGGACATGAATTTACTGGTGAGATCGTAGAAATCGGTTCTTCCGTAACCAATTTCCACATAGGCGAATATGTCACCGCCGAAAACCATATGTGGTGCGGCGAATGTACTTACTGTCGTTGCGGGGAGTTGAACCACTGTGAAAATATGCATGTCCTCGGATGTGACCCCAGCTATTATGGCACATTTGCGGAATATGTCGTGATTGACCAAAAATATTGCAATAGCATTGACTGCCTCCAAGAAGTGTATCCTGATGATTCTCTTTTCACAGCGGGCATTATGATCGAACCGCTGGCCTGCGTTTATGAAGGGCTTTTTAACACAGCAAATAAATTCCGTCCGGGAGACTATGTTGTGATATTTGGCGCCGGAGGACTGGGACTTGCGGCCATTGCCCTCATGAAAACCTGTGGCGCCGCTAAAATAATCGTTTTTGAGCCTGAGATCCATCGGCGCAGATTGGCGAAACAAATGGGAGCTGACTACATTTTAGATCCCTTTGACAACATCTATATGGACAACAATATCCTGATGGAACTTACCCGTGGACAAGGCGTAGGGCTGGCCATCGAGGCCTCCTCCTCTCCCGCCAGAAATTTTGCGATCGCAGAACGGGCGATCCATGTAGGTGGTGAATTTCTATGTGTCAGTATCGCAGCTCAATATCCGCGGATGGATTATATGAAACTTGTCCGTAGGAAAATCACTTTCTCCGGCGCCTACGGCCATGCGGGACACAACAATTTCCGCCAGATCATCAACCTGATCCACTCAAAACGTATAGACATGAGCCCTTGTATTACCGCCAGGTTTCCTCTCGACCATATCCCAGATGCTTTAACCGCCGCGGCATCTGGTATCGAGGGGAAAGTCGTGGTCATTCCATGATGGATGTCAGGAATATGAAATATGACTTTCAGACAGAAGATGTTACCATCCTGTTTGAAAATGTCGTATTTCATCGGGTCAGATCCTTTCGCAACATGGGATTTCACGGCGGTATCCCATGTAATATGTCCGTCAATCTAGATAAAACTATACTTTTGAAAAACCTTATATTTTTGATCTTCCAGTCTCCTGCCTTTATACAGACGGCCATAAGCCATATCACAGAGAAGAATGATTCTGCCAGGATCATGCTATTTTCAAACATCAATGCCTTGAACCTCTCATCGCTAGATAATCTCAACCAAAAAGCAGAGACCGTCATAGGATGGAATTGTTTTGAGGATCCGCATCCTGACGATATTGCGTACATCATACGCCATGCCTTCGATCCTCCAATGTTTATGCTTCAGGTTCCTTTTCCCTGGAAAAGGCGAATCGACCCCAAGATCCCTTCTACTGACGGAACGGATCTTTCTCTCCTTTTGACAGATCGAGAGCTGGAAGTATTAGTGCTCCTTACGGAAGGTGCCTCCAACCACAGAATCGCGGAGGTCCTCTGCATTTCGGAAAACACCGCAAAAACTCACGTTCGCCGGATTCTGGAAAAACTGCAGATCAATAACAGGACAAAAGCCGCCTTGTTTGCGATCAAAGCTGGCCTATGCAGTCAGAAACCAAACAAGATTGTTCTTCTGCAAGAAGACGATTAACAAAAACTCCCCCAGAAGGAATGACTGGAAATCAATTCCTTCTGGGGGAGTTTTCTGATCTGCTTCTATCCTGCTATATAATCAGAAATATGGTCCAATTTGTCCGCAATCGTCTTTCCTGGAAAATATCCTTCTTCAAACAATGCTGAACCTACTGTAAATCCCCAAGGCTTCACTTCCTTGACAAAATCGAGGCGCTCGTCTGAATCAATAGATCCGGTAAGAACTAACGGCGCGTCTACTTCCTTGACAAATGTTTTTGCCAATTCCAAGGGATCTCCATCTACATATCGGAAAACTGACAGACAGATCCCGGCCACCCCCGTCTCAAGGATACGTTTTGCGTCCGTAATGATTTCATCGATGGTCCCATAAAGCATCCGCTTAGGATATCCCGCACGCTTCCCGCATGTGGGATAATACTTTACATTATTCTCATTAAAATATTTATGTACTGAGGTAAAATACTCCATGCCTACTACGTATCTGGCGTTACTTGCCACTGCCAGCCTCGCCGCTTCCAGCGCCTCCTCTTCTGTTGTGGCAAGTGATTCGAAGAAAACCTCTTTTCCATCATTCAACATAGCGGCAGACAGCTTCCTGGCATCTTCTCGAACAATATTTGTATCTTTGAATCCCCAGTCTTTCGTCTTAGCGTTCCGGTTAGTCATATAGTGACTGTAAGCTCCATTCACCGTCTGATCGTTATGTGTCATCATAGCAATAACATGAATCATAATCTGTATCCTCCTGCAATAAGTGCTTCCTCATTTCCTTAGTGCATCTCCTGGCCTCCAGTTACATTGATCGCCTGACCAGTCATATAACTGCTGTATTCAGACGCCAGGAAAACATACACTTTTGCAATATCTTCGGCAGTGGCAAACCTTCCCAGAGGGATCACATCCGTCCATTTTTGACGGTGTTCTTCTGGTGTCCCTCCAAGAATCTCCGAAGCCCATATGGTTTCCTGGTCTGTCATCGCTGTGTCGACAGTTCCTGGACAGATACAGTTCACAAGAATATTGTCCGGGGCAAGTTCCTTCGCCAGACCTCTGGTCAGCAGGATCACTGCTGCTTTGGAGGCACAGTACGCCGTCAACAGAGAAAGTCCTGTCTTACCTGCCTGCGATGCTGTCGTGATGATCCTCCCGGATTTCTGTTTTCTCATATAAGGAATGACGGCTTTCGAGCAGAGAAACGGTCCGGTAGAATTGACTTTGAACTGCAGATCCCAATCTGCAAGCGATGTATCCTCAGTTTTGCACATGCGCAGCACACCGGCATTGTTACAGAGAATATCAATCTTTCCAAAAAAATCGTTGGCTTCCTTTGCCATGCGGATTGTATCTTTTTCACTTGAAACATCCATGATACAAGAGGCTGCCTTGCGTCCCATAGACCGGATCTCTTCACATGTACTTTCCGCATTTTCTTTATTAACGTCGCAAACCATAACATCGGCTCCATGTGCCGCCATTGCCAGTGAGATTCCCTTTCCGATCCCACGTCCGCCGCCTGTAACGATAACTGATTTCCCTGTTAAATCTATAGATGTGATCATCATACATTCCTCCTAATCTTTCTTACCAATCTGCTCTACAGGTATACTCTCTTGTATGTACCTTGACGTCCATTGTGCGAAGCTCCTCAATAGCACTTGCCAAATGGTCTGACATTCTCTGGACCATAATCTCACCTTTCTCTTTTGTCGCACGATGAGGGTTACCCATACATCCGGTCGTCGTAAACTCACGATGCTCAAGAGACATATTAAAATATTCATATCCTTCAAATCCGATATCTGGAGCGCCGTCATATTTCATAAACGCATCTGGCAGGAACGCCGGCTTATGAGCTGTTTCCTTTTCCGCCCGGTCCATGCGGCAATATTCTGGCGCAAGGTAAAGCATATACGATGTCTCCGACTCACCAGAATGCCAGCCGGGCGTCTCCTCAGCAGGGCCTTCCAGAATATCTTTAAACATACCAAGATAACGCTCTACATAAGTCTTGAGGCAGCAACAAAACGCCCCCGTGTCATAGCGGATTTTTCTCAGCACAGGATCCATGATCTTCAGGTTAGAAGCATGTTGTGTCACAAAGATGATCTTGTTATAACCATGATGGATCATAGAACGCGCAAGATCATAGTATACGCTCATGATTGTTTGCGGACGAAGCGTCACCGTACCTGTACCCTTTCCTACATATCCCAAATGATGGGGAGAGTAGCCAAACGGCATGATCGGTGTATATAAGGTATTGGTCTTTTCACACGCACGTTTTGCTATTTCTTCCGGAAAAATCATGTCCGTGCTCAGGGGAAGGTGACGGCTGTGTTGTTCTATACTTCCGATCGGGATAACGATCAGATCGTTTGTCTTGAGATGCTCTTCGATATCTGGATAGCAAAGATTCGCGATACACTGTGATACTGGTTTTTTAGCTTCCATTTTTATCATCCTTTCTTTCGATTTATAAGATTCTGGTTGTGTTGTACTCATTCTATCAGCGTCTTTTTCTGACGTAATCATCACTTCTGATGATTTCCTAAGCTTCCTTACTTTGATTCCTTGTTTAGCTGGATATCCAGGAGGACAGCCGCCAGAATGATCACGCCTTTGAATATCTGCTGCATATAGGCGGAGACTCCCAGAAGAGAAAACATATTATTCAATACACCTATCAGGAATACACCTACGATAGTTCCTCTGATTTTGCCTACACCGCCCGTCATGCTCGTTCCACCTACAACGACTGCGGCTATCGCATCCATCTCTCCTAGTGTACCGGACTGCGGTGCGCCGCTCCCAAGCCGGGAGGCTGTCAGAATTGCTCCCACCGCCGCACAGAAGGAACAGATCACATACGCAGTGATCGTTCTTTTCTTCGTCTTGACGCCGGCCATCTTGGCGGCAAAAATATTTCCACCGATCGCGTATAATTCCGCTCCACATACCGTATCATTCAATAGCGTAGAAAGGATCAAATACAGGATCACTACGATCAGGACACAGATCGGCAGTCCTCCATACTGGCAGAACAAAAGCCCCGCGGCAGCCAGCACAAGGGAAGTAAAGACACAGTATCCTATTTCTTTCAGCCCTCGTCTTTTCTTACGTATAAGCGCGGAATACAGGTTCCACAAAATTACCGCCACAAAAATGGCGATCGTGCCAGTCACCGGTATATTATCTGCGCCTATCGCAAGAAATGTCGGATCATCAATCTTGACAGCCGCCGCATTCGTAAGGAGGAGTGCCAGTCCTTTGTACGCCGTTTGTCCGGCCAGCGTTACAATAAATGGTGCGACGCCAAAATGAGCGACCATGATGCCATGGAACCCTCCCATTACCACGCCGGCGGCCAGGCAGATCAGCACTGCCGGAATCCATCCCATATCCTGCAATAAAAACGCGGTCATTGTCCCAAACAGCGCTATCACACTTCCAACAGAAATATCGATTCCACCCAGCAGGATCACATATGTCATTCCCATTGCAAGACTGCTGGCTACTACGACTTGCTTAAAGATGTTTACAATATTGACTGTTGTCAAAAAATTATCGGAAAGTATACATGACAATATGACCAATATGATCAGACCTATGTAGGAAGTATAGTCTTTCCATGAAATATTCAGTTTAAGTTTTTTCACTTCACTCATCGATCAATCCTCTTTCATTCCATATTCTTACAGTTTATATCTGCAGGCTTCGTCAAATCGCGGCGCTGACGAACTTTTCTTCATCAAACTCCTCTCTGAGGACACAGCCTGCTATCGTTCCTTCACGCATGATATAGATTCTGTCACAAACTCCCATCAATTCCAGCAACTCACTGGAAACAACAATGATTGACATATTTGCTTTTACCATTTCACGCAGCATAAAATAAATCTCCACTTTTGTTCCAACGTCAATTCCCCGAGTCGGCTCGTCCAAAATCAAAATCTCCGGATTTGACAACAGCCACTTAGCCAGAACGACTTTCTGCTGGTTTCCTCCAGAAAGCTTATTCACAGGATAATTGTTATCAGGCACCTTTAGTTTTAGGTAATCCGTAATTTTTTTTACTTGCTCGGTCAACTCTTTATTTTTTATGAATTTGAAACGATCACTGAACTCATCCAGTGATGCGAGAGCCGGGTTGGACTGGACCGAATGGGAAAGGACAAGCCCCGTGATCCGCCGGTCTTCTGTGACCATCCCAACACCATGCTTAATAGCGTCCGCCACATTTCTGATCGCCACTTTTTCACCGTGAAGAAATAATTCTCCCGTCGAATGCTTCTCATTGCCGCAAAATATAGATTCCATCAGCTCCGTCCTGCCCGCTCCTACAAGTCCGTAAAATCCGATGATTTCCTGCTTCTTGAGGTCAAAACTGATGTCTTTAAGGATTTCTTTTCCTTTTTCTTTTACATTCCAGTTTTTTACTTCTAGGACCTTTTCCTCACCTCTGTATTCCTGGTATTCCGGAAACATATTCTTTAGCTCTCTTCCTGTCATCCACTTTACCAAAATATCATGGTCCACCTCTTTCACCGCGCCGCTATTGATATATTCGCCGTCTTTAAGGACCACTACCTGGTCGCAGATTTCAAATATCTCATTCATTTTATGAGATACATAGATCATCGTAACTCCCTTGGCACGCAGATTTCTGATCATTTCAAACAGGCTTTTTGTCTCATTCTCTGTAAGAGAACTGGTCGCCTCATCGAAAACAATCACGCTGCAATTTTTCGATATTGCTTTGACAATCTCTACCATCTGCCGCTTGCTGATGCTAAGCGTATCTAATTTTTGCGAAGCTTTGACGCCAATATCAAAATCATCCAACAGCTCCTGGGCTTTTTCATACATCTTCTCCTTTTCTACAAGCCCTATTTTATTGGGCATTGAACACATAAATATATTCTCCGCAACCGTCATGTAGGAGAATTGGTTCAACTCCTGATGGACGATTCCAACCCCTGCTTTCTCTGCCTCAAGAACGTTTGAGAACGCACATTCTTTTCCGTTTACAGCCAACCTTCCCTCGTACATTTTGCTTGGATAGACCCCGGCTAATATCTTGGCCAATGTAGATTTTCCCGCGCCATTCTCGCCACATAATCCTAAGACGACGCCTTTGGGAACGTCAAAGGTAACATTTTTTAACGCTTGCACAACACCAAACCGGATTGATATGTTTTTAAAAGAAATATAAGACATAAGATCACTCCATTAATCGAATCTGAATATACCCCATGACAGCTTAGAGAGAGCCGCCTATCCTAGATAAGCAGCTCCCCATGATACAACTACTGTGCAAGATCTGGAAATTTAGTTTCTACCATTTCTTCCAGATTATCTGCATCCACCATTGTGATCGGTGTAAACCAGCATTTTGTATCCCCGTCCATTCCATCAGAGGTAGGTTCTTCTCCGTTTGCCAACTGTAAAGCCACCTCAACAATCCTTTCTCCCTGAAGATACGCCCCCTTATCCAATGTTGCCATGTTGTATCCATCGCGTATATTGACTACGGTTTCCTCATCAAAGTCAGCTCCTATCACCCATAAGTCTTCTGCACAGCCCTCATTGATAGCAGCTTTGAGCGCTCCATTTGCCATCTGATCATTGTTTGCAAAGACAGCCTGGATGTCTCCCTGATTAGCTGAAATCGCATTCTCCATATGAGACATAGCGACTGCCGGATCCCAGTTCTGGCACCACTGATGCATAACTATATTGATATTGTCATGCTGCTCCAGGACAGAAAGCACCCCTTCAGTTATCAGTTCCGCAATGTGATCCCCTTTTGTCGCGCTCAAGACAACTACATTTGCAGGCTCCTCAGTCCCCCATTGCTCGATAAAATATTCAGCCTGCATTTCACCAACTCGGACACTATCCGCAACAATATGTACTTCTGGAATTTTTGTGGCTGCCATTGTCTCCAGAGTAAAGACAGGAATCCCAGCCTCTTCGCACATCTCGATCAATGTATCCCCAGTTTCCGGCATTACCGGTTCAACACAGACAGCGTCATAACCCTGGCTGATGAAATTTTCCACCTGTGATGTCTGCTTGGTAGGATCGTAATCGCAGGAAAGCCATTCCACTTCAACACCCTTTTCTTTCCCCAGGGCAGATGCCGCTTCTTCCATCATGACATAAACGGAAATGCTGAATGTCTGTGTGGAAACACCCAGTCTGATCGTTTCACCCGCGTCCCCTGTCGCTTCCCCTGAAGTGTCTTCCTGCTCCTGTGAGGAACATCCTACGCAGGCCGCTAGCATCACGATGACGAGAATACATGCTAAAATACGGTTTTTCATTTCATTTCCCTCCTTTGTTGTTTATTGACAAACATGTTTTCTTAATAGTAATTCTCTGTCTCCAAAAATGTCGTCACCCTTTTTAGTGATATTTTCTGTTTATTTATTTTTTAACAATTTTATTTCAGAAAACATAGCCTTAAAACAACAAAGGTCACTCTCTTCCACATCTGTCCGAATCTAAAAAAGTGCGTAAGCTTTGTCTCCAAAACTTACACACTTCTTTTATTTTTTATACCCGCAAGCCAGAATGATAATCAAAGTATACTTCTTCCCTATCTCATTCTGTTGCCTCCTATTCCTGCTCCACCTGATCGTCCGTCTGGACCTCGTCCGCGTAAGGTTCTTCGGAAGACTGTTTGATCGTAACGCTTAGATCATCAAAATCAATCTTCTTCCACACACCGTCATGATCGTCAATGTCCGCCTCATCCCGCCATTCCTGGCAGGTGTCTTCATAGAGTTTTGTCTGACGCTCTTCTACGATCTGCTGTTTCTTAGTCTCCGTAGCCTCTTCATCAAAGAGGCTGGTCACCTTGGCTACGTAGCAGCCCGCATCCGTCTCGATCACTCCGGTATTCTCTCCTTCATCCAGTTTATCCGCCTCAGCAACAACCTCTTCTGAAGGCACATTGGATTCAGAATCAAACGTATCTTCTGTTAGTTCACCGCTGTATTCTTCCGCCGCTTCCGCGAAATCCGCTCCATCTGCCACACTTTGAACAAAAGCTTCCGCATTTGCTTTCGCCGTCTCCTTCTCCTCATCGGAAAGATCCTGGACAGCTCCGCTTTCATCCGTGGTGGTATAAGCAAAGTATACATACTGCATCGCTTTCTGCGCGGCCTCATCGTCAGAAACTTCCGTATCTGCCTGAGCCTCGATCGCTGTCTGCACCTTATTTTGAACTGCCATCAGCGTCAATAACCGTTCTACCGTATCCGCGTTTCCAGATACCTTCTCTTTATCTTCCAAAGAATTGGCTTCCGAAAATTCTTTCGCCAACTTACTGATCTCTTCTTTCTCCCCATCGCTTAAGGATACATCATAATCGCTCATATGCTCCTCACACAGCAGCATAACCTCCAGAGATTCCCTGGCCGCGTTCTTTACAGACTCCTCATAAGTCTCTCCTTCTTCCGCTTCTGTATTCCACATATCCTCTCCCAGATATGCTCCGTAATAGGTCTCATACTCTGCCTGCATATACCTGGCATAGAAATTCGCTACGTCTGCCGTCAGTTCATTTCCATTTACACTGACCGCCACCGCATCTTCATTTAGCGAACCGCAGCCCGCCAGACTTCCAGCTGCCAGTACAGCCGACATAAGCAGTATTACCGCTTTCCTTTTCATAATAATATAAAACCTCCTTAGTACCCTGCTAACCTGTTTATTATAGCCTGTTTTCAGCGGGCAATCAATCCTTTTATCCCAATTAACACATTTTTCACGATTTCCAGACTGCCCGCTTCCTTCTCCCGGCCGCTCTTGCGTTTTCTCTGATAACAGAAGACAGGATGCTCCGCGTCCGCCTTGAAAGACAATTCCCCTTTGAACGACTCGATCAGCGCCGGAATCCGCTGCGGGGCCGCCTTGGCTTTCTCATACATGGCAAAGGTGTAGACGTCTCCCTTTTGTTCCACTTCTGTCACATACGCGGCATGGGCCAGGGCTTTCAGCCCGGAGATCTCCAGCAGTGTTTCCACCTTCTTGGGGACGTCTCCAAACCGGTCTAAAAGTTCATCCCTCATATCTTCGATCTCATCCTGGGACTCGATGGCGGCGATCCGTTTGTAGATATCCAGCTTCTGATATTCATTGGGAATATAAGAATCCGGAATATACGCGTCTACATCCAGATCAATAGTGGTGGCGTAGGTTTCCTCTTCCATCTCGCCTTTTAAATGCTTGACCGCTTCGTTTAACATCTTGCAGTACAGATCATATCCTACCGCTTCCATATGTCCGTGCTGCTCCGCCCCAAGAAGATTGCCCGCTCCCCGGATCTCCAGATCCCGCATGGCGATCTTAAATCCAGAACCCAGATCGGTAAATTCCCGAATGGCGGCAAGGCGCTTTTCCGCCACTTCCCGCAGCAGCTTATCTCTCCGGTACAACAGGAACGCATACGCCATCCGCCCAGAACGCCCTACCCGCCCTCTCAGCTGATAGAGCTGGGACAGGCCTAAGCGGTCCGCGTCATGGATGATCATGGTATTCACATTGGAAATATCCAGTCCTGTCTCAATGATAGTAGTGGATACCAGCACATCGATCTCACCGCCGATAAAATCATACATGATCCGCTCCAGCTCATGCTCTTTCATCTGACCATGGGCAAAAGCTACCGTATCTTCCGGCACCAGTTTCTGGATATTAGCCGTCACCTCATCAATATCCTCTACCCGATTGTATACATAATACACTTGTCCCTGCCTTGCGCACTCTCTCTCAATAGCCTCCCGGACCATCTCCGGATTGTACTCCATTACATAGGTCTGGATCGGGAGCCGGTCCTCGGGCGCTTCTTCCAGCACGCTCATATCCCGGATTCCGATCAGACTCATATGGAGTGTCCTTGGAATAGGCGTGGCAGTCAGCGTCATCACGTCTATATTTTCTTTTAATTTCTTGATCTTTTCTTTATGCTGCACTCCAAATCGCTGTTCTTCATCGATCACCAGCAGCCCCAGATCTTTAAATTTCACATCATTGCTTAAAACCCGGTGGGTACCGATAACGATATCCACAAGCCCCCTCTTTAGATCTTCAATGGTCTTCTTCTGCTGAGCGCTGGTCCGGAACCGGCACAGAAGATCCACCCGGACCGGAAAATCTTTCATCCGCTGAAGGAACGTATTATAATGCTGCTGAGCCAAAATAGTGGTAGGGACCAGATAGACCACCTGCTTATTCTCCTGGACCGCCTTGAAAGCGGCCCGGATGGCGATCTCCGTCTTTCCGTATCCCACGTCTCCGCATATCAGCCGGTCCATGATCCGATGGCTCTGCATGTCCCGTTTCACCGCTTCAATAGCCAACAGCTGGTCCTCAGTCTCCTCAAATGGAAACATTTCCTCAAATTCTTTCTGCCAGACGGTGTCCTCTCCGTAAGCGTACCCTTCCTGATTCTGCCGCGCCGCATAGAGTTCCACCAAGTCTTTGGCGATCTCCCGGACCGCCCCGCGGACCCGGCTTTTGGTCTTGGTCCACTCCTGAGTCCCCAGCCGGTTCAGCCTGGGCTTCTTCGCGTCAGATCCGGCGTATTTCTGGATCAAGTCTAACTGGGTAGCGGGAATATACAGATTCCCGCCCTGCGCGTAGGAGATCTTCATGTAGTCTTTTGCTACTTTATCTACCTGGATCTTCTCAATCCCCTGATAGATTCCAAGACCATGATTCTCGTGGACCACATAGTCTCCCGGCTTTAGCTGGGCAAAATCTTGGATTTTCCGCCCTTCATAAATTTTCCGCTTCCGCTTCTTCTTAACTTTTCCGAAAATGTCCGTCTCTGAGATCACCGTAAATTTAAGCAGAGGATACTCATACCCTTCCCCTACATGTCCATAGGCCGTCATGATCTCACCTGGAAGGACCTGACGTTCCATATCGTCGCTGTAAAAACTGCTTAGATTATAATCTCTTAAGTCTTCCGCCAGACGTCTGGCCCTGGTCCGGGAACCGGACAGCAGCACTACCCGGTATCCATTCCGCTTCAGCCTCTTTAAATCCCTGGTCAGAAGGTCGAAGCTGCTGTTATAGGGATTCACACTTTTAGCCTGTATCAAATAAGAATCCCGCTGGGCAAGGCCTTTTGCCTTCATATCCAACGCGCACATCCCTATGCTGCTGTAACCGTTGATCTTCTCTGTCAGTTCTTTGGTCGTATACAGCCTGGCTTCCTCGTTGGAAACCTCCATTCCATTTTCCACCCGTCGTTTTTGGGCCTCTATAAACTCTTCCTCTACACCCTGCCCCTTTTCCAAAAGCCGAGCCGGCTCATCTAGGAAAAGCAGGGTTTCTTCCACAGGAAAATAATCCAGGAAGGACACTCCCCGCTCCCCTTCTTCTGGGAATTCTCTGGCCGGATAGATCCAGACTTCCTGGAGATTCTCAATAGACCGCTGAGTCTCCACATCAAAAGAGCGGATGGAATCCACTTCATCGCCCCACAATTCAATACGCACAGGAAGTTCTTCTGTCAGGGGATAGATATCCAGGATCCCTCCCCGCACGGCAAACTGTCCAGGACCCTCGATCTGACTCTCCCGGTCGTAGCCGATCCTGGACAGTTCTCTTTCCAATTCTCCCATGTCCACCACGCTCTCCGCGCTGATGTACACTGCCTGATCTGCCAGCACTTCTCTTGGGAGCAGCACATCCATGAAAGCGTCAAAACTGGTCACCACCGTCAAAGACTTCCGGGTCAAGACTGCCTGAAGCACTTCCATCCGCTGTTTTACCAACGCTTTATTCCTTAAGTCTGCCTGATAAAACAGAAGGTCCTTCGCCGGATACAGCCAGGTATCTCCATCTACAAACCGATATTCTTCGTAGACCTGCTTTGCCTTTGACTCACTGGAACAAGCGATGACTTTATAAGGACAGCCATCGCTAAGCGCATACATCATATGAGTCTTTTGAGACGGGACACAGCCAGTAATGCGCAGCATTCCGGCTCCCTCTCTTTTCTTTTTTTCAATCTCTTCAAATTCCGCCAGTTCCCTAAGCGGCCCGGTCAAGGCCTGCATATCAATTCTCCCCCGGTTTTACTTTTCTATTATATTCATTCATCGCCGCCTCGATTTCTCCCTGCAGGATCATCTCCACCGCGTTTACCGCCTTTTCATACCCTTCTTCCATCTGCGCCCGTTCCTCCTTCGAGAAACGGCTCAGCACATAGTCCGCCAGATCAAATTCTTTGGGCTTTTCTCCCACTCCCATCTTGATCCGCGGGAATATTTGGGTTCCCAGATGGGCAATGATATTCTTGATCCCGTTATGGCCGCCCGCGCTCCCCTTCTTCCGGATCCTGAGCTGACCAGGCGCCAGGCTGATATCATCGTAGATCACGAGAAGCTGCTGCTCTGCGTCGATCTTATAATAATCCACCAGCCCCCGGATGCTCTCTCCGCTTAAATTCATATAAGTCTGGGGTTTTGCCAGGATCACCTTGCTTCCTCCAATGATTCCCTTTCCAATATAGGCTCTTGCTTTTCTTCCGTCTACAGAAATATTATATTTGTCCGCAAGAACATCTATGACATCAAATCCCGCGTTATGCCGGGTTCCTTCATACTTAAGCGTAGGGTTTCCAAGTCCCGCTATTATAAACATATCTCTCACCTTTCATTTTTTCTCTTATACATTCTACAGGAACCGCTTCCATTTGTCACGTAAAAACCTGTATGAATAATTTTCATCCTTTTCTCATACATTATAGAAAGCGAACTTGGATTCCAGGATATTATTAGGACATAGGAGGTCTTTATGAGTTCCAAAACCAAAATCATCGTACTTCATATGAAAGAAATCATTTACACCGCAGTATTTGCCGTCCTGGCGGTCTTGCTGATCTTACTGCTTTTGTTTATGTTTCTTCCAAAGAATAAAGGGGCCCAGACGGAAGAAGCAAAATACGCGCCTGGCGTCTACACTTCCACCGTATCGCTGAATAACACAGCGCTCGAGGTGGAAGTCACCGTGGATGAATCTCATATCAACTCCATCCGGTTTTCCAACCTGGATGAAACGGTGGCCGCCATGTATCCTCTGATCCAGCCGGAGATTGAAAACATCGCGGAACAAGTCTACGAAAATCAATCTTTGGAAGGAGTCCAGCTTTCCCAGGAAAGTCCCTACACCTCCCAAGTGATCGTCAACGCCATCGCAGAAGCGCTGGAAAAGGGAAAGATTCAAGAATAAGAACAAGAAAGGAGGCCTGCGTCCTGCCTGCAACCGGCGGCCGCGCCTCCTTTTTCTTCCTTCGGCCTTGTCTTCTCAGCCTTCCACGATCAGATATCTTCCGTCCGACAGCGCAAACACTTCCGCCGCATCTTCGATTTCTTCCGGAGACATTCCTTCTGTGTCCAATCCTTCCTCTTCAAAAAACTGACAGACCTCTTCCAGGCTGTCTGCCACCACCGCCATACAGTCCTCAAGGAAAGCTTCCGCTTCCTCCGGCGTCTCTGCCACCGGCTCATCGAAGAGCTGGGACTGAAGCCTCAGAAACGTATTCAGACACTCCTCATCATATTCATACATAGCTGCTTCCCCTCCTTTCTGGTCTTTTTATTCTTTGAACCTTTTTTTCCTATTTTTCCGCAAACCGCAGCAGTTCCTCTGTCCGTTCCAGGATTCCTGCGGCTCCCGCCTCTTCCAATTCCTGCCGGGTCCGAAATCCCCATCCAACAGGGATAGTAAGAACGCCTGCCCGCTTCCCTGTTTCCAGGTCCACCTCAGAGTCCCCTACATACACGCACTGTTCCGCAGGCACCTGAAGCTTCTCCAGAATCCGATAGATTCCTGCCGGATCTGGCTTTCTTGGAATATCGTCTCTCTGTCCCTGGATATAGTCAAAAAGCGCTTCGCCAAACACTCCATGAGCAACCTTTACCGTCTGCCTGTGAGGCTTGTTGGAAAGCACCGCAAGTTTGATTCCCTTTCCCTTTAACTCCTTCAGCACTTCCTCCATACCTTCATAAGGTGTTACATGATATGTACAGTTGGCGTCAAATATGCGCCCGTATACCTGCATGGCCTCCTCCAGCCGCTCTCCCTTTTCATCCCCGGCTGCCCGGATCGCGTGATCCATAAGATACCTGGCGCCATTTCCAACAAACCGCCTGCACTGCTCATCCGTGATCTTGGCAAGCCCCATCTCCCGCAGAGTTGCCTTTACCGAATATATCAACGATTCCATTGTGTTCGCAAGAGTTCCATCTAAATCAAAAATGTAAGCTGTCCTCATGTCTAAATCCTCCATGACCCCATGATAGTATGAATGGTATTAAATTTCAAGCATCAATTGGGGCCGGGGGATTTTTAAAAATCCCCCGGCCCCAATTAAAAATGCCCTGTC
>OGXS01000235.1_pt1 | contig 57022 bp, 50 predicted proteins | sample 1576371 | NCBI WGS metagenome assembly OGXS01 (sample SAMEA3541475, study PRJEB24748) | human gut metagenome | biome: human gut; feature: human-associated habitat; material: faeces | place: China | collected 2012
TAGGGACTGATGTAGAACATGTTGATAGGGCCATATTGATGAAGGAAAAGATTCAGCCCTGTCGCGATCAGACAGCAGGTGAGGTAGCAGACAGCGGCGCCGGCGAACCCGCTCCTATCTTTGTTCTTCCTGCGGATATATCCTGCGGAAAGCCCAATCCCGATCAATGCGAAATGCCAGGCGTAGGAGTGGATGGTCAGCGGAGCGCAGCCGTAATGCATTCCGCTGGTATCGCAGAAGGCGAAGATTCCGCCCAAGAGACCAAAATCCATCAAGAACGACAAGAAAGCCTGATACAGCCTGGGGGATTTGACCCAGGGGAGAATAAGACAGATATACATAGGCGTACTGCATAGCTGGAAGGGGAAATACCACCAGTTGTAAACGCCGTTATTTAGTTGATATGTGATACACCACTGTTTCCAGATCTCGCTTGCGAGCAGGATCAGTCCACAGCACAGAAAGAAATATCTTTGCTTTTTCATAATTGACTGCCTCGATATCAGTGTGTCTTAGAATGTATTTATTATACACCTGACGCAATAAATGTGCTATAATACAAATACTGTGCCCGCAGAGGGATGGGACAGCATACGATGGAAAATGAGGTGGAAACATGCGGACAAAAAATGCGTGTATGCTGATATTGACAGCATTTATCTGGGGGACGGCTTTTGTGGCCCAAAGTGTGGGAATGGATCATCTTGGCCCGTTTACCTTCAACGGTGTGCGGAATCTGATCGGAGGAGCGGCTTTGCTTCCCTGTATCTTTTTCCTGGAAAGATGGAACCGGAAGGATCAGAAGAAGGAATCAGGGCAGGAAGTCCCCGGTACGAGAAAGGATCTGATCACAGGCGGAATCGCCTGCGGTCTTCTGCTTTTTGCGGCCAGCAGTCTTCAGCAGATCGGCCTAGTCTATACATCGGCTGGAAAGGCAGGGTTTATTACGGCTTTTTATATCGTGATCGTACCGGTGCTGGGGATTTTTCTTCATCAGAAAGCAGGATGGAAGATCTGGGCGGCGGTGGCGGCAGCGCTTGCTGGTTTATATCTTTTGTGTATTACCGATGGTTTTTCGGTCAATATCGGAGATTTCTATGTGCTTCTATGCGCATTGTTGTTTTCCCTGCATATCCTGGTGATCGATCATTTTGCGCCGAAGGTAGATGGGGTAAAAATGTCCTGTATCCAGTTTTTTGTATGCGGGATCGTTTCCCTGGTCCCAATGTTTCTATGGGAAGAACCAAGAATAGAAGGCTTGCTCTTAAGCTGGTTTCCTCTTCTGTATGCGGGAGTGCTTTCCTGCGGTGTGGCTTACACCCTGCAGATCGTGGGGCAGAAGAATGTGAATCCAACGGTGGCTTCTTTGCTTTTGAGTCTGGAGTCCTGTTTCTCTGTTCTGGCTGGATGGATTATCCTTGGGGAACGGCTGTCGCTAAGAGAGGGAGCAGGGTGTATTTTGATGTTTGCGGCGATCGTGCTTGCACAATTGCCGGAGAGAAAGGAGAAATTGCAGTATGAATAATTATCCGCTGATTCTTAAAATGATGGAATACTATGCGGGGCGTCCAAAGCAGATCCAGCATTTTATGAAAGTGTACGCCTATGCGAAACTGATCGGGGAGATGGAACACATTTCGCCGGAACTCCAGAGGATCCTGGAAACGGCCGCGATCACTCATGATATTGGTATCAGAGCCAGCGAGATAAAATATGGAAATTCCAGCGGAAAAAATCAGGAGTTAGAAGGTCCGCCGGAGGCGCGGAAAATGCTTTGGGAACTTGGGTATGACGAAGAACTGATCCAAAGGGTATGCTATCTGATTGGCCATCATCATACTTATCAGAAAATCGATGGTATAGATTATCAGATCTTGGTTGAAGCTGATTTCCTGGTCAATCTGTATGAAAACGGAAATGATTCTCAAGCGGTAAAGACAGCTTTGGAGCGAATTTTTGTGACGGAGACAGGAAAAACTTTGTGCAGGACAATGTTCGGTATACAGGAACCCCAAATAGACAAGAAGGGAGAAATATCATATGGTACGAGAAATTAAGAAAGAAGATTATCAGCTCTATATGGATTTAAGCCGTGAATTCTATGATTCCGACGCGGTGCTCCACTCTATTCCAGCTTCTTACAGGGAAGAGACTTGGAAGGAAATGATGCGTTCAGAAGAGTTTGTCAAAGGATATATTCTGGAAAAGGACGGGATCGAAGCCGGGTACGGGCTGACCAGTTACACCTTTTCCCAGGAAGCCGGCGGAAGAGTGGTCTGGCTGGAAGAATTATATATCCGTCCTGAATATCGCTGCCATGGACTTGGAAAAGAGTTCTTCCGGTATGTGGACGAAAAGGTAGCCCCCACGGTGAAACGGCTTCGGCTGGAGATCGAACCGGACAATCTGCGGGCGAAAAAACTGTATCTTGCTATGGGTTATAAGGATCTGCCTTACGTCCAGATGATCAAAGAAGCACAGGAGGATTAGAAGATGAGATTTGTAATTCAGAGAGTATCGGAAAGCGAAGTGAAGGTGGACGGAGAGATCCTGGGAAAAATCGGGAAAGGATTCATGGTGCTGATCGGAGTCAGCGACAGTGATACAAAGGAGACCGCGGACAAAATGATCCGGAAAATGCTTGCTCTTAGGATTTTTGAAGATGAGCAGGGGAAAACAAATCTTTCATTGGAAGCGGTGGAGGGAGAACTTCTGCTGATCTCTCAGTTTACTCTGTATGCTAACTGCAAGAAAGGAAACAGGCCAAGTTTCATTGGAGCCGGAGCGCCGGATATGGCAGAAGAGATGTACGAGTATATTATCAGTAAGTGTAAAGAACAGGTTCGTGTCGTAGAAAGAGGAAGATTTGGGGCGGATATGAAAGTCAGCCTTGTTAATGACGGGCCGTTTACCATTATCCTGGATTCAGATACATTGTAGAAAAAGACCAGGCGCCGCAGCAGTCTTTTGGCTGTCGGCGCCTAAAAAGAGGAAAAGATTAAGTCTGTGCATAGAAAAACGCACAGGAAATGTAAAAAATGATATCCAAAAAGAAATAATTACAATAATAAAACAACTGCGGGGAAAAAATTAAGAAACCAAAGAAAAATCTGATAAGTTTGAACGATATGAGTAGAAAACTATTAACTGATGGAAATATAATATCATAATCTGAAAAATATGTAAAGGAGAAAAACGGGAAAATCTCGTTTTTCTCCCAGGCAAGGCCTACTTCATAGCGCCGCCTGTCAGTACGGAACGTACATGGTCAATTTCCTGCTGGGTTGCCTTTGCGGCGGGAATATAATAGCTTTTCTCCCGCGCGATCTGATAAAGCTTTTCCTGAGACATTTCACATTCATTGCGCAGCTGCTTCAAACACTGCTTTAATTCTTTGTTTTCTGTCTGAGGGATCATTTCCCCATATCTTACAAGTTCTCCATTTACGCCGGCCAATGCATCTGCTACCATCGTTTTGTCGTCTAACATTGTTCTTCCTCCTACAAAAATTTTAAAAGATCCTGTTTGTTTTTCATTGCGCAGTTTGCCGCATCCTGAAAAAGTTTTTTTACTTCCGGGTCCTTTGCCTGCGCGGCATAGTCGTTCATTTTACAGTGGGATGTCTCATAGCCCCCGATCAGGTGGCGAAGGTTCTGCAGATCTAAAATTGATATTTCGGACATTGTCTTTCCTCCTTTAAGAACAATTGTGGTTTTTCGGGATTAGTATGTGTCAAAAAGAGGAAAATATGTTAGATCAGAGTTAAATTTTTCGCGCTTTCCGATTGACGGACAAAATATTGGAAGAGTTTCCCCATTTTATTATTTCTTTGATACATACATTCCGGATGCCATTGGACGCCTGCCGCAAAAGAATGGGAGGCAGACTCAATGGCTTCTATGATTCCGTCCGAAGCTACCGCGGTCGGTTTGAGGTTCTGTCCAAGTTGTCTCACGCATTGGTGATGAAAGCTATTTACAATCTGATGTTCTCCAAGAATGTTATATAGTATGCTATTTTTTGAAATGATGATTTTATGGCAGGGGTCGGAACGGCTGTCAGAGATCTGCATATGTTGAAGGGAGGAAGCGTCCCGCAGGGAAAGATCTTGGCAGATCGTGCCTCCAAGAGCCAGATTAAGGATCTGCATCCCTCTGCATATTCCAAAGACCGGAAGTTTTGTCTCCAGCACATGGCGCATGAAACTTAGATGGAACCAATCCGTGTCCCAATTAGTCCTGCCCTGGGCAGTCAGAAGATCTTCCCCAAACAAAAGCGGGGAGACATCATCGCCGCCGCAGAAGAGAAATCCATCGCAAAGGTCAGTATAAACAGAGAAAGATGATTCTTTGGCGCAGGGGATGAGAACGGCAGTGCCTCCCGCCGCTTCAACGGCTTTAATATATGTGTCTGTGACAAACTGTCTCCCGTTGTGATAGCCGCAGGAGATGATCCCGATGATTGAAGTCATAAAAATCCCTTTCATAAACCGAATTTGAAGAGTATACTGATTATATAGGATAATATGCAAAGGAGTGGCTGAATATGAAATTGATCGACATGCATTGTGATACTTTGTGGAAGATGATGGACCTTGATAAAGAGGGAAATCTGATGGAGAATCAATGCAGTATCAATATCCCCGGTATGAAGAAAGCCGGTACGCTGGCCCAGTTTTTTGCATGCTTCACATATTTAGAGGATTACAAGGCAAAGGGAGCGTATGAGAAAGGGTACGCGCGCATCCTGGAGATGATCCGTTTTCTGGATCAGCAGATCAACGCGTTTCCTGATGAAATCGCCCGCGCGTGCTCCAGGAAGGAGATCCTCAGGAATGAATCAGAAGGAAAGATTTCTGCTCTTCTTGGGGTGGAGGACGGCGGCGTGCTCAATGGGAAGATGGAAAGGCTGGAGGAATTGTATCGGAAAGGCGTCCGGCTGGTAACGCTGCTGTGGAATCACGAGAACTGTATCGGGCATCCAAACAGCAGGCGGCCGGGAGAGATGTGGCAGGGATTGAAGCCGTTTGGAATCCAGATGGTAGAGAGAATGAGCGAGCTGAAAATGATCGTAGATGTGTCCCACGCCTCTGATGGGACTGTGCGGGACGTGTTGGAACACGCGAGGGGAGCGGTGATCGCCTCCCATTCTAACTGCCGGGCGGTATGCCCTCATCCAAGGAATCTGACAGATGAGATGATCCGGGCGATCGCAAACAGGGGCGGAATCGCGGGAGTAAATTTCTATGGGCCGTTTCTGGGTACAGAGACGGAATCCAGGATTTCTGAGATCACGCATCATATCCTTCATATGATTGACGTGGGAGGCAGCAGTTTTCCCGCGATCGGCACAGACTTTGACGGGTTTGACGGTATGGAGGTTATGGATATCCCGGAGGTGGGGAGCATGGAACGTCTCTGGGAAGCGCTGAAGAAAAAAGGGATATCAGAGCGGCAGCTGGATATGATCTGGCGGAGAAACGCCCTGCGTGTGATCCCATAAGCGCTGCTGCTGTCTGATATTGCACAGGGAAATTGAAAAAAATAAAATTCCCTCTTTTCTGTATGGAAAAGCTGTGCTATAATAGACAGGTACGCAGATGTAGTTCATCGGTAGAACACCAGCTTCCCAAGCTGGGGAGGCGGGTTCGACTCCCGTCATCTGCTTGGAAAAGCCGGAAGCGTTGCATAGTCAGCGTTTGCGGCTTTTTTGAGTATGATTTTGTTTGCGGGAAGCGTAAAAGCAAAAGCGGCGGGAGGAAAAGTATGAAAATAGTGTTTTTGGACGCGAAAACGATAGGTGATGATATAGACTTATCCGGTTTCGATCGGCTGGGAGAAGTGGTAAAATATGGATTTTCCCGGTCGGAGCAGGTCCCTTGGCGGACGGCGGACGCGGATGTGGTCATCGTCAATAAGGTGGAGGTCAATGAATCCACCATTGGAAACGCGAAGAACTTAAAGCTGGTTTGTGTGACGGCCACCGGAACCAACAATTTAGATAAGGAATACCTGGACAGACGGGGAATCGCCTGGAGGAATGTGGCCGGCTATTCGACTCAGTCGGTGGCACAGCATACCTTTGCCATGCTGTTCTATCTTCTGGAGAAGCTGCGTTATTATGATGATTATGTAAAGGAAGGCCGTTATGTAGATGATACGATCTTTACCCATTTCGCGGAAAGTTTCTATGAATTGAACGGAAAGCGGTGGGGGATCATTGGGCTTGGAAATATTGGAAGAAAGGTAGCAAAGATCGCGGAAACATTCGGAGCGGAAGTGGTATACGCTTCCGCGTCGGGCAGCGCGCCACAGGAGGGCTATCATCAGGTGGATCTGAATACGCTGCTTCGGACTTCGGATATCATTTCCGTCCATGCGCCATTGGATCAGAATACGGAAGATCTGATCGATGCCAGGGCTTTTCAGAAGATGAAGAAAAGCTGTATTTTCCTGAATTTAGGAAGAGGGCCTATTGTGGTGGAAGAAGATCTGGCAGAGGCACTGGAATCAGGTGAGATCCAGGCGGCGGGGCTGGATGTGCTGAGGGAGGAACCTATGAGTCCGGATAATCCGCTTCAAAGGATCCGGGACAGCAGGCGTTTGTTTATCACACCCCATATCGGCTGGGCCAGCATTGAGTCCAGGACAAGGCTTATGGAGATCATCCAGGGACAGATTGAAGAATTCTTCTGTCAGAGATAATGGCTTAGTCCTGTCCGGCGATTTTGAGAAATTCTTCCATTGCTCGGGTCATATACTTGGCTTGCTTGTGGTAGAAGACGATGCTCCGCTTTGTCTGGGGGTTGTCCAGTTTGTAGAAGCAGCATTCATCTACATTGGCAATGTGTCGGATAAGCGTATCTCCAACAAAGGTGATGCCCATGCCGTACCGGCAGATATTGAAAGCGGTCACCTGCTGGTCTAATTTAAGGATCACATTGGGAGAGAACCCTTCCATCTGGCAGATTTTCTCTGCCCGGGAGCGGGTGTCATTGCCGGAACGAAGGAAGATGAAAGGTTCCAAACGGAATTCCCTCAAAGAGACACAAGGGAAGGATGGATCCAGATGCCGTCCCTCCAGGATATCCTTCTGGGTCAGCAGAAACCTGGAGAGCCGCTGGTTAGAAGGGAAAGCTATCGGCACTGACAGCAATAGGGTCTCGTCCGCGAGAAAATGAGGGTGATAGACAGACTCCGGAAACTGGCAGTTGTCGATGACCAAATCTAAAGCCCCCCGGGACAACAGCTCCATAAGCTGAGGAGTGTCCGCTTCTGTGAGATGGATTCTGACTAGAGGGTATTTCCTGGTAAACCGGGCGATCATGGGCGGCAGGATATAGGAGGCGAAAAGGTTGCTGCCTCCGATGGAAAGCTGTCCTGTCTTTAATTCATTTAAGTCATTCAGATAGTTTTCAAATCGGTTCTGGATATCCATGATCTCTTCCACGGATCGGATATAGTGTTCTCCGCATTCGGTCAGCTGGATCGGACTGACGCTGCGGTCGAACAGGGGCGCTCCGATCTTTTCTTCTACTTTTTTGACGGCAGCGCTCAAGGAGGGCTGACTGATATAGAGATTAGCCGCTGCCTTGGAAAAACTGCGTTCTTTGTAAACTTCATAAACGTAATGCATAGAATGGAACATAACCGCGCCATGCCTCCTGTCTTCTCTTATAGCCCCATTATAGCCTTCAGCGCTCGGAAACGCAATAAGCCGGAGGGAGGGGAGAAGGCTTCAAAGAGAATTAAGAATACCTTAAGTTGCCTCTTTTGGAACAGGTATAGTATAATAGAGTTCCGATAAGGAGAGGTCCATATGACAAAAGAAAAGAAGTATTCCAGAAGAAGGCAGCAGGTGAAAAGACAGATCCTTATAATCGTGATTTTAGCGGTTTTGGCAGTGGCAATTCCGGTCATATATACAGTAAGATCTTCTGCGGAAGAACAGAAAACCAGCGGGGCGATAAGCAGTTCAGAAGGAATCAAAGGGACGCTTCAGGAGACAGACAGAGCGCTTCAGGATGAGACGCCCCGGGAACGGCTGGCAAGGGTGAAAAAGACCGCGGTGGAACGGGGATATCCCGCCGGAGTTATAGAACTTCTGGATAAAAACGAAGAGACTATAGAATTCGTAGCGAATTATGAAGAAAAGAAAGACAGTTCCCCTGCTCAGACGATCGGGGACGATTTGATCCAGGGGGAAATTCCAGAGCTGATCCAATGGGATGAGCGGTGGGGATACGCGTCCTATGGAACCAGCATCGTGGCAGTCAGCGGCTGCGGGCCTACCTGCCTTTCCATGGTGGCCAGCGGCCTTACCGGAGATGCGTCCATCACTCCCGCCAGTGTAGCTGCCTATGGGACGGCAAATGGATACGTGGATGAGGAAAATAATACCTACTGGAAGCTGATGAGCGATGGGTGCGCGGCTTGGGGCCTGACGTGCTATGAAGGAGAGATTGAAGAAACAGCGGTTGTCAGTCAGCTTCAGGCGGGCCATCCGATCATCTGCAGCGTAGGGCCGGGAGATTTCACGGACAAGGGACATTTTATCGTGCTGGCAGGGTATGAGGATGGAAAGATCAAGGTCAATGATCCCTTTAGCAAAGCAAATACAGAGAACTTATGGGAGTTTGAGCGGCTGGAGGGGCAGATCAAAGCCTTGTGGATCTACTCATTGAAAAGATAAATAGATATATAGCGTTTGTCAATTCTATACAAAAACACAGAAGAAAAATTGGTCAGGATTTTGTTTGATAAATCATTGACAAGCTTAAGAGTACAAATGGTAAAATACGGGAGGGGGTAAAGAAGGGCGGAATGTTTCTTCAAAAACCTCAACCTAAGTAGAGGGTTTCTCGTGGTTTATCATATTATGTTTTTGTTAGGAAGGTCTTAATGCAAGGAAAGAAACAAAAGTATACGATCGGTGAATTGGCAAGGCTGACAGGGATCAGTATTACCGCTCTGCGTTATTATGACCGGGAGCAGGTTTTGATCCCCGCGATCCGCAATGAAAGCAACGGATACAGGTATTACTCCGTCCACCAGTTAGAGCGGGCGCAGACGATCCGCGATCTGAAATCTCTGGGATTATCTCTGGAAGAGATCCGGGAGATTTTGAAAAAGAAAAGCCACCGTCAGCTAGAGGAATGTCTGCGAGAGAAAGTAAGGGAGATCGAGGGAGAGATTGAAAACCTGGAGAGTAAGCTTCTATCCGCCCAGAACGCGTATCGGAGAGTGACAAACGGCAGGAGTTTCCTGGATGTGGAGGCGGATACTTCCTTGTTTTCTGTGGAACATTTCTATCCGGTAGAGGTGGCGCCGCTGAAGGAAATGTGGGTTTTGTATACCCGCTATCCCAGCGAAGTGAACGCGGAGAATCTTTTTTCCGACCGGTGTCTGGAACTTCAGCGACTGAGGAGCCAATATAATCTGTATACGATCGGGCCCTATATCGGCATTTTTCATGATGGGTATGAACGGCAGTTCGGTGAAGAAAAGGGAGATTTGGAAGTCTGCCTTCCGGTGATCAAGCCGGACGGTTTCCAGTGTCGGGAACTGCGCCAGTTTGGCGGATTCCTTACAGCAAGCACGATCCACATCGGTCCTTACAGCAAGAGCCGGAAAACCTATCAGTATCTGGAAGAATGGATCGGAGACAATGGGTATGAGATCACAGGACCTCCATTGGAGTATTATCTGATGGATATCAGCAATACCTTCAGCGAGGAGCAGTATTTGACTAAGATTCATTTTCCCGTGAAAAAGCGGGAAAACTTGTAGGAAAAGCAGGAATATAGCACATCTTGAATTTTGAAATTCGACAAAATCCAAGATGTGCTGTTTTTTTTGTTTTTTTTGGAAAGATAAATAAAATTTTCACACTTTTCTATTGACTTTCCACCTAAGTTCAGAGTTTAAGATGCATATCAGAAAGGCAATGCGCAGATGTCTGAACGAATGAAAAAGAAAGTGAAGGAGGGAAACAAAGACGATGGCTGAGAAAAGCTATGACAGAAGTTATGAGAAAAGGATCGTGGTTCTGTTTTCTCTGACTTGGGGATTCCTGCATCTGAACCGTCTGGCAGTGAACTTTATGATGCCCGCGATCATGGAATCCATTCCTATGACAAACGCCCAGGTAAGCTATATCAGCGGCGCGACAACGGTCGCGTTCGCGATCTCATCGGCGATCATAGGTTACATTTCTGACCGGACTGGACATAAGAAATGGTGGATCGTCCCGCTGACGATCACGGCGGGTGTTTGCGCGGGGTTGTCTTTTGCGGCCAACAGCTATGGGATGCTGATCTTCTTTCGGGTCGCGTTTGGTGTGGCGTTAGGTCCGATCCTGGTTCTGATCTACAATATCATGGAACCGGCATCCACAAAGGAATCTTATGGGAAGAATACAGGGTATGTGAATTCGACCTGTGAATTTATCGTAACCTTATGCGGTCCGATTCTGATGACCCAGCTCTGTACCTGGATGGGCTGGAGGAACTCAACAGCACTGATCTGTATCCTGGTACTCCTGGTAGGCTTTGCCATGATCAAGATCGTGCGGGATACAGGGAAATCCGAATTGCAGCTGGACAGCAGAAAGGGACAGCTTAGACAGGTGCTGAAGAAGAAGAATGTAGTCCTGGCAGGTTTGATCGCGGTCATGGGGCTTGGCGGATACTGGATCATTATGAACTACGCGCCGCTTTACTGGGTTGAGTATGCCGGCCTGGATATTAACGGCATGGGCTTTGTTACAAGCTCTATGGGTGTCCTGGCCATTATCTATGCCTTTGCGGTTCCGAAGATTTCAGATAATATAGGACGAAAACCCGTTCTGGCAGCAGTGTTTGGCGTGGCGATCATTGCCCCGGTGGTAATGGCGGTTATGCCAGAGAGCAAGGCAACGATCGTGGTGTATGCGTTGATTGCCGGACTTCCAATTTCTACGCTGCCGCTGTACTACTCGATCGTGCCTTATGAGTCTGTGCCGGACTCCCTGAAGGCTACGGCCGGAGGTTTCGTCGCAGGCGTGGGTGAAGCGGTAGGAGGCGCGGTTGTTCCGGCAATCTCCGGGAATGTGTGCCCAGATCTTAAGACTATTATCCTCTCTGCGGCAATCGTATTCGCTATCGCGATGGTTCTGTCCATCTGTCTGACAGAAACCAATCCCACAACCTTGAAAAAGCGAGAGGAAAGGGAAGCGATGCAGGGACATCCGGGGAGAGCAATCTAATAGAAAGAGGAGGAAAGAAATATGAGCCAAAAAACAGTGTTTCCATACATACCGAATTCCGTGCCGGAAATCCAGGAAGAGATGCTCCGGGAAGTGGGCGCCTCGGATGTGATGGATCTATATGAAGAAATTCCTGAGGAGCTGCGGGTCAAAGGCCTGCTGAACCTGCCGGAACCAATCCGGGATGAACTTGGGATCAAGCGGCATATGGAGAAGATCCTTGCGAAAAACAAGAACTGCAATGAGTACGACAATTTCATGGGAGCAGGATGCGCCCAGCACTTTGTGCCGGCTGTATGTGATGAGATCGCCGGAAGAGGCGAACTTCTGACCTGCTACGGGGCAGAGACCTGGGCGGATCATGGGAAATACCAGATCTTCTTCGAGTACCAGAGCATGATGGCAGAACTTTTAGAAATGGACTTTCTGACGGTTCCCTGCCACTGCGGCGGCCAGGCGGTGTCCACCTCTTTTTGTATGGCAAACCGGATCACAGGAAGAAAGAAGATCTTAGTACCTAAGACCATGACGCCTCAGAATTTGCTGATCGCCCAAAATTATGTAAAATCTGCAATCGAAGAAAAAGCGCTGGTGATTGAGGAAGTGGCGTATGACCCGTTTACGGGAGAGATGGATCTTGCTGATCTTGAGTCAAAACTAGACGATACAGTTGCGGCAGTGTTGATCGAGAATCCTAATTATCTGGGTGTGATTGAAAGCCAGGGAGCAAAGATCGGAGAGATGGCCGCAGCGGCTGGAGCGGAATTTATCGTTTATGCGGATCCCATTACTTTGGGCGTAATGGAAGCACCAGGGAATTACGGAGCCACCATCTGCGTGGGAGATCTTCACGGACTGGGTCTCCATCTGCACTGCGGCGGCGCCCAGGCCGGCTACATTGCCTGCAAAGATGATCTGAAATATATTGTAGAATTCAAAGAGCTGGTAGACGGTGTGGTGGAGACGACTGTGCCTGGGGAAGTGGGCTATGCGGTAGTCCTGGCAGAGAGGACCCATTACGCGATGCGGGAAAAAGGCAAAGAATTTACCGGAACCCAGAACAATCTGTGGACTGCTCCGGTGGCCGTGTATCTGGCGCTGATGGGACCAAAAGGGATGGAAGAGATCGGAGATACAATCATGACCAAGAGCCAGTACGCTGCACAGCGGTTCTCTCAAATTCCAGGAGTGGCGCTGAAATTTACCGGAACTTTCTTCAAAGAATTTGTCCTGGATTACAGCGGCACCGGGAAGACAGCTGAGGAGATCCGCCAAAGTCTTTTGGAAGAGAAGATCTTCTCCGGAGTCACTTTGACACAAGATTATCCAGAGCTTGGCGAGTGTGCCCTGGTGTGTGTAACAGAGATGGTGACCAAAGAAATGATCGATCATATGGCGGATTCACTTCTCAAAGTGGTGAACGGATAAGGAGGAGGACATTATGCGCAGAGATTATCATACATATCTAAGACGTTTCCACGAGGCAAAGTGGGACGAAGAAATCATTTTTGACTTGAGTGTTCCGGGACAGCGGGGGATTGCGGTGCCAAAACCGGAGGAAGAGATCATAGAAAAAGTTGGAAAAGGAAGCGACAAGATCCCGGCTTCTATGAAACGGAAAAAACTGCCCAACCTCCCAGAAGTACATCAGATGAGGGTCAACCGCCATTACATGCGGCTGACGCAGGAAGTCTTGGGCGCGGATATCACGCCGGACTTAAGCCAGGGAACCTGTACGATGAAATACAGCCCGAAAGTACAGGAGCATATGGCGGCCAGAAATGAAAATCTGGTGGATGTGCATCCTCTGCAGGACGATTCCACTATCCAGGGAATTCTGGAAATCTATAAGAAAACGGAGGAAATGGTGTGCGAGATTTCCGGTATGGATGCCTTCAACTTTCATCCGGGCGGCGGCGCCGCGGCCTGTTATGAGGGAGCCAGTGTCGTAAGGGCTTATCATAAGGCCAGAGGAGATGAAAAGAGAGACGAGATCATCACAACCATCTTCTCTCATCCCTGTGATGCGGGAGCGCCTGCCACAGCGGGATATAAGGTGATCACGCTGATGCCGGGCGAAGATGGAGTGCCGGAATTGGAAGCATTGAAAGCGGCCCTTTCTGAGAGAACAGCGGCCATCTTTATTACCAATCCGGAGGATACAGGAATCTTCAATCCAAGGATCAAAGAATATGTGGATGCCGCCCACGAAGTGGGAGCGCTCTGCTATTACGACCAGGCTAATGTAAACGGTATTATGGGAATCACCAGAGCCAGAGAGGTAGGATTTGACTTGATCCATTATAACCTCCACAAGACTTTCTCATCTCCGCACGGCGGCATGGGACCGGGGTGCGGAGCTTTGGGCGTAAGAGAGTTTTTGAAACCGTTCCTGCCGGTTCCGCGGGTAGAGTATGATGGAAGCAAATATTATCTGGATTACGACTGCCCGGAGAGCATCGGGAAGGTAAGGAGCTTCATGGGGAATGTGCATGTAGTCATGAGGACTTATATGTGGATCAAGCAGATGGGAGCCGAGGGTATCCGGGAAGCCGCGATCTGTTCTGTCCTGAATAACCAGTACCTGATGAAGAAGGTCAGCCAGATCCGGGGAGTGCAGATGTATTATGCCCCTGGGAAACGCAGGATCGAACAGTGCAGGTACAGTTGGAACAAATTGAAAGAAGATACCGGATTTGGAACGGTGGATGTGACAAAACGGCTGGTGGATTTTGGAATGCAGCACTACTGGCAGTCCCACCATCCTCATATCGTGCCGGAACCATTTACACTGGAACCTACGGAGTCCTACAGCAAGGATGACCTAGATGAATATATAGCCATTCTGACGGAGATTTCCAGAGAATGTTACGAAGAGCCGGAGATCATCCGGACGGCGCCCCATAACGCGCCGATCCATGCGCTCCTGGATGAAGAAGTCAATGATTTTGATAAGATTGCCGTGACCTGGCGTCAGTGGCAGAAGAGGATCAAAGCCGGAACTATGAAGGATGCGTAAAGGATCTAAAGAGGGAAAGCATATGAAACAAATTGGATTCCTGGTCAATCCGGTCGCCGGTATCGGCGGCCGGGTAGGCTTAAAAGGGAGCGACGGAGCAGAGATACAGAAGAAAGCAAGGAGTCTGGGAGCAGTTCCAGAAGCTGCTGTCAGAGCCCTGCACGCTTTGGAGAAAGCCTCTGGGCTGGAAGAGAAGGTGACCTTTCTGACAGCGCCGGGAATCATGGGGGAAGAGGTTCTAAAGAAGACAGCCTTCTCATATCATGTGATTGGGACACTGGCAGACGGAGAGACGACGGCGGAAGATACCATTCGGATCGCAAGAGAGATCCTGGAAGAGGGGGCAGATCTTCTTTTGTTTGCCGGCGGCGACGGAACGGCCAGAAATGTCTGCGAAGCTGTGGAGATGGAACTTCCAGTCATAGGGATCCCGGCCGGAGTCAAGATCCATTCTGCCGTATATGCATACAATGCCGGAAATGCGGGGGAAGCCCTGACATATTTTTGCAATGAGAGTAAAAACCGGTTTGAGGAAGCAGAAGTTATGGATATTGATGAAGAAGCTTTCCGGAACGGAAGGGTACAGGCAAAACTGTATGGTTATATGAAAATCCCAATGCTGCACCGTTATATGCAAAGCGTGAAAAGCGGAGGCTATTCGGAGAAAGACAACACAATGGGAATGGCCGCGGAGGTGGCGGCGGGAATGAAACCGGACGCTTATTATGTGATCGGCCCTGGAACCACGACCCGGCCAGTGATGGAGAAACTGGGCCTGCCCCATACACTGCTGGGAATGGATATTGTAAAAGATGGGGTCTTGATAAAGGCAGATGCAGTGGAAAAAGATATTTATGAATTGACGCAGCAGGGGGAAGTATTCCTGGTGCTGACCGTCATTGGAGGACAGGGGCATCTGTTTGGGAGGGGAAATCAGCAGATCAGTCCGAGAATCTTAAGAACCATCGGTAAAGATCACTGCATCATCCTGGCGACCAAAAGTAAACTTTTGAACATTGGGTCAGGCAGGCTTACGGTAGATACTGGCGATACAGATCTGGATCAGGAGCTGGCCGGGTATGTGCGGATTATCACCGGATACCAGGACAGTATGATGTACCGGATCGAGCCCTAAAGGAAAGAGGTGTTGATATGGAAAATTTAGAAAAATATGATCGAAGACTTCCGATGAAAGTAAAGGTAGGTTTCGGAATCGCGAATCTGGGAGATACCATCATCACAGAATTCGTGGGAGCGTTTTTGATCTTCTTTTTGACAAATATTGCCGGGATACGTCCCGCTTTGGCCGGAACGATCGTGTTCATCGGTGTGATCTGGGATGCCATCAGCGATCCGATCATTGGGACGATGTCGGACCGGTGCGGCCTGAAAGCAGGAAGAAGAAGGCCGTTCCTTCTGATCGCGGCAGGGCCGATCGTAGTCTTTACCATGCTGCTGTTTACGGCGGTAGATCTGTCAGCGGGGGCAAAGGCCGCTTACTTTATCATCATGACGATTTTCTACTGGACGGCTTATACATTATTTAACATTCCATATCTTTCTCTGGGGTCGGAGCTTACCACCAATAACGATGAGAAAACAAGGGCGTCTTCGATCAGACAGGTATTTGGTACGTTTGGGCTTTTATTTGCCAATGCCCTTCCCCTCCTTTTGGTTACGGCTTTTGAAAACCGGGGAATGTCGGAGAAGAGAGCCTGGATGATGGCGGCTCTGACGCTGGGGATCATCGCGGCGGCGGCGATCCTGATCACATGGAGATCCACAAGAGGCTGGGAGATCCGGTATAAACCCCAGGATAAGAGCGCGCCGTTCTTCAAGAACCTTGGAAAAGTGCTGGTCTACAAACCGTATATCCTGATCATCCTGGCCTCCTTCTTATTCTACTTTGCGTTCAATACCTGCAACGCAACAGTGGTGTACAACGCGCTGGTAGTGGTAGGGGCGACGGAAGCTCAGACCTCGATCGTCTATACCACTGGAACGATCGTAGGGATCATATTATCGCTGCTGATCGGAAAACTGGCGGTCAAATACGACAAGAAATGGGTATTTATCGTATTTATGTCCATTGCGGGCGTGGCGCTGTGCCTGTTTAAAGTGATCGGATTTTCCAGTATTGCCATGCAGGCGGTGCAGTTCTCGATGGCTCACTTTGGAATCATCAGTTTCCTGGTGTTAAGCTACAATCTTTTGTATGATACCTGTGAAGTTTACGAGTTTAAGAGCGGAGAGATGCTGACAGGCGTTATGATTTCTTACTTTTCCTTCTTTATCAAATTAGGAAAGGCCACGGCTCTGCAGGTAGTAGGAATTATTCTGGAGATCAACGGTTATAATGCTGAATTGGCCGCGCAGCCGGAAAGCGCGAAAAACGCGGTCGAAAGTATGTCTTCTATTATCCCGGGGATTTTGATGCTGCTGTGCGCCTTTGTGGTCTACTTGTACCCGATTACGAGAGAGCGTTTCCGGGCTATGCAGGAAGCTAAGAAATTAAAAGACGCAGGGGAAGAATACTCAACCGCGGCGTTTGAGAAGATCTTATAAAAGTGTATAATTCCCGTTAACACTGGCGGCAGGAAGATATTTCTTCCTGCCGCTAATAGTTTGTCAATAATAGACAAAATATAGAAAGAAAAATTGTGAACAATTTAAGAAATCAGGGAATTGACATTCCTTTCTTGCTGGAGTATTCTTTATAAAGGACATATTAGGGACATGTCCCTAAACAAAAAGGAAGGAGATTTACTTTCATGAAGGAGAATGTAAACTACATGGATCTTGCCAACAGTCCGCTGATGTGGCTGGGTGCAGCAATTGCCGTCGGGATCGTAGTATTCCAGTCGGTGCTTTTTTTCAAAAAATCGCTGACAGCAGCGAAAGAGGCGGGGCTTACTAAAGAACAAGTCAATATGGCGATCAAAAGCAGCGCTATTTCATCGATAGGACCATCCGTCGTGATCCTGGTAACCATGATCTCACTGATCGTTTCTATGGGAGCGCCGGTATCCTGGATGCGTCTGTCATTTATTGGTTCCGTCAACTATGAGGCGATGGCGGCCGGATTTGGTGCCCAGGCTATGGGGACAACGCTGGAAAACCTGAATCCTACAGCTTTTGCCTGCGGAGTTTGGGTTATGATCTGCGGGTCCTTGGGCTGGCTGATCTTTACCTTGATCTTTACAGATAAGATGGACAAAGTAAACCATATCATGTCAAAAGGAAATGCTAAGATGGTTCCGATCATCTCAGCGGGAGCTATGCTGGGAGCTTTCGCCAACCTGGCAAGCGGCAATTTCTTCAATGCCGAGGGCGGATTTGAATTTGGAGGCGCTCCGGCCATTGCTACGATCATCGGATGCATCTTAATGATGATACTTACGAAACTGGCGAAAGATAAGAAGATCACCTGGTTGAGAGAGTGGGCATTCGCGATCTCCATGTTTACCGGAATGTTTATCGGGTATATCTGGAGCCTGCAGGGTTAATCACATCTGAGGATAGAAATAGGAGGAAGAAAAATGAACAGTCAGTATTATTCAACCACATATATGCCCAGCATCATCAAATGGGGCAAGATCACGATGCTGCTTGGGATTGTCACCTGTTTTCTCCCGGCTATCGTTATATCTGTTATCTATGGGTATATGCCGCCGGTTTCAGCTATCATTGCCGGAACGATCTCCCAGATCAGCGTCAGCGGAGCGTTTTACATTGTAGAGCCGATTTCTTATTTCCCGATTCTCGGAATCCCAGGTACTTACCTGACGTTCCTTTCCGGAAATACGTCCAATATGCGTGTGCCATGTTCTTCTGTTGCTCAGGAAGCGGCAGAAGTAGAGATGGGAACAGAGAAAGGGTCCATCATCTCTACTATTGGTATCGCTGTTTCGATCATTGTGAATATCGCGATCCTGACCATCGGAGCTGTTGGCGGAAATGTGATCATCAACGCAATGCCGGAAGGATTGAAAGGAGCGCTTAATTTCCTTCTGCCTGCCCTCTACGGAGCGGTATTCGGACAGTTCGCGATCTCCAGGCCTAAGCTTGCGGGAGTGGCAGTGATCATCGCGTTTGGCATGAACTGGCTTCTGCAGAACGGCTTCCTGTCCTTCCTGCCGGGGACCCCGTCCTATGCTGTGATTCTGGTGGCTGTATTTGGTTCCATTTTTGCGGGACGCATGATCTACAGGAAAGAACTTGCGGACGGTCCAGAGGAGAAGGAGGAATAATTCTATGGTATCAAAAGAGAGGCTTACCGAACGTTTCCTGGAGATGATCCGGGTCTACAGTCCATCCAAGGGGGAAAAAGAGATGGCGGACTGGATCGAGAAGTATCTGGCAGAGAGGGGTATTTCCTTTCAGTCAGACCGGGCAGGAGAAGCCTATGGAGGAAACGGGCGGAATATTGTTGCATACATTCCGGGAACGAAGAAGGGGATTCCGCTTGGATTTGCGGCGCACATGGATCAGATCGAGCCTTGCAGAGACGTAAAGGCTATCCAGGAAGGGGACATTATCCGCACAGACGGAACGACTACCCTTGGCGGAGATGACAAGTCCGGGATCACAGCAATCTTAGAAGCTGTGGAAGACATTCTGGAAACGGGCGCCGAGCATAGGGATATTTATCTGGTATTTACCGCGTCGGAAGAAATCAGTATGATGGGGACGAAACATATGGATCTTAGTATCCTTGCCTGTAAAGACCTTGTGATCGCGGACGCTACAGGAGATACTGGAGTGATCGCCTATAAGGCGCCCGGCATGGAGGCGATCCGCATCATCTTCCACGGGAAAAAAGCTCATGCTGGGATCGAGCCGGAGAAAGGCATCAATGCTATTAAAGTAGCCGCGGAGGCGATCGGAAACATGCATATCGGCAGGATCGATCAGGAGACAACGTCTAACATCGGTAAGATCGAAGGCGGTTCGGCTACGAATATTGTGACAGATGAGGTGGCCCTTACCGCGGAGATCCGGTCTCATAGTATGGACAAACTGGCGGCGGAAGTGGCTCATATGGAGAAATGCTGTGAGGATGCGGCGAAGATGTATGGCGCTTCTTGTGAATTTATCCATGAGCCGGCTTACCCGACACTGTCCCTGGATCTGGAGTGTGACCTGGTAAAAGAGACGGTCAAGGCCATGGAAGCGGAAGGGATCAAGCCGGATCTGATGGTGATCGGCGGGGGAAGCGATGCCAATGTGCTGGCCGGCCATGGATACCGCAGTGTGATCCTGGGGCTTGGTATGAGAGATGTCCACACAGTAGAAGAATCCCTGGATATCAATGAAGTGTGGAAAGCGGCAAAAGTAATGCGCAAAATGATGGACGGAGAATAGGAGCGGATGCCGAAGATGGAATTGCGGGAATTGAAACAAAAATGTCTGGATGCGATCGAGGCGAATCAAGAGAAGATCATTAACCTGGGGCGGGAGATCTACAAAACTCCAGAACTTGGATACAAAGAATTCCAGACCCAGAAGAAGGTGGAGGAAGCATTTGAACAGGCCGGGTTCGAGGTGGAGAAAAACCTGGCGTACACTGGCTGCCGCGCGACATTGGGGAAAAAGGACGGCCCTAAGGCAGGAGTGATCGGAGAATTAGACTGTATTATGTGCGCGGATCATCCAGACAGCCAGAATGGAGGAAACGTCCACGCCTGCGGCCATAACGTACAGATCGCAAACCTCTATGGCTGCGCGCTTGGGCTAAAGGAGTCCGGAGCCCTGGAGGAACTGGGGGGCAGCGTGGATTTCCTGGCAGTGCCGGCGGAGGAATGTGTGGATTATGATTACCGGAACAACCTGATCCGTCAGGGAGAGATTCGATTTTTCGGAGGAAAACAGGAGCTTGTAAGACGCGGAAAACTAGATGATACCGATCTTTTCCTGCAGTGCCATATGATGGAGATGCCGGAAGGAAAGCGGTGTACTGTTGATACGGACTGCAACGGCTTTATGACAAAGACGGTTCGTTTTATAGGAAGAGCGGCCCATGCGGGATTCGCTCCTCATGAAGGGATCAATGCCCTTGGTATGGCGCAGCTTGCTCTGAATAATATCAATGCCGTCCGGGAAACCTTCCGGGATGAAGATAAGGTAAGAGTCAGCGCCGTACTCACAGAAGGAGGGGAGCTGGTAAACGTGGTGCCCTCCGTGGCCGGTATGCAGATCATGGTCCGGGCATTTACTGTGGAAGCGATCTTAGACGCATCGGCGAAGGTAGACCGGGCGTTAAAAGCGGGAGCTTTGGCGCTGGGAGGAAGTGTGGAGATCCAGAACCGGATGGGATATCTGCCCATGCAGACAGACAGGAACCTGTCGGCGCTGTATCGGAAGAATATGATCCAGTATGGCGGCGCGAAGGAGGATTCCTTTGTGGAAGAATATAAGACAGCCGGGTCCACAGACCTGGGGGATCTCTCCCAGATGAAGCCGTGTATGCATATCTGGACGGAAGGGATCACCGGAGGGCTTCATTCGAAGGATTACCGAATGGGAGATCCGGTGAAAGCTTATCTGCAGCCAGCTAAGATGCTGGCGCTCACCCTGATCGATCTGCTGTATGGAGATGCGAAGGAGGCGAAAAGGGTAATAGAAGAATACCGGCCAGTATATACCAAAGCAGAATACTTGCGGCTTTTAGAGGATAATTCCAGGGTTGAAATCTTTGATGGAACCGGCGTATAATATCTATAGAGCAGCGGCGCGCAAAAAAGCGCGCCGTTTCTTTCTATCTATAATAATAGAGAAAGATTCCGTTGGATCGTTCGCGGATGAAAAGGATAGTTGGTGAGAAACATGAGAATTGGAATCATTGGGCCGGATTCTTCCTGCCAGATCATCGAAAAATATATCAGACAACTGGATGCCGGGGTAGAGGTTAAGTGTTATCCCAAGGAGCAGGTAAATGCCTGCGCTTCTGTGACGGAAACTTGTATGGAAGAGTGCGATGCGATCTTGTTCTCCGGCTGCGCGGTGGAAAGCTTTGTGACAGAGGAAATAGAGATTAAAAAGCCGTACACTTCCGTGGAAAAATCAATCATCAGCGTAGCCGGCGCTTTCCTGGAAATGCAGAAAAAAGGGATGGAGTTAGATGCGTTCAGCATCGATGTGGTGGAAAACCGTATGATCGAAGATCTTCTGGATGCGTTCCATATACTTGCCAGAAACATTTATTCCAGTTCCTTCCAGCCGGGAGTGGATGAAGAAGAATATATCAAATGGCATAAGGATCTTCAGGATGAAGGAAGGACGAATGTGGCGCTCACCGCGTTTGCCTGGGTTTACTCCAAACTCAAAGAAGAAGGATACAACGTGATCTATCTTGGCCCTACCAGACTGATGGTCCGGTACGCTCTGGAGAAGCTGCAGAATGAATATGCTCTGAGCCGGGCGGAGTATTCCCGGATCTCGGTAGCGATCCTGCAGCTTACGAATCTGGAGCAGCAGGAAGAAAATTATTACAGAAATATGCTGGAAAAAACAGAAGTGGAAAAGAAGATCATACAGTATGTGAAATCCGTCCAGGGCGCTGTTTTTGAGTTTGGAAGAAAAGAGTATGTGATCTTCGCCAGCGCCGGACTTTTAGGAGAAAAGAAGCATCAGAATAAGCTCCTTAAGCTGCAGCAGGATGTGAAGGCGAACGGCATCCAGATGAATGCCGGGATCGGGATGGGGAACACGGCGTACCGAGCTGAGATGAACGCCCGCGACGCCCTTGCCTACTCTTTGAAGAGAAACTGTCAGGAGATCTACTGCATCAATGACGAGCATATGATCGAAGGGCCTTTTGGGCTGGACCAGCAGCTGCAGTACGAGCTGATCTCCTCCGATCCCAAGATCCAGGAGATCGCGGCAAGGACCGGACTGAGCGCCAGGTCTGTGTTAAAGATCATCGCCATCGCCGACGCAAGGCAGAGTTATGTATTCGATGCCCATGAACTTGCGGACTGCCTGGAAGTTACGGTTCGCAGCGCAAGAAGGATCATGAATAAGATCATGGATGCGGGGCTTGGGAAGGTCTACGCAAAGGAGATCACACCATCGGGGGGACGGCCCAAAACACTGATCGAGATCCTGTTTTAAGGGGGATAGGAAACGAGGGGAGATATTTTGAAAAGTTAGAAAACCGGCCTGACGCGCCGGGAACGAAGGAAAGAAGGAATGATTGGTTTGAGCCGAGAAACGAGTTATATTATAAAGCGCTATCTGCTTCTGCTGGCCGGGCTTTCTGTCATGGCATTTGGCGTGGCGTTTTCGATTAAGGCAGATCTGGGCACTTCTCCCATCTCAAGCGTCCCATATACAGTCAGTCTGTTCAGTCCTTTAACCGTAGGAAAAGCAACCATCGTGATGCATTGTGTCTTTATCCTGCTTCAGATCCTGATTTTGAGAAAAAATTATCATCTGATCCAGCTTATGCAGCTTCCAGTTGCCTTCCTATTTGGATATTTGACGGACTTTGGGGTGTGGGCGGTACAGCGGATCGGTTATCACGGCTACTGGCAGCAGTGGCTCCTCTGTCTTGCGGGGATTCTTTTGGTAGCCGTTGGAGTCAGTCTGGAAGTGAAAGCCGGTGTGGTAGTACTTGCGGGAGAAGGTGTAGTTCTGGCTATCTGTCAAGTCCTTCCTGTAAAATTTGGTTACATGAAAGTAGGATTTGACGTGACATTGGTGGTCACAGCCTGCGTGTTATCCATGGTATTTACCGGTCAGATCCAAGGAGTACGGGAAGGAACGGTGGCCGCGGCCGTCATGGTCGGGCTGATCGCCAGACAGATAGGGAAAATCCTGTCAAAATGGAATTTAGAAAAAATAAATTAGCACTCGCCTCTTGCCGTGTGGCGGATTGTTTTGTCCTGTGGCGTCAGAGCCCGTAAAGCCTTATTTTACAAGGATTTACGGGCTCTGACTTTTTGCCTGGAAGTGTCAAATGGTGTAGTTTTTTGCGGAAATGGTGTAGTGGAAAGAGCTTAGGGGCATGGCAAAAATATAAATAAAAGATGCGGAAATCTTGGCGATTTGATAAACTTAATAGTGTGAGTATATTACTTAAATGTTGAAAAAGCATTTATAGAGTTTTTTTCTATAAAAAGTTGGATGTAATCGAGGATAAAATCATAATGGAGGTATTGGTCAAAATGATAAAAACGGAGACATTCCCATATATACGAAGAAAAATAGACAAATTATTGAAAATAACAAACGAATATAGATTTTATGATCTTGTGAAAGCGGTATATTGTATTAATCTATGTATTAATAATAGATCTGTTTTGGAGTCTTGTTTAGCATTAAATGCCAGCTTGATTGAATATGAAGAAAAGGGCAGTATTAAAATCGAGACGTTTGATGATTTTAAGAAGTTCTTTGATAAAATATATGATTTTATGAAACCTGAAATGACGGATGATTATACGGTAGAAGATTTTGGAGAAGTTAGAATTAGATATAACGATAGATTTTACCGTGTAATAGTGGGAACTGGACATAATAATGTGTTTGCCTGCCTCAATTTTTTGCCTGCTTTAGCAAAAGAGACTTCACACGAAGAAGAACTTAAACTGGCTTTTGAGTATACATCCGGAGTAATCAATTATTTCCTCGAAGTAAATAAGAACGATGGTATTGTTAAAAAAAGATTTGTTCTTCCGTCAGAAGAATTGTTTTATAAGGTGCAGAAATTCTTTAGAGAAGAATGTAAAAAGTACGATATCCTTAAGCTCAATTCTCTATTAAAAAGTGATGAAGCCGCAATTGAAAAAATGCACTTTGTATGTAGAGAAGATAATGTTTATCCGCTATATAATGTTTCTTTGTTAATTGATTTATATGATATATGGGAAAACGAAATTGAATTTGAACAGCAGATTTCAGTGGCAAATGTTGGAATAATAGACAGGATTTACAGTTTGTTTGAAACAGATCGATCAAATAAATGTTTGATGTTTGCACCAGCTATGATGTTTCCGGACCAAAAATATGATCCAGATCAAAAGACGTATACTTTTATAGCGAAAGCTTCTCGTGGTGTAGTTGTTGCGATTAATGCAGATGAATATAAAGAAGGGGAGTTAGAAAAAGAAATTGAAAATATAGAGGACTATCATAAGAGTGGTACGCTTCAAATTGCTGAAACATATAATCGATTTGATGATAAGGGATTAAGAGGGCTTTACATTTCTTCTGACATACCGATTCAATATTTAATTTATAATAGCTTTATGAATCCTAATCAGACACATATGTCACTGGGAGAGGTGGGAAAAAGAAAAATCTGTACAGCACTGGATGTTATATATTATCTGAATTTTATGGATGATACAGACGAATTGTTTGAGTATCTCTCTTACTCAAAAGAGGGAGATTACGAGAGATCTTTTGGTTTTGGAAGCGATGCTGCTTTTTATTTTACATGGAAAAATCAAGGACGATATATTGCTAAGGGCGCAATTATATATAACATGATTGATATAGGATATGATACAGAAAATGAAGCTGTTGTTGATTATTTTAGAGAAGAGTTGATGGATTATCCTTTTCACGTTAATGATTATCTGTTTCGTGAACCATTTTCATGGAAAATTGAAAGAAGATATATCGATACGTACGAATATACCGCTAAACATGGAATAGGATTTGGTGGTGTGTATTTTACGCTGCCAAGAAATAATTATGTTTTTTTGACAAATAATGTGGATTTTTATAAAGATGTAGAAGATTTTGGAGAATACCGTCAATGGATACAATTGTTGGAGGAGATTATAATTGAGGGATTCGCTTCGATAAAATGTATATTTGAAGACGATAGAGCGATTTGCAATACTGGAATACAAATGGCATTTATGCCAATTGAGTATGCTATTCATGCGGGACATGAATCATTTCTACATGAAGAGCGAACATATTTATATAGCGACGCCCAGTATCAAAATCGTAAATGGATTATTAGATATGTTGTTAAAGATATGCAGCAAATCTTTTGGGATATCCAAAAATCAGAAGATAGAAGTATAGAATTTAATATATTAGAAGAAATTCTCTGTCCATTGTTAGTTAGAAACCCTGAATTAAAAGAAATGTTTGAAAAAAGAAAACAAGTTATTTCTCTTGATAAAAAGAAGATAGGAGTATTTTCAACATCCGTAGAGTATAGGTGGGATAATAATGTGCAGAATTTTTCTCCAAAGGATTATCATTACCATAATGTTAGAAAACGAATCGCAAATATTTGCCACGATAATATGATTAAGCCTGGAACATATCATGGCAAACAGGCTAATCAAATAATACGAGCAATGCAAAAGGCTTTGATTCAAGATTTTGAGAAAGAAGTTTCAAAATTTTCGTGGAAAGAGTTACATTATATGTTATTGGATTACCATTCAACATTATTACATGATATTAATATTAACTGGAAAAGATATGGAGCGTATTCCGGCTTAGATGAGGAGAAAGACAAAGAAGTCAGAGATCGGATTATAGACCAAAGAGAAAAATCAAAGCATGATGATAGAAATGTACTCTATCTGATAGAAACTAATTTATATTTAAATTCAAAATCAGAAATACATGCAACCACAGATGATATAAATCTTTTATTAGCATATGCCAATTGGCTGGTTGTTTTAAATGATGTGGCAGATATGTGCTATTTCGCGGATGACGAAGCTTATATAGAAATAACAGATGAGTATGTAGTGGATACTTTGCCAGATGAACAAGATGATGAGGAATCAAATAATTTGCATCATAGGATATATTCGTATTCAGATGGATTAAAAAGGGACAAAAAAACAGATATCAATTATCTTGAAAAAGTGAAGGGAGTATTTAAGGAAGATACGGGATTTGATTTTCAAAATTTTTTGGATGCATTATCATATTTTAGTTATTCTTTCTCTGAGGATATAGTTAAAAACGAGGGAAGCAATGTATTTAGAGCATCAATGAAAGATTTATTGAGCGATTTTCTAGTACAAATGAACGGTGCTATTACAGAAGAAGATGCAAGAAATCTTTTTGATTATTTAGTGATTTTTTCTCAAAATCTTAAGACAGTAGGAGGAAAAACAGATTTTTATCTTCCGATTGGGAAAAGGAGAACACGTAATGTAAGATTTGAACTAATGCCTCTTGTCAGTATTGGTGGAGACATCATATTCTCACCTATTACTATGGACCATTTGAAAAAAGATTGGCTTAATGGAATAATGGATTTTATTTTACCACACGAGGTTGGCATGAATAGAACAAAACAGCTATTAGTAGAGTGGAAAAGTTTTTATGAGAAGCAGATTGTCTATGACATGGCGAAAGCGTTTGAGGAAAATAGATTTGATATTGTAAAGATGAATTTTGAATTGAGGAAATTGGATAAATCTCATCCACAGTGGCTTGGAGATTACGATGTGTTTGCCATAGATAAAAAATATAAGGCTATATGGATTGTGGAATGTAAGGTAATTGAAAAAGTGGCTACATTTTATGATATGTATCGTCAGCAGAATAGATTTTTTAATGAGCATAAGGAAGATGAAAAGTTTCAGAGAAGAATTGATTATTTACAGGAGAATGCAGATCAAGTAATCCAGCAATTGGGATTCACTGAATACATGGGATATAAAGTAATTCCATATATGTGCATGAATAAGGTACTGGTGTCGAGATACAAAAAAATTGCGTTTCCGATTGTATCATATTCAGAATTGATAGAAATTATTTCTGGTGCTAGGGGAGAATAGACTACCTTTCCCCGTTTTTGATTTTGAGATAAACTTTAGATTGGTCTTATCAAAAACTGAAGTTTTAAGAAGGGTACATATAATATCTGCGTCTGCAAATATTTTATTGATGCTTAATCTGCTCTATGTTATACTCAAAACGATAGAGTAGAATGGTTTGCAATAGATAGGAGTAAAAAGATGGCAAAGATCATCAGTTATAATAAACTCTGGAAATTATTGATTGATAAAAATATGAATAGATCCGAACTCCGAAATAAAAGTAAAATTAGTACGGCATCTCTTGCAAAGCTTGGGAAAAATGAAAATTTGACAACAGCGGTTCTGTTAAAAATTTGTAATGCCCTTGAGTGCGATATATCGGATATTATGGAAGTTATAGATACGGATGAAAATGAGTAGGAGTATGGATATTTACAATCACGTTACGGATCAGGAAAGGATCGCCCGGGAGATTGCCAAACTGGATGAAGTTCAGGTCATGTAATGCAGTCCACCATGCACCTCATGAACTACGTTCATTCGGTCGCGGTTGTCGCCTTATAAGTGCAATTTCAAGTCTGCCCTTATGTGAGAAAACTCCCAGAAGGAAACTCTCGCCATGCACTTCGCGAGCAGGCTCGCTCAGTCGCGGCTGTTGCCTTATAGGTCCCAAATTGAGCATGATTTTTCGTGAGCAAGCTCCTGAAAATCAACTCAATTTCGTTCCTGCATGTCTCTTAGTTTTCGTGGAAATGGTATAAATTTGGTGTAGTAAGTCATTTTTGAAGCAAATTAAAAAGTTGTAAATGCTCAGAAAGCTCGTAAAATCAGGCTTTCTAGAAATCTTAAAAAATTAGCACTCACCTCCTGTTATCGCAGTGCGGCCTTTGCCTAACTTTATAGAGAGTCGTAAGTGCCTATTTATGGACGTTTCTCGGATTTTATGATTTGATCTTAACTCGTCAGAAATCATCATTTTATAAAAAAATGGTGTCAATCAGCAGAAAGATACCTTTTCTATTTCCAGCCGTTCAGAAATGGACGGCTTTTTTATCATCAATCACTATATCCGTTTTGTGGACGGAGAGCCAGAGAAGCGAGAAACGGACCATTTCGGACAGAACGTTAGAGCTATTTAACCGTATCATTGGAGCAAAAGAAATAATGTATTGCTATTGTGCGCACGTTTGTGTATAATAAAGAAAAAGATATGCACGAGAAAGGAGCGTTGTTATTATGGCAAAGTCAGCAAATTTATATGCGAGAATAGAGCCTGAAATCAAAGAGCAGGCTGAAAAAATCCTCTCCACACTGGGTATTCCTGCTTCTAATGCTATCAATATGTTTTATAAACAGATTATCTTACATCGAGGACTTCCCTTTGAAGTGAAAATCCCAGACAGAACGCCCACAGATATAAGTACGCTGGGAACAGAAGAACTGCACGCAGAGCTGGAGAAAGGATATGCGGATATGAAAGCAGGTCGAACCAAAGATGCAAAGACGGTTTTTGCTGATATTCGCAAAGATTATGGCTTATGATTTTTAACGTAGTCATATCAATACAGGCTGAGGAAGATTTGCGAGGGATATTTGAGTATATCGCTTTTGAACTTTTGTCACCAGAAAATGCAGGAAAGCAACTGGAACGTTTGGAAAAACAGATATTAAGTTTAGATGAAATGCCGGAACGCTTTCCGAGATATGGGAAAGAACCGTGGCATAGCCGAGGTTTACGTTTTGTTGCGGTAGATAACTATATCGTGTTTTATCTTCCAGATGTGGAAGAACAGGTGGTAACAATTCTTCGTGTCATGTACAGCGGACGCAACATGGAAGAACAGTTAAGCGTCCATACAAAGCAATAAACAATTTCATATCCCACACAAAGCGGTTACTCCTTTGGAGATCAACCGCTTTTTCTATATTCAAATTTAAGATAGGAGTGATTGAAAGATATTTTTGCAGAAATGCAGGTAAAAATCGGGCATCCGTATCTCTCCGCCTGCCCTGCTGTAAGCGTACGGTCTGGTTTGAGATGAAACGCTTTTGACGAATACGGCAATCCTCACACTAGCGTTGATGAGGATATGCGTAACCGTCTGGAAGCAAAACTGATTGAATAGGTGTCAAATTGGTGCCAAGCCTAAGAAAAATGACGATTTCAAGAGTGGAAAAGCTTGCAACCATTGATTTTACTGGGGTTGCAAAAAAATCAAAAAAATATTAGCACTCACCTCTTGACAGTGCTGACAGCCTGTGATATTGTTATAGTGTTGATAGAACAAATATGTAAGCAACTCTCTCTGAGAAGGAGGACAACACTATGAATATAAATAAATTTACGCAGAAATCACTGCAGGCCGTCCAGGACTGTGAGAAGGCGGCCATGGAGTACGGCAACCAGGAAATTGAACAGGAGCATTTATTTTATGCGCTACTGACCCAGGACGACAGTCTGATCCTGAAGCTGATGGAGAAGATGGGGATCGACAAAAACCTGATCTTGAACAGGGCGGAAGAGGCCCTGCGGAAACGGACGAAAGTCCAGGGCGGAAGGCAGTATGTAGGCCAGGACCTGAATAACGCTTTGGTCCATGCGGAAGATGAGGCAAAGCAGATGGGAGACGAGTATGTGTCGGTAGAGCATCTGTTTCTGGCTCTGATCAAGTATGCCAATAAGGAGATGAAAGCCATCTTCCGGGAGATGGGCATCGACCGGAATGGATTCCTCCAGGCGCTTTCCACCGTCCGGGGAAACCAGCGGGTGACCAGTGATAACCCGGAAGAGACCTATGACACGCTCAACAAATATGGCTCTGACCTGGTGGAGCGGGCCAGAGAACAAAAATTAGACCCAGTCATTGGCCGGGACGGCGAGATCCGAAATATCATCCGGATCTTGTCGCGGAAGACTAAGAATAACCCGGTGCTCATCGGCGAACCCGGCGTTGGAAAGACGGCAGTGGTGGAAGGACTGGCTCAGCGGATCGTCCGAGGCGATGTACCGGAAGGACTGAAAGACAAGACGATATTCTCCCTGGATATGGGAGCGCTGGTAGCTGGGGCCAAATACAGAGGGGAGTTTGAGGAACGGCTGAAAGCGGTCCTGGAAGAAGTGAAAAATAGTGACGGCAGGATCATCCTGTTTATCGATGAACTTCATACGATCGTTGGAGCAGGAAAGACCGATGGCGCTATGGATGCGGGAAACATGCTGAAACCTATGCTGGCCAGGGGCGAACTGCACTGTATCGGCGCTACCACTCTGGACGAGTACCGCCAGTATATTGAGAAGGATGCGGCTCTGGAGCGGAGATTCCAGCCTGTTATGGTAGACGAACCAACGGTGGAGGATGCCATTTCGATCCTGCGTGGCTTGAAGGAACGGTATGAGGTATTCCACGGAGTTAAGATCACCGATGGCGCGCTGGTGGCGGCGGCAACGCTGTCTGACCGGTATATTTCCGACCGGTTTCTGCCGGATAAGGCCATCGACTTGGTGGATGAGGCCTGCGCTCTGATCAAGACGGAACTGGATTCCATGCCGACAGAACTGGATGAATTGCAGCGGAAGATCATGCAGCTTGAGATTGAAGAGGCGGCTTTGAAAAAAGAGGAAGACCGGCTGAGCAAAGACCGTTTGGCCCATCTGCAGCAGGAGCTGGCAGAACTGCGGGAAGAATTTGCCAGCAGGAAAGCCCAGTGGGACAATGAGAAAGTAGGCGTTGAGCGGGTACAGAAGCTTAGGGAAGAGATGGAACAAGTAAATAAAGAGATCGAGAAGGCGCAGCAGTCCTACGATCTGGAGAAAGCCGCCCAGTTACAGTATGGAAGACTTCCAGAGCTGCAGAGACAGTTGGAGGCGGAAGAGGCAAAGGTCAAAGACGAAGACCGCTCGCTGGTCCATGAGAGTGTGACGGATGAAGAAATCGCCAGGATCGTGTCCCGGTGGACGGGAATCCCGGTAGCGAAACTGAACGAGAGTGAGCGGAACAAGACGCTGCATCTGGCGGACGAACTGCACAAACGGGTCATCGGTCAGGATGAGGGAGTAGAATTGGTGACAGAGGCTATCATCCGCTCCAAGGCCGGGATCAAAGATCCGACCAAACCCATCGGTTCCTTCTTGTTCTTAGGGCCTACCGGCGTGGGTAAGACGGAGCTGGCCAAAGCGCTGGCGGAAAGTCTGTTTGATGACGAGAATAATATGGTACGGATCGATATGAGTGAGTACATGGAGAAATATTCCGTGTCACGGCTGATCGGGGCGCCTCCGGGATATGTGGGATACGATGAGGGCGGCCAGCTGACCGAGGCGGTAAGGAGAAAGCCCTATTCCGTTGTGCTGTTTGACGAGATCGAGAAGGCCCATCCAGACGTATTCAACGTGCTGCTGCAGGTGCTGGACGACGGCCGGATCACAGATTCCCAGGGACGGACGGTGGATTTTAAGAATACCATCTTGATCATGACTTCCAATATCGGTTCCGCGTATCTGCTGGATGGAATCCAGGAAGATGGAACCATCCTGCCGGAACGTCAGGAGGCTGTCATGGAAGAATTGAGAGCCCACTTCCGGCCGGAATTCCTGAACCGGCTGGACGAGACGATCATGTTTAAGCCATTGACGAAAGACAATATTTATGACATTATTGACTTGTTGATCGCGGATGTGAATCGGCGTCTCGCAGACAAGGAAATCTCTATCACATTGACGCCGGAGGCGAAAAATCAAGTGGTAGAGGGAGGATACGACCCCACCTATGGGGCGCGGCCGCTGAAGCGTTACCTGCAGAAGAATGTGGAGACACTGGCGGCAAAACTTATGCTGAAAGGCGATATCGGCGCAGGCGAGACGATCCTCATTGATGCGCAGAATGGGAAATTAACCGCAAGGAGTCAGTAGTCGTGGCTATCATCTTTCATATTGATGTGAATTCTGCCTATTTAAGCTGGACGGCAGTGGAACAACTAAAACATGGAGCTAAGACGGATTTGAGAGAAATCCCTTCGATCATCGGAGGAAACCAGAAGACCCGCCACGGTGTGGTGCTGGCAAAGTCTGTCCCGGCTAAGAAATATGGCATTCGCACTGGGGAACCGGTGGCGAATGCCTTTCGTAAATGCCCAAATCTTGTGATGGAGCCGCCGGACCACGCTCTTTACCGGAAGTACAGCAAAGCGCTGATGGAGTTTTTGAGTACCTATACCACCAGGATCGAGCAGGTCAGCGTGGATGAATGTTATATGGATTTTACCGAGATCGCTTCCCGGTTTGCCTCTCCGGTGGCCGGCGCCCTTAAGATCAAGAACGAAATCCAGCGGAGGTTTGGATTTACGGTCAATATTGGGATCTCTTCCAATAAACTGCTGGCGAAAATGGCCTCGGATTTTGAGAAGCCCAACAAAGTACATACCTTGTTCCCGGAAGAGATCCAGGAGAAAATGTGGCCCCTTCCCATCCGGGACTTATATATGGCCGGGGCTTCCAGTACAAGTACGCTGGAGAAGCTGGAGATCCGAACCATCGGAGATCTGGCCTGTATAGATCCAAAGCTGATAGAACTCCATCTTAAGAGCCATGGGCGCAAGCTGTGGGAATTTGCTAATGGGATCGATGACTCGGCGGTAGAATCGGAACCCGCGGAAGCAAAGGGAATTGGAAACTCCGTCACCCTTCCCAAAGATGCGGCGACAGAAGAAGAAGCCGGAAAGATCCTTTTGGATCTGGCAAAAAGTGTGGGAGGACGGCTTCGGAAAGCAGGATATAAGGCGGGAATGATCAGTGTGGAGATCAAATACCATGATTTTCGGACCTGTTCCCACCAAAAACAGCTTGCGAGATCTTCCAATCGGGATAAGGAGCTCCACCAGACGGCTATGGAACTGTTCCGGGAACTGTGGAATGGGGAGCCGGTACGCCTTCTGGGGATCCGCACTTCCAAGCTCTCAGAAGAAGGAGAGCCGGAGCAGATGAACCTCTTTGATTTCCAGGCGGACCAGGAGGAAGAAAAAAAGCGGGAAATGGAGGAACAAAAGCGGCAGAAACTGGATCAGGCATTGAGTAAGATCCGGCGGAAATACGGGGAAAATGTCATACGAAAGGGGCGCCTTCCAGAGGAAGAAAAAAAGCCGGATCATTAGTTGAAATCTGGAGATCATTGTGTATAATAGCAGGTAATGACGGTATAAAAACGTAGAATTTTTACCGTCAGGAATTCTGTGTTATGATGAGACAAAGAAATACGAAGAAGCAGGAGGTACGTAGTATGAGCGTGGAAAAAGTATTCGAGTATTTCAAAGAGATCTCTGCGATCCCCAGAGCTTCCGGAGATGAGCAGGCAGTCAGCGATCACCTGAAAGCCTTTGCCAAAGACCGGGGATTATGGGTGCGCCAGGAGAAGGACGGAAGCCTGGTGATCAAAAAACCGGCCTGTCAGAGGACGGATGCAGATCCGGTGATCCTGCAGGGACACCTGGATATGGTATACGTAAAGGACAAGGATAGTAAGCATGAATATCAGAATGGGATCCAGGTATTGGAGGATGAAAAGGAACTGTATGCGGACGGAACTTCCCTGGGCGCGGACAACGGGATCGGGATGGCGTTTTGCATGGCTTTGATGGACAGCGGGGACATTCCTCATCCTGATCTGGAGTTCATTTTTACGGCGGAAGAAGAGGTGGGCCTTGCGGGCGCGTCACGGCTGGACATTTCAGATCTGAGAGGAAAATATTTTCTGAATCTGGATGCGGAAGAACAGGGAGTCTTCTATGTGAGCTGCGCGGGAGCCTTAAGGAGCAGCCTGTATTGGAAGCTGGAGCGGGAGCACATTCCTGCCGGATGGAAAGGGTTGTCTGTCGAGATCGGCGGACTGAAAGGCGGTCACTCCGGGCTGGATATCGACCGTGGAAGAGCCAGCGCCATACAATTGACAGGCAGATTGCTCTATCAATTAGAAGAAATCGGAGAGTGGCGGCTGGGACATTTAGATATTCCAGGGAAAGCCAACGCGATCCCATCCTGGGCCCAGGCGGTTTTGTATGTAAGCCCAGGAGATGCGGAGAAAGTAATGGAGAAGATCCGGGAGATGGAGCGGATCTTCCGGGAGGAACTGAAAGGGACAGATACCATAGAGATCACTGTATCCCAGGTGGAAGTATTTGTGGGAGAGAGCATTTACAGCCAGGAGCTGGAGCATCGGATCATACGTGCCCTTATGCTCCTGCCCTGCGGTGTGATTAGCCGTTCCCATACTATGGAAGGGCTGGTGGAGACGTCCATCAACGCGGGATCCCTGCAGGAAGAAGAGGGAGAGGTATTACGGCTTCTTCTGGCGGCAAGAAGTTCTGTGGACTCCAGGAAATATTTCCTGAAAGACCAGCTCTACGTCCTGGCGGAACAGTACTGTGATGATCTGGCGTTTGAAAATGACTATCCCGGATGGCAGTATGAGGAAGTATCGCCGCTGCGGGACAAGGCATGCGCGCTTTATGAAAAGATGTTTGGGAAACCGGCGAAACTGGAGGCAATCCATGCGGGACTGGAATGTGGATACTGGCATTATAAGAAGCCGGAGCTTGACATCCTTTCCCTTGGACCGGATCTTTCCAACGTGCATACCACCAAGGAGCGGGCCTCCAAGGAATCGATCGCCCAGACCTGGGAGTATCTGAAAGCCCTGCTAAAAGAATTGGATTGATAAATTTTTGATCCTGGACTCATAGATCAGCAAAAGGCTGCGAATCATAGTTCTATATGATCCGCGGCCTTTTTCTCTGGTAGCCCGCGGAAATGGAGGGAAGACGGATGAAAAAAGAAAGAAAAAGAGAATTTTTGAAAGACCTTCTGGCGGATGCGGCGGCAGGGACACTGATTGCCGCAGGCCTTTATAACTTTGCCCTGCAGGCGGATTTCCCGGTGGCCGGTTTCACTGGCATTGCGGTGATCCTGTACCATTTGACGGGATTTCCGGTAGGAGCTGGGATCATCCTCCTCAACATACCGGCGGCGGTTTTCTGTTATCGGTTTTTGGGGAAAGAATTTTTCCTGAAGTCGGTAAAATCTACCTTGGTCGTATCGGCGCTGACGGATTACGCGGCGCCTCTTTTCCCGGTCTATACAGGAGACAGACTTCTGGCGGCGCTTTGCGCCGGGGTGCTGTGCGGCGCCGGATATGCCCTCATCTTTCTGCGGGGGTCTTCCACAGGAGGACAGGATTTTATCAGTCTGTCAATCCGGAAGGTGAAGCCTCATCTGGCCCTTGGGACCATCACTTTTATCCAGGACGGGGTGATCATCCTCCTGGGAGGCGTGCTGGTCTTTCGGGATATGGACGGGCTGATCTATGGAGTGATCGCGACCTGGCTTTTGGCAAGCGTCATTAACCGGGTCTTATATGGAAGCGGACAGGGCCGGCTGGCGCTGATCGTGACAGAACAAGGCCGGCGTATGGCAGGCCGGATCGGCAGGGATTTTGAACGGGGGACTACGATCCTGGAAGGAACCGGCGCCTACTCCGGCAGAAAAAAGAAAGTGGTCGTATGCGCCTGCGGAAGCAAAGAGGTCCATGCCATCAAGAAAGCGGCCCATCAGATGGATCCGGAGGCGTTTACGATCATTTTAGAATCCAACGAAGTGGTGGGAGAAGGGTTCCCGGGAAAAGCGTAAGAGAGTCTGGCACAAATTAGCCTTTGCTCTGTGTCTAAATAATGCTATAATAATTTAGAATCAGATAAAATAGGAGGCTGAAAATATGAAGCTGACGAAGCTGTTGGAACGTTTGGAATATAGAGTGGTACAGGGAAGCGATCAGATCGACGTGGGGGAACTGATCAACGATTCCCGGAAGGTATCTGAGGGCAGTGTATTCGTATGTATCAGCGGGGCCGTTGTGGACGGCCATGTTTATGTACAGGAAGTGGCGGAAAAGGGAGCTGCCGCAGTGGTGGCAGAGAAGGAGGTAGAGGCGCCGGAAGGAATGACGGTGATCCGGGTGGAAGATACCCGGTACGCCCTGGCCCTGATGTCTGCCGCGTATTTCGGATATCCTGCGGAAAAGCTGAAGGTGATCGGGATTACAGGAACAAAAGGGAAGACAACAACGACTTATATGATCAAATCTATTCTGGAAGAGGTAGGGCACAAAGTAGGACTGATCGGGACGATCGAGGCGCTGATCGGAGACAAGGCGATCCCGGCCAGCAATACGACGCCGGAGTCCTATACGATCCAGAAATATTTTGCCCAGATGGTGGAAGCAGGCTGTGACAGCGTGGTGATGGAAGTGTCCTCCCAGGGACTCATGCTCCACCGGACGGCAGGGATCCCATTTGAGATCGGGATCTTTACCAATCTGGGAGAAGACCATATCGGCCCCAATGAACATAAGGATTTCGAGGACTATAAGCGCTGCAAGGGCCTTCTGTTCCAGCAGTGCAGGATTGGCATCGGCAATGTGGATGATCAGTGGTTTGCGGATGTGTTCCGAAACGCCACCTGCCAGACAGAGACGTTTGGATTTTCAAAAGAAGCGGATCTTCGGGCCGTAGATGTGGAACATGTTTCAAGGCCGGGATATCTGGGCGTAAAGTACCATGTGGCCGGGCTGATGGATTTCGACGTGGAGATCGATATCCCGGGAGAGTTCAGCGTTTATAATTCCCTGACAGCGATCGCTGTGTGCAGGCATTTTGACGTGCCGGCGGAGAAGATCCAAAAAGCGCTGAAAGTTGCCAAGGTGAAGGGACGCATTGAGATGGTCAAGGTATCAGATGATTTTACTTTGATGATCGATTACGCCCATAACGCGATGAGCTTGGAGAGCCTGCTCCATACTCTGCGGGATTATGAGCCGGGCCGGATCGTAACGGTGTTTGGCTGCGGCGGCAACCGGTCCAGGACCCGCCGCTACGAGATGGGAGAGGTAGCAGGAAGACTGTCAGATTTTACGATCATTACTTCAGATAACCCCAGATTCGAGGAGCCACAGGCCATCATTGATGATATCATTACGGGGATCAAGAAGACGGATGGGAAATACATTTCTATCTGTGACCGGAAAGAGGCCATCAAGTACGCGATCCAGAACGGCCAGCCAGGGGACGTGATCATCCTGGCAGGGAAAGGCCACGAGACTTATCAGGAGATCGAAGGGGTCAAATATGATATGGATGAGCGGGTGCTGATCCGGGAAGTGCTGGAAGAACTGAAGGAGGAACATGTACGCTGATATTATCATAGATATTACCCACGAAAGGCTGGATAAGATCTTTCAGTACCGGATTCCCAGGGAGCTGGAAGATGACCTGGAAGTGGGGATGGAAGTGGCAGTCCCTTTCGGAAGAAATGACAGGGAGATCTCCGGGTATATTATTGGATTCTCAAAAGAGACGGATTATGACCCTGAGAAGATCAAAGAGATCATCGGAAAAGCGGAAGGGAAAACAGCTATTGAATCAAAATTAGTGGCGCTGGCCGCCTGGATGAAGGAAAACTACGGCGGCACTATGATACAGGCATTGAAAACCGTGCTGCCTGTAAAGAAAAAGGAAAACAGCAAAAACCGGCGGACGGTAGAACTTGCGCTTACCAAAGAAGAAGGGAAAGAAAAGCTGGATCTTTACCTTAAGAAAAACCAGCGGGCAAGAGCCAGGCTGCTGGCCGGGCTGTTAGAACAGCCCAGACAGCCTTATGAGCTGATCACAAAGAAACTTCACGTGACAGCCCAGGTGATCCGCGCTTTGGAAGAGCAGGGAGTGCTTCAGGTGAAAAGCGAGCAGGTATTCCGCAATCCGGTAAGAGGCGGAAAGCAGGAAGTACAATCTCTGGAATATACCAAGGAGCAAAGAGAGGCGGTGCAGACCTTCCGGACAGATTATGAAAAAGGACTCCGGAAGACGTATCTGCTCTATGGAGTCACGGGAAGCGGGAAGACAGAAGTCTATATGGAGATGATCGGGACAGTTCTTAAGGAAGGAAAGCAGGCCATTGTCCTGATCCCGGAAATCGCCCTTACATACCAGACGGTCCTGCGCTTTTACGGAAGATTCGGGGAGCGGGTGTCAATCCTGAATTCCCGTTTATCCCCCGGGGAACGCTATGACCAGATGGAACGGGTGAAACGGGGAGAGGTAGATGTGATGATCGGACCCCGGTCCGCTCTTTTCACCCCCTTTTCCAATCTGGGACTGATCGTGATCGATGAGGAACATGAAGGCACTTATAAAAGCGAGCAGGTGCCAAGGTATCATGCCAGAGAGACGGCCCAGAGGCGGACCAAGATGGAGGGAGCCAGCCTGGTGCTGGGTTCTGCCACGCCTTCTCTGGAGGCGTTCTACCGGTGTAAGCGGGGAGACTACCAGCTGCTGAGACTGGGAAGCAGGGCGGCAGGCCAGAGCCTTCCCAAAGTATACGTGACAGATATGCGGGAAGAATTGAAGAAAGGAAACCGCTCTATCTTAAGCGACCGGTTAAAGGAGCTGATGAAGGAGAGGCTTCAGAAAGGGCAGCAGACGATGCTGTTTATGAACCGGAGGGGATATGCGGGTTTCGTTTCCTGCAGAGCCTGCGGCTATGTGGTGAAGTGTCCCCACTGTGATGTGTCTTTGTCCCTTCACAGGGGAGGACGGCTGGTGTGCCATTACTGCGGCCATGAAGAACCGGCCAGGGAACGCTGTCCGTCCTGCGGATCTCCTTATATTGGCGGATTTAAAGCGGGAACCCAGCAGATTGAAGAACTGGTGCGGAGGGAATTCCCTGGAGCGGGAGTCCTGCGGATGGATCTGGATACTACCAGGGAAAAAGGGGGCCATGAAAAGATCTTGTCGGCTTTTGCCAACCGGGAAGCAGATATTTTGATCGGCACCCAGATGATCGTTAAGGGGCATGATTTTCCAGGGGTGACGCTGGTTGGAATATTGGCGGCGGACCTGTCTTTGTACGCGGACGATTACCAGGCGGGAGAGAGGACCTTCCAGCTTCTGACTCAGGCGGCGGGGAGAGCCGGAAGGGGTGAGGAGCCGGGAGAAGTGGTGATCCAGACCTACAGCCCCCAGCATTACAGTATTGAGATGGCGGCCCGCCAGGATTATGAAGGTTTCTATGAGCAGGAAATGAACTACCGCAGCCTGATGGGATATCCTCCATGCAGCCAGCTTCTGGCGGTGCTGATGACGGGGAAAGAGGAAGAACATCTGGAACTGGCGGCAGATTATCTCAAAGAATTTACGCTGCGTCTTGATAAGGCGAAGCAGCTTCAGGTCATTGGGCCGGCAAGTCCCTATGTGGGAAAGGTAGGAGATCTATACCGGCGCGTCTTATATATCAAAAGCGAGGACTATCGGGCGCTGACCCATGCTAAGAATCTGCTGGAGCAGTATATAGAGATCAACCGGGGATTTCAGACGATACGGATACAGTTTGATTTCAACCCGATGCATACATTTTGACAAACTAGGATCAAAGGAGAGGGAAAATATGGCAATACGTAAAATCCGTGAACTTGGAGATGAGGTGCTGACAAAACAGTGCAAAGAAGTAACAAAGGTAAATCTTCGGACGAAGATTCTGATCGGCGATATGCTGGATACCATGTACGAAGCTATGGGGGTCGGACTTGCGGCGCCTCAGGTGGGAATCCTGAAGAGGATCGTGGTCATTGACGTGGGAGAAGGGCCGATCGTGCTGATCAATCCGGAGATCCTGGAAACCTCCGGAGAACAGACTGGCGAAGAAGGATGCTTAAGCCTTCCGGGAAAAGCAGGTACGGTGACCCGTCCTAACTATGTGAAGGTAAAAGCTCTGAATGAAGATATGGAAGAGATTGAGTTAGAAGGCGAAGGGCTTCTTGCGCGGGCGTTCTGTCACGAGATCGACCATCTGGACGGCCATATGTATGTGGAGCTGGTGGAAGGAGACCTCCATGACGTACAGGCAGAGGAGGCAGAGGAATAAATGAAAGTGATATTTATGGGAACTCCGGAATTCTCGGTTGGGACGCTGGAAGCGCTGATCCAGGCGGGGCATCAGGTGGTCCTTGCGGTAACCCAGCCGGATAAACCCAAAGGCAGAGGCGGGAAGATGCAGTTCCCTCCCGTTAAGGAGAAGGCTCTGCAATACGGGATCCCTGTGTTCCAGCCGCGCAGAGTCCGGGAGAAAGAGAATATAGAAGAACTTCGGAAATACCAGGCAGATGTGATCGTGGTGGTAGCCTTTGGCCAGATCCTGCCAAAAGAAATCCTGGAAATGACGCCCTACGGCTGCATCAACGTACATGCCTCTCTTCTGCCCAGCTATCGGGGGGCGGCTCCGATCCAGTGGGCAGTGTTAAACGGAGAGAAGGTATCCGGAGTGACCACCATGCAGATGGACGAGGGGCTGGATACGGGTGATATGCTGCTGAAAACAGAGGTGCCGCTGGAGGCGGATGAGACAGGCGGAAGCCTTCATGATAAACTGGCCCAGGCAGGCGCGAAACTTTGTGTGGAGACGCTGGATGGACTGAAGGCGGGAACAGTTATCCCAGAGAAGCAGGGAGATAGTCCTACCGCCTACGCCTCCATGCTGAAGAAGGAAATGGGAGAGATCTGCTGGACCCGTTCGGCTAAGGAGATCGAGCGGCTGATCCGGGGATTGAATCCATGGCCCAGCGCCTATACAGGCTGGAACGGCAAAGTAATGAAGATCTGGGAGGCTAAAGTCCAGGAAGGCGAAAGCAAAGCGGAACCAGGCACGGTAGTAATGGTAGAAAAAGATGGATTCCTGGTGGAAACCGGGGAAGGACAATTAAAGGTAACAGCGCTTCAGATCCCAGGGAAAAAACGGATGGATGCGGCCGCCTTTCTGCGGGGGTATCCGATCGAGACCGGAACGAAGCTGGGATAGGGAGAATGGCTGAACTGGGAATTATATTTTTATTAAAAATTCATGAATTTCAGTTTTTCTGAGTGGTTTTCATATATACTATACAAAAGAAAACTGCCTGATAAGGAGGAATCAATATGTATTTTCCAATGTATTTTGACCCTACGTATGTACTGGTGATCATTGGTGTTATTATATGTCTTGCCGCTTCGGCCAAGATGAGATCTACGTTTAATCGATATTCCCGTGTGCGCAGCCGTTCCGGCATGACGGGAAGGGAAGCGGCGGAATATGTGCTCAGAAGCGCGGGAATCTATGATGTGCGGGTGGAACATGTGTCAGGGAATCTGACGGATCACTATGATCCGCGGACCAAGACGCTGCGTCTGTCGGATGCGACTTATAATTCTCAGTCCGTAGCGGCGATCGGAGTGGCGGCTCATGAGTGCGGCCATGCGGTCCAGCACGCTATAGGGTATGCGCCGCTTAGGTTCCGGGGAGCCCTGGTGCCGATCGCGAACCTGGGGAGTACCATCGCCTGGCCGCTGATCATTATTGGCCTTTTATTTACCGGGGAGTCCTCTTTGTTGTTTTTGAATCTTGGAATTATTGCGTTTTCTCTGGCAGTCCTGTTCCAGATCGTGACTCTTCCAGTAGAATTTGATGCTTCCAATCGGGCAGTCCGTGTCCTGGGAAGCACCGGACTTCTCTATGAAGACGAGCTTCGGGATACCAGAAAGGTCCTGTCCGCGGCTGCGCTTACTTATGTGGCGGGAGCGGCGGCTTCGATCCTGCAGCTTCTGCGTATCATCCTGCTGGCAAACAGCAGAAGGGATTAGAAAAACAGACGGAGGACAGGGGAGACAATGAGAAGAGGGGAAGACAGCAGAGAACTGATCCTCGACACTCTGCTATTGATCACCAGAGACGGGGAATACAGTCATATCGCGTTAAAGCAAGTTCTGGACAAATATCAGTATCTGGATAAAAAAGAGCGTGCGTTTATCACCAGGGTGGTAAACGGCACGCTTGAGCGCATGATCGAGATCGATCATATCATCAATCATTTTTCCAACGTGAAAGTCAACAAAATGAAACCGGTGATCCGGGCGATCTTAAGGAGCAGCGTCTATCAGATTAAATATATGGACAAGGTCCCAAACAGCGCTGTATGCAACGAGGCCGTGAAACTGGCGGGGCGAAAAGGATTTGCCGGACTTAAAGGGTTTGTGAACGGAGTCCTGCGCAGTATAAGCCGCAAGATTGACTCTGTAGCCTATCCGTCCAGGGAAACAGATCCGGAAGGCTATCTTTCTGTCCGCTATTCACTGCCCAGCTGGCTTTCTGAACAGTGGCTCGGAGAGTATGGAATGGAGACGGCAGAGCGCATGGGAAAGGCGTTTCTGGAAGAAAGGCCTCTTTGCGTCCGCTGCAATATAAACCAGATCACCCGGGAAGAGCTGATCCAACGTCTGAAACAGGAAGGCGTCCGGGCAGAAGCGGATCCTTTTGTTCCCTGCGCGCTCTATCTGACCGGGTACGACCATGTGGCCGGACTGGAAAGCTTCCGGCAGGGGCTGTTCTATGTGCAGGATATCAGTTCTATGCAGGCGGTTCTGTGGGCGGAACCAAAAGAAGGCGATCACATCATCGATGTGTGCGCGGCGCCGGGCGGAAAAGCCATCCACCTGGCGGAAATACTGCGTGGGACAGGGAGTGTGGAGGCAAGGGATCTGACAGACTACAAAATCGGACTTTTAGAGGAAAATATAGAACGGACCGGTCTTGCAAATATCCGGGCAGTCAAGTGGGATGCTACTGTATTTGACCGGGAGGCGGAAGGAAAAGCGGACATTGTAATGGCAGATCTGCCCTGCTCCGGTCTTGGAGTGCTGGGAAAGAAGCCGGATCTGAAATACAAAATGACGCCTAAGAAGCAGGAAGAGCTTGCGAAACTTCAAAGAAAGATCCTTTCCACGGTGGAGGCTTACGTGAAGCCCGGCGGCACCCTGGTCTACAGTACCTGCACCATACATAGAGAAGAAAATGAAGAAAACACCGCTTGGTTTCTCTTGAACCATCCGGATTTCCAGTTGAAGAAGGCCAAGCAGATGCTGCCTGGAATCGATGGGGGAGACGGATTCTATATTGCGGTATTGCAGAGGAAGAGCCATGGATAAGAAAGATATTGTCTCCTATGACTTGGAGGAATTGACAAAGGAAATACAAAGCCTGGGAGAGAAGCCTTTCCGGGCCAGGCAGATCTATGCCTGGCTTCATGAGAAATTAGCCGGTGATTTCCAGGAGATGACCAACCTTTCCAAAGATCTGAGGGAAAGGCTGAGTGATCTTTATGAGATCCGCAGGATGGATCTTGTGGCCCGCCAGATTTCCCAGAAGGATCCTACAGAGAAATTCTTGTTTGAACTGAAAGACGGAAACCGGATCGAGAGCGTGCTGATGAAATATAATTATGGGAATTCTGTCTGTATCTCATCCCAGGCAGGCTGTAGGATGGGATGCCGGTTCTGCGCATCCACCATCGGGGGCCTGGAGAGGAATCTGACTCCCTCTGAGATGCTGCGCCAGATTTACCAGATCCAGAAGATCACCGGGGAAAGAGTCTCCAATATTGTGGTGATGGGAACAGGAGAGCCGCTGGATAATTATGAGAATTTTGTCAAATTTATCCATATGGCCGCAGACCCGAACGGCCTGCATATCAGCCAGCGCAATATTACCGCGTCCACCTGCGGCATCGTTCCGGGGATCCACCGTCTGGCAGAGGAAGGGCTTCAGATCACTCTGGCTTTGTCCCTGCACGGGTCCACCCAGGAAAAGCGTCAGAAGCTTATGCCTGTGGCGAAGAAATACCAGCTTTCTGAAGTGCTGGAAGCCTGTGACGAGTATTTCGCGAAAACGGGACGGAGGATCACTTTTGAATACAGTTTGGTAAAAGGGGTCAATGACACAGAGTCTGATATCCGGGAATTGACCAGGATTTTAAAGCCAAGAAACTGCCATTTGAATCTGATTCCGGTGAATCCCATCAAAGAGAGAGATTTTCAGCGCCCGGATGGGAAAAATGCCCAGGAATTTAAAAATAAACTTGAAAAAAACGGAATAAATGTTACTATAAGAAGGGAAAGAGGCTCCGATATCGACGGGGCCTGCGGCCAGTTGAGGAGACGGTACCAAGCCGGTCAGAAGGAGAGCTAGATGAAATTATACGCAAAAACCGATGTGGGAAGAAAGCGGGAAATCAATCAGGATTATGTATATGTGACGGATAAACCCATTGGGCCATTCCCGAATCTTCTTGTGGTCGCCGATGGAATGGGCGGACATAAAGCGGGGGATTTCGCTTCCAAATACACGGTTAAAATCTTAAGAGAAGAATTAGAGAATACCTCACTGGACAAACCGGAAGAAATTCTGCGAGGTGTTGTTACGAAGGCAAACCATGAACTGATCAAAGCGGCCCATTCAGACGTAAAACTGGAAGGGATGGGGACAACCCTGGTAGCGGGAACGGTCATTGGAAATACGCTCTATTTTGCCAACGTAGGAGACAGCCGGCTCTATCTGATCAATGAAAAGATCCGCCAGATATCCAAGGATCATTCCCTGGTAGAGGAAATGGTGAGACTGGGCGGCATCAAGGCAGAAGAGGCGAAGAATCATCCAGATAAGAATATTATCACAAGAGCCATTGGCGTGAAAGAAGACGTGGAAGCCGATATTTACGAATACCGGCTGAAGAAAGGCGACATTATCTTAATGTGTACCGATGGACTCAGCAATATGGTAGAAGATGAAGATATGTTTGACATTGTTAAGGGCGCCAGAGATATTGTGGAGGCGGTGCTTATGTTGATCGAGAAAGCAAACAGCAATGGCGGGAGAGATAACATCGGGGTTGTTATGGCGGAACCGCTGGCAGATGAGGTGAGTATATGGTAAAAGACGGGATTTTTCTTGGAAAAAGATATGAGGTGTTAAGTAAGATCGGCGCGGGGGGGATGGCGGACGTCTATAAGGGGAAGGACACGAAGCTGAACCGTTATGTAGCCATCAAGGTGCTGAAGAAAGAATACCGGGAAGACGAAGATTTCGTAAGGAAATTCAGATCTGAGGCACAGTCCGCGGCCGGACTTATGAATCCCAATATTGTAAACGTATATGATGTGGGAGAGGACAGGGGATTGTACTACATGGTCATGGAACTGGTAGAAGGCATTACCCTGAAAGAATATATTGAGAGAAAAGGCCGATTATCCCACAAAGAGGTGATCAGCATCGCGATCCAGATGTGTACCGGTATCGGAGCGGCTCATGCCGCCGGAATCATCCATAGGGATATCAAGCCCCAGAATGTGATCATCTCGAAAGATGGAAAGGTAAAGGTAACTGATTTTGGAATTGCCAAATCTGTGAATTCCAACACCATCAGCTCGAACGCTATGGGGTCGGTCCACTATACCTCCCCGGAACAGGCCAGAGGCGGATTCAGTGATGCCAAAAGCGATATTTATTCCATCGGTATCACACTTTTTGAAATGGCGACAGGAGAAGTGCCTTTTGATGGGGATTCTACGGTATCCGTGGCTATTAAGCACCTTCAGGAGGAGATCACGCCTCCATCGGAGCTGGTTCCAGACATTCCATACAGTCTGGAACAGATTATCTTGAAATGTACCCAGAAGAATGCGGAGAGAAGATATAAAAATACAGACGATCTGATCCGGGATCTCAAACGTTCCCTGGTAGACCCGGAGGGAGATTTTGTTATCATCCCGCCTCTTAGAAATGCGGATACGGTTATCATCACGGATGAAGAATTGGATGATATCCGAAGCAATTACGATGAGGACGAGTATGATGAAGACGAATACGATGCAGATGAATATGGGGAAGACGACGAATACGGAGACGACGAATACGGGGAAGACGAGTATAGTTTAGACGAATACGGAGAAGAAGACGATTACGGCAAAGGACGCAAAGGCAGCGAGGAAGTAAATCCAAGGATGAATAAAGTCATGAAGATCTTGATGATCGTTGTGGCTGTGATCATTGTCTTCATTATTATCTTTGCCATCGGCCGGGCGGCAGGAATCTTTAAGACCTGGGGGCCTGGAATCACAGCGGAAGAGTCAGAGAGCAAAGTGAAAGTCCCGGATGTTGTGGGTATGACAGAGGAAGAGGCAAAAGAAGCTTTGAATAAAAAGGGCCTTGGAATTACAGTTACTTATGAGGAATCGGAAAAATATGAAAAAGGACTTGTCTGTGAACAGAATCCAGAAGAGGGAGAACGGGTAGAGAAGAACACAACGGTAGAAGTTGTGGTAAGCTCGAAGTTAGTAGGAGAAGAGATCACCGTTCCGGATGTCTCCGGAATGGACGAGGAAAGCGCCCAGAAGACACTGGAAGGGGAAGGCCTGACGGTAGGAACTTCAGAATTTATCTACAGCAGCGATTATGCTGAGGGCGAAGTTATCAAGACGACTCCGGCGGCAGGTTCCAAAGTGGGCAAGGATACTGAGATCATCATGCAGGTCAGCAGAGGTGAAGAGAAGATCTCAGTTCCCAATGTAAAAGGCGAGAAAGACTCCACGGCCCAGAGCACCCTCAAGAATGCGGGGCTTACCATTGGCAAAGTAACCTATCAGTATGACGACAGTGTCAGCAAAGGACTGGTAATCTCCCAGAGCATCGGAGGCGGCGAGAAGGTATCAAAAGGAACCTCCATCGATCTGGTGGTCAGCAACGGACCAAAACCGGAAGAAAAGGTATCTGTGCAGAATTTTGCGGGACAGTATGAGGAGTCCCTGTTGGAGTGGGCAGATGAGAATGGAATAAACGCAAGAAAACAGGGAGAAGAGTACAGCAATAATTACGCCGCTGGCATGATCATCTCTCAGAGTCCCGGATCTGGAAGTTTATCGAAAGGAAGTACAGTAACCTATGTTCTGAGTCTTGGCCCGGAAGAATCTTCCGATAGCGGAGACGGCGGAGAAGGCGAGCAGTAAGATGATACAATATAAGGACAGCGGAAAGGTATGCAGGGAAAGATCATAAAGGGAATTGCCGGATTCTACTACGTGGATGTAGTAGAATCCGGTGTTTATGAATGTAAAGCAAAAGGAATCTTCCGGAAGGAGAAGATCAAACCTCTGGTGGGGGATGATGTGGAGATAGAGATTCTGGATGAGGAAGAAAAATCTGGGAATATTACTGAGATCCTTCCTCGGAAGAATGAATTGATCCGTCCGGCGTCCGCCAACGTAGATCAGGCGCTGGTGGTATTTGCCGTGGCTAAGCCAAGTCCTCATTTCCATCTGCTGGACCGTTTTCTGGTCATGATGGAGATCCAGGAGATTCCCGCCGTACTGTGTTTTAATAAAGAAGATATCGGGAAAGAAGAGGAAATCGATAAGCTGCGGGAAGTTTATGAAAGCTGCGGGTACCCCTGTCTTTTTATCAGTGTGAAAGAAAAGAGCAACATTGATCAGGTGATGGAGCTGTTAAGGGGAAAGACGACGGTGATCGCCGGGCCCTCCGGGGTGGGAAAGTCTTCTCTTATCAACCTTCTACAGCCGGAGGCAAAAATGGAGACAGGAGCGGTCAGCCGCAAGATTGCAAGAGGGAGACACACCACGCGGCACGCAGAGCTGTTTCCTATCAATGAGGACTCTTATATCATGGATACACCGGGATTTAGCTCTTTATATCTTCCTGAGCTGGAGAAAGAAGATCTGAAATATTATTTTCCGGAATTTCGCGATTTTGAAGGCCAGTGCCGCTTCCAGGGATGCGACCATATCCATGAGCCGGACTGCGCGGTAAAAGAGGCGGTAGAACAAGGGAAGATCCATCCAGTCCGCTACGCGGATTATCAGGACATATATCAGGAATTAAAGGACAGGAGGAGGTACTAAGGCTATGGAGTATATTTTGTCGCCGTCGATCTTGTCGGCAGATTTCAAGGCGCTTGGAGAACAGATGAAGGCCACAGAAGAAAATGGAGCCCGTTATCTGCATTTCGACGTGATGGACGGCATGTTTGTACCCAGTATTTCTTTTGGGATGCCAGTGCTGAAGTCTATACACAATGCCACAGACCAGGTAATGGACGCTCATTTAATGGTGCAGGAGCCAATCCGATATGTGGAAGCGTTTCAGGAAGCGGGCGCCCACATTGTGACAGTCCATCTGGAAGCATGCCGGGATGTTAGGGAGACTTTGGAGAGAATCCATGACTGCGGCATGAAAGCGGGACTCTCTATTTGTCCGGAGACAGATGTAGACCAGGCGGAGCCATTCCTTTCCAGCATTGAGATGCTGCTGGTCATGAGTGTGCATCCGGGATTTGGAGGCCAGAAATTCATACCAGAATCTCTGGATAAGATCCGCAGGGCACGGGACATGATCGAAGAGAGAAACCTTAAGGTAGACATCCAGGTGGATGGAGGGATCTATCTGACGAATGTGAGGGACGTCCTGGATGCGGGAGCTAATATCATTGTAGCAGGCTCAGCGGTATTTAAAGGCGATCCTGGAGACAACACCAAGGCATTTATGGAGATATTGAACAGTTATGAGTAAGAGAATTGTAATCGTAAGCGGGGGAAAACTAAACGAAGAGTTTGTGCTGTCAATCCTTGGAGAGGAAGAAAGCGGCTATATTATCGGAGTGGACAAAGGGATGGAATTCCTTTACCGGCATCAGATCATGCCCAGCTATATTGTAGGGGATTTCGACAGTGTGAGCGAAGAGATCGGGGATTACTACCGCAATCAGACGGATGTGCCCATCCGGGAGTATAATCCGGTAAAAGACGCGTCGGATACCGAGATCGCGATCCGGCTGGCTGTTACGCTTGGCTGCAAGGAACTTTTGATCCTGGGCGCCACCGGAGGCAGGATCGATCATCTGTGGGCAAATGTCCAGTCCCTTATGATCCCATTGAAAGCAGGGATTGAAACGAAGATTCTGGATGAGCAGAACCAGATCCAGCTGTTCCATGGTGAGATCACGCTGAAGAGATCGGAGGCTTATGGGCCGTATTTCTCTGTGTTTCCATTGGGCGAGAAGATTTATGGGTTTAATATCAAGGGGGCAAAATATCCTTTGACAGATCATATACTGACCCCTTATGATAGTCTGTGTGTCAGCAATCAGTTTGAAGAAGATGAGGTAACCATCTCGGCGCCGGACGGAGTTGTGATCCTGATGGAGACAAGGGATCTGAAATAGACAGGCTGACCGCAAGCCCGGTGTTTGTCTGGGAAAATATAACAAAGGAGAGTAACGATAGATGAAACTTGGAATTGTAGGTTTGCCGAATGTAGGAAAGAGCACGTTATTTAATTCGCTGACCAAGGCGGGAGCAGAGTCAGCCAATTATCCCTTCTGTACCATCGACCCTAATGTGGGAGTGGTGACGGTGCCGGATGAAAGGCTGAACGTATTAGGAGAGATGTATCATACCAAGAAGATCATCCCGGCCGCTATTGAATTCGTAGATATTGCGGGATTGGTGAAAGGGGCTTCCAAAGGAGAAGGCCTTGGAAACCAGTTTCTGGCCAATATCCGGGAAGTAGATGCTATCGTCCATGTAGTCCGCTGTTTTGAAGACAGCAATATTGTTCATGTGGATGGAAGCATCAATCCTTTGAGAGATATTGAGACCATTAATCTGGAATTGATCTTCTCTGATCTGGAGATCCTGGAGAGGAGGATCGCTAAGACGGCAAAAGTGGCCAGAAATGATAAGACCGCGGCCAAAGAGCTGGCTCTCTTAGAGAAGATCAAGGCTCATCTGGAAGAGGGAAAACTGGCCAAGATCTTTGACGGCGCCCAGGATGAGGAAGAAGAGGAATGGCTTAAGAGCTATAATCTCTTAACTTATAAGCCGGTGATCTACGCGGCTAATGTGGCGGAAGATGATCTGGCTGACGATGGAGCCGGAAATGCCGGGGTACAGGCAGTGCGGGAACACGCAAAGGAAGAAAACAGCGAAGTATTTGTAGTCTGCGCCCAGATCGAGCAGGAGATCGCGGAGCTGGACGATGATGAAAAGAAAATGTTCCTGGAAGATCTGGGATTAGAGGAGTCTGGTCTTGAAAAGCTGATCAAAGCAAGCTACCATATCTTGGGCCTGATCAGTTATCTGACAGCCGGGGAACCGGAAGTTAGGGCATGGACCATTACAAAAGGGACGAAAGCGCCTCAGGCGGCAGGTAAGATCCACACCGATTTTGAGCGTGGATTTATCCGTGCGGAAGTGGTATCCTACGATGATCTGATCGCCTGCGGAAGCCACAACGCGGCCAAAGAAAAAGGATTGATCCGCCTGGAAGGAAAAGACTACGTGGTCCAGGACGGAGACATCATGCTGTTCCGGTTTAATGTATAACAACAGTTCAGCCATGGGCAAGTTTGGGAGGGAATCCATGCTTGCATGAGATTCCGGCCAGGCTTGCGCATGGAGTGAGCGCCAGCATATGAGCAAAACAGCGGCGGAAGCCGCAGCAGAGCCCCGTAAGGGGCGTGTTTTGCGAGTATGTATGCAGGCGCGTCTGAACTGTGGAAGCAGAAGCGCGCGGCAGGCGCGTCTGAACTGTGGAGAAGAAAGGAGCGTCATGCACAAGTCAATTGATTTCCCAAACCTTGGAATTCACCTGTCCTCAGTTGGAGACCACATTACTTTATTTGGGTTTGATATCACTTTTTACGGTATCCTCATTGCCTGCGGAATTCTGGCAGGCTTTTTTTTAACGGTCCGGGAAGCGAAACGTACGGAACAGAATCCAGAAGACTACTATGATCTTTCCATCTTTGCGGTTATTTTCTCGATCATTGGAGCCAGGCTTTATTATGTTATCTTTTCCTGGGACATCTATAAAGATGATTGGAAGAGTATTTTCCAGATCCGGGAAGGAGGTCTTGCCATCTATGGCGGGATCATCGCGGCGGTTCTTACGGTGCTTGTGTTTGCTAAAGTGAAAGGACTGTCCGCGCCGTTGATCTTTGATACGGCGGGCCTTGGACTTGCGGCGGGACAAGCGATCGGCCGCTGGGGGAATTTCTTCAATCGGGAAGCCTTCGGAGAGTATACGGATGGTCTGCTGGCCATGAGGCTGCCGATAGATGCGGTCCGGGGAAGTGATATTTCAAAGCTTATGCGGGAACATATTGAGAACGTTGACGGAGTCGCCTATATCCAGGCCCATCCAACGTTTCTCTACGAATCCCTTTGGTGTGTGATGGTATTGGCTGTAATGCTGATTTACCGGAGATATAAGAAGTTTGACGGAGAAGTCTTCTTGATCTATCTGATGGGATACGGGATCGGAAGATTCTGGATCGAAGGTCTTCGGACAGACCAGCTCCTGATTCCGGGGACCAGCCTCGCGGTCTCTCAGATTCTGGCGGGAGTGACGGCTTTGGCGGCGCTGGGATTGATTGTGTGGAAGAGGAAGAGAGTGAAAGAAGAGTACGCGTCCGGCCGATACTAATTTTATAAAAAATTAAAAAAGAGACGATCTTGTGAGACCCAGACGGTTTAAAATGGAAGGGATTGCAAGAGAGTCTTTTTTTTGTCTGTTTATATGGAAAAAGAATAAAAAAGATCAAGACAAAAATTTTGAAAAATGTCTGTAAATTACCTTGTCAAATAATTAACGATATGATATCATTCCTAGTATAGTGAAAAATTTAACAGAAGAAAGGAATAGGTGAACTATGAGCAGCAAGATTACGATTATTGGCGCAGGAAGTGTTGGAGCTACGATAGCTTATAAGCTGTCAGGGGAAGATATCGCATCTGAGATCGTCCTGATCGACATTAATAAGGACAAGGTCGAGGGTGAGGTCATGGACATCAAGCAGGGGACCTGCTTCCGTAATCCGGTATCTATCATTGCGGGAGAATATGAAGACGCGGTCGGATCTGATATTGTGATCATCACATCTGGTATTGCGAGGAAACCTGGACAGACCAGGATCGAGCTTACCCAGACTAATGTGAATATCATCAAACAGATCACGCCTCAGATCGTGAAAGCGGCGCCTAACGCGATCTATATTATTGTCAGCAACCCCGTAGATATTCTGACCTATGTGTTTACCAAGATTTCGGGTCTCCCAGAGAACCAGATCATTGGTTCTGGAACTGTTTTGGATACGGCCAGGCTGCGTTATGGCCTGTCTGAACATTTTCATGTGGCTCAGAAGAATATCCATGCGTATGTGTATGGGGAACATGGGGATTCTTCTTTTGTTCCGTGGTCCAGCGCGGACATTGCCAGTATGAATCTGGATGCGTACTATGAGGCGATGGCCGACAAGGTAGGCATAGAAAAATTGGATAAAGACGCTATGGAAGAATATGTGCATAAGTCTGGCGGACAGGTGATCGCTAAAAAGGGAGCAACGTTCTATGCTGTTTCAGTAGCGGTCTGTGAGCTTTGTAATCTTGTGCTCGCCGCTTCGGATTCTGTAGCTACCGTTTCCAGTATGATGCACGGAGAATACGGGATTGAAGATGTGGCCTTAAGTACATTGACTCTGGTAGGGCCTAAAGGAGTACAGGGCAGGATACCGGTGCGGCTGACGGACGAAGAGGTGGAAAAGCTTCGGAACAGCGCAAATGTATTAAAAGATGTGATCGCTCAGATTGAGATCTAAGAAGAGGGATAAGGAGGAACCAATATGAGATACAGTTATTATCCCGGCTGTACCTTGAAAAATAAAGCGGAGGCTCTGGATTCTTATGCCAGAGCTTCCGCCCAGGCTCTGGGATTTGAGCTGGAGGAGATCAAGGAATGGCAGTGCTGCGGCGGCGTGTATCCCCTGGGGACAGATGAGATCGCAACGAAGCTTGCTTCCGTCCGGGCACTAAACGACGCGAAAGAAAAAGGCCAGGATCTGGTCACTTTATGTTCCGCCTGTCATCATGTGATCAAGAGAGTCAACGATGATATGCGCAACGTAGAAGAGATCCGCACCAAGGCCAACAACTATATGGCGGGAGAACTGGCAGAACCCTATCAGGGTGAGACGAAAGTCCTGCATTTCCTGGAGGTGCTCCGGGACGAGATTGGATTTGACGTTCTGAAAGAAAAGGTGGTGCATCCACTGGAAGGAAAGAAGATCGGCGCTTATTACGGATGTCTGCTTTTGAGACCGGGAAAGATCCTGGCATTTGACGATCCGGAGAATCCTAAGATCATGGAAGATTTTATACGGGCGATCGGAGCAGAGCCGGTAATCTATCCATACAGGAATGAGTGCTGCGGCGGTTACATATCGCTGAAAGAAAAAGATATGGCAAAAGAGATGTGCAGAAAGATTGGGGACAGCGCGGAAGGATTCGGCGCGGATATGCTGATCACCGCCTGTCCTCTCTGTATGTATAATCTGAATAAAAATCTGGAAGAGGATCTGCCGGTTTATTATTTTACAGAACTTCTGGCAGAGGCCCTGGGAGTGAAAGACGAGGTGAAAAAGCAGTGAAAGACCAGAAAAAACAAGCAGAACTGATCCAGGAGATCAGCGGCGTGAATCCGCTGAAATGTATGAAATGCGGCAAATGCTCCGCTACCTGTCCGTCCTATAACGAGATGGATATCAAGCCTCATCAGTTTGTTTCTTATGTGATCAATGAAGATATCGAGTCACTGGTGCAGTCTAGGTCTTTGTGGAAATGTCTTTCCTGCTTTGCCTGCGTGCAGCGGTGTCCCAGGGATGTAAAACCGGGCAAGCTGATCGATGCGGCAAGACAGATCGTAGAACGGGAAAAAGGCGGGGACTACCTGACCCCGGATGAAATCCCGGAACTGTTAGATCCGGAAACCCCGCAGCAGCTCTTAGTCAGCGCGTTCAGAAGATACAGGAGGTGATAGAAGGTGCTTAGGATCGGAGTATTCGTCTGTCATTGCGGTACCAATATCGCGGCAACGGTAGACGTAAAGAAAGTAGTAGAAATGGCCCTCCATGAGCCGGGCGTGGTTCATGCGGAGGATTATCAATATATGTGTTCAGAGGCCGGTCAGGAGAAGATCCGGGAGGCGATCCAGGAGAAGAACTTAAGCGGCATCGTAGTTTGTTCCTGTTCTCCCAGGATGCACGAGACCACCTTCCGGAACGCGGCGGAAAGAGCAGGGTTAAATCCCTATATGGTAGAGATCGCCAATATCCGGGAGCACTGTTCCTGGATCCACAAGGATATGGAAGAGGCTACGGAAAAAGCGGTGATCCTTATGCGGGCGGCGGTAGCGAAAGTAAACTTAAACACTCCGCTGAAACCAGGGGAGAGCCGGGTGACCAAACGGGCTCTGGTGATCGGAGGCGGGATCGCGGGGATCCAGACTGCTTTGGACATTGCGGATGCGGGATATCCGGTAGATATTGTGGAGAAAACCCCCAGCATCGGAGGAAGGATGTCCCAGCTTGACAAGACCTTCCCCACCCTGGACTGTTCCGCCTGTATCCTGACGCCGAAGATGGTAGAGGCAAACGCACATCCCAATATCAATATCTATACATACAGCGAAGTAGAGAAAGTATCCGGATTTGTGGGAGATTTCACGGTGGATATCCGCAAGAAGGCGAGAAGTGTGGATATGTCCAAGTGTACCGGATGCGGGGTATGCCAGGAGAAATGTCCAAGCAAAAAGACGCCCAGCGAGTTTAACCGGGGCCTGAACAACCGCAGCGCCATTTATACGCCGTTTGCCCAGGCCATTCCCAATGTCCCGGTGATCGACCGGGAGGCCTGCATCAAATTTAAGACGGGGAAATGCGGCGTCTGCTCCAAGGTGTGCCAGGCCGGCGCTATCGACTATGAACAGGAAGACGAGATCATTACAGAGAAGTACGGCGCTATTGTAGTGGCCACCGGATTCGATATGATCAAGCTGGATGATTATGACGAGTACGCTTACAGCCAGAGCAAAGACGTGATCACATCCCTGGAGCTGGAGCGGATCATGAACGCGGCGGGCCCAACAGGAGGCCATCTGGAGCGGCTTTCCGATGGAAAGGCACCCAAGGAGATCGTATTTGTCCAGTGCGTAGGAAGCCGGTGCGCGGACCACAGAGGAAAGAGCTACTGCTCTAAGATCTGCTGTATGTATACGGCAAAGCACGCTATGCTGATCCGGGACAAATACCCGGATGTCCATGTGACCGTATTCTACATTGATGTGCGGACCCCAGGCAAGAACTTTGATGAGTTCTATCGCCGGGCAGTGGAAGAATACGGGGTAGATTATATCAAAGGCCAGGTGGGAAAAGTCATTCCGCAGCCGGATGGGAAACTCTTGGTACAGGGAGCGGACCTGCTGGATAATAAACAGATCCTAAAAGAAGCAGATATGGTAGTGCTGGCGGCGGCCATTGAGCCAAATCCAGACGTACGGAAGATCGCTACCATGCTGACGGCAAGTATTGATACCAATAATTTCCTGACGGAAGCCCACGCAAAACTCCGTCCGGTGGAATCTCCCACAGCGGGTGTTTTCCTTTCCGGCGTATGCCAGGGGCCAAAGGACATTCCTGAGACGGTATCCCAGGCAGGAGCGGCGGCGGTGAAAGCCATCGGGCTTCTGGCCAAAGATAAGCTTTTGACCAACCCATGTACGGCACATTCCGATGAATTGCTGTGCAACGGCTGTTCCCAGTGCGCGAATGTATGCCCCTATGGAGCCATCACCTACGAAGAAAAAGAGGTGAACGATCATGGAATCCGGGAGGTAAGGAGACTGGCGGTGGTCAACGACGCGCTCTGCCAGGGCTGCGGCGCTTGTACCGTTACCTGTCCGTCTGGCGCTATGGACCTGCAGGGATTCTCAAATAGACAGATTCTAGCGGAGGTGGATGCGATATGTCGATAGAAGCAAAAGAAGAATTTAGACCGAAGATCGTGGCGTTCTGCTGCAACTGGTGCAGTTACGCAGGCGCGGACTTAGCAGGAAGCAGCCGTCTGTCTTATTCCGCCGATGTGAAGATCATCCGGGTTCCCTGTTCCTGCCGTGTGAATCCCATGTTTATCTTAAGGGCTTTTGAGCGGGGAGCGGATGGAGTGATCATCTGCGGGTGTCATCCGGGAGACTGTCACTATACCTCCGGAAACTATTACGCAAGGAGAAGGATGACGCTGTTGTTCTCCATGCTGGATTATATCGGCGTGGAAAGCGGACGGACTCGCGTGGAGTGGGTATCTGCGGCGGAAGGAGTGAAATTCTCCCAGACCATGCATGAATTTGTAGAGAAGATTCAGTCTCTTGGGAAAAACGTAAGATTGGAGGATTTGAGATGCAGGAGTTAATAAACCGCGCGAAAGAACTTCTGGCAGACGGGCAAGTGGCCAGAGTGCTGGGATGGAAAGCCGGCGACCTGCCTTATAATCCAGAACCAGCTTATTTTGAGAAGGAAGAAGACTTTGCGGATTTTGTATACAATGGATTCTGCGGAGCGAATCTAAGTAAATATATGATCGAGGCGTCCAAGCTGGAGGGAAAGACCCTGGTGTGTTTAAAGCCTTGCGATACTTACAGTTTCCAGCAGCTTATGAAGGAGCACCGGGTAGACCGGGAGAAAGCCTATATCATCGGTGTGGGCTGTAAAGGGAAACTGGACATTGAGAAGATCCGCGGGATGGGAATCAAAGGAATCCAGGACATCCAGGGAGCAGAGCTTGAAGATGAGGCAAAAGACCTGACGATCCAGACCCTTTACGGGGAGAAGACCTGTACCTATCAGGAGGCTATGCTGGAGCGGTGTCACGTCTGTAAAGGCAAGGACCATATGATCTATGATGAGATCATAGGAGAGTCCAAAGAGACTACAGACGGAGACCGTTTCGCGGAGGTGGAGAAGATCGAGGCCATGAGCCCGGAAGAGAAATTCGCCTTCTTCCAGAAGGAGCTTAGCAAATGTATCCGGTGCAACGCCTGCCGGAATGTCTGCCCGGCCTGCAGCTGCCGCAAATGTGTCTTTGACAGCAATAAATTTGACAGCGCCCAGAAAGCCAACGTGGATTCTTTTGAGGAAAAGATGTTCCACATCATCCGGGCTTTCCATGTGGCGGGAAGATGTACAGACTGCGGAGAATGCAGCAGAGTATGTCC
>OGXS01000242.1_pt1 | contig 56391 bp, 38 predicted proteins | sample 1576371 | NCBI WGS metagenome assembly OGXS01 (sample SAMEA3541475, study PRJEB24748) | human gut metagenome | biome: human gut; feature: human-associated habitat; material: faeces | place: China | collected 2012
CTCCTTCTCCAGTTCCTCCATCTGCTCCTTGGCGGTATTTCCCGCGCCCATCTTCTGGGCCAGGACAATTTCCTGCTCCGGGGTGAGCAGGTCTACCTTGCCGATCTCCTTGAGGTACATCCGCACTGGGTCGTCAATCGAGAAGGAATCCACCAGAGTGTTGGGATCCACGATCTCCTCCTCCGGAATGTCCTCCAGTTCTTCCACCGGAGGCCCCACCTCATCGTCCAGGGCAGGAAATCCTCGTCAGCGGCGGTATCGATGCCCAAGTTCTCCATGGTATCATAAAGCTTATCCAGTTGTTCCGTCTCCAGGCTTAGGGCATCCAAAACCTCCATAAGCTCAGCAGAGGACAGCTTGCCTTTTTTATAGCCCCGGTCCAGCAGCTCCCCCAGCTTTTCGGCGCCCTGTACCCCTTCTACCATCTTCATCATCTCGGCTTTCGCCGCCTCAAACTTCTCCGTTGGCACCCGCATGACAGCCAGCGTCTCCTGCTGCTTCGTCTTTTTCTTACTGCTCATGGTCAATCATCCTCCATATAGCCTTTTGTCTGTTTCAGCCTCGCGCTCAGATCCGCCAGATCAGCGCCGCTGGCAATGGTCCTTTTTCCCGCTTCTTCCAAAACAATAGCCAAATTATCCTCTAAGGCCGCCTGGGCTGTATGCCGGGGCTGAGGCTGCTGGACAATACCGGACAATAAATCCATTTCCTGGGGAGAAAACTCCCCGGTCGCCTCCAGCGCCGCCAAGGGGGCCGGACGGTCCTCCCGCCACCGCTGCCGCAGCAGGCAGAAGGCTTTCCCCAGTACGGGGGAGGAAAAATGCTCAGTGTTAATAAAGCGATCGCTGCTGTTGGCGGCGACCCGGTGATTTCCAGCGATGCCGCGGTTATTGCACAGGCTGATAAGCTGATTTTACCGGGAGTAGGTGCTTTTGGTGATTGTATGGCTAATCTGCAGCGCAGCGGTCTGGTGCCGATACTGCAGAAGTATTTGCGCAGCGGCAGGCCGTTTTTAGGTATCTGCCTGGGAATGCAGGTTTTGTTTGATGGCAGTGATGAAGCTCCCGGAGTGAAAGGGCTGGGCTATTTTCAAGGGCAGGTGCGCAGACTGAATACCGCTTTTAAAATACCGCATATGGGCTGGAACAAGCTGAGTTTGCGCAGCAGTTCGCCGCTGCTGCAGCAAGCAGAAGCTGAATATGTGTACTTTGTGCACAGCTTTCATGTTGAGCCGCAGCAGCAAGAGCTTATTACTGCCGTATGTGATTATGGTATGGAAGTAACGGCTGCCGTCGGCAGCGGCAGTGTACAGGCGTTTCAGTTCCATCCAGAAAAATCAAGCCGGGCAGGGCTTGGCCTGCTGCGTGCTTTTAAGGAGTGGTAGCCATGATAATTTTTCCTGCTATAGATATCCGCGGCGGCCGCTGCGTCAGATTGACGGAAGGACGTTTTGACCAGGAAACTGTTTTTGCTGATGATCCTTCGGAAATGGCTGCCCGTTGGTCGGCAGCCGGAGCCGAATATTTACATGTCGTCGATTTAGACGGCGCTTTGGCCGGTACGGGACGTAATCTGCCGGCAATCAAAAAAATCCTGGAGCACGCTTCTATGCCAGTGCAGGTAGGCGGCGGGATCAGAAGTCTGGCAGCAGTAGCAGAATTGCTGGAACTGGGGGTCAGCCGTGTGATTCTTGGATCAGCAGCAGTGCGGGAACCGCAGCTGGTTGCTGAAGCCTGCCGGGAATTTCCTGGTCAGGTTGTTGTAGGTATCGATGCTAAAGACGGGAAAGCAGCTATCGAAGGCTGGGGTGTCAGCGGTGGTATCGATGCTGTAGAGCTGGCTCTAAAAATGGCTGCTATCGGCGTCGAACATATTATTTTTACTGATATCAGCCGCGACGGCAAGCTGAGTGGGGTGAATGTAGAAGCCACTGCCGCTTTGGCCAAAGCCAGCGGTGTTAAAGTTATTGCCAGCGGCGGTGTGGCATCTTTGGAAGATATACGCCGGCTGCAGCAGCGGGCCTCCTCTGGTATCGAGGGCTGTATCATCGGGAAGGCCATTTATACCGGAGCTGTTGACCTGCGGGAGGCTCTGCGGGTCGCAAAGGAGGTCTGAGATGCATACCAAAAGAATTATTCCCTGTCTGGATGTAAAAGAAGGGCATGTAGTCAAAGGCACTAATTTTGTGGAACTGCGTGATGCCGGTGATCCTGTTGAACTGGCGGCCTTATATGACACTGAAGCTGCCGATGAGCTGGTTTTTCTTGATATCACTGCGTCTGTCGAGCAGCGTAAGTCTATGCTGGATGTCATAAACCGTACGGCGGGACAGGTTTTTATGCCGCTGACAGTTGGCGGAGGGATCAGCACGGTGCAGGATATCCGTAATGCTCTGAATGCAGGTGCCGATAAAATTTCTGTAAATACGGCGGCAGTAAAAAATCCACAGCTGATTGCTGATGGTGCAAAGCTGTTTGGCAGCCAGTGCATCGTTTTAGCTGTAGATGCCAAACGCTGCGGTACAGATAAATGGGAAGTTTATGTACATGGCGGACGTACTCCTACGGGAATTGATGTACTGGACTGGGTCAGAACGGCAGCAGAAATTGGCGCCGGCGAGATTTTGCTGACCAGTATGGATGCTGACGGTACAAAAAACGGCTATGATATACCACTGACCCGGGCGGTTGCCGAAGCGGTGCAGGTACCTGTGATAGCCAGCGGCGGTGCAGGTAAGCTGGAACACTTCTATGATGTTTTGACGGAAGGTAAAGCCGATGCCGTTTTGGCGGCATCAGTCTTTCATTATAAAGAGTTTACTATCAGGCAGGTCAAAGAATACCTGCGGTCTAAAGGTGTAGAGGTGAGATTATAATGCAAGTAGATTTTTCTAAAATAAATTTTGATGAAAAAGGTTTAATACCGGCCATTGTTCAGGATGCAGCAACCAACGCTGTGTTGATGCTGGCCTATATGAACGGCGAATCACTGGCGAAGACTGTGGAAACCGGTTATACCTGGTTTTGGAGCCGCAGCCGTCAGGAGCTGTGGAATAAAGGCGCTACAAGCGGCCATGTGCAGAAGGTCGTCAGTATCGATTATGACTGTGATGGTGACAGTCTGCTGGTAAAGGTTGAACAAAAAGGTGCAGCCTGCCATACCGGAAATTATTCCTGCTTCAGTTATCCCTTATGGAACAGCGGTGCGGGCAGAAATCTGCCGGTACCTGAACCGGATGGTATTCACGGTATTTTGGCTGAGCTGTATCGCGTCATTCAGGATAAACGCGTTCATGGCGGCGAAAAATCCTATACCCGTTATCTGTTTATGTCAGGTCAGGATAAGATTTTGAAAAAGGTCGGCGAAGAAGCTGCAGAAACTATCATTGCTTCCAAGAATAATAACGGCAAAGAGGTTTTGTATGAGATGTCCGACTTGTGGTATCATTGTTTAGTGCTTCTGGCATATCATAATATCAATCCGGCAGAACTGCTGAACGAATTGGGTGGTCGCCGCAGTAAAGAAAATAACAGTAAATATTAACAAAAGAAACCTTCTGCATTCTGCGGGAGGTTTCTTTGCTTAAAATTTACTGCTGACAGTTTTATTTTGTGCTACAATGACAAGTAAGAAATATGGGGATAAGAAGGTGGAAGCATGGAAAAAACGGTTTTAGTTATCGGTCACCGTAATCCAGACACGGATTCGGTCTGTTCTGCCATCGCCTATGCTTATTTAAAGCAGCAGCTGGGTTTGAACGCAGTTCCGGCACGTGCAGGCAAGATCAATCCGGAAACACAGTTTGTGCTGGAACATTTTGGCATACCGGTACCGAAATTAGTAGATGATCTGTATCCGCGGTTAAGTGATATACGCCTGGCGCAGCCGCCGACAGTGGGGCCAGATGCGTCACTGCGTGATGTGGGCAGGCTTTTTGTAGAGCACGAAGGTTTAAAATCCGTACCGGTATTGGATCAGGAAAATAATATCGTCGGCATCATTACTGTCGGCGACCTGGCGAAACGTTATTATAATGAGCTGTCAATTCAAGATCTGGACGACGGCGAAACAGATTACAGAAGTATTGTCCATACTTTAGATGGTCAGCTGATCTGCGGTGATCTGACACATACCTTTAATGGTAAGATCAAAATTGGGGCTTCGGAGCCTGAAACACTTAGCACGGCAATTAAAAATGGAGATTTGGTTATCATCGGTGACAGAGTTGAGGCGCAGCTGGCAGTACTGGAGGCCGGCGCCGCAGGTTTGATTCTGACGCGGGATACGGAAATAACGCCAATCGTACTGCAGACGGCCCTGCGTTATAAGGCTGTTGTCATCAGCACGCCTTATGACACTTATACTACGGCCCGGCTGATCAATCAGAGCATTCAGGTCAGGCTGGTGATGACGAAAAACCTTGTGACTCTGAAAACGACAGACTTACTTTCTGATGTCAGAGAAAAGATGCTGGCGGCAAAATTTGTCAGTTACCCGGTGTTGGAGCGTGGTAAATATGTAGGGATGATGGATCGTGGTATGATGCTGGTTCCCGATCGTCAGGAGGTTATTTTAGTCGACCATAATGAACGCAGTCAGGCGGTGGAAGGCATTGAAGAAGCGCATTTGCTGGAAATCATTGACCACCATCGGCTGGGCGGGCTGACGACAGGCGCGCCGATCTTTATCAGACAGGAGCCTGTAGGTTCAACTGCTACTATCGTTGCCAACCTTACCTGGCACAGAGGTATCGAACTGCCGCCGGCTTTGGCAGGTATTCTATTTGCGGCTATAGTTTCTGATACTTTGTATTTCCGTTCTCCTACTGCGACTCTTTTTGACCAGGATACTGCTAAACGTTTGGCAGAGCAGGCCGGCATCGAGGATGCGGAAGCTTTTGCGATGGAAGTACTGCGTCATGGTTCTGCTATTGGTACGATGCCGGTGCAGGATATTGTGCGTAATGATATTAAGGAATTCGATTTTGGCGAACACCGGATTACGGTCAGTCAGATTAATATTATGGATCGGCAGCAGGCTTTAGAACGGTTAGGAGAACTGCAGAAAGCTCTTAATGAATTTCGTAAGCAGGAAGGTTATGACCTGTCGCTGCTGATGGTTACTGATATTTTGGGTGAAGCGACAGATCTTTTAGCTGCAGGAAGTCCTCAGACACAGCTTGTTCACGCTTTTGGCGAAGCTGCTGCGGAAGGATGCTATCACCTGCCAGGCGTTTTGAGCCGTAAAAAACAAATCATTCCGCCCTTGACAGAAGCCTTTAGAAAACAGGACTGAATTATAGAAAAAAGACTGCTTCTTAAAGAAGCAGTCTTTTTTTACTGTTAATTAGCAGGGAAGAAAGGCCAAACAACTGGGATTACAACCAGGGATACGATAAAGGCTACGATAACGAGGCCGGTACCGCATTTTACGTAGTCCATGAATTTGTAGCCGCCGGGGCCAAGTACCAAAGTATTCGGAGGAGTGCCTACCGGAGTTGCAAAAGCACAAGAAGCAGCAACTGCAATCGCCATCAATACTGCTTTCGGATCAGCGCCAAGCTGTTTAGCAATAGCAATACCGATCGGACACAGCAAAGCTGCTGAAGCAGTGTTGGACATAAATTGGGTCAGACCGCAGGACAGAATGAACAGAATAGCGGTCACTACTAAAGGAGACGGACTTCCGCCCATCAGGCCGACGGTCCAGTCAGCTATCAAAGCGCCGGCGCCGGTAGTATCCATAGCTGCTGAAACAGGCATCATACCTGCGAACAGGAAGATAGTTACCCAGTCGATAGAAGCATAAGCTTGTTTTTCGGTCAGGCAGCCGGTCAGTACGCAAACAAGCGCGCCGGTGATAGCAGCGATTTCCAAAGATACGCCAGGGATACCAACAGCCATGGTGATGATAACCAAAGCAAGGATGACGCCGGAGATGATTTGTTTGGTAGAAGAAGTGGAAGCGGCTTCGATTTCCTGTTCAATTTCCTGGTCAGCAGAAAGATCTACTTTCGGAAGCAGGTATTTGCCTACGAACATCATGTACAGCATACCAGCAATAGAAACCGGAATACCGATCCAGGCAAATTCAAAGAAGCCAAAAGGTTCAAGACCGGCAGAGGTCATAGCGCCGACTGCAATAATATTAGGCGGCGTGCCTACCATAGTAATGATACCGCCCCAACCGCAGGCAAATGCCAGAGGCATCAGTTGACGGGAAGCGGGGATCTTAGCTGCGGCACAAATACCGAGCGCAACTGGCAGCAGGCAGGCTGCAGTACCAGTATTGGACAGGCAGGAAGATAAAACCGTACCGACCATCATTAAGCCAAACATCAAGCTGTTCTCGCCTGTACCACACATTTTTACTACTACACCGCCGATTTTTTGAGCAAGACCGGTGTAGAACATGGAAGCACCTACGACGAACATACCTGCAAACAAGACTACGGTAGAGTCGGATAAACCCGAGAATACCTGTTTTGCAGGAATAAAACCTAACAGGCCGCAGGAAATCGCGCCTGCCGTTGCAGTAATTGCCAAGGGAATAAGTTCAGTTACGAATAAGAGAGCAACTACTGCCAACAAAATTAAACATTTTACTGCTTGGGACATATTATTCCTCCTTTTAAAATTTTAAAATTCGTTAACAGAATAGCAAATTTTGAAAATCTCCTCTGTTGCAACGGCAACATTTTTAAGTAAAATTTATTATAATTATTCATTTTTACAAAAAGTTTTACCTGAATTTTACTTATTTCTTAGATGAATGATACGAAATATCAACATTGTATAACTTATTTAAAAGAAATAAATAATTGGTGATTTGAAAATAAATAAATAATTTTTAATAATTAACCGATTTATATTTTTATTATTAAAAATAATTGATAAGATTAAAACTATATAGATTAATTTAAAAGCAAAAAGAACGCAGATAAAATATCTGCGTTCTTTTTGCTTTTAAATAAGATTTTTGTGACGCCAGACTCCACTGTGCCAGCGATAAATAAATATCAGGGCCCTTAAACATTCATCCATCATCATAGCGATCCAGATACCTATCAAGCCAAAATCGAGGACGATACCAAAAAAGTAGGCACCTGATACGGAAACCAGCCACATGGAAAGCAAGCCTATTGTTACAGGACCTTTGATGTCACCGGCAGCCTGCAGTGACATGACCATAACCATGTTGACGGCACGGCCGATTTCCAGAAAAATTTCAATGAGAAAGATGTGGCGTCCCAACTCCAGCACTTCGGGGTTATCAGTAAAGATACCATAGATATGGTCGCTGTTGAAATATAAGAGCGTTGTCAGGGTACCGCTGATCAGCACCGCTAACCGCACAGTTTGCCAGACTCTTTGGCTGACTGCTTCCTGGTCGCCGCGGCCTAGAAGAAAACCAACGATGATTTGTGTCGCCATTGCCAGAGCCTGCGAATAAATGTATGAGAACATAGCAATGATATAGGCATATATTTTGGTCGTTATGACTACTAAACCCATCAGATTGACAAATTTCATAATCACCATCTGCGACAGCTGATACGAAAGCGACTCACCGCCGGAAGGCAGACCCAGATAGAGGATATTGTGCAAAGTTTTTTTGGGAAAAGGACGAAGATATTTAAAAGGCAAGGGCAGATTGATAAAACGGCGGAAAAAATATAGAATCAGCAGCAGACCCAGTACTTTACTGCTGTTGGTTGAAATAGTCACTCCCAATACTCCCAAGGGGGGGATGGGCCCGAAGCCATGAATAAGGAAAACATTACAGATAATATTGATAACATTCATGATGATAGAAGTCATCATCGTTACTTTTAGCAGTGAATAACCGCGGAAAAAAGAAATAAAAGAGATGTATACTGCCTGGACCACTATAAACAAGCCGATATAGCGTAGAAATAAGCCGGCTTCAGACCGGATGTCATCAGGTACGGCCAGCAGATCAAGAAAGAAGTTGTCGAAACAAAACAGAATTGAACTGATGATAAGTCCGAAAATGAAGTTTGTTAAAAGAGCTACAGTACAAACTTCCGTGACTTTTTCCTTATTACCGGCACCACGGTATTGGGCAATCAGGATTGTTGCGGCCATACTTATTACGCTGAGGGCAATAATAACGATGTTGATGATTTGATTGGCGTTACCAACGGCAGCAACGGATTTTTGAGAATAATGACTGAGCATGAATTGATCTACATTGCCGACCATCATCTGCAGCAAAATTTCAATGAAAATCGGCCAGGTCATTTTGAAAACAGAAAGCTTTGCCGCGGTAGTTTCGATAGAACGCATTGTCAAACACTCCTGAAAAAATAAATCTGCCTTCCTGAAGGCAGATTTGACCCAGGAAGGCAGGCGTCTTTGCTTGCGTCATACATTATAGCACGGTGCTTAACCTACTGCAATATTTTTGAGTTATATTTTACAATTATATTGACAAGTAAGGCTGTTTTCTATTATAATCTTAATTGTCTTGGGGGCATAGCTCAGCTGGGAGAGCGCTTGAATGGCATTCAAGAGGTCAGCGGTTCGATCCCGCTTGTCTCCACCAATTGAAAATGTAGAATCCATGCAGACTTTACGGTTTGCATGGATTTTTTGTTTTGAAAATAAATGGGTTGGCATTGAAAGTTGAATGGCAAAAATATAAAATTATCGTAATAAAGGCAGACTTCCAGTAAGTTTAGCAACCTTCTTTTTTGAGCCGCAGATTGCAAGACCAAAATATTTTAAAGCGCTTTCCGGTACTTGAGTCATTTTTTGAGTAAAATCATCATAAGTTTTACAGCTCTGCGCTAAATCAGAAAAATCAACAACGAGCAGGTCATGAAAAGCGTCTTGATAGAGTTGTTCCCTGATATATTTAAGTTTTTCTGCAGAGCTTTTCAAGACAGGAACAGGGAATTTGATAATGCCGAGATGACTCTTTTCTGTCTGATCGATTACATCAGGACCGACTGCTTCAGGCATGGTTTTGCCTAGGGTTATCCCCAAGATCACAGCAGTATTGGCAATAATTCCTAACGGCAGCTCTTCGTCAACGACGATGACACATTTTTCATTTTGCAGATTCATAATAAGCCTCTTTTCTATACAATGTTTTATAAGCTCCAAGCATTACAAAACTATTGTAACGATAAAGTAAAGAGGTGTCTTGTAGAATATTGGCAATGACCAAAATATTGCGTTGATATATTAGAATAGTGATTATAAAAACTAAAAATTTGACGACGCTAAAAAACAGGGAGCACGATTTGTCTTAAATCTCTTTATAGCCATCTGCCAAAAGATCAAGTTTACCCGTATGGGGGTCAATGATAAGTCCGTGGATAGGTATATCATTGGGAATAAAAGGATTTGCCTTAAGTTTTTTAATGACTGTAAGTACATTTTTGGCGGGGTCGGTGTAAGGATCAAGCCAAACTTGAAAATCTTTTTCAATCAGTTTTAATTGCTGTTCTGAGACGCCTCTGCTTCTCATATTATGTAATATGTCTTTTGATGATGTCAGAGCGACACCACAATCATAATGTCCGACTATGAAAATTTCTTTGATATCAAAAACATAGATGGTTAGCAAAAGACTTTTTACGGTTTCTCCCATTTCTCCGATTAAAGAGGTTCCGGCATTTTGAATTATTTTTGCATCGCCTCGGTGGATGCCCAGTGCTTTGTTGATCAGTTCAACAAGTCTGGTGTCCATACAAGTGAGCAGGGCAAACTTTTTCTGCGGATATTTGGATATTTCTTTTGTACACTTGTTATTTGCCAAAAATTCATAGTTGTTTGTCAATATCTCTTGTAGCAGCGTTGCCATTTTATCGCATCCCCTCGGTTTTTGCACTTTTTTAAATGAAGTGTATTTTATTTAAGATTATCAGTGAAATTGTCATATGTTTATTTTATCATTTATCAACTGTTTTTGAAATGAAAGATATTTAGTAAGGTTTTGTTTACATTTGTCTATAAAGAAGTTGGAATTATTAAAATACGTGCATTATTGTACTTAGCATAGAAATATAAAACACCGCAGATTTCTGCGGTGTTTTATATTTTAATTATCAATAGATTATTTTGCAGTATTTTTAGTTATCTGCAACAAGTAATTTTTCATAGTTTTCCAGCTGCATAGGACGGTAAAAATAAAATCCCTGCGAATATTTACAGCCAATTTCCTGTAGTGTTATGGATTGTGCCTGTGTTTCAACACCTTCACAGATTACCTGCATACCAAGCTCTCCGGCCATATGGATTACGTTGCCGACAACTATTTTTTCACGCATACCTGCAACTCCGTGGCTTACAAAGCTGCGGTCTAGTTTTAAAACATCTGCAGTCAGTTGCTGTAATTGACCTAAAGATGAATAACCGGAGCCGAAATCGTCAATGGCTATTTTGAATTGCATTTCTTTAAGTATCTGAAAAACCTCTGCAATAGTCGTTGATTCTTCCAATAGGACACTTTCGGTTATTTCCAATTCTAAAAGATGGTGCGGAACATTCCAACGGTCAGCGATTTCACAGATTCGTGCAGGGAAATCACTTTGTTGAAAATGTAGTCTTGAAAAATTGCAGGAAACAGGGAAAAGCGGATAGCCTTTTTCTGACCAAGTGCGCATTGTTTTACAAACTTCTTCAAACAGCCACAAGTCAACTTTTTTAACCATACCGTTTTTCTCAAAGATAGGGATAAATACGCCTGGCATCAGAAAACCTTTGTCAGGATGGTTCCAGCGAATTAAAGCTTCGCTTCCTATAATGGAGCCATCTTTCATAGAAACCTTGGGCTGATAATAGACTACAAATTCATTTTCCTGCAGAGCCTGATCTAAGCGGCTTTCCAACTGTTGTGCTAAAAGTGCCTGAGCACGCATTTTTTCATCATATAAAACAATAAAACTGCCTGGAGTATCTTTTGCGTAGCGTCTTGAATAATTGGCTAAATCAAGTTTTTGATGAAGGTCAATAGTAGCATTTTTTTCAATCAGACAAACACCAAATACGAAATCAATTTTATAAGGAATATTGGTTTTCGCTTTACGCCAGCAATTCAGCTTTTTAACAAAGTTTTGCATGCGTTTGTCTAAGTGTTCCCAGCAATTATACTTTAGCAGGAGAGCAAAATGGTCGGAGGATATCCTTCCGCAGAATTCATCATCTTCCAGGATTTCCTGTAATATTTTACCGCTGGCTTGCAGTACCTGATCACCCGTAGCAAAACCAAAGTTATCGTTGATAAATTTAAACTGACAAATATCACTGTAGAGTAAAACAAATGACTGCTGTTTTTTGGGGGTATTATTTTCTTCCTTCTTTTTCCAGAAACCATTATAAAGTACAACAAAAGACTGTTGTTTGGAGGGAGTGTTATTTTCTTCCCATTTCTGATAGAATCCGTTCATATTATAAAGACCGGTCAGTTCATCCTTATACAGCAGATCCTGAATACGGCGGTTACTGCGTAAAGCGTTTCTTAAATTACTGCCTATCAGCAGAATTATTATGCTCAGGACCAGTATCATAATACAGCCTACCTGCCAAAGATGCTGTTCAATAAATTCCAGCATACTGACTTCTTTGGTATTGGCAGAATGCGTTACAAGATAGGCGTCTACCTGCTCTGTAGGAAGATATTGGATACACTTATTAATGATCGAAAACAACTTCGGATCGCCCGACGCAGATAATCCTACACACATTTCATTGATTGGCTGAGCTAAGGTTATAGTGCGCATACCCTGGTAAGCTGATCTGCTTAGATAAGCGCCAGCAACATGAGTGTTTGTACAGGCAGCATCAGCCTTATTGTGCAAAACTGCGTTAAGACAGTCTTCGATAGAAGGATAGTATTTGAAGGTATAATGTGGATTTGCTGCCTTGATAGCTTCAGAAAGCTGATACCCTTGAGGCAAAGCAATTACTTCCAATTTATCTGAATCGTATCTGGTGATCATTGAGGTAGGTGCACGTAGATAATAAAGTGTGGAATTGATATTGTTTCTACCGTCCCAAAGGTAATCACCGTCAGATAAAGCCAAAGCAGATATTTTCCCCTGCTGTAAAAGTTGCAGAGCTTCAGTTTGATTATGTGCTTCAAATTCAAAACGCAGACCGCTGTTTTTGGCAATAAATTCAAAAATATCTGCAGTTACGCCAGTAATTTGCCCGCTTTTTTTACTCTGGTATGTTAAAGGTGCAAAAGAAGGGTCATAAGATACTAATATCGGTGCAGCCTGTTTTATATATTGGAGTTCTTCTTTAGTAAAAACAGGCTTTTGGTTAACACTTGGGGCAAGATACTTATCATACAAATCCCGGCTGTAACCAGGATTAGCCAATAGAATATTATTCATGGCCTTGTTGATTTCAGACAGTAACTCGGGATTTGTCTTGGTTACGGCAAAATATAAAGGACTGGGAGAAAACTGGGCTACACTGCGGAAAGTACTGTTTTTTCCAAGGTGGGTAATAGCAACACCGTCCAGTGTACCATTATCAAGTGCCTCTAAAAGTACACTTGTTTCGTCATAATCAATAATATTTAAAACAAGATTATGCTCACGGCAAAAACTTTTAAACCTTTCGCCGTCTACTCCGCCGCGGATAATGCCGACATTCATGCCCTGGAAAGCTTTAAAATCTTCATAATCATAGCGTGGATCATTCATACGAACGTTTAGGGTAGTATAAATACTGCACATTGGTTGGCCGGAAAAGAAAATTTCCTCTGCCCGCTGTTCTGAATGATAAACTGCCGGCAGCAGATCGATTTCACCTTTAACCAGCATATCATATGCAGCATTCCAGCTTGCAATATCAACCATTTCGAAAGGAAGCCCTGATTGTTTGGAAATTTTTTGTAGATATTCAATATTATATCCGCTATATTCTCCGCTTTGACTTTTGGACATATAGTCGCCGTCCTCATAATAGCCTACTTTAATAGGACTTGCATCTGCGGCTGCGGATAGTGGTGGCAGCACCAGAACAAACAATAACATGACTGTAAAAAATAAAGCTATTGTTTGTTTGATCTTGGTATTCATATATATACCTCGCCCATAATTACCTAATTTTTACTGCAATAAGATTAAAATAATTTGTTATAATATAAATATTATATCATTAATAATAGAAATTTTCTATATTTTGTTATGGTTTTATAGTATAAAAATATATTAGTTTTTTATAGTGGTTTGTTAGCTTTTAGTAAGTGATTATAGAAATTGACAAACGATTTGGAACGGGCAATAGAAGCTTGCAGCATAAATCAGAAAAGTCTGCAGTTAAAATAAATAGAATCAGCACATAATCTCTGATAGTCTTTTGATTAAAATATAAATTCTAATAAATGTATAATAAAATACATATAATTTAATTATTTTTAATATTATTATTCGAAATAATTGCTTTTTTGAATCATTAGTAGGATAATAGATTAAAATAGAAACTAAAATTTATAATAGGTATTATTATGACTGGAAGAGTGGGGAGATGGACAGGGGTGAAAAAAGAAGTTGTAATTATGCTTTATGTCTTGTCTCAGACTATCGGATGTTATGCTGCTAACCAGCTTCCAAGCAGTGACGTCCAGCAGAATGGGATGTCTGATAATATGCTTAATAATCAGCGTGTCGTTGTACATAAAGATGATATTTCGGAACATGCGGAAAAATCGCAGTCGATGGTGTATGTTAAAAGATTCCAACTTGATGTTAGTGGAATAGAGGAGTGTTTGCCCCCCCCCAAGGCACTTTTGGGAAAATACAGTGGACGTAATTTGGCTGTTAACGATTTGCAGCAGTTGACGAAAGCTTTATCTGTCTATTACAGAAAACAGGGATATCCTGTGGCAACTGCATTTTTACCTCGGCAGGATATTGTGGCTGGTATTGTAACAATTAAGGTTTTTCCTGGGGGATTGGATAAGTTAAGAGTGAAAAATTCTACAAGTCTTGAAGATCGTTTTGTGGAAGGGTTTTTAAAAAATTTATATGCTGGTATGCAGTTACGCAGTGATATTTTAGAAATGACGCTGAATAATCTGAATGCATTGCCCGGTGTGCAGGCCAAAGGTATTTTAGAGCCTGGTGATAAGATTGGCAGCAGCAGTTTAACAATTGTTTTAGGGGCATCGCCAATTGTGGAAGGCGCTGTTTATACTGACAATTATGGCGGTAAATATTCGGGACGTTACCGTTACGGAATGCAGGTCATTGTTAATGAGCCGCTGCGCAGCGGGGACAGGCTTGTTATTGGCGGGATGCTTAGTAATGAGAAGATGAAAAATTATAATTTAGGCTATGAAACAGCGGTTAATAGAACGGGAGGTCGTTTAGGTATCAGCTGCGCGGAGTCGGATTATACTTTAGGGGATTATTTTACGCAGGCAGGTGCTGTAGGAACGGCTAAAACGGTGAGCCTATATGGTTCGCAGCCTTTAAGCGGCAGGAAATCCGGAAATTTACGGTTGATTTACGGCTATGAGCATAACCGTTTGAATGATGAACTGCGTGTTTTTGATTATACGGCACGTAAAAGCAGTGATGTGTTTCATCTTGGACTGACTGGAAGTCTGCAAAGTGCTGTTAGTTATAGTGGTTACAGTGCTGTCTTACGTGCCGGTAATTTAAAGCTGCGCAGCTGGGAAGCTCAGGCTGCTGATGAATTCAGCAGGACGGAAGGCGGCTTTAGCCGCTTTAATTTTGATGTTAATCATGTCAGTAAATTAAGCAAAGTGACACAGTTCTATATTTTTGCACATGGACAGCTAGCAAACCGCAATCTAGACAGCAGTGAACAGTTTTATCTGGGGGGTGCTGATGCGGTGCGAGCCTATCCGCAGGGCGAAGCAGGCGGTGACAGCGGTTATCAGGCAACGGCAGAATTAAGGTATCAAACTCCGGTCAAAGGTATGAGTATGACGTTGTTTGCTGATGTAGGTGAGGTTTTGGCACGAAAGGACGGAGATACCTCCGATCCGCATCGCAGGCTGGCAGGTTGGGGTATTGGCGCAGTTTATAGCTTGGATCGCAGCTTGTACGCAAGACTGGATTATGCACGCAAGATAAAGGGTGAATCTTATCGCAGTGAGGCGGAAGATAAAAACGGCAGGTTATGGTTCAGGTTATACAAATTGTTTTAAGAATATCGTGAGCGGAAAAGAGCGGATTAAGATGAAAAACAGGCAGAGACTAGGGAAAACAACGGTCGCTATAGTAGTTAGCACTTTGGCTTTTTCTAATTGCGCATGGGGATTGCCACAGGGTGGGACGGTAGTTACTGGTAACGGCAGTTATACGTCCAGCGGTAATCAGATGGATATTACCGGTACAGGCAATGTGTCGGTCAAGTGGGATAGTTTTAATGTTGCTGCTGGAGAAACGGTAAATTTTAAGAATATGAACGCTATTTTGAATTATGTTACCGGCAGACAGGGCAGTGAGATTTTTGGCGCTTTGAATGGACAAGGGGTATATGTTTTTTTGATCAATCCCAATGGGATTTTGTTTGGTAAAACGGCACAGGTAAATGTTGGTTCGCTGACGGCTTCTACTAAGAGCTTATCTGATGTCGATACAGCTTTACAAAATTTTAAAAACAGCGCTGGTATCAGTGATTTTGGGATAGCGGGAACTGCTGAGCTTGTCAATATGGGTAAACTGGAAGCAGACACACTGCGTTTTGAGGGCAGCCGTATCGTTTTAGATACTGATAATATAAAATTGGGCGGAGATGATTTTGACGGCAGCAATGCTGTTATTAACGGAGATTTTGCCAATGGTAACGTTGTGTTGGGGTATACCGCTCATGATGCTAACGGTTATGCAGGTAAGGATAAAAATTTTGATATCAATGGCGGAGCTCAGAGTGTAAAAGGTTATATGTGGGTGACAAATGCTGAGCAGCTGCAGGACATTAATACTAATCTAAGCGGCAATTATGCTTTAAAAAATGATATTGATGCTAGCAGCATTAATAGTTTTATACCCATCAGCGCTGACAGTACGTTTAAGGGAACCTTTGACGGTCTGGAGAATGAGATAAAAAATGTAACTGTAAATGGTGGAAATGGAAACTACAAAGGGTTGTTCGGACAAACTGCAAGTGGCAGTGTAATCAGAAATCTTACTTTATCCAATTGTAATATTAGTGGATACCAGGCTGTTGGAGCAGTTGTAGGTCAGAATAACGGGTTAATTGAAAATGTTGCAGTAAGTGGTATTGTTTCAGGAACAAGTAAATATACCGGAGGTATTGTTGGCATTAATGCAGGAATAATAAAGAATGCTGAAGTTGATATAACAGTAAATAATACTAGCGGCGGTTATTCCGGCGGCATTACAGGGTATAATTATAAGGGTCTTGGGGAGATTGATGGTATAGTTGGCAAGATAAAAGTTATTAATAGTACGGGTGGTTATACAGGGGGCATAGTTGGCTATAATGCTGGAAGTGTTAAAAATGTAGATGCAGAAATTGATTTGACTGGCGGCGGTGTTGGGATAGGTGGTATTGCTGGACAAAATACTTCTACAGGTACTATTGATGGAATTTTACTAAAAGGAAAAATTGATGCTGGAAATAATAGTGCTGTAGGTGGTATTGCCGGAGCTAATACAGGTATTATAAATAGTGTCCATAACTATGCTTCTGTTAGTGGCAATAGTACTGTTGGAGGAATTGTTGGACAGAATAATGGGAATATCTCTGACGGTATCAATGATGGAAGTATTAAGGGAAATGAACTTGTCGGCGGGATTTGTGGACAAAATAAAGTAAATGGTTATGTATATAATATTGAAAATAGAGGTTTTGTAGGCGGAGCTCGTGAAGTAGGCGGAGCTATTGGTGAAAATAACGGAACTGTGAGCAAAGCGCTTAATAAAGGAAGTGTTTTTGTAACCGATGGTGTGAGTGTTGGTTCAAGCTATTATATTGGTGGTGTACTAGGTTATAATGATGCTGAAGGTTCCAACTATGTCAGTGAATTAAAAAATGAAGGTACAGTAAAAGGTTATAGTTATGTCGGCGGTGTTATTGGCTGTAATGCTTCTGGACAAATAATTGTCGATGCCATCAACAATGGTAACATTAGCGGATTAGATAGTGTTGGGGGAATTTTAGGATATTATTATTGTGATGATGATATGCTTTTAGAGAATACCAATAATTCAGGGACAATAACAGGAAGAACAGCAGTAGGCGGTATTGTTGGTATGGGGGGCGGCGTGTCTATGTCAGGACCTCCCAGTGCCGGTATTGGATGTGTATCTGTCAGTAGGGCTGAAAACAGTGGTGCTGTTAGCGGTAGCGGTAATAGTGTTGGTGGGATTATAGGAGTAGGTACATCTTCTAAAAGCATTGATAATGTGTTAAATACAGGTACAGTCCAAGGCAGGGACCAGGTAGGCGGAATTATTGGTAATTCTGTTGAAGGGATAGTAGAGAATGCACTGAATTTAGGGCAGGTCATTGCTACAGACGGTAATGCACAGTATTGTGGTGGGATAGTAGGATGGGGACCAGGTGCAATTGTTTCTGATAAGGCTGTTTATGCGACGACCGATAAAGATGGCAATACTTACGATATTTCTAAGTATAACGACAAAGGTGTTGGCAAGGCTTATGCAGATATCTTTCCGGCACCGCCACTACCGCCTGATCCACCAGAACTGTCTGAAGATGAGCATGATATTACTAAACTGCCTGAATTTGAGGATAATTATCATAGTAGCAGCTCTGCTGTAACTTCTGAGCTGCATACCCCTGTAATAATAAATCCAAGTGGTGAAAACACGAATATTGGTGTCGGAACAATTGAAATACATAACAGTGATGACAGCCTGAATGCAAGTGGTTCTGGCAGCAGTTTTAGTGCTGGTTTCGAGAATATTTTAGATGGTGCCGGTCAGGAAGAACAAGCTGACAGCAATTCTCGCAGTTCCGATACAGGCGATGTGCAAGGTAGTCAGATGGATAATCTGGCTGGTGGTAACGATACTGATTTGAGTATGTCTTCTGATAGTGATACCGAAGATCAGGACGAATAGAATAACGAAGAAAAGTAATTAAAAACTCACATCTTCCGGGGTGTGAGTTTTTAATTACTCGTAATTCGCATATTGCTTTTCTGAAAACCACTTATTTGTACGGTGAGTACTAATAAGTAGAACTATAGCTATAACAAGCCGTAATTTTATATAAAATATATAATTATTTCATATAAATAGCAAAATATTTGAAATATAAAAAATAATAAAATTCATTAATTTTAAGTGCATTTACATATTTAAAGACATATAATTTCTTTGCATGTATAATTTTATTTTGTATAAATGAGTAATATAGTGCACGTATGTGCTGTATTTTATACAGCAAATGCATTTTTTTTGTAAGATAATAAGTATAAAACCAATATCTATAAAAGTTTAATTGTTAAGGTGAAAAAAGTCATGTTTGCTGAGAAATATAGAAGTATAGGCTTAAATATTTTATATTACAGAAGACTGAAAGGTTTAAGTCAGGAAGCATTGTCTATTAAAGCCGGTTTGACCCGTTCCTATATATCAAAAATAGAACGTGGTGCTGCCAGATGCGGTTTGGAAGTATTTTTTCTTATTGCACAGGCACTTGAGGTAGATCCGGCTGAACTTATCAGCGATCTGCCGCCAGGAACAGAATCGGCGCAAAAATAAATTTATTTAGTAACAGGTGATGAAGGAGGTATCTTTATGAATCCCGATTATAAGGAAATTGGTAAGAATATCAGGTTAATGCGTATCAGACACGGTATCAGTCAAAGTGAACTTGCTCAGCGTTTAGATGTTTCGCAGACGCATATGAGCAACCTTGAGCACGGCCGCGTCAGTGTCAGTCTGAGGGTATTGCTACGTTTGGCGCATTTCTTTAAGTGCAGTGTAGATACGCTGCTTGGCAGTGTTTTACAGGGACATGTTGTACCGGAAGTAAATAATGACGGTTACGACATTGAGGATCTGGCTTTGTTGCTGAAGGTTTTGAAACAAAAAAGAGTAGAAGTGATGTAAACAAAATACGAAAGGCTGCCGCAGTTTTTAATTGCGGCAGCCTTTTTTATGATAATTATTTGCATTGCAGCCATTCGCTGATGACGGCAAATAATTCTTCCAGATGAAACGGTTTGGTAATATGAGCATTCATTCCTGCTTCACGTTCTTTTTTGATGTCATCCAGGAAGGCATTGGCAGTCATAGCAACGATCGGTAGGCTCTTTACATCCTTGCGTGATAGTTTGCGGATTGCTTTGGTTGCATCGTACCCATTGAGTTTAGGCATTTGCACATCCATGAAAACAAGATCGTAGTGGTTTTCAGGTGCCTGAGCAATTTTTGTCAGTGCTGCAGCACCGTCAGTGGCCTCTTCTATCATGGCACCGGTCATACCAATCAACTCACAGGCGATTTCCATATTGAGCGGATTGTCTTCAACAAGAAGTATCCGCTTGCCGCTGCAGTTAGGTTCATTAGCAGCAGCAGATGGCAGCAGATGCTGTGTTCTGGGTGTGTTTGTCTGATGCATTTTGTTGAGTACCTGTGCAAGGTTAGTAGCAAACAGAGGCAGAATCAGGAGTGCGTCAAAAGAATAGTCTTTAATGGTCTGGCTGAGATCGGAGAAGGTGATTGCCAAAGCTATCTTTAATGTTGATGACAGTTGGCGTAATCCGTTTAACATTGCCTCCAGATCCAGCTGTTGGTTATAGACTATGATGGCTGTCGTATAGTCATTGCTTGTTTTTATGGCAGCTGCTAGTTTGTTATTTGCTTCTTTAAGACTATGTACTGCTTGACCGGTAATTTGCAGTTGCTGTAGCTGCTGCAGGATATTAGAGGCATAAGTTTGATCATGGTCGATGACCAGGGCCTGCAGTTCGGAATGAATGGCAGAAACCGGGACGGGCTGCTTGTCAGCCAGCTTCAGTGGCAGGGTGACTGTAAAGGTGGTTCCAGAGCCTGCAGCACTGGTGACTTCAATAGTACCACCCATCAAATCAACAATATTTTTAGTGATAGCCATACCCAGGCCTGTGCCTTCAATACTATCAGTATTTGATGTTTGGGAACGTTCGAAGGGAGTGAACAGGTGCGGCAGAAATTCCTGGTCCATGCCAATGCCGTTATCGCTGAAAACAAAACGAAAGTGTCCATACCCTGTTGGCGCCAGCGTTAATTGCTTGATCTCGAGTTTGAGCTTTCCTCCTCGAGGCGTAAATTTGATAGAATTGCTGAGGATATTAGTGAAGATTTGATTAAGGCGTACAGTGTCACCCAGCAGATATTCGTCACTGATATTATATGTCTCTACATGCAGTTCGTGCTGGTGTTCTTTTAACTGTGGATTGATGAGTGAGATCAGATTGTGAATAAGCTCAGCCAGATTGAGCGGCGATTCCTTAAGAGATAATTTGCCGCTTTCGATTTTAGACATATCGAGGATATCATTTATGAGCTCTAAAAGATGATTGGAAGCCAGCTCGATTTTGCTGAGGCAGCTGTTAATACGAACAGGGTCGTGCAGGTATTGCTGCGCGATTGTAGTCATACCGATGATGGCGTTCATTGGAGTACGGATATCGTGGCTCATATTTGACAAAAAAGCGCTTTTGGCGGTATTGGCCTTTTCGGCAGAAAGCAGGGCAGCTTTTAATGCCTGCTGTTGTCTTTCGTAGGCCAGTTTTTGTGTATGGATATTCCGGAAAGCGATAACGCAGCCTGTGATAGTTCCTTCGGTATTTTTAATGGCCTGAGCTTCCAGACGTACCCATTCGTATTTGTCGTTGGCAAAACGCCGCAGCAACTCTATTTCGACAGAGTTTTTATTGTTTTGAGTCAATGTTGTATAAATATTTTCTAAAGCAAAAGCCTCTGATAACTGTTTGCGGAATTTCACATGAACAAAATTATTGACGAAGGTAGTCCAGGCTTCGGTATGATCTTCTAATCCTTTCAGCATATTGGCAGTGATGATTTCGGTAAGCCGCAGAATATAAAATCTATGTTCCTGCAGGTCGACATAATAGACTGCATAGTACATTTCAGCCAGCGCATTGGCGATATTATGATGGCGCATTCTGTCGGCGCTGAGTAATGCAAGTTCATGTTCCTGCTGTTTTTTATCGTCGATGTTACGCAGCAGCAGCATGATTTTTTCGCCTTCGATTGTAGATATCCTGGTACTGTAATAGGTATAATAGTGCAGTTTTTTGTTTTTATCCCAAATACGCATCTCACCTTCGGCATAGGTTTGTCTGCTGTAAAGTTTGGCATCAAAGATGCCTGACAGAAGCGCTTTATCACTGTCCAGCAGCTGTTGGTGGAATTGGGCATAGAAATCAAGGTAACGGCCACGTTTTTGCAGCGAGAGTATCTCTTCCGAATAATGGATACAGTTATAACCCTGATGCTCCATATCGACGCTGATTGCCAGTGCATACATATGCGCAACTGCCATTTTGGCAGTTTTTTCACTGAGTGAATGTTCGACTTTCTGGGTCAGGTCTTCAAAGGCCAGTACCGCATAAGGATAAGCGTCAGAGTAGCCTGGTGCCGGAATGATCTTGACACTGAGCCAAAACCCCTGCTTATTTTTAAAAATATGCTCAATCCGGTTATTATCGTTGGCAAACTGGTCAATGATGTAGGTGCTGTTGGTAATTTTTAAGAGTGTCTGCTGCCATTTAGGGTCTACAAATTCGTTTACATACATAGAAAACTGTTTATCATAGCATTCTTCCATATGTACGATTTTTTTGAACTGTTCTGGCACACGCAGGCCGCGTAAAGTGTTATTACTTAGATTAACAAGGTAAACTGCATAATATTCTTCACTTAACTGAGCGATCCAGGCGGTCTGTTCGCGTTGGCTCAACTCAAATTGTTTTTGTTTTTCAATATTGCGGTAGCACCATAATACTTTCAGGTGCCCGGTTTGAGCATCAATAGTAGATACTAGATGAGTTTCAATCCATTCAAAGCTATCTGGCGCAACAAGACGGCGCAGTTCGCCAACGATATGCATATTTTCCTGCGGCATATTCTGACGCAGGCTCTTTGTTGAAGTCAGTTCCCAGAATTTCTGCCGGTCTTCAGGATGGATAAGCATTTTACCGTAAAGATCATTGGCCTGAGTAAAGTCGCCGGCATGAGGAAATGCCGAAGCACAAGGGCCGAGCTTCGGAGAAATATAACGGTCGTCGACAAGATCAATAACTACATATTCGTCAAAGAGAACATCGATGCCCTGCAGGAGATCTTTGGAATGGTCGTGCCTGATCTTGACTTCGCCGGCAAAAATATGAGGTGTGACAGAGATTGCTAAGGCAGGAATCTGTCTGTCCTCATCGTCCCAAAGAGTTCTTTTCACTCGGACATCTACGTTGCTTCCTAAAATAGATTTTTCAGCAAAATACTGATAATCACCCTGATGAAAATTGACGGCATCAAAGCTGAGAGTGTCAGGATGATAGAATACACCTCTCCTGAAACCTGCTTTTGCAGCAGTCTGATTGCAGTAAAGTATCTGCAGAGTTGACTGATCTACGACGAATAATGTTAGATTACTGATATCGTTGATAAGTTTGAGGACGTTTCTTTCGGAATTCATTATAAATACCTTCCGTATCCTTTATAATTGAAGGAAAACTTTTATAAACTAATTATAATATAAAAATATAATAAAGTGAAACAAATATTGTGGTGATTATTACAATTAAAACAAACTCCCTGGACATATTTGCCCAGGGAGTTTGTTTTAATTTTCAGCAGTACCTAATATTTCGTTGGCTAAGGCAGAAAGGCTTTTGTGATCCAACTCAGCGAAGAACAATTGTCGGGAAGGATGGGGTGTCATTTTTTGGGATAAAGCGGCGTTGTATTCGGCGCCGCGCTTAAAGTCTGTTTGCTGGCATTCCAGCTCGCTTTGGCAATCTGCAAAAAGTCCGACGCCTTTTTCTGTATTGACGAGGACCAACGTAACACCCTTATCGTCATCAAAAAGCGGGAAATGCTTATTGACGCCCCAATAGTCGGCTATCGTCAAATCAGCCAGGCTGTGTTTATTGTTAAAAGCGCAGTCGGAACAGGAAGGGCGAGTACTGACATTATTCAGGAATAAACGCATATATGGACCGCGGCGTTTATGTGTTGCAAAGATATGGTTTTCAGTTTGAAAAACGATATTAAAGCGTTTCCAACCGGGAGTTTTATCGCGGAAATTGACTTTTATTACCGGTGATGACGAAAGCTCGGTGACTTCGTCCAGTCGTTTCTGGTAGACTTTGGGACTGGGAACCCCATGGCAGACTACGTCAATGGTATAAAGCCTTTCATAGTCTTTACGCAGATATCCTTTCAAGCCTCCGATCTGGCACGGCGTACCGCTGAATAAAACAGTATGGCCTGCCTGAAGCAGTTTTTCGGCGTCCTGGTAGGTAGTGCTGATATCGCTTTGTACATATTTGGAACCGCGTAATTTATTCATTGCATTGACGCTTGTGACAGCGATATGTCTAACGTGCCAGTTGTCATCAAAGGCCGCCCCGAAGACTGTCCCCTGACGTCCCAGGATTTTTTCGGCAGCGAGGGAGAAAAAACCGCCGCTGGAGCTGACAAAGCGAACGGCTTCGTTTTTATTTTTACAGCCGATAACAGCTAAAATCTCATGAGGTTGAGGTTTGTGCAGCAGAGGACAAACGCGTTCACACAAACCGCAGTGGATACATTTGTCAGTATCGACCAGCGGATAATTGAAGCCTTCTTCGTCTGGTGCCATAGTGATGCAGGAGGTCACGCAGCGACTGGCACAGGCTCCGCAGCCGCAGCAGTCGGTTTTGTTGGTAATGGTAATCATAATTTCACCTTCTTAAACAATTTTTGAAGCTTAGGAATGCTGTGAAAAATAGTTTAAAAACAGTTGGGCGACATTGGAAAGTGGACGTCCTTTAACAATAGATAGCGTTTTATTCAGGAATAGTCTGTCATCGCGGATGATCTTGCAAATCAGATCGTTGTCAAAAATTTCACCCGGTGAAGCCGGTACGACGGCGATGCCGGCATTTTCTTTTGCCCAGGCTATTGTAGACAGTTTAGTAGAATTAATGCTCAGGATCTGCGGGAAGATCATGGAATCGGAACAAACGTTTAAAAATAAAGTCGAACAGCCGCGTGACAGGCAGATGGGCATATCTTCCATATGTGCCAAAAGCAGAGCTTTGTCGTCTGCCGGCAGCCAGGGATTGTCTTTGTGCATTACTGCAACAAGGCGCTCCTGCTTGGTATAGATAGTATCAAACCGGCTTTCCTGTGTCAGCGGAGCATTGGCAACGCCAATCTCCGTTTTCCCGGTCAGCATCTGATTGATTTGCTCCAAGATGGAAACTTCGTACAGCTCATAGTTGATCTGCGGATATTCTTTGGAAAATTTGCTGAGGTAAGTTTGAATAAAGGAAATCGACATCGAAGGCGACAGGCTGACTCGCAGAGTACCTGTATAGCCGTTGACGCAGTCCGATATTTCCCGTTGGGTATCATCTTCCAGCGAACAGAGATATTTAGCTTTGTTATAAAGAATGCAGCCGGCATTGGTCAATTCTATATTATGTACGCCGCGACGGATATTGACTAGCTGAGTGCCGAATTTTTTCTGCAGCAGCTTCAGTTGATTACTGAGGGCCGGCTGGGCAACGTGTACGCGCTTGGATGCCGCTGAAAGACTTCCTGCTTCGACGATGGCAATAAAATTGCGGTAATATTCCATGTCCATAGTCTGCTCTCCTCCTGTTACTGGCAATATAGATTTAAGTTTAAGCTAACTGTAGTTTGTTTATCTTTTAACTACATTATAGATGATAAAGTAGCTTAAACCTATCTTTTTCTGAAAAAATTTTTATAACTTTAGATAAGCATATAAATAAAACTTATAAATTATATCAATTATTTTGATGTTTAAAGATAGATATTGTCAATGAAAATGGCAAATGTTGTTAGAATGAATTTTTTATAAAAGTAATATTACATCAATTGAATTTTATGAATAGAAATAAAGAAAAGTGTAATTTTAAACTCGAAAACCAAATTTAAACATATCAAATAAATTAATATTTTCTATTGCTTTTTGGTATTTTACGTTATAAGTTTCCGGAATTATACTGAAAGTGAAGAAAGGTGTATGAGAAATTTAAATCTGGGAAAGAAGGGATGAAAATGTTAGACAGCACGAGATTAAGAAATCCGCAGTTGTTTGACAAAATCGTTACTCCGGAAGAAGCTGCGGCGCTGATTACTGATGGAATGAATGTGGGCGTCAGTGGTTTTACCCCATCCGGCTATCCTAAAAAAACAACGATAGCTTTAGCCAAAGCTATCAAAGAAGGTAAAAGCTGCCGTATCAATATCTGGAGCGGCGCTTCTGTTGGTCCGGAAATTGAAGAGGAGTTGGCGGCAGTTGGCGCTATAAAAGGCAGGATGCCGTATTATGCCGCGTCCAACAAAAGCATGAAAAAGGGCATCAATGAAGGCAAGATTGAATATGTTGACCAACATTTGAGCCATTTCGGACAGCAGGTAGATTATGGTTTTTTTGGTGATGTAGATGTAGCTATCATTGAAGCTACGGCAATTACTGCAGAAGGTAATATTATTTTAGGTCCTGGTGTTGGTAATGCGCCGATTTTTGTGAAGCATGCGAAGAAAATCATTATCGAAGTCAATACTTCGATTCCTTTGAATCTGGAAGGTATGCATGATATCTATATTCCGGCGATCCCGCCAAATAGAACTGAGATTCCAATTTATCATGCGGGAGACAGGATAGGTAAACCTTATGTAGAATGCGGTATCGATCGTATCGATTGTATCGTGGAGTCTGATATTCTGGATCATGTGCGTGACTTGACTGCTCCTGATGCAGCAAGCATCAAAATTGCTGAGAATTTGGTGGAATTTTTAGAGTATGAACAAAAGATGGGACGTTTGCCGGAGAAAATGCTGCCCTTGCAGTCCGGTGTCGGCAGTATTGCCAATGCGGTTCTTTTAGGACTGGCCAAATCCAGATTTGAAAATCTGGAAATGTATTCCGAGATTTTACAGGATTCTGTATTCCGTCTGATCAAGCTGGGCAAGATCGCTAAAGCCTCCGGCTGCGCGTTCACTCCTTCGCCTTCGGTTTGGGAGATGTACAAGGAAGATCCTGATTTGTATCATAAGAGTATTGTTTTAAGACCGCTTGATATCAGTAATCACCCCGAGGTTATCAGGCGTTTGGGAGTTATTGCCATGAATACGCCGTTGGAATTTGATATCTACGGGCAGGCTAATTCAACGCATGTTATGGGCTGCACGATGATGAATGGTATTGGCGGCAGCGGTGATTATATGCGTAACGGTTTCCTTACGATTTTTTCAACGCCGTCTACAGCGAAATGCGGCTCGATTTCCAGTGTAGTACCTATGGTCACTCATGCAGACCATACTGAACATGACACGATGGTTTTTATTACTGAACAGGGTGTGGCCGACATCCGTGGTTTGAGTCCCGTCAAACGTGCTAAAGCTATCATAAATAACTGCGCACATCCTGATTTTCGGCCGCAGCTTTTGGAATATCTGAGGTTTGCACAACAAAAAAACGCCCATATGCCAATTGATTTGGCACATTGTTTCGATATGCAGAAAAAATTTTATGAAACCGGCACTATGCTGTAAACAGCGAAGCGGAATGAGAAAGGGGTCAATGACATGACTAATTATGAAGAAATCAAACAGGGACTGGCGGATTATGAAGCAAAGGTTGCTAAAGCCAATGCCAAATTTCCTGAAAGAAAAGAGTTTAAAGAAAAACACGTGTATACTCCTTTGGATGTAGAAGGTTTTGATTACTGCTCTAAAAGCGGTTTCCCTGGACAATACCCTTTTACACGCGGCGTACAGCCGACTATGTATCGTGGGCGGTTGTGGACGATGCGCGCTTATGCAGGCTTTGCTACAGCTGAGGAAACCAATGCCCGTTATAAATATTTGCTGGAAGCAGGTCAAACCGGCCTGTCGGTAGCTATGGATCTGCCGACACAGATCGGACTTGATTCCGATGCGGAGCTTTCGCATGGTGAAGTTGGTAAAGTTGGCGTAGCTATTGATTCGCTGGCTGATATGGAAAAGCTTTTTGAAGGTATTCCTTTGGATAAAGTCAGTACTTCTATGACTATTAACGGCCCGGCTGCAGTGCTTTTGGCGATGTACGTTGCTGTTGCCGAACAGCAGGGTGTTAAGCCGGAACAATTAAAAGGCACCATTCAAAATGATATTTTAAAAGAATATATTGCCCGTGGCACATATATTTTCCCACCACGGCCTTCGATGCGGCTGATTACCGATACTTTTGAATATTGCTCCAAGAGTATTCCAAAATGGAATACGATCAGCGTAGGTGCTTACCATATTCGTGAAGCCGGTGCTTCCTGTGTACAGGAAATCGCTTTTGCATTTGCTAATGCGATGGCTTATATTGATGCGGCAATCAAGGCCGGACAGAAAGTAGATGATTTTGCTCCTGGTATTTCCTGGATCTTTACTGCCGGACTTAATATGTTTGAGGAAGTTGCTAAATTCCGTGCGGCACGCCGTTTGTGGGCGCGCATTATGAAAGAACGTTATGGTGCTACAGTACCGAAAGCACAGATGCTGCGTGTGCATGTGCATACTGCCGGCAGTGTTCTGACTGCTCAGCAGCCGCTTAATAACGTAGCCCGTATTACCTGGCAGGCGTTGTCCGCCGTTTTAGGCGGTATTCAGTCTATGGCCTGCTGTGCTTATGATGAAGCGATTGCTTTGCCAACTGAAGAGTCGGCTACTTTGGCACTGCGTACTCAACAGATGCTGGCTTATGAAAGTGGTATTACCGATACTATTGATCCGCTGGCAGGTTCCTATTATGTAGAAGTCCTGACGGATAGGATGGAAGCAGAAGCTTATGAATATATCAAGAAAATTGATGCTATGGGCGGTGCTGTAGCTGCTATCGAGCAAGGCTATATGCAGGGTGAAATGTCGGCTCATGCTTATGAAGATCAACGCGATATCGAAACTAAACGGTCTATAGTTGTCGGTGTTAATAAGTTTGTTGATAATAAACAACTGGCGGAACAGGATGTTCTGACTGCTGACCTTAGTGTTGCTGAACGCCAGATTGCCAAAGTCGAAAAGATGAAAGACGGACGTGATCAGAAAGCCGTCGATGCTGCTTTAACGGCGCTGAAGCAAGCTTGCGCCGGCGAAGAAAATTTGATGCCTTATCTGATTGACGCTGTTAAAACTTATGCCACTTTGGGAGAAATATGCGGCGTGATGAAAGAAATATTCGGAGAATATAGACAGGACGGTTCCATGTTCTGATCTGACTGACAGGTTGTGAGTGAAAGAACGGAGTTGATTGTTATGACAACGAAAGCATTGGCTGATTTTGTGGCAAGCGTACAATATGATAAATTGAGTCCGGAAACTGTTCGGATTACAAAGCAGTGTATTTTAGATTGGCTGGGAGTCTGTATTCGCGGTTCGCAGGAAAAACCTATCCAAATCATTCGTAAGTTGCTGCTGGATGGCGGTGGTAAGGCACAGTCTACAGTTTTGGCTGGACAGACGGAACAAACTACTGCTTTAAATGCTGCATTTTGTAATGGAAGCGCTTCCCATTCCCTTGATTTTGATGACCTTCATAATCCATCTATTATACATCTGGCTACAGTAGTTGTACCGCCGGTATTTGCCATTGCTGAGGCGGAGCATAAAAGCGGTAAAGATATGTTGGCAGCTGTAGTAGCAGGATATGAGGTTGGCGGCCGCGTAGGCGAATCCGTTATCCCTGAGTCCTATTTCTTCTGGCATACTACTGGTACAGCAGGTACCTTAGGCGCTGCCGCTTCGGCAGCGAAGGTTTTAGGTCTTGATGCGGCTGCGACGCTGCAATGTCTTGGCAGTGCTGGTACACAGGCGGCAGGGTTGTGGGAATTTTTGAAAGAGGGCGCAATGAGCAAAACTCTGCATGCCGGTAAAAGTTCATATGCCGGCGTACTTTCAGCATATCTGGCCCGTGCTGGTTTTACTGGTGCGACAAAGATATTGGAAGGAGAAAAAGGCTTTTGCCGGGCTATGGTCACAGAGCCGCATTTGGAAAAATTGACGGATGGGCTGAATGATGGTATATATAAGATTGATAATAATTCGTTCAAACCTTATGCCTGCTGTAAACATTCTCATGCCGCGCTGTATGCGATGCAGGTGCTGCGTACTGAGCATGGATTGAAGCCTGATGATGTTGAAGCGATAGAGATTTTAGTCAATGAGATCACTGATTTTCTGATCAATAATCCTCAACCTGAAAATCCGTATGGCTGCAAGTTCAGTATCCAATATTGTGTTGCCGGGATGCTCAAATACGGCGATATGGGTGTTGATCGCTTCCTGACGGAAGTTATTGGTGATGCTGAAGTCCGTAGCTTGATGGCGAAGACCAAGGTCATGCGTGATGCTGCGATCGAGGCGGTACATGCTGCTGATGCTGCAAAACTGGCATCAAAGCTTATCGTTCGCTGTAAAGATGGGCGAGTATTGGAGTTACAGGTAGATTTTCCGAAAGGAGATCCGCCTAATCCGATGAGCTGGGATGAAAGTGTTGCAAAATTTATGTCTTTGGCTGCTCCTGTTTACGGCGAAGAAAAAACGGCCAAGCTGTGCGGGCTTATCGATAATCTGGAAGCAAGCGCAGATTTTGCAGCAGACCTGGCTGAATGTCTGGCATAAGACGGCGTTAAGGAGGAACTCCCTGTGGTTGAAGCGGAAAAGATCAAAGCAAAGGTCAGCGAAATTTATTCGCATAATAATTTTATGCAGGAGTGCGGCATTTACATCGTAGATATGTCTTGCGGCAGCGCTACAGTTGCAGTAAAAGTAGATCCTAAGCGGCATGCTAATCTTAATGGTATGGCGCATGGAGGACTGGTTGCAACGCTGGCTGATAATGCTACAGGCATTGCAGGTGCAACGATAGGTAAAAGGGTAGTGACATCAACTATTGCTACAGATTTTATCAAAGGCGCACCGGTGGGTACGACGATCAGCGCTACTTCACGGATAACACACGCTGACGACAGATTGGTAACCATCAATATCGAAGTGCGCGATCTGGACAATGATATCCTGGTGGCTAAGGCTACAGCGGCGATGATTGTAGTGGATACATTCGCTGGGATTCCTGAAAAATGGTAATAAGAGCAGGGAGTATTATTCGGCTGTTGTGTCGTTGCAGTTAAATATTGCTGTTTGGGCATTAGCAGAAGGCAATTTTGTAAGAGTGTACAGTTTGCTGTGATTTTCTAAAAAAGGCGGCTTAAGCCGTCTTTTTTGTGTTTATTTCGATACCGAAAGTAGTATTTTTGAGACCTTGTTTAAATATTGCAAAAGAAAGTTTTCTACCAAATATGGTTGCATGTGCAAAATAAAACACAACATCTAGTAATTTTTGGCTTTACATTAACAATGCGCTGTGCTATGATGATAATGTAAATTTTACGCATAAATAATAATTTTTGTTTGGCGTTAACGATAAGAAATTATGAAAGAAGGCGTCAGTTATGAAAGTAATCAAACGTGATGGCAGTACTGCCGATTTTGACAGCAGCAAGATTATAGTTGCTATCCAGAAAGCCAATCAGGTAGTCGAACCGGAAGACCGTATCGATCAGGAACGTATCGAAGCTATCGCTCATTATGTGGAAAGTAAAAACCGCATGCGTCTTTTGGTTGAAGATATACAGGATATGGTAGAGCATCAGCTTATGGACGAGGGGAAATTCAACCTGGCCAAGTCTTATATTATTTACCGCTATACTCGCGCTTTGGTGCGTAAGGCTAACACGACTGATGAATCCATTTTATCTCTGATCCGTAACAGTAATAAAGATGTTATGGAGGAAAACTCTAATAAAAATGCTGTTATGGCTTCTACTCAGCGCGATCTGATTGCCGGCGAGGTTTCCAAGGACCTGACCCGCCGTCTGATCCTGCCGGAAAAGATTTCTAAAGCCCATGATGAGGGCGCTATCCATTTTCACGATGCTGATTACTTCGTACAGCCTATTTTCAACTGTTGTCTGATCAATGTTGGCGATATGCTGGATAACGGCACTGTAATGAACGGTAAACTGATCGAAAGCCCGAAAAGTTTTCAGGTGGCTTGTACAGTAATGACTCAGATCATCGCTTCAGTAGCCAGCAGCCAGTATGGTGGGCAGTCTGTCGATATTCGTCATTTAGGCAAATATCTGCGCCGCAGCTATGAAAAATTCAAACTGACGATCAAAGCTGAGGTCGGTGACAGTGTTGCTGATGAAGTTGTAGAGCGCCTTACAAAAAGACGTTTGCAGGATGAGCTGCGCAGCGGTGTGCAGACAATTCAATACCAGATTAATACTTTGATGACAACAAACGGACAATCTCCGTTTGTCACTATCTTCCTTAATCTGCAGGCGGACGATGAATATCTGGAAGAAAATGCAATGATAGTAGAAGAGATTTTGCGGCAACGGTTGGAAGGCATTAAAAATGATAAAGGCGTTTTTGTAACGCCTGCTTTCCCGAAGCTGGTTTATGTGCTTGATGAACATAACTGCCTGAAGGGCGGTAAGTATGATTATATTACTAAGCTGGCTGTAAAATGCAGCGCTAAACGTTTATATCCTGACTATATCTCTGCTAAAAAAATGCGTGAGAATTATGAAGGAAATGTTTTCGCACCGATGGGCTGCCGTAGTTTTTTGGCTGCCTGGAAGGATGATGAAGGCAATTACAAATTCGAAGGCCGTTTCAATCAGGGTGTCGTATCTTTGAATTTGCCTCAGGTGGCTATTTTGGCACATGGCGACGAAGAAAAATTCTGGCCATTGCTGGATGAACGCTTACAGCTTTGTTATGAAGCTTTGATGTGCCGTCATAACTCATTAAAGGGTATTCGCAGTGACGTCAGCCCTGTACATTGGCAGTATGGAGCGATTGCACGCTTGGAAAAAGGCGAAGTTATTGATAAATATCTGGAAAAAGGCTATTCTACTATTTCACTCGGTTATATTGGTTTGTACGAAATGACTAAGTTAATGAAAGATGTCAGCCACACAACACCTGAAGGGGAAGAATTTGCTTTGCGCGTGATGAAATATCTGCGTGCTGCCTGTGATAAATGGAAAAAAGAAACAGGGTTAGGTTTTGCCTTATATGGTACGCCTGCTGAATCATTGTGCTATCGTTTTGCCCGTATTGACAAAGAACGGTTTGGTACTATTGCCGATGTAACGGATAAAGGCTATTATACTAATTCTTACCACGTAGATGTTCGTGAGGATATCGACGCCTTTAGTAAATTCAATTTTGAAAGCCAGTTCCAGCGTATTTCTTCGGGCGGCGCTATTTCCTATGTCGAAATTCCTAATATGCGCCATAACCTGGAAGCAATGGAAGATGTTGTTCGCTTTATTTATGACAATATTCAATATGCTGAATTTAATACTAAATCAGATTACTGCCATGTGTGCGGGTTTGATGGTGAGATTATCATAAACGATGATTTGGAATGGGAGTGCCCTAACTGCGGTAATAAAAATCAGACTTTAATGAATGTTACTCGCCGTACTTGTGGCTATTTAGGTGAAAATTTCTGGAACGTGGGTAAGACTAAAGAAATCAAATCCCGCGTCCTGCATCTGTAAGCGGGAGGCGTTATAAATGAATTACGCTACTATCAAGACCCATGATACCGCCAATGGGCCGGGAGTGCGTGTGTCGCTGTTCGTCAGCGGCTGCACTCACCAGTGCAAAGGGTGTTTTAACCCGGAAGCATGGGACTTTAATTATGGTGCTCCTTTTACAGAAACAGAGGAAGATACAATCGTCAGAGGATTGGAGCCCTGGTTTATCCGAGGGCTTTCGCTTTTGGGCGGCGAGCCTTTTGAGCCGTCTAATCAACAGGCACTTTTGCCGTTGCTGCGTAAGGTACGTAAGGCTTATCCTGAAAAAACGATCTGGTGTTATACCGGGTATGATTTTGAACAGGATCTTCTTACGGGTCGTTTATGTGATTGGCCGGTTACTGAGGAGATGCTTTCTTATATAGACGTTTTAGTAGACGGCGAATTTAAGCTCGATTTAAAAAATCCCAATCTGCGTTTTCGAGGCAGTTCTAACCAGCGCGTTATTGATTTAAAAAAATCGCTGTATGGTGATGAACTGGTTTTATGGTCAGAAGCTTATTAAAATTAAAACCCCTTCCACATATAATAATATGGGAGGGGTTTTTTGTATGATATCGTAACTAAATAATTAAAATATATAATTTGCGTAGCTTGTCTCTTCAATTAAATAGCTTTATAATATTATCAATAGATAATAATTTAATTTTAATGTGGAGTGAAGTGCATGTTAAATGTGTTTAAAAATAAACTTTCACAGATTCACAAGCAAAGTAAAGAAGCGAAAGAACTTTTGCGTTTTATCGGACCTGGTATTTTGGTAACGGTGGGATTTATCGATCCAGGAAACTGGGCTGCTAATTTGGCGGCCGGCGCCGATTACGGGTATGCTTTGCTGTGGGTCGTAACGTTATCAACTCTGATGTTGATTTTGCTGCAGCATAATGTAGCTCATCTGGGCATCGTCACAGGTGAATGTTTATCGGAAGCAGCGACAAGATTTTTACCTAAGCGTATTTCACGTCCAATTCTGGTTACTGCTATTATGGCGGCGCAGGCAACTGCTTTAGCTGAAATTTTGGGTGCGGCGATTGCACTTAATATGTTGTTGGGCATTCCAATTATGGCTGGTGCTGTGATTACCGCTGTCGTTTGCACGCTGATGTTGTGGACAAATTCCTACAGTCGTTTGGAAACATGGATAGCGGGTTTTGTTTCTGTTATTGCTATGTCTTATTTATTTGAAATTTCAATGGTACATGTTGATTGGCCGCAGGCCGTTGTCAGCTGGACTGTGCCTAATATTCCAGTAGGCTCGATGCTGGTGGTAATGAGTATTTTAGGTGCTGTAATTATGCCGCATAATTTATTTCTGCATTCTGAAATTATTCAAAGCAGGCATTGGAACCTGGAAGATAAGGCATTGATGGAAAAACAGCTGCGTTTTGAATTTGTCGATACTTTATTTTCTATGAGTATCGGCTGGGCGATCAACAGTGCCATGATTTTGCTGGCCGCTGCAACATTTTTTGTTCATGGAGTTAGTGTCAGTGAATTACAGCAGGCTCAGGAGCTGCTGGTACCGCTTTTAGGTGAGAATGCAGCACATATTTTTGCAATAGCACTGCTTTTTGCAGGGATTGCTTCTACAACAACGGCGGGTATGGCAGGTGTTACTATTTTTTCAGGTATGTTCGGTGAATCTTACGATATGAAGGATATTCATTCACGTGTTGGTTTGCTGCTGACATTTGTTCCTGCTGTTATCGTTTTATATTTCATCAATGATCCCTTCTGGGGATTGATCGTCAGCCAGATGCTGCTTAGTGTGCAGCTTCCGTTGACTGTATTTATGCAGATTTGGCTCACTTCTTCACCAAAAGTAATGGGGACTTATGCTAATAAGCCTTTTACTAAAGGTCTGCTTTATGCGGTAGGATTTATTGTTACAGCACTCAATTTGTATCTTTTATATGTTAGTTTGCAATAAAATAATGATGCGGTATGAATTAAAACGGTTCAGCTTAGCTGAACCGTTTTAATTATTAATCTGTCAGTTTTTATTGCCCAGCTGCTCCAGCATGGTAGCAACGCTGAACGGTTTATTTTCCAGTAAGGCATCTATGCGCATAGTAATCAACGGATGCTGGCTAAGTCTGCGCGCTGTGATAAGTGCCGCCCGCAATGCTGGTGTAAGCTGTTCGTGTCCCCATTCTTCAAGAATGATAGAAGCAGCGCCGCGCGGCCAATCGTAAATAGAGGTCAAAGCGGCTGTGACTATAGGAACTCCGGTACCAGGGTGCGTTTCCAGGTATTTCAGCGGGATCAAAAGCGCTGTTTCTGATTGTGTATAGGTATTGATGTTTTTTTCGATAAAAGTCAATACTTTCTGGGGACGTTCATCGTTTTCAAAGCCTAGAAGATAAGGAAACAAAGCACTTTCCAGAGGGTGCTGCTTAAGATAATCGAAAAGACGTTCCCATATATCAATATCCAGTTCAAAGGCAAATTCAGCAGTAGTGTAATTTACGCTGCCATCTTCTTTGAATAATTGTGCTTGCACTTCCTCATACCAGTCGCGGCTGTAAATCAGTTTTTCACAGCGGCTTACCAGTTCGTGGCTGGCGTTAGAAGGTAATGCTGCCCAGTTACTGTCGGTGATAAGCTTTTGCAGTCCAATGGAAATGTTTATTATTCCGATCAGGTCAGCAGGAGTTTTATCATATCGTTCAGCATGGCGCAGAAGCTCGCTGATCAGAGTCTTAGAATCGATACCGCTGATATCAATATAAGTTGGATCACTGTTTCCAATATAGTAACGGTCAAGCATCATAATAAAATTATTAATGATCAAAAGACAGCCACGGTAAGTTTTATAGTCCAGCTGCTCTTTATGCAAATGGTGTAATAACTGTCCCTTACGCATTACTACCAGACAAATCGGAGCATAATCGATTTCGATTTCACAACCGTGCCGAAGCAGCCAAATTTCTTCTTCTTCTGTAGTGCATTCAAGATCATAGAGGGTGAATATACGTCCCCAGCCTCTGGTAGAGCGAACAAGTTCCCATAACTCGTCCTGTGGTGCAATATTATTGATACGGTAGGCAAAGGTAAGGAAAAAAGTGAATTCTTCACAGCGGCAAAGATCGACTAAATCATCCCAAAGGTTTTCGGAATGTTCTTTGCGCAGCTTCTCCAGTCCAAAGACTGCTAAGATGACGATTGCATATTTAACAAGCTCACGTTTATGCGCTGTATACAGCCAGTCTTCGGCTAAAGCAAGCAGTGGTTCGGGAACTTCGTCTTCTGACAGCAGTTCTACAAGCGGATCACAAACACTGACACATAAAATTTTTATCAATGCTTCTTCAAGAACCGCTTTTGCAGTAGCAGAAGGTTCATCAGCATAAGCCAGCAGCATACTGCAGACGGCTTCAGCACCTGGCAAGTCAGGCGGCATTTCGGCAGTATATATATAGGCATCATCGCTTCCTAATGGCCGTGGTAATGACGGAGTCGGATCATCTATCAAGGCACCTCCTTGATAGATGCCATTTTCATTTAGCTGATCCATTACATAAGCAAAAATACTGTGTTCATTTTTATCCATAAAGTTCATCCCTTAATTTTAAAATTATGCCTATTATACCATATAAGGCTATTCTTGACAGAAAAAAATACCCTGCCTGAGCAGGGTATTTTGCTGTTTATTTTAGAATGTTACGGGTTCACCGTAATAAGCACAGGTCAGAACCTTCTTCATACCTTCAGCATCAATTTTTCTCGGATTAGAACCAGTGCAGGGATCCAATACTGCATTGGCGGCGATTTCATCTATATGTTGTTTGAATAATTCTTCGCTGACGCCGTTTTCTTTATAGGTTTGGGCGATACCAAGTTTTTTGTTCAATTCTTTGATTGAATCGATAAGTGCATCAGTCAGCTGTTTATCTGTATTACCGGTAAGTCCCAGCATACGCGCTATAGTTGCATATCTGTCAGCACAAACTTTGGCATTATATTGGATAACAGACGGTAGCAGGATCGCATTACAGCAGCCGTGCGGGATATCGAACATCGCACCGGTTTTATGGGCCAGGCTGTGGGCTATACCTAAAAGTGCATTCGAGAAAGCCATCCCAGCCAGGCATTGAGCAATATGCATTTTGCCTCGTGCATCTTTATCACCATAATAGCTGTCAATCAAACTGTCATAAATATCACTAATAGCTTTAAGTGCCAGCGGGTCAGAGAAATCGCTGCGTGCAGACGCGACATAAGCTTCGATTGCATGGGTCAAAGCATCCATACCTGTATGAGCAGTCAAAGTTTTCGGCATGGTCAGAGGGATATCGGTATCCAAAATAGCAATGTCCGGCGTGATTTCAAAATCTGCCAGCGGATATTTTATATTAGTAGAGTAATCAGTAATGACCGAGAACGCAGTTACTTCTGTTGCCGTACCGCTTGTAGAAGGAATTGCTACGAAAATAGCCTTATTCCTGAGTTTGGGTATATTGAAAGGTTTCTTGATTTCTTCAAAGGTTGCTTCGGGGTGCTCGTAAAAGACCCACATGGCTTTCGCCGCATCTATAGGTGAACCGCCGCCGATAGCGACGATAACGTCAGGAAGGAATTTGCGCATGGCTGCGGCACCTTTAAAGACGGTCTCGATAGACGGATCTGGTTCGATGCCTTCGAAAAGCTGGGTTTCCACACCGATTTCATGCAGGATATCTTCGACCTTCTGCAAAAAACCGCTCCGTTTCATAGAACTGCCACCGGTGAGGATCATTGCCTTTTTGTAGCCTTTCAGATTTTTTAATTCGTCGATTGCACCCGAGCCATAATAAATGTCACGTGGTAAAGTAAATCGTGCCATAGCTTGACACCTCCTAAAATAATTTGCCTTGATATTTTCATTATAACATTTTAACTAAATTCTACAAGGTTAGTAGGAATATAAAAAGTTAAATAATTGTAAATTTAAGGAAACATTTAGTGAATGGAGTTGGGAACCCAAATGGCTATAAATTGAGGAAAGTTTTAAAACTTTGAATAAAGTGCCGTGATACGGGAATTTCCTTTTCCAGGCAGTTTTCAACGGTCAGTATATAAGTGTCATTGAACCAGGGAATGATTTCGCGCACTTTATTCATATTGACAATATAGCTTTTGTGAGTTCTCAAAAAACCGCAGGGACGTAGTTTTTCTTCCAAAGTTTTTAAAGGCAGGTTTGATTCCAGAATACCTTTATTGGTATAGATCAGTATTTTTTTACTGGTATCTGTTTTGATAAGATAAATTTCTTCTTTGGGATTAAAGACTAAAAGTTTATTGTTGTTCCAAATAGAGAGCTTGATAGGAAAATTACAGCGGGATGGCAACTGCTGCTGAGATTGATTCTGCAAAACTTTTTGCAATTTTATAACAGTTGCCTGCAGGCGTGTCTTAGTATAGGGCTTAAGAATGTAATCGAAAGCTTCAAGTTCGAAGGCTCGTACTGCGAATTGATCGAAGCCCGTGGAAAAAATTATTTTCGGAGGGTTGGGCAAAGTTTTAAGTTTCTCGCCAACGGCCAGTCCGTCTAATACTGGCATTTCAATATCTAAAAAAACAGCGTCAGCAGTATTGTTTGAAAAATAATCAAGTACTGCCTCTCCATGTTCACATTCAGCAATGATCTCCAAATTGCTGTTAGTTTCCAGTAAGGCTCGCAGTTCTTGACGGGACGGAAATTCATCATCTGCGATAACTATTTTTAGCATTTCAATCCTCCTCTTGCTTTGGTATTTTAAAACTGACGGTAGTACCTGTACCATATGTGCTGTCTATATGAAGACCGTTGTCCGGGCCGTAAATTGCCATTAGACGTTTATGTATATTAGTCAGGCCAATGGATTTACGGCCAGGGATATCAAGAAGCAGCGAAGCCAGTTTTACTTCAGGAATTCCAATGCCATCGTCATGCACGGATATAAAAAAATATTCTGTATCTTGGCTGACTGTTATAGTGATAGTGCCGCCATCTAATTTTGACCGTAGACCATGTTTGACAGAATTTTCAATTATTGGCTGTAAAATCAGGACTGGAACCTTAAAAAAGGCTGTGTCATCAATTTCATAATTTATTTTTAGTTTGTCGCCGAAACGTGCTATTTCAATATTAATATAGGCATTGATGTGCTGCAGTTCCTGCCGCAGGGAAATTAATGTATTTGGATCAGCAAGGTTTTGGCGGTAATAATCAGCCAGATAATTGATAAGTTTTTTAGCTGTCTGAGGCTGTACGCTGCAATAATAGCTGATCGTATTTAGGGCATTGAATAAAAAATGCGGATTGATCTGTGCCTGTAGAGCTTTTATTTCAGCATTGGCCAGCAGTTTAGTACGTTCTTTGATCTGATTGATTTCGATATGCGTAGAAAGCATTGTTGCGATACCTTCAGCCAGCTTTGTTTCAAAGGCAGTCATTTTTTCTGCAACTATATGTCCCACACAAAGATAACCAATAGTGGCAGTATCGTTTGCCAGCGGCAAAGCCTGATAAGAAGTAAGTACAGTAAGCTTTTTATTGTTCAGGCAAAATTTTTCTGATAGCAGTGTTTCCAGGTCTCTCTGCAGGTAGTCAAGAAATGGCTGTTCTTGTTCACAGGCTGCGCAGCCAAGCAGCTGATAGTTAGAGGTAATACAGACAACGTCAAAGGATTTGACGTTTTGCAGGATGCTTTCCGTAATTTTTTGGGCGGCATTTTGATCGAAACCATTCTGCAAAATAGAAATTGAACTATTAGTAACATTCAGTGCAATTTTTGCCGCCAGCCCTTCAAGAATATCCTTCTGTTTATAACTGTCCATGATAAGACCGATAAAACAACCGGTACCTAAAGCTGTCGTGATCATTACCTGGAGAGCACAATCTTCAATTGATGGTGTAAATGTGTGGGGATAACAAAATAAGGCGAGTAAAATGATATGGCTGGAAGCGAAAATAAAACTTACGCCGATAGCGTGAGGCAGCAGTTCTTTTTTTTGTTTGAACCAGTGTGATAAAAGTCCTGCCAGTAGCCCTTCTACTAGGAAAAAGCAGCCGCTCACGAGAGCAGCTTTGGTATGGATAAACAAAACATAGTGAACAGAGATGAGCAGACTTGTACAGAAACCGATTAAAGGACCGCTGACTAGACCAGCTACGATAATAAAGATGGAACTGGTGTTGATAAGCCAGCTTTCGCCATATAAAGACCAGTAAGTATTGAGGATGCCTAGCAACGAAAAAAACGCAATAATATGTAGCTTGTTTTTTAACGAATAATTTTTTTGAAATAAGGTTGTTTGAAAAAACGCGGTTCGGCTGCAGATAAAGAAAATAATCAAAAATACTGCTAGTCCAAACCATAAATGACTCATTGTTTGGTAAAGAAAGTTCAGCATGAATTGCTCCTTATAAAGGCAAAATCATGCATCTTATTGCAGATTTTGTCATCTTGAGTTCATTTTTATCCTAAAAGTTGCATTTTATGTTATTTTAAATTTAGGAAATTGGTTGAATTTATCAGATTAAGTTCATTATATAAAAATTTAGTTATACATACAAGAAATGCATCCATTCTATTATGGAAGGGGGATAGTAGCTAATAAGCGCGAAAGGAGAAATTTATTATGGATTTGAAAACGTGTCTTTATGTTGGGTTTGCTCTTTATACGATATTTGTTATTTATGTGGGTTTTATTGGCTCTAAAAAAATAAAAGGGTTAAGTGATTTTGCGGTTGCCAGCGAAAGTATGGGACCGATATCATTAGGATTGGCTTTTGCCGCCTCTTTCTTTAGTGCTGCTACTTTTCTGGGGTATGTCGGATACGCTTACGCCTGGGGGGCTTCCGCTTTATGGATATTTTTAGCTATTTTTGGCGGGTCTACATTAGGGTTTATCGTTATTGCAAAAGGTGTGCGTGATAGTAACACTAAAATTAAAGCTTTATCATTGCCGGACTGGCTGGGAGAAATGTATAAAAGTGACTTTTTGAGGGCGTTGGTTTCTATTATCGTTATGATTCAGATGTTTTATGTGGCTGGTCAATTATCGGCAGGCGGTACGCTTTTATCAGGCCTTTTGGATATTGATTACAGTACTGCCGTTATTGCGGTAACTGTAGTTACTATTGTTTATGTCACTTTAGGTGGTTTGTTTGCGGATGTTTATACAAGTATTGGTCAGACTTGTTTGATGATGTTTGCTGGTGTGATTGTTTTCTTGTCAGGATTCTTTTTCTTCAAGGGCGGCATTACAGAAGTCAGTACGATCATTGCTGCGCGTGATCCACTGTTGACTGCGGTCATTAATCCTAAATCATTACATATGTACAGCTACGCTACTGTTTTCGGTGTTATTTTGATTGAATTTGCTTTTTCTGGACAACCGCAGCTGCTGACAAAAATTTTAGCATTAAAAGATCCTAAAGATATGAAAAAAATGATCTGGACTTGGATTGTTGCCTCATTCTGCTGTATGTTGGTAATTTTTGGCGGTTTGTATATGCTGGCACTGAATCCTGATCTGCAGCAGCCTGACTATGCGGTAGTAGAATATGTCAGAGCTTATTTTCATCCCATTATCAGCACGCTGCTTGCGGTTTCGATTGTAGCGGCATTGATGTCGACAGCCTGTGGTCTGCTTTTGGTTATGACAACCTGTATTGCTAATGATCTTTTTATTAAAACGTTGGTTAAACGTAAAATCATAAATATTCCGCAGGAAAAAGCTCAGAGGATCGCATTTATGATGACGAAGATATTGCCGGCAGTTTTTGGGATTATTTGTGTTTTGATGACACTGCATCCACCGCAATTTATGGGAGTCATGGTCTGGATTGGCATTTCTGGTGTCGCTTCAGCTACATTAGCACCGATGCTGATTGCTATTATCTGGCCTGAACGTATTAATGCTACTGCCGCTATCTGGGGAGCGATTGCAGGAGAAGCAACTTACATGGTTGTTTATCTGTTTACTAATATTGAAAAAAGCGTTATGGCAGCCGGTGCCTGGGGGTTGATCGTCAGTTTTGCGGTAATGTGGCTACTGTCTTCTAATAAAAAGAAACAGCGAATAACAGAAATGTAATCAAAAGTAAAGGATGTGATGAAAAATGTTGTGGGCAAGTCCGATGCTAACAGTTTGGGCCGTAGGTTGTGTATTGACACTTATAGTTTCATATATCCTTTTAGAAAAATGGTATTGAGGCAGGTGTAAATGATGAGGAAACCAAAAGTCGTAATTCTGGGAACTGGTGGAACTATTGCCGGTAGAGCAGGATCTAATACAGAAATGACAGGCTATCAGGCTGGTGAAATAGGTATTCAGACCTTGATAAATGCTGTTCCGGAAATGCTTGAAGTTGCGGATGTAACTGGTGAACAGTTCTGCAATATCGGCAGTTTTGATATGATTGATGATATCTGGCTGAGATTAAGCCGTAGGGTCAGTGAACTTCTGCAACAGCCGGAAGTCGATGGTATTGTTATTACACATGGTACAGATACGCTGGAAGAAACAGCATATTTTCTAAATTTAACTGTTAAAAGTGAGAAACCGGTGGTTTTAGTTGGCGCTATGCGTCCGGCAACAGCGATGAGTGCCGATGGTCCTGTCAATCTGCTGAATGCAGTTGCTTTAGCCGGTTCGCAAGAGGCGGTTGGTAAGGGCGTATTGATTGCAATGAATGATCAAATTAATGGGGCTCGTGATGCAACTAAAACCAATACTACACATGTGGAAACATTTAAATCGTGGGAACTGGGATATTTAGGCTATTTTCAAAATGGGAAACCTATTTTCTATAAAGCAAGTCTGCGTCGGCATACGGCAGCAGCTGAGTTTGATATCAGTAAAGTAACTGCTCTGCCGCGAGTTGATATCGTCTATCTGCACGTAAACTGTGATGATATTTTAGTAAGAGCGGCAGTTTCGGCTGGGGCGCTGGGAATAGTTATTGCAGCCTTTGGTCACGGGAATCTGCATATCAATATAAAGCCTGCCCTGATCAAGATTGCTCGAAGTGGTATTCCTGTAGTACGCAGTACGAGGGTCGGTAATGGTATCGTAAGCCGGAGTGCAGACGATACTGATAACAAATTTATAGCTGCGGACAGTCTTAATCCGCAGAAAGCCAGAATACTTCTGCAATTGGCGCTGCTTAGAACGAAAAGTCCAGAGGAAATTCAAAAAATGTTTGATGAATATTAAGGAATAATAGTAAAACACCGCTTGTTTAAACAAGCGGTGTTTTCTTTGTATCAGAAGAAATAAATCTTTTGAATAAGCGCAGCGTCAGGTGCCGTCCGCTCGATGCGGACGAGCACTTGAAAGGGGGACTACTTGATGATAAAATAAAAATAATAGTAATATTTATCAAAACAGTTATATAAACAAATAAGTAAAATTCTAAATAGTTGTATAAAACAATAAATATATAAGATCAGGTGCAGTAATGCTTAATAGAGAAACAGGTGTAAAACCTGTGCTGTCCCGCAGCTGTAATGCAGAGTTAGTCTTAAAATGTCACTGGGAAACTGGGAAGGCAAGACGAGCGATGAAGCAGAGCCAGAAGAACTGCCTGATTTTGACGCTATAAAATTTCTGCGATTGATGGGATTGCGTAATTATTTGACGCCTTTCTGTATTTATATGCAGAAGAGCGTTTTATTTTGTTTCAAGGGCAAAAGCTTTTGAATAAATGTAGAAATAATATGGGAAATGGATGTGGTTAAAGGTGAGAAGATTTGTAAAGAAAAGGTCATTGATATTTACACTGATTGGTTCAAGTTTTTTGTTTAGTGGTGTTACTGCTCATGCTGAAGAAGTTACAGAAAGTTTTACACTTGACCCTATGGTCATTACTGCTACAAGGACGGAGATGAGCGTGAAGGAAAGCCCCTCGGCTGTAGAAATTGTCAGCAGCAAAAAATTAGAAGAAACACAGGCGAAAACGTTGCGTGACGCTTTAAATTCTGCGTTGGGAGTAAACGTCTTTAATGATTTTCAGGGACGCAGTAATGTCAGTATTCGCGGCAGTGAGTCAAGGCATGTTTTAATTATGGTAGACGGTAAGCGTTTGGGTGGGGAACTTTCCTATAATTCCGCTAATGCCTGGGACGTTGATCGTATTCGCATGGAGGATGTGGAACGTGTAGAAATTATCAGAGGCCCAGCCGGAGCTTTGTATGGCAGTGATGCTATGGCGGGGGTTATCAATGTAATTACAAAAACTCCGGAAAAAAATGCCGGTAGTATCAATTATGAATATGGCTGGTATGAAAATGGTAAAGGTGCTGGCTACAAGTCTAATGTTTATCTGCAGGGGGTTGAAAAAAATGTATCCTATAAGTTAAATGCTGGCTTGAATAATAATAGGCCTTATATGGATCCAGCAGGCAGCGGAGATGAAATGAATTTTTATGGAAAGGAACAACCGATATCTTTAAGTGTAGGTTATAAGTTTGATAATGGAAATCAATTATCTGCCGATTTCAGCAGGATTAAAGAGGATAATCAGAAGGGTAGTTCATCTGTAACAGTTATGAGGCCGGGTGAAGTCTGGCAAAATAAAAAATCTACTATTTATAATGATAACAAACGTACAGATTATTCACTGACCTATAAAGGTGATGATGAAAAGCAAAGCTGGATTATCAGAGCTTATCAATCGGTTTATGATAAACGTTATACAAGTCAGGATGTTACGCAAATGTTTACGGGCGGCAAACCTGGAACAATAACTGTTAAAGATCCTAAGATTGATACTGTAAAAAGGACCTTGAGTGTTATTGAAGGTCACGATTCATGGCATATGGGAGATAAACATTATTTAACGGCAGGGCTGGAGTATCGCCGGGATAACAGTGAAGGGACCAGATTAAAGAAGAAAGGTACTCCTGTAGCTGGAGGCAGTGCATATAATGCTTACGATGAAGCGGCTATTAATTATACTGCCGTATATGTTCAGGATGAATTTAAGCCTGATGAAAAATGGTTGATTATTCCTTCTGTACGTTATGATTACAGTGATAAATTTGGCAGTGAAATAACAAGCCGTTTGGCAACTACTTATAATGCGGCTAAAGACATACGTGTGAAGGCTGTTATCGGTCAAGGGTATAAAACTCCTACAGTTAATGAGTTGTACCATTTTTGGGAGATGTACGCTGCTAATCCGGGTGGCTCAGGACAGTTTTTTGAGGGTAATCCAGATTTGCAACCGGAAAAATCTTTAAGTTATGAATTAGCTGTGGAGAAGGACTGGGGAGATAAAACTACAACTCATTTAGGAATTTTCCGCAATGACGTTAAGGATTTGATAAGTTCATACTGGACAGGCAGATTCACTGATGATGATCCCAATAGCTATCCGGGACTTGGTAGAGATCAGGTTATGACTTATCGGAATGTACCAAAGGCAACATTACAGGGTGTAGAATTTTATGGTTCGCATGAATTAGGGAAAAATATTTTTATGAATTTTGGTTATACTTATTTAGATGCTAAAGATAAGACAGGCGGAACGCGTTTAACTGATCGTGCTAAGCATCAGTTAACTTTTGGTGTATCTTATCAACCGCAAAATATTTATGCCTGGGATTGCAGTTTTGATATTGTTTCTAATCTAAATTATTATTATCACAACGCAGATAAGAGTACAATGGGGAATTCTGTATATTCTACTAAGAATTTTACTATTGCTAATATTATGGCATCAAAGCACCTTACTAAAGATGCCAAGATTTATTTGGGGATCGATAACATAAGTAATCATAGGAATTTTGGCGCTTATGCTGATGGAAATTTAGGACGTTTGTATAGAGTTGGTATGGAATATAAATTTTAATACATAGTAGAAATATCTAGCGGGCTTAATGCCTGCTAGATATTTTAAATGGAGTTATGATATGAAAAAAATAATTTTAATGCTGTGCTTGTTGGCAGTTTCAGTAACTACGTATGGCTGCACTTCAAAAGAAATTCATAAAGATAGCGGGTTGATGAAAATAACGGACGATAATGGCAGGCAGGTTGCTTTTTCCAAAAAGCCTGAAAGGATCGTAGTTCTGTCACCTTCTTTTTTAGAACTTTTGGAAGTTTTAGATGGAAATGTTGTAGGACGGGCGGAATCCACAATTGTCAGGACTCCTGATTTTGCTAAAAATGCTGCTGTTGTTGGCTTTATTTTTAATATCAATACTGAAAAAGTAGTAGAATTGAAGCCTGATTTGATTGTCGCTTATAAGGGGATGCATGAAAAATACATCCAACTTTTTGAAGCAAATGGTATTCCTGTAGTAGTTTTAAATTTAAAAACTTATGAAGATGTCAAACATAGTATAAAAATTTTAGGTGAACTGACTGGTCAGAAAGAGAAAGGGCTAAAAATTGCATCAGAGCTTGACAAAAAAGTACAGAATACAGTTAAGCAGCTTCCTAAAAATACTAAAAGGGTTGCTATTTTACACAGCAGCGCACAAAATGTGACATTAGAGAAGGAAAATAGTATTGCTGGCTGTGTTGCCAAGTTATTGCAACTACATAATATTGTCCAGGACATTCAGAGTGTAACTGCTCCAACTGGTGAACAGATGTCTGATAAAGCTCCTTATAATATGGAATTCTTAATAGAAAAAGACCCGGAAATAATTTTTATTACCTCAATGGGAGATAAAAACGATATTGAAGTGCGTTTGCAAAATGACGTTATGAGCAGTCCTGCCTGGGAATCAATAACGGCAGTAAAAAATAATGCAGTATATTATTTGCCGGATGAATTATTTCTTTTGAATCCAGGACTTAGATACTCTCAGGCTGTAGAATATATGGCATCGAAGCTGCAGGAATAAGGCTAAAAAATTATTTTGGCAAGATTTTGAATTATGGTTTATAATGACAACATAAGTAAGCGAAGACTAACTTCATGGAACAATGTTATTTCAGCAAACGTAATATGAAAGGAATGAAAATTTATGAAAGATTTTTTGATTGTTTATTCCAGTAAAACCGGCAATACAGAGAAAGTTGCAAAGAAATTTTATGAAGTGGCAGGAGAACGCTGTGACCTTGCTGCTGTGAAGCAGGTGCCGGCAGTAGATGATTATAAGGTTATTTTTGCTGGTTATTGGGTCGATAAAGGTGAACCCGATAAGGATATGCAGGAGTTTTTGCAGACTTTGGATAATAAAAAAGTCGTACTTTTTCAAACGTTGGGAGCAGAAGCTTACTCTGAGCACGGGATCAGTTCATTAGCCAATGCCGGCAGATATTTAAGCACCGGCTGTAAAGTAGTAGGCACTTTATCTATTCGCGGTGCGATTGATCCGAAGCTGATCGAAACAATGATGAAGATGCCTGAAGGACATCCGCATGCACCTACGGAAGAAAGTAAAAAACGGTGGAAGGACGCAAGTACTCATCCTGATGAAGCAGATTTGCAAGCTGCAGGAGAGTATATACAAAAATTTATCACTTTTTATGAAAGGTTTTATAAATAAAATTTGTATGGATTTTTAGAAAATACTGGGTAATTTTAAAAATGAAAAAAATAGACAAAATCACCACGCTGGGCAAAATGATGCTTAAAGACAAAATAACTAGTTCCTGGGATAAATTACTGACAGAGAAACCGCAAGGTGACTTAATGGGTTTTTATAAAAAGAGGCTGGAGCACTTTTGGCGTCTGCCGGATTTAGAAAAAATTATCGGCAAAGAGAAGGCTGCAAGCGCATATGCGGCAATGGAAGAAGTTGATGTTTTATTTGAAGATAAAGGCATCAAACCGCTGCCGCCGCCTCTGGGACAGAATGCTTTCAAGAAGCTTTTGCGTGAAGCTTCCAGCAGCAGGCCTATAGCAGCTTATATCCATATTCCTTTTTGCAAGATCAGATGCACTTATTGTAGCTTTTTTAAACAGGGTTCTTCAATAAAAGCAGAAGCAGAATATGTAACCAAGCTTTTGACAGAGCTGGAACAGATGCGTAATATGCATTATTTGAAAACTGCGGAAATCCAAGCGGTCTTTCTTGGCGGCGGGACTCCTGGAACCTTGACGAAAGAACAGCTCAGCAGTATTTTGCAGAAGGTACGCCAAGTGCTTCCTTTAAGTTCTGATTGTGAAATTACGGTTGAGAGCAGTATTTATGATATGGACGAAGAGAAACTTGCTGCTTGCATCGAAAATGGTGCAAACAGATTTAGCTTTGGGGTGCAAACTTTTGCTACGGATCTGCGCCGACAACTGGGGCGTCCTGATACCTGCGAAGAAGTTGTGCGTAAATTGAAGCTTTTTGCTGCGACGGGTACAAAGGTTATCATTGACCTGATTTATGGTTTACCGGGGCAGACAAAAGAATTGCTGCAGCGAGATTTACAGTTTTATCTGGATTGCGGTCTTAGTGGTGTCGATTTGTATAAACTGCAGATTTTTCCTGGGACGCCGCTGGGCAATCAATTTAAAGCTGATCAGAGTAATTTCCCTACTGGGCGGGAGTTGGCAGAGCTCTTTGTCAGCGGCGCAGAATTTTTAAGCAGGAATGGCTGCCGTCAGCTGAGCTGTTGCCATTGGGCAACTGATGACAGGGAAATAAGCCGTTATAATACTATGGTGAAAGAAGGCGCTCAGGTTCTGGCTTTCGGAGCCGGCTGCGGCGGATCATTAGGCAATTATGCTTATATGCAGCCGTTTGATCTGGAAAAATATGGAAGCCTGGTTGATAAGGGTATAAAGCCTTTTGTTATGTTATTTGAAAGAGATGAGTTTGCGCCTGTTTTTGCCGCGATCAAAGGTCAGTTTGACAGTGGCGTCTTTGAACCTCAAAAATTGAGAAGCTTATCAGAAATACCTTTTTCTGAATTGTTGTTTCCTTTATTGGAACGTTGGCGTAACAACGGTTTAATGGAAGATGCTGATGGTGTTTATAAGCTGACGCCAATGGGTTTGTTCTGGCAGAATCAATTGAATCGTGCAGTGATGATAGCTGTGCAGTATTTAGTATACGGGCCGCGTGTTGCGGGAAGAAAGTCAGCTTTGACAATGATGAGTGCAATGGAAAATCGTACTTAAAAGTTATATGATTAAAGCCCCTGTTCAATAAGAACAGGGGCTTTAATCGGTTATTATTTAAGCTTTTAATTCGATTTCCAGCAGGCAGTCGCCGCTTTCGATACGGTTACCTGCTGTTACGTGGATCTGGGCTACGATACCGCTGATTGGGGCGGCGATAGTTGTTTCCATTTTCATAGCTTCGGTAACTACAAGCGGGGTGCCTTTAGTTACTGCTTGTCCTTTTTCCACCAGTACTTTAACAACGGAACCTGATAAAGTAGCGCCGATCTCACCCTGATTGGCTTTATCAGCTTTTTTGCGGCTGATATTGGTAGCTTTGACATTTCTGTCTTTGATATCGATTTCCCTGGGCAGACCGTTGAATTCGAAGGATACTGTACGAATACCATCGGCATTGGCTTCGCCGATATGTACAAGCTTAATGACCAGCATCTTGCCTTGTTCGATTTCTACTTTGATTTCTTCGCCTATTTTCATGCCGAAGAAGAAGGTTGGTGTATCAAGTACAGAAACATCTCCGAAATCATGTACGCGTTTGACCCAGTCAGTAAAGACTTTTGGATAGAGACAGTAAGAGCTGACGGCTTCTTCTGTAATAGGTGCTTCCAGTTCTGCAAGTTTAGCTTTTATTTCCTCAAAATTAACAGGCGGCAAAGTATCGCCGGGACGGCCTTCTAAAGGTTTACGTCCTTTGAGAACTATTTGCTGCAGTTTTTGAGGGAAGCCTTGATAAGGAACGCCGATACGGCCTTCAAAAAATTCCACTACAGAAGCAGGGAAATCGAGTACGTCACCTTTAGCATAGATATCTTCTTCGCTGAGATCGTTTTGTACCATGAAGAGAGCCATATCACCGACTATTTTAGAAGAAGGAGTTACCTTGATTAAATCACCGAACATCATTGAGACGCGGTGATACATATCTTTGACTTCTTCCCAACGTTCGATAAGACCGAGAGCGGTTGCCTGCTGTTTAAGGTTGGTGTATTGGCCGCCCGGCATCTCGTGTACATATACTTCCGGGTTTGGAAACAGTTCGGTCTGGTCAGCGGCTTTATAATATGGACGTACGGTTTCCCAATAACGGGATAGTTCGTTCATAGCATCGACGTCTACACGCGGCTGGCGCGGATGACCGCTGAGCGCATAATAGAGGCTGCTGCCGCTGGGCTGAGAAGTGCCGCAACTCATAGCGGACATCGCTGTATCAACAATATCAACACCGGCATCGACGGCACGGGCGTAAGTGTAGATAGCATTGCCGCTGCCTTCATGTGTGTGCAGATGTATCGGCAGGTCAACAGCGTCTTTGAGAGCACTGACAAGGCGGTAAGACGCCTCAGGTTTTAACAGTCCAGCCATATCTTTGATTGCAATAATATTGGCACCGGCGGCTGCCAGCTCTTTAGCCATATCCACATAATATTTCAGATCATATTTATCCCGGCGGGGGTCCAGAATATCGCCGGTATAGCACAGTGCCGCTTCGGCAACTTTATTGCATTCTCGCACAGTATCTATGGAAAGACGCATATTATCAAGTCCGTTGAGGCTGTCAAAGATGCGGAAAACATCGACACCGTTTTTGGCGGCCAGATGAATAAATTCCTTGACGACATTATCAGGATAGCTGGTATAGCCAACTGCATTGGCTCCGCGCAGCAGCATTTGCAGTAAAATATTAGGTGCTTTTATACGGAATTGCTGCAGCCGATCCCAGGGACTTTCGTCGAGAAAACGGTAAGCAACGTCAAAGGTAGCGCCGCCCCAGCATTCGAATGAGAAAAGGTTTGGAATTTTTCCTGCTGTAGCAGCTGCTACTTTCATCATATCGTTTGTACGCAGACGAGTCGCAAACAATGACTGATGTGCGTCGCGGAAAGTGGTATCAGTGATTAGTACTTCACTTTGGGCCTGTACCCATTTTGCCAATCCTGCAGGGCCATGGGCATCAAGAACCTGTTTGCTGCCATCAGGAATCTTACCGATAAAGGGCTTGGGCATATTCAGGGGGGCAAATTCCGGTTTTGGCTGTACACCTACGTTAGAATAGCCATTGATAGAGATATCGGCAATATAATTGAGTAGTTTAGTACCGCGGTCATGTGTTTTAGGGAAAATAAACAAGTCGGTATTATCATCAACAAATTTAGTGCTGTAGCTGCCGTCAGTGAATTGCGGATGCTGCAGTACATTTTCCAAAAAGAGAATATTGGTTTTAACGCCGCGTATACGGAACTCCTTCAGACAGCGCAGCATCTTACTGATAGCTATTTGATGTGTCAGTCCCCAGGTGGTTGCTTTAACGAGCAGAGAATCGTAGTACGGGGTGATGACGGAACCAGTAAACGCATTACCTCCGTCCAGGCGTACGCCAAAGCCGCCGCCGCTGCGATAAGCGATCAGTTTACCGGTATCTGGCATAAAATTGTTGGCCGGATCCTCCGTAGTGATACGGCATTGGATAGCATGGCCATGGGTAATGATGTCCTTTTGTTCGGGGATCGCTATTTCAGGATCATGGATGGAATAGCCTTCAGCAATTTTAATTTGTGTTTGTACAATATCGATACCGGTGATTTCTTCGGTAACTGTATGTTCAACCTGAATTCTTGGATTAACTTCAATAAAGTAGAAATTATTGTCCGGTGTTGCTAAAAATTCAACTGTGCCAGCACTGATATAATCAACATTTTTCATCAATTTAACGGCTGCTTCGCAAATACGGCTGCGCAGCTGCTGAGGCAGAGAGAAAGCAGGAGCAACTTCGACCAGTTTTTGATGCCGGCGCTGTACGGAACAGTCACGTTCGTGCAGATGTACAATGTTACCGTGGGTATCGCCGATGATCTGTACTTCGATATGTTTAGGGTTTTGCAGATATTTTTCAAGGTAGATCTCGTCACTGCCGAAGGCTTTGAGTGCTTCTGATTTGGCAAGGCTGTAAGCCTGATCCAGCTCGTCCATTGAAGCTACCATACGCATGCCGCGTCCGCCACCGCCGTTAACAGCCTTGATAATGATCGGGAAACCGTGTTTCCCCGCAAAAGCACGTACTTCTTCTACGCTGCTGACTGTGCCGGTAGAACCGGGAATCATTGGAATACCAGCCAGTTCAGCCTGCGTGCGGGCATTGATCTTATCGCCGAACATTATCAGGTGTTCAAGACTCGGACCGATAAAGATGAATCCTTCTTCAGCGCAGCGTTTAGCCAGTTGGCTGTTTTCTGATAAAAAGCCATAGCCGGGATGAATGGCGTCGACATCGTGTTCTCGGGCAATACGCATGATGTCTTCAATATCAAGATAAGCGTCTATGGGGCCTTTGCCTTCACCGACCAGATAAGCCTCATCGGCACGGTTACGATGCAGAGATAAAGTGTCTTCCTTAGAGTATATTGCTACAGTACGGATGCCTAATTCATTACAAGCACGAAAAACGCGGATCGCGATCTCGCCGCGGTTAGCAACTAGAACTGTTTTAATTTTTTTCATGGTAAACCCTCCTTTGGTTGAGACCGTATCCATTGTATAAGAAAAAAGTACTTCTAGCAACATCAAAAGTTCATGTATACATAATTCTTGCACTGCACTTTGTATACATTTTTTGAAACACCGGCTAAGTTGTGGTTTTTTAGTGTAAAATTTTTCGGTATATGCATAAAATTTGCAGGACTGTTTCCTGACAGGAAAATCAGGGCAGAACAGTGGTTAGGATTTTTAGAAATTATTTCGATACTTTATTTAATGAAAAAGAAAGTATTATTGCCGACTTTCACAGATTTTTTGCTTGTTTAATTATCGAAGAACGGTTATCATTTAATATAGAATAATAATGTAAGTACAATATATGTACATATTTGGAGGTTCGGATATGCCAGAGAAAAAAGCTCCCCCTAAAAAGCCGCTTTATTACTATTATATTTTGGCTTTGGCAATAATTTTACTGATCAATACGGTTATCGTACCAACGTTTTTCAGCCCGCAGGTCAAAGAGATTTCCTATGGCAACTTTTTACAGATGGTAGACGATGGTAAGGTTGCAAAAGTAGAGATTACTAATAATAAGATAGCTGTTCTTGCGAAAGACAGTGATAACAAAGTAATTTATGTAACAGGCAGGGTAGAAGACCCTGATTTGGTTAACCGCTTAATGAAGAGCAAAGTAGAATTTTCGCAGGTTATTCCAAAGGAAAATTCACCGCTTGTTAATTTCTTTATGAACTGGGTCTTACCGATCATGATATTCTTCGCATTGGGCCAGCTTTTTATGCGTTATATGGGCAGCAAGCTGGGTGGTGGCAATGCCATGAGTTTTGGCAAGAGTAATGCCAAGGTGTATGTAGAAGCACAGACTGGTAAAAGTTTTGCCGATGTAGCCGGGCAGGATGAGGCTAAAGAAGCATTGATGGAATTAGTGGATTTTTTACATAATCCTGCGAAATATCAGGCTATCGGAGCTAATATGCCAAAAGGTGCCTTGCTGGTTGGTCCTCCTGGTACAGGTAAAACTCTGCTGGCTAAAGCTGTAGCAGGTGAGGCGAAAGTACCGTTTTTCAGTATTTCCGGCAGTGAATTTATTGAAATGTTTGTTGGTATGGGTGCGGCGCGTGTCCGTGATCTGTTCAAGCAGGCTCAGGAAAAAGCTCCTTGTATCGTATTTATTGATGAGATAGATGCTATTGGCAAGCGTCGTGACAGCGGACAATTTGGCGGCAATGATGAACGTGAGCAGACTTTGAATCAGCTGCTTTCAGAGATGGATGGCTTTGATGGCAGTAAAGGTGTTGTGATCCTAGCTGCAACTAACCGTCCGGAATCATTGGATAAAGCGCTTCTGCGTCCAGGTCGTTTTGACCGACGTATACCTGTTGAGCTGCCTGATTTACAGGGACGTGAAGCAATTCTGAAAGTGCATGCGAAGGCAATTAAAACCTGCGATGATATTGACTATTTGACGGTAGCAAGAGCTACTGCGGGTGCTTCTGGTGCTGAATTAGCGAATATTGTCAATGAGGCTGCCCTGCGTGCTGTCAAAATGAACCGTACCTGTGTAAGCCAAAGCGATCTAGAGGAATCTGTTGAAGTAGTTATTGCCGGTTATCAGCGTAAAGGCGCTGTAATTCCGCCGGAAGAAAAGAAAATAGTTGCTTATCACGAAATTGGACATGCACTGGTAGCTGCTTTGCAGAAAAAATCAGCTCCTGTCCATAAAATTACGATTATCCCTCGTACATCTGGAGCCCTGGGTTATACTATGCAGGTTTCTGAAACTGATAATGTATTGATGAGTAAAGAAGAACTTTTCAATAAGATCGTTACTATTACTGGTGGACGTTCTGCAGAAGAAGTTATTTTCAATTCTATTACGTCCGGTGCTTCCAATGATATTGAGCAGGCTACCAAGCTGGCGCGTGCTATGGTTACCCGCCTGGGTATGACGGAAGAATTCGATATGATGGCTACCGAAACAATGACTAATATTTATCTTGGCGGAGATCCTTCGTTGAACTGTTCTGACGAAACAGCCAGTAAAATTGATGCCAAAGTTTTGGAAATTATCAAAGAAGCTCATCAGAAAGCGCGTGAGATTCTGGAAGAAAATAAAGAAAAATTACACGAGCTGGCAGCCTTTCTGCTGGAACGTGAAACGATTACCGGCGAGGAGTTTATGCGTTTGCTGAATAGTGAAGCTGATGTTATTGAAACTTCTGCGACGGTTGTAAAAGAAGGTGAAGCTGATGCTGAGGAAGCAAGCAGTATTTGACAGAGAGACTTTTTTGACACTGCCAGATTTACCGCCTCGTTTAAAGCTATGGGGTGAAGATAGAGAGCTTGAAGATTTTCTTGTAAAGAAAGCGTTTATGATTAATCCTATTCCCAGTTCTGTGGCGCGTGCAGATGGCGAGGTGAAAATTGCCGTCGTTGGTTCAGGTCCTGCTGGTTTAGGCAGTGCTGACGAATTGACTCGGTTAGGTTTTAAAGTGACGGTTTTTGAGCGTGACGATCGTCCGGGCGGGCTTCTGATGTATGGCGTACCTAATATTAAGCTTCCTAAAAATATCGTCATGCAGAAAATAGAAGCGCTGCAGGATGCAGGAGTGGAATTTCGTCTGCAGACAGAAATAGGCAAGCAGGTAACTTTTGCCGATCTGCAAAAGGAATTTGCTGCGATTATTGTTTGTGTTGGCAGTACTTCACCGCGACGTTTGAAAATGATCCGCGATGATGCTAAAGGTGTTTACTATGCTAAAGATTTTTTGACTTATGTAACGAAGGAAATGTTCGAGCAAAACACATCTGTTCCCGCTGATACGGCAGGTAAGGATGTAGTGATTATAGGCGGAGGAGATACTGGTATCGACTGCGCTGCAGTGGCTTTTGCCCAAGGGGCCCGTAGTATCCTTCAACTGGAGCTGAGGGAATGTGAGATGACCGGAAAAACGCAGGACGGTTTCTGTGAGTTGGTCAGCAGTGATCCTACATTATCATACGGCACTATACTTCAGGATGTTTTATATGATGATAATGGCTTTGTAAAAGGGGTTCGCATCGCTAAGGTAGAATGGATAAGCTCCGCTTCGGGCAGCTTGCCTAAACCACAGTTGATCGAAGGCTCGGAGTCAGAAATCCCGGCGCAGCTTTTGCTGCTTGCTACTGGTTTTACAGGACCGGAGCCTGCTGTGTTCAGTACTTTTGCTTTTAATAAAACTCCTGTTGGCACGATCGCTAAAGGAAGCGGCTATTTTGATACTTCACGTGCCGGTGTATTTGCAGCAGGCGATGCTCGGCGTGGGCAAGGTGTTGTGGAATGGGCTTTTGCAGAAGGTCGTAATGCGGCTGTTGAATGTGCTGAATATTTGCATGCTTTAAAAAAATAATTATACAAAAATGCCAATATCCTTTTACGGATATTGGCGTTTTTATTTTATTAATAAATGCAAGCGAATTTTTAAATAAAAATAGCAGGGTGATTAAAATACAACGTAAAAATGTTTTCATATACTTTAAAATAAAGTGGAATATATGAGGCTGGAGAATGGCTTCGGTAGCTAATCTGCGAACATATGTTGCCTCAGCAACAAAAAGTTGAACATTTGTTTAATTTAATTCAAATATTATCAGCAATATTGTAACAGATTTGTTAACAATTAACTTCGGCATAAGTTGAAAAAAATCTTTACAATAAAGGTTAAGAAAGCAATAGCTTTCAAAAGCGAAGGAGAAATTTTATGTAGTCTATTTTGAGAATTGAGGTGAGTCTTATGACACCGGCAGTAAAATGTCTAATCGTTCTGGCAATAGTGGCTTTATTATTTATTACTGAACTTATTCCTTTGGCCATCACTGCTATGAGTGGCGCTATCGCCTGCGGCCTTTTGGGTTTTATCCCGGCCAAACAGGTTTTTTCGGGCCTTTCTAATTCAACAGTAGTACTTTTCGCAGGTATGTTCGTTGTTGGTGCTGCCATGTTCCATACTGGTCTGGCACAGAAAATC
>OGXS01000248.1_pt1 | contig 55382 bp, 40 predicted proteins | sample 1576371 | NCBI WGS metagenome assembly OGXS01 (sample SAMEA3541475, study PRJEB24748) | human gut metagenome | biome: human gut; feature: human-associated habitat; material: faeces | place: China | collected 2012
GGCATGACCAGAAGGTCTATGCCGTCCTCTTTTCATGCCAATTTGTTCGCTCTGGTGACCGCTCGCTGATGTTGTCAGAGCATCGGCGTTACCTTGACTGTTGGATGTAGTCGTTGGGGACGTTCTTAAATGACTAGTCGAAAGGGACACTCTTGCCGGCACTTGGGGACAGTCCCTGAGTGCCGGCAGATTGGGGCGCTCATTTGCAAGATGGCGCTGAAGACTGTCCCCAACGTCTAGTCGTTTAAGACTGTCCCCAACGACTACCCAACGACTAGCGCGGGAACCTGATCCTAATGCACTAGTTTCTGTCGAGTCGGTGCTTCTTGCGGGTTGCCCGTATAATGGTTTGCGTATGAACCGCAACCAAGGAGTTCCAGTTTATGGACCAGAACCTTTTTAAATTCGACCTGATTACCGAGGATCCGACGACGCACGCGCGCGCCGGCGTACTGCACACCCCGCACGGCGACATCGAGACGCCGATCTTTATGCCCGTGGGCACTAAGGCAAACGTCAAGGGCATTCCTACCGAGACTGTCAAGAAGCTCGGCGCCCAGATCGTGCTCGCCAATACCTATCATCTGTCCATGCGTCCCGGCGAGGATACCATCGCCGAGCTGGGCGGCCTGCACAAGTTCATGAACTGGCACGGCCCCATCCTCACCGACTCGGGCGGTTTCCAGGTCTTCAGCCACAACGATGCCGTCAAGCTCACCGATGAGGGCGTGCGCTTTATCGTCAACGATTACGACGGCCGCCACGTGTTTTGGACGCCCGAGGACAACATGGAAATCGCCATGAAACTCGGCTCCGATATCTGCATGCAGCTCGACCAGTGCCCGGGCTATCCCGCCACGCGCGCCTACGTTGAGCGCGCCGTTGAGCTGTCGAGCATGTGGGCCGAGCGCTGCTATAAGGCGCATACCCGCGATGACCAGGCGCTCTTTGGCATCGTTCAGGGCGGCATGCACCTGGATCTGCGCCTGCGTTCGCTGCGCCATCTGGAGGAGTGCGGCGACTTCCCGGGCTATGGTATCGGTGGCTATTCGGTGGGCGAGGATCACGAGACCATGTTCGAGACCCTGGCGCCGCTCGTGAGCGAGTACATGCCCAAGCATAAGCCGCGCTACCTGATGGGTGTCGGCAACCCGACCACGCTCGTGCGCGGCGTTGGCGTGGGCATCGACATGTTTGACTGCGTGCTGCCGACGCGCACCGGCCGTATGGGCACGGCATTCTCCAGCGAGGGTCGCCTCAACTTCCGCAACGCTCGCTTTGCGCACGACGACGGTCCCATCGATCCCACCTGCACCTGCCCGGTGTGCACGGGCGGTTACAGCCGTGCGCTCATTCGCCACATGGTCACGCAGAAGGAGATGCTCGGCGGCATTTTGCTTTCGATGCACAATATCTACTACCTGCTCAACCTTATGCAGCGTGCCCGCCAGGCCATTATCGAGGGCCGCTACGGCGCATTCGTGAGCGACTGGATGAATAGTCCTGCCGCGGTGGATTACTAAGAGCCGCGACCGCTGACCGATGCCTTGCAAGCGCATGATGCATCGTGGGTACCATACCGAATAGTTGATGTTCGGGCGGGTGTTTGACGCATGGCGTCGACCCCGCTCGCTTTTCTTTTTCTCGATAGGAGTACCCTTGATTAAGAATGAGAACGTCGAGGGCGAGCCGGCCTACGACGAGACGTACCGACGCGGCCCCGTGGTCATGCGCGGCCCCATGATTCCTAAGGACAACACCTACGCCAACCTGCTGGCGCCCGAGGACTCGACCGACTGGTTGCATGCCGACCCCTGGCGCGTGCTGCGCATTCAGGCCGAGTTTGTCGATGGCTTTGGCGCGCTTGCCGAGCTTGGTCCTGCGGTGACCATCTTCGGCAGTGCCCGCACGCCCAAGACCGATCCGCTCTACAAGGCGGCGCGTACGGTCGGTCGTAAAATCGCCCAGCGCGGCGTGGCGGTTATCACCGGCGGTGGTCCCGGCGTCATGGAGGCGGCCAACAGGGGAGCGGCGAGCGCGAACGGCAAGTCGGTCGGCTTGGGTATCGAGCTTCCGCACGAGCACGGGCTCAACAAATACGTGAACCTCGGTATGGACTTCCGTTACTTCTTTGTGCGCAAGACCATGTTCGTCAAATACAGCTCGGGCGCCATCGTGTTTCCCGGTGGTTTTGGTACGCTCGACGAGATGTTCGAGGTGCTCACGCTGGTGCAGACGCACAAGGTTAAGCGCATGCCGCTCGTTTTGGTGGGCACCGAGTACTGGCGGGGCCTGTTCGACTGGCTTAATGGCCCGGTGATGGACACCGGTATGATCAGCCCGCTCGATCCGGAGCTGGTGCACATTACCGACGACCTCAACGAGGCCGTCGATATCGCCCTGAGCGGACTGATGTAGGGTGCTGTGATTGTTGTTATAGTAATGAGAACGGTAAACTGATGCTATTTAACATCAGTCTGCCATCTAAACTGGGTATACTGATGTAAAAGACGAGGCGAGGAGGTCGCGTATGACTACTGCAACGGTTAAGCCCACGACGGTTCGCATCGAAGAGGGGCTCAAGGAACAGGCGACTGAGTTCTTGGATACGGTTGGTCTGAGTCTCAATTCGTATCTCAACCTTGCTGTTCGGCAGCTGGTAAATCAGCGAAAGATTCCTTTTGAGATCGTAGGAAGGGCGGAGGTGCCCAACGAGGCAACGAGGCGTGCCATGGTGATCGCCGAAGCTCATGAGTTGGGGATTCTGCCGGACGACAGCCCGTCATTCAATAACGCTGATGAGCTTATATCATTCCTCGATGAGGACTAGCGATGTTTGAGATTAAGGTCGAGGCTCAGTTTAAGGCGGATTACAAACGGACGATGCGCATCCATCCGCAGCTAAAAACCGAGTTTAAGGCGGCAGTCGCAGAGCTTGCGGCTCACGGCTCGCTTCCCGCGGAATATGGTGCCCACGAGCTCTCAAACCCGGGCGGCAATTACAACGGCCACATCGACTTTCATCTATCCGATGGCTTGGTCGATGTGGTCGTTATTTATTTGCCGCATAAGACTAATCCTGTGATCCGGCTGGTCAGAATGGGCTCGCATGAGGAGCTGTTCCAGGGTCCGCAGGGCTGATTGCTCGCTTATGATTCGCGGGGGAATAGGGATTGATTCGCGGCCGATTGGCCAAAAACGGCCCCTATTCCACCGTAACTGTTGGAGACATCCCGTTCGTGGCTGCGACCTCCGGTTCTCCTCTTCGCTGGATTTCGCTTAAAAGCTCGGCTGCAACTTCGCTGCTTTTGAAACGGATGCTGCAGTCCTCTTTCTTAGGAAAGGCCAGTAATGGAATAGTTCCGTACCAGACGGTTTCCTCGTCAATTACTGACGCGCACAGGCGCCCTTCGGCTTTGATGGAATAGTCGACGTTCATCTCGGTAAAAATCGCTTTCACGTCATTGTGCGGAGTCGAGGCAATTGAAATCTCAAGGGCAATCCCACGGGCGGCGGCGCCTGTGAGTACGGCAGCGAGCTTTGCGAGGCATGCAGCGGATGCGTAGGGCGCGGCAATAAAAATGCTTTTCATTGCGCGCGCGATGTCATCCGCTAATGCCTCCACGGCTGTTGCCGGCCTAACGAGGATGTTTTGATCGGCCCGTTTGTTGTCATTTGCTGCAAAGACTTCATACCCCAGCTTGGCGTAGGTCTTGAGTCTCTTCTGGTACATGCGCGCGAGCATGGGTATCGACAAATCAACATAGTCGAATATCTCAACCCGCTGCTTGCCCTCGTGACTTCTATGTAGTCTGCCTGCCTGCTGCGTTATGCTGCCGTCCCAAGATATCGGTGTGGCAATGAGCAGAGTGTCAAGGTAAGACAGGTCGAAACCCTCGCCCAGAAGGCCTTCGGTTGCGATGATAATTCGATGCTCATGCTCGAAGCCGGGAAGGCTGTTCAGTATTGCCTTTCTTTCTTTGGCGTCGATTTCTCCGGTTAAGAGTATAGGTTCGTGTCCGCGGCTTTGAAGCAGTCTACATAGCTCTTCGGCATGTTTTTTCCTTTTGGATAGCACAAGCGGATGTCGACCGTTTGACGCGGTCTCGAGGGCATCGTCGACAATTGCTTTGTTTCTCTCTGTGTGCGCACACAGGAGATCGAGAACTTGATTAAAGGACGCCCCTGGTTCGTAGGCGGGTAGTCGAACTCCGGTAAAACGCGGCCTAATAACGCGCTGAATTCCCTGTTGGATTGCTTGCGTTTTTGGATCAATGACATGGCGAAGCGGGCCGCAGAGCATTGAGAGTGCTCGCGTGAGTCCGTCCGAGCGTTCAGGCGTCGCGGAAAGGCCGTATACATATTTGGCTGGAGCGGACTTGAGCACAAGCTCAAGCTGTGGCGCGGCCGCATGGTGACATTCGTCACAGATGATGAGACCGTAATCGCGAACGAGCTCCTTGGCTATTGGTTCTCCGGTCTGGGGGTCCTTGCCGGACAGAGACTGGAATGAAGCAATGTCGATGAGACGGCTTATGGTGGTCTTGCCGCCTCCGATTTGTCCAATGAGTGGAGGCTGCCTTTTGCTGATTCGTCCTTTTGGGGTTCGGACGGGCTCCCTGTTGTCCGTGATGTCGAGAAAGCGTTCGAGCTGGGATTTCCATTGGGCAATGAGCGCAGTCTTGGGAACGATGACGAGCGTTGGAAGACCGATGGCAGCAATAAGATAGGCTCCAATGACGGTTTTGCCGAAACCCGTCGGTGCAGACATGATCCCGTCTTCATAGCCGAGCATCTGTTCAGCGGCAATTTGCTGTTCAGGGCGAAGCATCCCTTTAAATGCCATCCCAATTGGATTGCCCGATACGCGCTTGTCTGAATAGTGGGCAGCAACGCCGGCTTCTTGAAGCAGACGCTCAAGTTGAGCCTTGCAGCCTCTGGGGATCGCGACGCAGCCATCTCTAAGTTCGCTGAGGTCTATGTAGCGCGGTTTGCCGAATACTGATTGATGCATTGATTGCGCGCGAAAGAATTCCGGGTTGGCAAATGTTGCAAGCCTGCGGACTTCCATTTGGGCTGCCGGGCTCAGTGATTTTTCGGTAATGTAGAGCATATCAGCTTGCGTGACGGGTAGCGATGGCGGGAAGTCCCGCTGCGTGAGCGGAAGCCGCTTTCGCGGCCTCTGGGAATGCGGTGCGGCGGTGTTTGCCGCCACTGCAGCTGATAATCCATACGGTCTATTCTCGATGCTTTCGAGCAAACTTTTCACCGTCACGCGCGGGATCAACTGGATTTGCGAAAGATAAAGCCATTGATCGGGAAAGGGGTCAAATTGCTCGTCAACAAATACGCTGTTTCCTTCTCGCTGCGCTTTTCCTTGAAAGGGCAGCGCTATGAGATTTCCGAAGCCACCCTCAGGAATGGTGGACTGCGCGGGCATCATTCGGTCAAAAGCTTCGAAGGTGATTGTCTTGTTGAGCATCGCCGCCTCGGCGATAAGGCTGCTTCCAAAATCTCTTGCAGTCTTTGCGCTGGTGAGCTCTAGGAAGAAAAACCAGACATGTGCGCCGTTGCCTGATCTCGATCGCTCAACTGCAGCATCGATTCCATGGCTTTTTGCGACAAGCCGAATGGCGTTTGCCGCTTCTTTCCAATCGGCTCCGTCAAAATCAATGACCAGAACTTTTGTGTTGCTGTCACTGTCGAGAACATACTGACCTATGACGTCTCGGAGCCTGTCGTCGCTGCCTTTGAAATGGTCAATGATCGCGGCATTGCTCAACTCGGGGAAGACGCGGCTGCCGCATTCCGCGCATTTGACTCTCTGATGGCTCGCTTTGGGACAAATGCCCGGTTTCCACTCATTTGCGCAGGCAGGTGTATAGCCGATACCCCCGTCTTTTCTGCGGTACCCATGGGCGTAAACATCTTTGCGGCCAGTAAAGAGATTGCGAAAGAGCTCGAGTTTTTCGCGCGCTGAACTCGTGCTGGTGACGAGGCCCTCAACCTGCGCTCGCTTGTCGAAAGATTTTCCGGCTTTCTCCCATTCTTCGAGCGTTGCGTAGCGGATGTCTGGGCCGTTGCTGCAGATGACGATTTGGCTGTGCGGCTCCGATACGTGAGAGACTGCTTCCTTGAATTGGAATAACGCGCCCCCGATGAGGGCGTATTGATGCGTGACGGTGCTCATGTAAATGCCGTTCTTCTCATGGTCCATTGAGATGAGGGTACGTTATTTTGGTTTTTTGGGCGCTCGATTCCGATTTAGGTTCGGTGATAGTGGAATGCGACTCCGTGAGTGGTGTTCAGCTGGTGTCAAAATGTGCGGCGGCTGTTGCTGAATGGGTTTGAGCGGCTATGAGGCGGGCTGGAGACCCCGGGAGCCGCCCTCGAATAGACCCTGTGGGCAAAAAATGGCAAATATGAGTACTGTTGTTGGGGTAGTATCATATCATCTTGAACGTATTTAAGACCAATCGGCCGAAATTTGATATAACCAACCCTCTCGACATGGCGATTCGGGACTTTATGACGCTCGGAATTGGTGGAAGACGGCATATTCAGCCAGATTTCGCTGTTACTAAACTGGTAACAGTACTCATATTTGCCATTTTTTGCCCAGAGGGTATCGCAAGGGGGTTGGACAAAGCATCGATCGCCGCCAATTTCTCGATTGGCTGGTTGGGCGGCAATGAAGTTGCGGCGTAATGGGAAGCGGTTCGCGGCTTTTCGGCTCAAGCGGTCACCGTCCCGCCGCAACTCTTAAAGCAACGCCGGCGCGCTTTGAGTTGGGGCGTGCCGGCGTGACGGCTTTGTTGTGGCTGGGTGTACTTCGGTTGTTCGACGGCTTTGGCATGTCCGATCTTGCCAGGCAAGCCTTTGTTACCGTTTAACGTTTGCCCAGATAAAACCTGCCAAAATAAACCTGTCCCTAATTGGCAGGTTGGTAGCGGGGGCAGTAGCTGATGGCTATGGCGTCGACGCCTACGTGGGTGGCGATGGTGCAGCCGATGGGGCCAGTGCCGGCGTCTACGTAGTCCTGGCCCGCGAGCGCCTCGTTGACAAGTTCCTGCTCCTCGGCGGCGCCGGTCGTGAGCACGCGCACGCTTGAGCCCGGGTGCTCGTCCAAAAACGCGAGGCAATCTGCCATGGTGTTGGCGACGATGCGCTTGGCGCCGCGGCCCTTTTTGATTGCCTTGATCTCGCCCGATTTCCACTCCGGCGAAACGGCCAGGCGAATGTTGAGCATCTGCGTCAGCTGGCCGGCGAGCTTGGGGGCGCGGCCGTTTTTGACCAGGTTCTCGAGCGTGCGGGGAATCAGCAGCAGGTGGGCGTCGGGCAGCGTCGCGCGGATCTGCGCCTCGGTCTCGTCCAGGCTGCGGCCGTCCTCGCGCATGGCGAGCGCGTACTCCACTAGCAGGCCCTCGGCACCCGAACCGGTGCGCGAATCGATGCAGCGCACGTCGAGCTCGTGCGTTTCGGCCGTCAGGCTGGCGTTGGCATAGCAGGCGGACCACTCGCTGCACAGCGAGATAAAGATCGCGCTGTCGTGGCCGTCGGCGAGCACACGGTCAAAGAGTGCCTTGAACTCGCCGGCGCTCGGCTGCGAGGTGTGCGGCAGCTGCTCGGAGCCAGCCATGCGGGCGACGTATTCCTCGGCGGTAATCTGCACCTGGTCGAGCAGGTCCTCGCCCTCGATAATCACATGCAGCGGAATCACGTAAATGCCGAGCTCTTGGGCACGGGCGGGGGAGATGTCCGACGTGGAGTCGGTTATGATGGCAAAAGACATAATTGCACCTTTCGTTGGGGCGCGGCAGCGCCGCCTTCTGAAAGCAAAGTGCGACAAGTATAGTGGAGTTGCTCTACATTGCTAGGTTCAATTGTTGAATAGTCAACAGTTTGAAGCGGTGGTGTGGAAATCATCAACTGGGGAAGAAGGGTGCCGATGGCGGCATTGCAACTTTGCGAGCGGCCGGTTGTGCTGTTCGATTTTGACGGCACGGTGGCCGATACGGGTCGGGCAGTGATGACCTCGACGCGCAAGACGCTGGCTGCGCGCGGGTTTTCGGAGACGCAGATGGGTGATCTGCGCCGCATGATCGGGCCGCCCCTGTGGAAGAGCTTTCACGACTTTTACGGCTTTTCCCGCGAGGAGTCGCTTGTGGTGGCCGACGAGTACCGCGCCTTTTTTGATGAGCTGGGACCGGAGGAGTACCCCGTGTTCGATGGGATTCCCGAGCTGCTGGATGAGTTGGCCGCCCGGGGCAAGCGTATGGCCGTGGCGACGTCACGCATGGAGGCCAAATGCATCGACATGGTGCATGAGCTTGGTCTTTCTCAGTTCGGAGCCGTGGTTGGCATGAATCCGCCGCAGGGGCGCGAGACCAAGGCCGATTCGGTTCGCGATGCCCTGGCGGCGCTCGGCGCGACGGCGGACGATGCCGTGATGATCGGCGATCGCTTTAACGACGTCGAGGGCGCGCACGCGATGGGCGTGCCGTGCATCGGCATCTATTCGGGCGCGGCGGCGCCGGGCGAGCACGAGGCAGCGGGCGCCGATGCGGTGGTGCACTCGGTGGCCGAGCTTGCTAAACTTTTCGCTATATAGGTATTTGATGTGAGGGGCGGCACACTTGCCCCTTACTGGTAAGGAGGTCGTCCATGAATCAGGTGGAGCAGAGCGTTACCGAGTACGTCGACGAGGTCTGGGAAGATGTCGTCGCCGATATCGAGCAGCTGGTGAGCTATCCGTCTGTGGCCGTTGCTGCCGATGCGGAGCCCGGCGCGCCGTTTGGCCGCCCGGTCCGTGATGCGCTCGATTGCGCGCTCGGCATTGCGCAAAAGCTCGGCTACCAGACGAGTGATGACGAGGGCTTTGTGGGCATCGCCGATATTCCGGGTCGCGGCGATAAGCAGCTCGCGACTATCTGCCATGTGGACGTGGTGCCTGCCGGCCCCGGCTGGAATACCGACCCGTTTGCGCTGGAGCGTCGCGAGGGCTGGCTGCTCGGCCGCGGCGTTATCGACGACAAGGGTCCGGCGGTGCTGTCACTCTACGCCGGCGCCTATCTGCTCAAGCACGGCATTACCCCGCGCTATACTTTCCGCGCGCTGCTGGGCTGCGATGAGGAAGTGGGCATGTCCGACGTTCACCATTATCTGGAGAACCACGCAGACCCCGACTTTTTGTTTACGCCCGATGCCGAGTTTCCGGTCTGCAATGCCGAGAAGGGCCAGTTTGGGGCGACGTTCGTGAGTCCCAAGATCGACGGCGGGCGCATCGTGTCGTGGAGCGGCTCCGAGGCGAGCAATGCCATTCCGTCGCAGTCCATCTGCGAGCTCGCGATTGCCGCCGATGAGCTGCCGGCGCCCATTGAGAACGCCGACCGCCTGGAGATCACGGCGCTTGATAACGGGCATGCGCAGATTTTCGCCCACGGCATTGGCGGTCATGCCTCGATGCCAGAGGGAACGATCAACGCCGTCGGGCTGATCGTGGCGTATCTGCGCGAGGCCGAGGACGCGTTTGGTGCACGCGACGAGCGCCTGCTGACGCCTGCCGAGCACGAGTTCGTCAAGTTCCTGGCCTTTGTGCATGCGGACGCCTATGGTCGCGGCCTGGGTATCGATGCGACGAGTCCGGCGTTTGGCCCGCTTACCTGCAACGCTGGCGTCATCCGCGTGGCGGATGGCCATATTGAGCAGGTCATCGACGTGCGCTTCCCCGACAGCACGAGTGCCGATACCATCCGCGAGCAGCTCGATCCGCTCGTGGGCCGTTTTGGCGTGACGTGCCGTGTGGGTCGTGCGAAGGTGCCGTTCTCGGTCTCTGCCGACGATCCGGCCGTGAAGGCACTTATTGATACCTATAACGAGTTTACGGGCAAGCATGCTGAGCCCTTTGCCATGGGCGGCGGCACGTACGCGCGCAACTTTGCCCGCGCCGTCTCGTTTGGCCCCGAGGAGACCGGTCTGGAGCTGCCCGAGTGGGGCGGCCAGATGCACGGTCCCAACGAGTGCGCCAACGAGGAACAGCTCAAGCAGGCGCTCAAGATTTATATCGTGGCGATCTTACGTTTGAACGAGCTTGAGCTTTAAGGCTGCGGCGTTTTAACAACTTAGCACCCCTTTCGTCCGGGCTTTTTAAGTTGCGGTGGAATAGTTCCTAGAATGGGCCATTTGATGGCCAAGCAGGAACTATTTCACCGCAACTTTGTTTTTATTGGTGTAAAAGGCGGGTCATGCTTGGTGGCGGGTTTGTTATTCGTTTGTAAAGCCGAGCCGCGCTTGCGGTAAGGGTCTATCAGATGCCCGTAATAAAGCGCAGCTGACGCGGGCGCTGCCCGATCGAGACCGTATCTTTCCAAACAGCAAAGCGGGCAGGGTGCCCGCGAGTCGCTTGTATGAAAGGAAGATCATGCTCGATCAGGCTTATTCTCGTCGTCAGTTCCTCGGCCTCGCTGGTGGTCTTGCCAGCATCGTCGGTCTCGGTCTCGTTGGTTGCGGCGGCGCAGGCGCAACCGACGCCGCCGACAAGGGTAGCGCCGCTGCTGCCGAGTCCGTCTCGGGCGAGGTAACCTACGACGGCGCCTCCTCGTTCCAGGCTCTCGTCGAGGCTGCTGCCGAGAAGTTTATGGATGCCAACCCCGACGTCTCCGTCTCCGGTTCGGGCAACGGTTCGGGCAAGGGCCTGACCGCTGTCGCCGCCGGCACCGTCACCATCGGTAATTCCGATGTCTTCGCCGAGACCAAGCTCGAGGCCGATCAGGTCAAGAACCTCGTCGATCACGAGGTCGCCGTCGTGGGCATGGGCCCCGTCGTCTCCAAGAACGTGACAGTCGACGACCTGACCCTCGAGCAGCTCAAGGGCATCTTCTCCGGCCAGATCACCAACTGGAAGGAGGTCGGCGGCGACGACGCCAAGATCGTCGTTCTCAACCGCAAGGCCGGCTCCGGCACCCGCGCCACCTTCGAGGCCGCCGTCTTTGGCGACGAGGCCGTCGACTTTAAGGGCGACGCCGAGCTCGACAAGTCCGGCGATGTCCAGACTCAGATGGGCAGCACCGACAACGCCATCTCCTACCTTGACTTCTCGCACTTCGATGACTCCAAGTTCAACGCCATCATGGTCGAGGGCGTCGAGCCCAAGAGCACAAACGTCACCGACGACTCCTTCAAGATCTGGGCGACCGAGCACATGTACTGTGCTAAGGACGCCGACGAGGCCACCAAGGCCTTCCTGGAGTTCATGCTTTCCGACGACGTCCAGGGCAAGCTCGTCGAGGAGCAGGGCTTTATTCCCGTTTCTGCCATGAAGGTCGTCAAGGACGCCAGTGGCAAGGTCTCCGCTAAATAAGTAATCGCCCCCGGAAAGGTTTGCAATGGCAAAACAGCTGCCAAAGCGCGAGCTTGAGAACGTGGGCCTGGGCGTCACGGGTGCGTGCGTAGCGCTCGTGACGCTTGTCGTTGCCGCGCTCATCTTTATGGTCGCCCAAAAGGGCCTCTCGGCTTTTTTCAAGGACGGCGTCTCGATCGTCGAGTTTTTTATCGGTACCAAGTGGGACCTGGCCAACACGGCCGAAAACGGCCTGCCCTACACTGGCGCCCTGCCCCTGATCGTCACCTCGTTTGCGGTCATGGTGCTCTCCACGCTCATCGCGCTGCCCATCGCCATCGGCTCTGCCATCTTTGCGGTCGAGATTCAGCCTAAGTTTGGCTCCAAGGTTTTTCAGCCGCTCATTGAGCTTTTGACCGGTATTCCCTCGGTCGTCTTTGGCCTGATCGGTTTTCACGTGGTCGTCGGCCTTATGAAGAGCGTTTTCCACGTGAGCACGGGTCTGGGTATCTTGCCCGGCGCTATCGTGCTGGCAGTCATGATTCTGCCGACGATGACCACGCTTTCGGTCGATGGCCTGCGCGCCGTGCCCGATAGCTACCGCCAGGGTTCGCTCGCGCTGGGCTACACCCGCTGGCAGACCATCTGGCACGTGGTGCTCAAGTCCGCCATGCCGTCGCTCATGACCGCGGTCATCCTTGGCATGACCCGCGCCTTTGGCGAAACGCTCGCCGTGCGCATGGTTATCGGCGGCATCGAGGCCATGCCGACGTCGCTGCTGTCGCCTGCCTCGACCATTACCACCACGCTCACCACGTCCATGGCGGTCTATGCCGAGGGCTCGGCCCAGGACGACGTTCTGTGGGCGCTCGGTCTGCTGCTGATGGGCATGAGCCTCATCTTCATCCTGATCATCCATCTCATTGGCCGCAAGGGGGCGAAGGCTCGTGGCTAGCACGCGCATCCATATCGACGAGACGAGACTCGGGCGCGTCCAAAAGCAGGACCGCATCGCCACGGGCGTGCTGACGGCGATCGCCGCCATCGTCATGCTCATCGTCGTCTCCATGGTGGCCTATATCCTGTTCGAGGGAATCTCGACACTGTTCCAGCCGGGCTTTCTCACGCAGCCCGCGCGCGCCAACGGAACCCAGGGCGGCGTGCTCTACCAGCTGTTCGACTCGTTCTATCTGCTGCTGATTACCCTGATCATCTCGGTGCCCATCAGCCTGGGCGGCGCGGTCTTCCTGGTCGAGTACGCGCCCGATGGGCCCATCCGCGACATCGCCTCCACCGCCATCGAAACGCTGTCCTCGCTGCCTTCCATCGTCGTGGGCATGTTCGGCTTTCTGGTGTTCTCGGTGCAGCTGGGCTGGAAGTACTCCATCATCTCCGGCGCCGTCGCGCTCACCATGTTCAACATCCCCATCCTGGTGCGCGTGATTCAGCAGGCGCTCGAGGACGTGCCGCAGGCCCAGCGCGATGCGTGCCTGGCTATGGGCCTCACCCGCTGGGAGGCCACGCTGCACATCCTGATTCCCGAGGCCATGCCCGCCATCGTGACCGGCATCGTGCTTTCGGCCGGCCGTGTGTTTGGCGAGGCCGCGGCGTTGCTCTTTACCTCGGGCATGAGCTCGCCGGTTCGCCTGAACTTCTTGAGCTTTAACCTGTCGAGCCCCACCTGCGCCTGGAACGTGTTCCGTCCCGGTGAGTCGCTTGCCGTGCACATCTACAAGATCTATGGCGAGGGCAGCCCTGAGGCCCAGCAGATCGTCTGGGGCACCGCGGCACTGCTGATGATTTGCGTGCTGCTGTTTAACGTAGTTGCCCGTATCGTGGGCAAGCAACTGGCAAGGAGGATGACGGCCGAATGAGCGAGATGAATGTAACGCCCGCAACCGAGGCGGCATCGTCCGACACCCAGGACTTTTTGTCGAGCGTGGGGGAGAGCGAGAAACGTGTTCGCGTGAGCGGCAAGGCCGTGAGCGACGAGGTCGTGCTCTCAACCAAGGGCGTCAACGTGTACTATGGCGACCACCATGCGCTGCACAACACATCGCTCGACTTTCACAAGGGCGAGATCACGGCGCTCATCGGGCCTTCTGGCTGTGGTAAGTCGACCTTTTTGCGCAGCCTCAACCTTATGAATCGCGAGATTCGCGGCTGCCGCGTGGAGGGCGAGATCAACTACCGCGGGCGCAACGTGAACACCAAGGCCGAGAACACCTACGAGCTGCGTCGCTCCATTGGCATGGTGTTCCAGCAGCCCAACCCCTTCCGCAAGTCTATTCGCGACAACATCGCGTTTGCGCCCAAGCGCCACGGCATCACCGATCGTGATGAGCTCGATCGCATAGTCGAGGAGAGCCTGCGCGGCGCGGCGCTGTGGGACGAGGTCAAAGACAAGCTCGACAAGAGCGCCTACGCGCTTTCGGGCGGTCAGCAGCAACGTCTGTGCATCGCGCGCACGCTGGCGCTCAACCCCGACGTGATTCTTTTTGACGAGCCCTGCTCGGCGCTCGACCCCATCTCGACGCTGGCGATCGAGGACCTCATGTCGTCGATCGTGGCCGACCGCGCCATCGTCATCGTGACGCACAACATGGAGCAGGCGTCGCGCGTGTCCAACCGCACGGCGTTCTTCTACATGGGCGATATGGTCGAGTACGACGAGACCGACGAGATTTTCCAACGGCCCAAGGATAAGCGGCTGAATGATTACCTCACCGGCATGTTCTCCTAGTCCGGGACATGCTTGAGGCCCGCGGCGGCCACGGTTGTCGCGGGACTGATTGGAGAGGCGGGTCATCTCTTTTGCGAGATGGCCTGCCTTTTTGCTCTGCGACCGAAACGACCACCGCAAAGGCGACAGGCGCCTTCGTGGTGGTTTGGGGTGGGGCTCGCTGCTATCATGGAGAACGTTGAATTTCTACGAAGGAGCAGGGCATATGGCGATTCTTTTGGGATGCGATTCCGTCAGCCTAGAGTTTCCCACCAAGCATATTTTCGATAGCGTGACGCTCGGCGTGGGCGAGGGCGACCGCATTGGTATTGTCGGTAAAAACGGCGACGGCAAGTCGACGCTGCTGAGCGTGCTCGCCGGCACGCTGGAGCCCGATGACGGACGCGTGACGCACCGCCGCGGCATCACGATCGGTCTACTCGGCCAAAAGGACCAGCTTGTCGATACCGATACCGTGCATCATGCCGTTGTGGGTGACGCCCCCGAGTACGAGTGGGCGTCGAGCCCCCGTACGCGCCAGATCCTCGCCGGCCTCATTAGCGATGTGCCCTGGGAGGGCATGGTAGGCGAGCTCTCGGGCGGTCAGCGCCGCCGCGTGGACCTCGCGCGCCTGCTGATCGGCGACTATGACGTGCTCATGCTCGATGAGCCCACCAACCATCTGGACATGCGCACCATCAACTGGCTTGCGCGTCACTTAAAGGCCCGCTGGCAGCGCGGTCAGGGCGCGATGCTCGTGGTCACGCACGATCGCTGGTTCTTGGACGAGGTCTGCACCAGCATGTGGGAGGTTCACGACGGCCAGGTCGATCCCTTCGAGGGCGGCTATTCGGCATATATCCTGCAGCGCGTGGAACGCGACCGCATGGCCGCGGTTACCGAGGAGCGCCGTCGCAACATGGCACGTAAGGAGCTCGCGTGGCTGAGCCGCGGTGCCCAGGCGCGCTCCACCAAGCCCAAGTTTCGCGTGGATGCCGCTCGCGAGCTGATCGCCGACGTGCCGCCCGTGCGTGACGAGCTGGAGCTCAAGCGCCTGGCCGTGAGCCGCCTGGGCAAGCAGGTTATCGATGTGGTCGACGTGGACGCCGGCTATGCGGATACCGATGGCGCGCCCAAGCAGGTGCTCACCGATGTGACCTGGCTCATTGGTGCGGGCGACCGCTATGGTCTTTTGGGCGAGAACGGCGCCGGCAAGTCGACTTTGCTCGACGTGATCCAGGGCAAGATCGCGCCCCTGCGCGGCCGCGTGAAGATCGGCCAGACGGTGCGCTTTGGCGTGCTGTCGCAGCAGCTCGAGGAGCTCGAACCCTACATGGGCGACACGATCCGCGAGGTGCTCAGCCACTATAAGAAGTACTACGTCATTGACGGCAAGGAGACTTCACCCGAGAAGCTCTGCGAGCGTCTGGGCTTTACGACGCAGCAGCTCTGGAGCCGCATCGGCGATCTTTCGGGCGGCCAGCGCCGTCGCCTGTCGCTGCTGCTGACGATCCTGGACGAGCCCAACGTGCTCATCCTGGACGAGCCCGGCAACGACCTGGATACCGACATGCTGGCGATTGTCGAGGACTTGCTGGACGGCTGGCCCGGCACGCTGATTCTGGTGACGCACGACCGCTTTTTGATGGAGCGCGTGACCGACCAGCAGTGGGCGCTGCTCGACGGCCACCTGACGCATATGCCCGGCGGCGTCGACCAGTACCTGCGCCTGTGCAACGCCACCGCCGAGGGCGAGCCCGTGGGTGCACCGAGCGCCAAGACCGGTACGTTCGACACCGGTGCCGCGGCGGCTGCGGCCGAAAAGCCCAAGTCGAGCGGTCAGCCCAACGGCCTTTCCAATGCCGAGCGCCAAAAGCTCCGTCGTGAGGTGAGCTCGCTCGAGCGCAAGATGGAAACGCAGCGCGCTCGCGTGGAGGAGGCCGAGGCCGCCATGGCCCAGGTCGATCCCACCAACTACACGGCGCTGGGCGAGCAGCAGGCAAAGATCGACGAGGCCCACGCCGCCATGGACGAGCTGGAGATGGCGTGGCTCGAGGCGAGTGAAAAGCTCGAGGGCGAGGAGTAGGCGAGGATGATCAAGGCCGCGTTTTTTGATATCGACGGCACGCTGCTGAGCTTTGAGACGCACCGGATTCCGGCGTCGGCGCAGCAGGTGCTCGACAGCTTTCACGAGCAGGGGATTGCGTGCGTCATTGCCACGGGTCGCCCGACCTACCAGATGCCCGATTGGCTGTTCGATCTTGGTTGGGATGCGTACATTACGCTTTCGGGCCAGCACTGTTTTGATGCCGAGGGCGTTTACCGTAGCTGCCCGATCGATCCGGACGACGTTGCGGTGATTGTGGACCAGGTGGCCGAGGGGCGCTACGACTCGCTGTGCATGCAGGGCGAGAACTCGTTTGTGAACCGCCTGTCCGAACGCGTGGTGACGGCCGGCAACAACGCGGGGATCGTCTACCACGAGGAGCCGTTTGAGCACGCCTTTGAAGCGCCGGTCTACCAGTTTTGCGCCTTTGTGGATCCTGCCGACGAGCATATCGTGACCGATGCGGTGTCGCATTCGCTCACTACGCGCTGGTGCGACCTGTTCTGCGACATTATTCCCGCTAACGGCGGCAAGGACCTGGGCGTGGCAGCGACGCTGGAGCGCCTGGGTGTCGACGCGAGCGAGGCGATCGCCTTTGGCGACGGCGAGAACGACCTGTCGATGTTCTCGGCCGTGGGCACAAGTGTGGCCATGGGCAACGCGCAGGATACCGTGAAGGCCGCAGCGACCTACGTGACGACCGCCGTAGACGACGACGGCATTTACAACGCCGCCAAGCACTTTGGGCTACTGTAGCTGCGGCCGGCACTTAGGGACGTTCCTTTTAATATGAGCAGGACATTGTCAAGAGGCAAAATCGGGCCTGGCCCCAACGATATGGGGTCAGGCCCTCTCCCTATATCAACCCGTCCGCGGCGACCTCGGCGTGTCTTACCGACGCTCGTCTTTGCAGTTTAATATCCGCCCGTGGCGATCTCTCGCTGGGCAATCCGTTGCTACGGCTGAGGCTTCTACGTCGAACCGACAGTCTGTGCACGCGTGTGGCGCCCTGGGCGCTCGCAGAAAAGGGACCTGAGGTTCGCCTCAACGGCTTCGGATCGAACCGCTTCCGGGGTGACTGGCTTATGTGCGGGGGACCGCCCCCTACGCCTCCTCGGCCATGAGGCCGACCGCCCACACCCAGCAGGCGAGCTCGCGCGCCGTGGCGACGTTCGCCTTGTTGCCGTGGACCCCGCGCGCGAGCAGCGCCTCCCGCCTCTCGACCAGCCTCCGCACGCCCTTGGCGGCATGCCTCCGGGCGCCCCGGTCCGGGGCCTGGCCCTTGGCGAGGTCCTTCGGCCGCCCCGAGCACGTCAGGTAGTGCCACGCGGCCTCGACCAGCGTCTTCCTCAGGTGCTTGTTGCCGGCCTTGGTGATCGCGCCCCTGCGGTCGCTCTCCCCGCTGGAGTGCTCGGAGGGCGTCAGGCCGACCCACGCGGCGAACGAGCGGGCGTTCCTGAACCTGGAGAACTCGCCGGCCTCGAACACGAGGTCGGCGGCGGAAGCGGTGTCGACGCCCTTGAGGCAGCGCAGGGAGTCGACCCTCCTCCTCCACCTGGGCTTGCGGGCCTCGCCCTCGACGAGCCCCTCGAGCCTCGCCTTCTCCTCCGCCGCCCGCCTGACCGCGTCGACGTAGTAGGCGAGCACCTCCTCGTCGGCCCTCTCCGCGAACCTTATCGACTCGATCCAGGACCAGTGGGCCCGGGTCCAGTTGCCCTTCCTGCGGCCGGTGGGCGTCCTCTCGTCGAAGACGAGCCCGTGCCTGAGCAGGAACTTGGAGAGCCGCTGCTTCGAGCGCGAGAGGTCGTCCCTCGCGTCCTCGAGCGCCCTGGTCAGGTCGCGGGCGGCCTCGCACTCGTCGTCGGGGACCCACACCTCGACCACGTTGCCGACCGACAGCATGCGGGCGAGGAACTCGGCGTCGTTGCGGTCGTTCTTCCTGCGCCTGTCCGCGCTGGGCTTGATCATCTTCGAGACGGCGCCGACCACGCAGTCGACCCCCAGGCCGGAGAGGCTCTTCTGCAGGTCGAAGCCCGTGACCCCGGACTCGTACACGCACCTGGCCCCGGGGTCCACGGAGCGGACCCACTCCGCGACGGCGCCGGCGTCGTAGCCGAAGGTCGCGGCGCGCACCTCCCCGGTCATGACGTCGAGGGAGACGGCCTTTATCGAGCGGGCGTGGACGTCGAGGCCGACGAAGGTGGTAGTATCGAGCATGGGAGCCCCTTCCATGAATGCGGCGTGGCCGCCGCGGCTGAATTAGACACTCACCATTGTCGGCCTAATCCGCGGTCCTTCATGCAGCAGGGGCTCTCAATGTTTTTATGTCCTGCTCATATCGTCTCTGCCGGCAGCTGGGGACACTCCTTGCGGGGCGTCCCCATTTTGTTTTCGTCCCGCATGTTTTGTGAAACACGGCTAACTTTTAGGCAAAGTAGTAAGACATGGGCAACTTTTGCGGTAAAGTAAATCAAGCAAAAGTATCCAAAGGCTAACTAGCAATCATCGCGAAAGGCGGCCCATGGCCCTACGTGAATCCGGAGAAGACTATCTCGAATCGATCTACGTCCTATCGGAACGTCAGGGCATCGTGCGCTCGATCGACGTTGCCGAATACTTGGGCGTAACCAAAGCAAGCGTCTCTAAAGCCATGGCGGCCTTGGAGAGCACCGGCTACGTGGAGATGGGCAAACGCGACGTGCATCTGACGGAACGCGGTCTTGAGGTTGCCCGTCAAATGTGGGAGCGCCACTGCTTTTTTGTAGGTCTGCTAGAGGACGCAGGCGTAACGCCCGAGGTCGCGTCGCAAGAGGGCTGCCACATGGAGCACTGCCTGAGCGAGGAGAGCTTCGAGAAGCTAAGATCGATGCTGAGACGGGGCAGCGACCGGGATCAATAGCCCCGCCAACTAAGTCCAACTCAGACAAGGAACCCCGCCAGCAAGCGATGCCCAAGAACCGCCAGCAACGTTACCGCAGGCCGGGACCGGGCTTGGTTTTGAAAACATTCCGCAGCGCGAGGCCCGCCTTTCCGTTGCTCCGCAGGAGCAGGAAAGACGGGCCTCATGCGCGAGGACGTTTTCAAAACCAAGCCCGGCCCCGGCCGGAGGGACCACGAGCGCTACAGGTTCTTGACACCCATCGCGCGCATGGCGTTCAGGATGGCGATGATCGCCACGCCCACGTCGCCAAAGACGGCAAGCCACATATTGGCGATGCCCAGCGCTGCCAGCACAAGGATGAGCAGCTTAATGCCCAGCGCAAAGATGATGTTCTGCCAAACAATCGACATGGTCTTGCGCGCCACGCGAATAGCGCGGGAAATGTCGGACGGCTTGTCGTCCATCAGCACCACGTCGGCGGCCTCGATCGCGGCGTCGGAACCCATGGCGCCCATGGCAATGCCCACATCGGCGCGCGTAAGCACAGGAGCGTCGTTGATACCGTCGCCGACAAAGGCGAGCTTGCCCTTGCCACTTTCGGCCGCGAGTAGCGCCTCAACGCGCTCGACCTTGTCGCCCGGCAGGAGCTGCGCGTGGAACTCGTCGAGACCGAGTTGCTTGGCCACAGACGCTGCAACCTCCTCGCGGTCGCCCGTGAGCATGACGGTGCGGTTGATACCGGCGGCATGCAGGTCGCGAATCGTTTGCTCCGCATCGGCCTTAACGGTGTCTGCAATCACGATGTGGCCGGCGTACACGCCGTCAACGAGCACGTGGAGGATCGTGCCGACAACCTCACAGTCCGGTGCTTCAACGCCGGCCGCGGCGAGCATTTTGGCGTTGCCAACGACGACGTGCTTGCCGTCGATGGTTGCCGTCACGCCGTGGCCCGCGTCGTTGGCGGAGTCGCTCACGCGCTTGGGGTCGACCTCGCCCTGGTAGGCGTCGCGCACGGACTGCGCGATGGGGTGATCGGAGAACGACTCAGCAAGGGCTGCGACTTCGAGCAGCGACTGCTCGGTATAGCCAGCCTCGGGGTGCACCGCGACGACTGAGAACGTGCCGTTGGTGAGGGTGCCCGTTTTGTCGAAGACGATGGTGTCCACGTCGGCGAGCGTCTCGAGGTAGTTGGAGCCCTTGATGAGAACGCCCAGCTTGGACGCGCCGCCGATGCCGCCAAAGAAACTCAACGGTACGCTGATCACGAGGGCGCACGGGCAGCTGACGACCAGGAAGGTCAGGCCGCGCAGGATCCAATCGGACCAAGCGCCAGTCACCAGGCCGCCGCCAAGCGCGAGCACCGCGGCAGCGCCAGTGACGGCGGGGGTGTAGACGCGGGCAAAGCGCGTGATGAAGTTCTCGGTGCGTGCCTTTTTCTCGCTGGCGTTTTCTACGAGCTCTAGGACGCGCGCGACGGTGGACTCGCCAAAGGGCTTGGTGGTGCGCACGTGGATGAGACCCGTCATGTTGATGCAGCCGCTGATGATATCGTCTCCGGTCTTGGCCGGGCGGGGGACCGACTCGCCGGTAAGGGCGGCGGTATCGAGTTGCGTCTCGCCCTCGACGATGACGCCGTCGATGGGCACGCGCTCGCCGGGCTTGACGACGATGACGGTGCCGACGGCGATGTCATCGGGGAAGACCTGCTCGAGCGTGCCGTCGGGTTGCTCGACGTTGGCGTAGTCGGGCGCGATGTCCATCATGGCGCTGATCGACTTGCGGCTCTTGCCCACGGCGTAGGCCTGGAACAGCTCGCCGACCTGATAGAACAGCATGACGGCGGCGCCTTCGGCCATGTGCGGGTCGGTATCGGGGAAGAGCACCATGGCAAACGCGCCGATGGTCGCGACGGCCATGAGGAAGCTTTCGTCGAAGGCCTTGCCGCGGCGGATGTTATTGAACGCCTTTTGGAGCACGTCGTAGCCGGCAATTAGGAACGGTACCAGGAACAGCACGAAGCTGGCGTAGATGTCACCCGGGGTGCCGAATGCGGCGGTAAGGGTACCGAGCTCGTCGAGGGCGTACACCACCGCAAAAATGCCTAGCGCTACCAGGATACGGTTGCGCCTATGCTCGAGTGACTCTTTTTTCTTGCGCTTCTTCTTTTTCTTTTTGGGGTCGGCGGTGGCCATGATTCAATCCTTCCATTTGAATGTATGAACACTCGCGCATATAATTTCGCGAGCAAAGGCCGCGACAAGCGCGGCCTTGCAGGTTAGCGTAAACCTGGACTAGAGAATGATCTCGCAGTCGGGCTCGGCGTCGGCGGTGAACTCCACGACGCGGTCGAGGACCTCGTCGAACTTGGCGTCGTCGGCCTCGAGCGTCAACTTCTGGGTCATAAAATTGACCGAAACGGACTTGACGCCCTCAAGCTTGGCAAGTTCGTCCTGAAGCTCGCGCGCGCAGTTGGCGCAGTCGATCTCGTCGAGCTTGAACTGCTTTTTCATGGTGGGTTCCTTTCCCTGTTTTTGCGGCTTGGGTGCAGGCCGCGCTGGTACCGTGGTTGGTCGCTATTCGCAGATGTGGCTCATGCCTTGGTTGAGCATGGTGTAGACATGGTCGTCGGCAAGCGAGTAGAGGATATTGCGCCCGTCGCGCCGAAATTTAACCAGGTGCGACTGCTTGAGCGTTCGCAGCTGGTGCGACACCGCGGACTGTGAGGTCTCGGTCGCCTCGGCGATGTCTGCCACGCAGAGCTCGCGGCCCATGAGGGCGTAGAGGATCTTGATACGCGTGGTGTCGCTGAAGACCTTGAACAGGTCGGCAAGGTCGTACAGCAGCTCCTCGTCGGGAAGGTCCTCGGGCGAGCAGGTGGTGGGGACGTCGGGCACGATGGTGGCGTCGATGCTGGACTTTATTTCATCAGCGCGATCGCTCATTGTAATATCCTTTCATATGAACATGCGCTCATATAACTTACTTCCGAGTATATGAGCGCATGTTCATATGTCAATATAATTCGTGAAATTTTTTGCTATCGAATGGTCCTGGTGGCGGCTAAAGGCATCGATGATCGCGGATAAGGCCGCCGATGCCAACGTGGGTAACTTAGCGACGTGCAAAAACGGGCCGATGTCCACTTGGATATCGGCCTGCATTGCATCGCTTGAGAGGGGTGCCTCGGCGTATCGCTTTTGCACAGGCGCTATGGCCTGGCAGGTATTACTCGCGAATGGCGCCTTTGCTTGGCAATCTACTTGGCAAATAGGTTCTTGAGGTTGAACTCGGCCTGCACCGTGCGGAGCATGAGGTCGGTGTCGTCCAGGCCCAGGTGCTGCTCGTTGGCGTCGGCGGCGAGGGTGCCGCGACGCCGCGCCCAGTTCTCGAGCGCAGCGGGCGCGGACTCGCGGGGGAGTGAGCGCACGTCGGCGTCCAGGCTGCGGCAGATCTGGCGCGAGTCGATGACGATAATCTTGCCCGCGCGGCGTGCCTCGGCGTAACCGTCCAGGTGGATCTTGAACCAGCTGTCCTCAAAGGCGGCGTTGTGCGCCATGTACGGGTACTTCTTCATGAGCTTGAGCAGCTGCTTTTGCAGTTCCTTGTTCTCGCGGAACGGCGTTTTGCCGTCGATGTCGTCCCAGGTGATGTGGTGGATATTCGAAAGCGGCACATCCTCGCCGCGGTAGATATCGGGCAGGCCGCAGTAGTGTGCCTCGGCGTCATGCGGGACGGCGTCGCTGGTGAGCTCCATGATCTCCCAGCCCACGTTGATGATGTAGCCGCGCTCGGGTGCACGGCCGGTGGTCTCGATGTCGATGCCCAGCACGGTGCCCTGGATGGGCTTGCGGGCGTAGGCGACACCGAGCGCGTCGCGGTCACCGCGGATCTCGCGCATGACGGACGCGGCGGTGCGCTTTTGCATCTTGCCGATGGCGGCACAGGTGTCGGCGTCAGACAGGCCGCGCGAAAGCGTTGCGGGCGTCACGTTGCGCAGGCGCGCCTCGCCAATCTGGTCGCACAGGTCGCGGTTGCGGTCGGCCAGGTCGCGCACGGTGGCAAAGTCGAAGCCGGGGTCCTCCTCGGCGGTAAAGTACTCGGTCTCGAGCACCTTGAGGGCCTCTTCGCCTTTCTGGCGCTCGGATTCCATGGCACCGTGATCGCCATAGATGAACATAGGGATAAACGGCTGACGCTCGTATTCGAGTGCTTGCGATACGTTCATATGCTGCTCCTTGGACGGGCCGCGTTGTGCGGCTCGGGTTTGTCGAGTTATGGCGAGATGATAGTTTACCATGGGCAACTATTGGCATCGCGCCTAGGACAATTACAATACCCTAGTTGACCGCTAGGACTTTTACAATGCTGCCGAAAGACACGAAAGGTTCCATCCGTCATGGATTTGCTGATTGATATTCTGCTCGACGCCGGCAAGGACACGCTTGCGCTGGTGCCGTTCTTATTGGTGACATATCTGGCCCTCGAGACGCTCGAGCATGTTGCGGGCGAGCGCGTCAACGGCACCATCAAGCGTGCCGGCGCCGCTGGCCCCGTGGTCGGCTCGTTGCTGGGCATGGTGCCGCAGTGCGGCTTTTCGGCCATGGCGGCAACGCTGTACGCCGGTCGCGTCGTGACGCTGGGAACCCTGGTGGCGGTGTTTCTCTCGACCTCCGACGAGATGCTGCCGCTGCTACTTGCCGAGCAGGTTCCCGTGCAGACTATGGCGATGCTTTTGGCTTCGAAAGCGCTGATCGCGCTGGTCACGGGCTTTATCGTGGATGCCGCCATTCGCGGCCTGCGCCGCAACGCCCGTGCGCATGCGGCGATTCGCCGTACCGTGTTGGGAACCGCTGTCAATCCGGCGCACATTAACTGCGCGCATGACGATCACAGCGGCGGTGACATCATCGACGAGGTGGCCGAGGCGGGCGTGAGCGCCGACCACATCCATGAGCTGTGTGAGCGCGACCATTGCGGTTGCGATGAAGACGAGGACGAGCACGGGCATGGGCACGGTCACGATCACGGTCATGAGGGCGAGCATGAGCACCATCATGACCACGGTCACTCCCACTCACACGAAGGTGCGCCCGTCCTGTCGATTATCCGCAGCGCGATCTCTCACACCGTGCAGGTCTCGGTTTTTATTTTCCTGGTGACGTTGATTCTGGTCGCCGTGCTCGAGACCTTTGGCGAGTCCGCGATCGAGCAGTTCCTGTGTAGCAACGAGACGCTCGCCGTCCTGGGTTCGGCGCTTGTCGGCCTGATCCCCAACTGCTCGGCGAGCGTGGTCATTACGCAGCTGTATCTGGAAGGCGCACTGCAGCTGGCGCCGATGCTCGCCGGCACGCTCATTTCCGCCGGCGTGGGTTATCTGGTGCTGTTCCGCACCAACCGCAGCGCTCGCGAAAACGCCGTGTTCCTGGTCATGATGTACGTCATCGGCGCTGGCTGGGGCCTCGTCCTATCTGCCTTTGGCCTCTAAGTAGGCCTAACAAAACGGGCTTCAAAATAGCCATGCACGGCGCCTGCACAATGCGGCGACGCATGGCATTTTGAAGCCCGTTTTTTGTTGAGCCACGGATCCTGAGCGCTCACACCGCCCAAAACAAAAAGGTAGATTTTTAGGCATGTCCTAAAAATCTACCTTGGTTAGCGGAGCTGCTCGGTGAGGTTGCGCTTAAAGCGGGCGCGGTCTTCGCTGGTGAAGGCTGCTGGCCCGCGGGTGCGACCGCCAGCGCGGCGCACTTTCTTTTCCTCGTGACGAATAAACAGCTGCATGTCGATGGTCGCCTTGTCGTACACGCGCCCGCGCACGCCGATGGCGGAGGCATCGCGGCCGAGCACCATGCTCGCCAGGCCAATGTCCTGCGTCACGACCACGTCGCCCGCCTGCAGACGTTCGACAATGGCAAAGTCGGCACTATCGGCGCCCACGCTCACATCGAGCGTGGTGACCCAAAAGCCGCGTCGCGCGTGCTCGGCATCACGTGGATCGTCGCGGCGAATGTGCCGCTCCAGGTTCTGCGTGCTGTTGCCGGCAATCACCACGGCGACGCCCGCCTGCCGCGCGCAGTCGATCGACTCGCGCGTAACCGGGCAGGCGTCGGCATCAATAAAAAGCGTTCTTGGCATCTAGTGCACCAGTTTGCCAAACTGAATGGCGCGGACAATGAGCGTCACGCCAAACACCAGGAGCGCGGCGCCGCTAAAGATGACGAGCATCTTTGCCGACCACAGCGGATAGATAAACACGAACATGCCGGCGATGATGGAGAGCGCGCCGCTCAGGATGGCGAGGGCGCGGTTGGACGAAAGCTCGGACTCCAGAATGGACATGACACCTTCGACAATCCAGCCAAAGCCAGCCACGACCACCACGAGCGTGGTGAGCGTCGCGGTCGAGAAGGCCTGATTGCGCAGGATTATGACGCCGCCCAGAATGATGAGCAGGTTGGAGATGATGCTCGTCACGCGCCAGCCGGCGGGCAGCAGCGGCTCAAAAATGGCGGTGAACAGCCTGATGGCTGCCGTAATTATAAAGTAGAAGCCCAGGACGGTCGTCAGGAAGACGAGGGACTTGGCGGGTGCAAACAGCAGCGCGATGCCGGCAAGCAGCGCGATGACGCCCGTGACGGCGTAGATCCAGCGCACGGCCTTGATTGCCTTGCCTGCCATGCTTTTCTCGTCAAATCCAAACAGATTCGACTGCTGGTCGTCGTTCTTAAAGATGCCCATGAGGTCTCCTTTCCGCACGGCGTTTGCCGTCATTGTTGTTTTTGCGGCGTATGCCGCAGTTGCTACAACAAGTATCGCCTAAAGGCACCGGCGTATGGGTCGGGGAGGGCGAAGTGTAACCCAAAGGTCCCGATTTGTTCTCGTTGTTCCCCATGTCGCGTTTTTCTATTCAACAGGTGTAGAACATTGCGGCTCTGTTCGTTATTGCCTGCGTTTTAGGTTAGATTTTCCTAAGAACAATTGCCTTGTATTGGGGGTCTCTATGAACGAAGCTGTTCCCGTGGCGCCGTCGAGCGTGGAGTTGATGGCAAAGCAAGGTTGCGAAAAGCTCGGTCTGGAATCGTTTGACGCGCTGGTCCGTCGTGCCCGAACATGCCGTCGATTTGACGAGTCCATGCGCGTACCGCGCGAGTTTTTGCTTGAGCTGGCAGAGCTGGCGCACCTGGCTCCCTGCGGCGCTAATGCTCAGCGTCTGCGTTTTCATGTGGTGAGCGACGCCGAGGAGTGTTCGAGCTTATTTGAAAAGCTCACATGGGCTGGTGCGCTCAAGGATTGGTCGGGTCCTGTCGAGGGCGAGCGCCCGACCGGCTATATCGCGATCCTTGCCGAGCGTCCCGCTCCAGGCAAGCCTGCCGCGCCAATCACCGAGGCAGACGCTGGTATCGCCGCGCAGACGATGATGCTCGCCGCCCGCAGCGCTACGCCCGAGGTGGCGGCGTGCATGTTCAAGGCTTTTCCGCCTCGTGCGATTGATGTCATGGGACTTGACGGCGACAAGTACGAGGTCAAGCTGATCATGGTCTTTGGCGTTCCCGCCGAGACACAGGTGATCGATGCAATTGATTCCAACCCCGACGGCTCTATTTATTACTGGCGTGACGAGGCACAGGTACACCACGTACCCAAGCGTCCACTCGCCGACGTACTGGTGTAGTTGAGCGTCGCCGCGGCGTGATCCGGCGGTAAACCACCACAAAGGTGCCCGTCCCCTTTGTGGTGGTACGAGGGGAGGGCATGTGGCCGATCTGTATTTGGTGCGGCATGGGCAGACCGAGCTCAATGTGCAGAACATTTTGCAGGGCTGGCACGATTCGCCGCTTACGGCGCGCGGGCGCGAGCAGGCACTGGCGACGCGCGCGGCGTTTGAGGCGCGCGGCATCTCCTTTGATCATGCGTATTCGTCTCCGTTGGGTCGGGCACGGTGTACGGCAGAGCTGATCGTTGGCGAGGGCCTTCCCATAGAGCCGGTCGACGACCTGCGCGAGTGGCGCCTGGGCTCGCTGGAGGGCACATCAAACCGCGAGATGCCGGCGCAACCATGGGGCGATTATCCGGTGGCCTTTGGTGGCGAGTCGGAAAGTGAGCTTCGCGCACGTATGGTCGCGGCGCTGTCTCGTATTATGGCCCGACCGCAGCACAACTGCGTGCTGGCCGTTTCCCACGGCTCAGCCTGCCAGGAGTTTCTTGAGTATGTGGCCGGCGGGGGAGAACAGCTCGACAACGGCGCCGTGCTTCATTTTAGCTATTGTGATGGGGCGTTTTCGCTCCTTGATTGGTAACGAGCGAAAGGACCCCCCCTATGAATAAGGATCTGTATCTGGTCCGTCATGGACAGACGATATTCAACCTTAAGCGCATTATCCAGGGCTGGAGCGACTCGCCTCTCACGCAGCTGGGATGCGACCAGGCGGCGCGCGCCGGCATGTTCTTGCGTGCGCGCGGCATTGAGCCCGATCATGCCTATACCTCGACGCTGCACCGCACCGAGCAGACTATCGCCAGCCTGTGGCCGGGTCTTGCCTACGAGCGTCTTGATGGCCTGCGTGAGTGGTTCTTTGGCGACTTCGAGGCCGAGCACGTGATGCTGATGCCTGGGCGTCCGTGGCGTGACTTTTACCGCCAGTTCGGCGGCGAGGGGCAGATGCAGGTGCGCGAGCGCATGGTGGCGACGTTGACCGATCTTATGCGACGCCCGGATCATTCGTGCGTGCTCGCGGTAAGCCATGGCTCGGCTATCAAGGAGTTTATGGATCACGTGAAGGGCACGGCGGCAGACGAGCGCGACCGTGTGCCGGGCAACTGCTCGGTGCTGCATTTTGCATTTGACGATGCAACCGATACGTTTGACCTGGTCGAAGTCTTTACGCAGGAAGATTATGCGCGCGAGCTTGGTCTTGAGCCGCTGGTGGCGGCAGCGGGTCCGCAACGCGGGTAGCCTGGGCGTGGCGACGTGGATTGCCGACATCATTGCTCGATGTGAAAGGGGCGGGGATGCATGCGCATGAATCCCCGCCCCTTGTTTGTTGAGCTGCCGAGTCTTTGTGCTGGGCGTTTAGACCCTGTTAGAACCGTGCGATCTGGTGGGTGAGCAGACCCGTCGGAACCTGCGGCGCGCCGCCGGCGACCTGTGCGGCGGGGAATAACGCGGCAACGGTAAAGTTGAACGGCTCTTTGCCCGTGTAGGTGCCGGCTGTGCGGGCCTCGTCTGCCAGGAGCTGCGCCGCCCCTGCTAGCGCGGCAGCATAGGCGGGGTCGTCGGCCTGTGCCGGCTCCGGTGCTTGTTCGAGCATAGCGCGGATGGCCCCGACGGCGTCCTCGCGCTTGACCTCCCACACACGGTGCGTAATGCCGGCGGGGTCGGTGACGGCATAGAGCGACGCGCCCTCTTTGGCGGCGCCGAGGATGATATCCATGACGGGTGATGCTTCGTAGGTAAGCGACACAGGGCGCGGCTGGACCTTAAGCTCGGCGATTGCGCGGGCGGCTGCGGTCGCACCTGCGGAGGGCGCGTCGTCGCACGCCAGCACGCCGACCGGGCAAATCGCCACAACGCCCGTCACGCGCCCCGGCTCTCCGGAGCATTCGTACGCGTAATACGCCGCGCCCGGATCTTTGAGCATAAGCCCGTCGGCGATGGCGTCGCGCAGGGCGTCGTTGCCGCTCAGGATGCCGTCCATCTGCGGCAGCGCTTCGAGCACGCGGTCCTGAGCTGGGCGGATGCAGGGAAACGGAAGTGCTTTCATGGGCGGTCCTAACGCGCGAGTCGGTTTGTTCGCGGCTTATTATGCCCCAACTTGGCTGCTTGCGCTCCAGAGCGTGTTGTCGGCAAGCGCGATGAGTACGTTCTGGCAGCGAACGATATTGGCATGGGCCCCGGCTCGTTGGGCTTATGCGCGAGCACCAACGAGCCGGGGCCGTAGCTCATGCAATTGCGGTTACCCGTCTTGCCGGCAATGACGGCGGTATCGGTGCAGCCGGTAAAGAAGCCGACGGTCGTGTCCGCGTCTGTCACGTCATCGGCGGCGCGCTTGAGCGCAGCTAGAAGAGGAGAGTCTGGGTCGCGCTCGATGGCGGGGCGATCACCCGTCACGGTATAGCTGCCATGGCAGCCGGGGACCGCGGCCTCGGCGCCGGCGATGGCCTGCTCGATCATATTGATTGCGGTGGCCGTATCGGTCGGCGGGGTCAGGCGCATATCGACCCAGGCCTTGGCGTGGTCGAGCACGACAGAGGGGGCGATAGCCGCCCTCGTCATCATCAACCATATGAAACCTCAGAATCAGTTTGCTTTGCAAACCGACTGTAAGCCACCTGGAAGATTCGCGACATGCACGTAGCAGTATTTACCGTTCGCAGGCCGAGCCATCGCGTTTGCCGTCCGGGCGGGCTCGCAAACGACGTAGTGGGTACGTACCTTTCATGGACGACATGCTGTGCGACATATCTGCCTTTCGGTATCACCGGATACCTCCACAGGTTTTGGCGATAATGCCGGACCTGCCCGATTCTGCGGACGATCCGCGCAGGGAGCATCTTTGTGAGCACCCGCTTGTCAAGTATTTCCTGGGCACTCCGTTACACGTGTTGGCACAGGGCGGCTGCGGACGTAAGGGCGATCGCATTGTCAGGCATGTTTGGAACGGGGAGAGGCCGTTTGATTCCGTGCGGCAGACAGAGTTTGGCCTCGATGTCGCATCCCCGCTCTTTACCCTGCTGACCCTGGCTTCCTCGGTCTCAAACGAGCATCTAATCATGTGCATGTATGAGATGTGCGGCACCTTTGCCGTGCGCAAGATTGCGCCTCAGGTAAAGTCGGCACTTGAGCAGGCATATGGGAGCCGGTGGGGTGACGCACGGTCGGGCTGGGAAAACGTAAAGGATACCTCGGGGAATCCAACGGACTTGTGGAAACGACCTCCCTTGATTGAGCTCTCTGAACTAACGGAGTTCGCCAATAAGATCCAGGGACTCCGCGGTGCTAAATCATTCACACGTGCCGCGAAATGCATTACGGGGGTTGTGGCATCGCCGCTTGAGGTCCAAGCTTCGATGCTGTTTGGCCTTTCGAGGCTGCGCGGCGGCGAAGGGCTGCGCCTTACCAATAACGTCGAGATTCGCATGACGCGCAGCGCCCGCCTGATTTCGGGGCTTGATAGGCGCTACGCCGATATCTTGCTGTCGAATAAGGACGGCAGCCGGGAGTGCCTGGTTGAATGTCAAGGTAAAGCCATTCACGGATCCATAGAATCCAAGATCTCGGACTCCGATCGAACGACGGCCCTTCAGACGATGGGATATCCCGTCGTTCTGATGACCTATGGTCAGCTAGTCGACTCCGATGCCTTCCGCGTGGTGATGGAGCTTATCATGTCCTATCTCGATATGCCGCTGAAAGACAAGACGCCGCGGCAGCAGGAGCTCGAACGGCGACTTCGTGAGGAGATTTTTATCGATTGGACGGGAATGTAGCCGCGCGGGTGGAAAACGGTCGCGGAAGCTAGAGTTTTGGGCGCGAATAAAGCTTCAGTTTCGCCTTGGAAGGACTTTAAAAATGCTATCCAGAACAAGTTATTTCGGAAAATGGACAGTCAACTTTAATTTGGCATATAGAGATCGATTTTTACCTACTAAAACCCCTGATAAAGTTGTTTATAAAAGCAGTCGTGCTTGGCGACTTGGACCTCACTGTCTATTATCCGAAACAACTTGTTCTGGGTGGCACTTTTCAAGCCGGCGGAAGCACAAAATTCGCCCCCCGTTCCATGAAAACGGGGGGCGAATGGGCTTCGTGGTCTGTCTGGCAGGTTTGGCGCCGGCGCTACTTAATCACGCGCACGCGATACATCGACGGAATCTGCTTGAGCGCCTCGATCGTGCTGCCGTCCAGGTGCTCATCGGTGTCGAACATGGTGTAGGCGTTCTCGCCAGCGGACTCGTTGGTCATGCGCTGCACATTGGCGTTGTCCTTGGCGAGAATGGCCGTGATCTGGCCGATCATGTTGGGCACGTTGGCATGCAGGCAGGCAATGCGGCTTGCGGCGCGCGCCTTGCCCATGCTGCAGGCGGGGTAGTTGACGCTGTGCGCGATGTTGCCGTTTTCCAGGTAATCCTTGAGCTCGCTGATGGCCATGTCGGCGCAGTTGGCCTCGGCCTCGCCGGTGCCGGCGCCCGAATGCGTGGTGATAAACGTATTGGGCATCTTGACGGTCTTGGGCGTGGCAAAGTCGCAGCTAAACCAGCTGAGCTTGCCCTCGCGCAGGGCGGCGTCGACGGCGTCCTCGTCAATGATGGTCTCGCGCGCGTAGTTGATGAGCACGGCGTCGGGCGCCAGCAGGTTAATCTGCTCGGTGCTGATCATACCGATGGTGTCGGCCTTGCTGGGCACGTGCACGGTGAGGTAGTCGCAGCCGCGGCACAGATCCTCGAGCGTGCCCACGCGCTGCACCTCGCGGCTCAGCACCCACGCGTGCTCGACGGAAATGAACGGATCGTAGCCGTAAACGTCCATGCCCAGGTCGACACAGGCGTTGGCGACCTTGGAGCCCACGTTGCCCAGACCGATGACACCGATGCGCTTGCCCTTGAGCTCGCGGCCCACAAAGGCCTTCTTGGCCTTTTCGGCATCGACCTGAATCTCGGGGTCGTCGGCGTTGTTGCGCACCCAGTTCATCGACTGCACGACGCCGCGGCTCGAAAGCACCAGCATGCCCAGGACGAGCTCCTTGACGGCGTTGCTGTTGGCACCGGGGGAGTTAAAGACGACGACGCCCTTCTTGGCGTATTCCTCGACGGGAATGTTGTTGACGCCGGCGCCGCAGCGGGCGATGGCGCGAATGCCCTCGGGCAGCTCGTAGCCGTGCAGGTCGGTCGAGCGCATCAGGATGGCGTCGGCCTCCTCGGCGGTGGCCACAAACTCGTAGCCCTCGCCAAACTCAACCTTGCCGTCTTTGGTGATGTCGTCGATGGTCTTAATCTTACGCATGGAAAACTCCTTAGCAGGTTTGTTGTAAACAGATGGTTTGAAGTGGCTGGTCGGCCCGCGCGTTGCGGGCTAGTTAGATCGCGGACTCAAACTATGCTGTGCTTCGAAGTCCTTCATGTATGTGGCCAGTGCCTGCACGTCCTCCATGGTGACGGCGTTGTACACGCTGGCGCGCATGCCGCCGACGAGGCGATGACCCTTGACGTTTTGAATCTGGTGCTCGGCCGCGCCTGCGACAAAGGCGGCGTCGAGGTCGGCATCGCCGGTGCGGAACGTGACGTTGGCGATGGAGCGGCTGTCGGCCTGCGTGGTGCCATGGAACAGTTCGCTTTGCTCGAGCAAGTCATAGAGCAGGTTGGCTTTGGCCCAGTTGCGCTCGGCCATGGCGGCAAGTCCGCCGGTCTGCTCAACCCAACGGAACACCTTGCCGCACACGTAGATGCCAAAGGTGTTGGGCGTGTTGAGCATGGAGTCCTTGGCGGCTTGGGTCTTAAGGTCCATGTACTGCGGCGTCTGCGCATAGGCCGGGCCTTCGGCGATAAGGTCGTCGCGCACGATGACCACGGTCACGCCCGCGGCGCCGGCGTTTTTCTGCGCGCCGGCGTAGATGAGCCCGTAGCGCTCAACGTCGAGCGGCTGCGACAGAAAGCAGCTCGAGACATCGGCGACCAGCGGCACGTCGCCGCAATCGGGCAGCTCGTGGAACATGGTGCCGAAGATGGTGTTGTTCTGGCAGATGTAGACGTAGTCGAGCCCGTCGCCCGCGGCCTCGGCGGCAATGCGCGCGTTGATATCGGCCATGTTTGGGATGCGGTCGAAGTTGGTGTCCTCGGAGCTCGCGAGCAGCACGGCCTCGCCGTACTTGGCGGCCTCCTTGTACGCCTTGTTGGCAAAGTTGCCGGTCACGACGTAGCCGGCGCGGCCGCGGAGCATGAGGTTCATCGGGATGCCCGCAAACTGCAGCGTGGCGCCGCCCTGTAAAAACAGGACACGGTAGTTGTCGGGGATGCTCAGCAGGCGGCGCAGGGTTGCCTCGGCGTCGTCGATGATCTGCTGGTACATGCTAGATCGATGGCTCATCTCGAGCACGGACATGCCGCAACCGCGGTAGTCCATCATCTCGTCGGCGATCTCGGCGAGCACGCTTGTGGGCAGCGCGGCCGGGCCAGCTGAGAAGTTGTGCACACGTGCCATCTTCTAGTTCCCCTCGTAGTCGTTTGAACGTTCGGGATACTTTAGCACAGTGGAGCGCCAGACGCGACCGCATCACGGTAAAACTCGAGTGCGCCGCTATGATTTACAGGATGGTTACATGGGGGAGGGGTGACCTTACCCATCCGATCTGCCTCTGCCTTTGCTTGTTTCCAGGGTCGAATGCGACCGTTTACGAGGCCATCGTAGCCACGCGTGATGGCGCACTGGATGCGATCTTCGCGTTCCCGCATAGAGGCAGCGCGGCGCTGCGCCAGTTGCCTTTGGCTCCATATTTACCTCAAGGCTTCAGAGGCTTTGTTGCGCAATAAATTTGACTTCGATCCGTTTGCCGCGCAGCCAAAGCGCCTCACCTCTCATTTGTTGCCGTCTGTGGGAGCGTGCCCCTCGTTTATCCTCTCTAGACCTCACGACCCGGTACTTAAACGGTATGATTGAAAGGCATGTTTGCATCGACCCGATGCGAATAAAAAGGCCCGAACCCTTGGAGTGTGTCCTGTGGATAACACCGACAAAATATCGCTGGGAGGCGTGCTCACGCGCGAGCAGTTTTTGCTGCCCGAGATGCGCATCGTCGCCGCGCTGCGCTTGGACGGTGTGAGCGATGACGACATCATCGCACGCGTTAAGCACGACAACCTGTTTCAGTATCCCACCGAGCGCATGCTTACCGATCGCGCTCGCGTGTGTCTGCGCCGCTTTGATGCCGTGGCGCTCGACGAGGCGCAGTGCACTGCCCGCGGTATCGACAAAGATGCTGCCGACCAAGCGGTCATGCGCATTATGGACCTGATCGCCAACGGCATGCCCGATCAGGCGGCCCAGGCAAACCTGTTTGCCATGATGTGTCGCTACACCATGGTTCGCGAGCTCATCCAGGTGGAGATCGGTGAGCGTATGGCCAGCTTCGACTACACCTTTACCGACGTTGACCTCAACGCGTTTGTCACCCGTTTTCAGGTTGAGCATGCCGAGGCCGCCAAATGGTCAGACGCCACGCTGGGCCGTATAAAAAGCACCCTGCGCCAGATCTTGCGTGGCGCCGGTTTTAAGGCATCGCAGCGCACCGACGCGCTCCAACCCCTGCTGCTCGACCCCGATGTAGAACAGGCCATCCGCGACCTTGGCGACATGGACGCTCTGGCCGCGCTCACCGGGCAGGTGATGTAGCCCATGACAATAAACCAGCCGCACATTCGCCCACGTAACCGCGCCGAGCGCATCCATGAGGACTTTGACCATCGCCGCGAGGCGCTGCGCGAGCGCCTGCAAGACCAGGACTTCTTGGCCAACAAGGGCATCGGTAACGAGATCGGCTTCTACACGTTTTGCTACGATCCTTCGCTGGAGTTTGAGTGCCGCGCCTACGTGGACGAGCTCATGGCAGATGCCCAGTCCGGCAAGCTGCCGTGCAATTTGCAGGTCTTTAACCTGTACGACGTGATGCTCGATATCTGCGAGCAGCGCCGCATCCTTCGTGCGATACCCCGGCGTGAAGCAAAGGTTGGCTCGGAGGCCCAGATTAAAGAGCTCCAGAAGCCCTGCAGCTCCAAGAGCTTTGCCCAATACCTCCTGGAGCATACCCAGCCTCACCAGCCTGGAGACGTGATCTTGCTCACTGGCGTGGGCGAGGTCTTTCCGCTACTGCGCGTGCACAACCTGCTCAACGACATGCTTGCCGATTTTGGCACTGTGCCCGTTGTCGTCATGTATCCCGGCAGCTTTGACGGCCGCCAGCTCAAGTTGTTCAACAAAGAGAACGCCAGCAACTACTACCGCGCGTTCGATATCTCTTAGGAGCGACAGATGATCATCCAAGACCTGTTTTCCAAGGACATCAACCGTTCCATCAACGGTGTCGTCAAGGTACAAGACGCCAGCGACGAATCGGTGCGCCAGGAGCTCGACGAGTACGTGGTGACGCGCGAGCTGCAGGGTCATTTTGCGCACTTCTTCGAGGCGTACGATAAGGCGCTCGACGTTCCCACCGACAACATGGGCGTGTGGATTAGCGGCTTCTTTGGCTCCGGTAAATCGCACTTCCTCAAGATGCTCTCGTATCTGCTGCAAAACGACGAGATTGCCGGCAAGCGCGCCGTCGATTACTTTGATGGCAAGATTTCCGACCCCATCGTAGCCGCCAGGGTTCGTCGTTGCTGCGAGGTTCCCACCGAGGCGATCCTGTTTAACATCGACAGCAAGGGCGGCCAGTGGAAAGAGGGCGACACCTCGCGTACGGCCCTGCTGCGCGCCTTTGAGCGCGTGTTCTTTGAGCACCTGGGCTTTTTTGGCGAGGATCTAAAGCTCGCACGCCTGGAGCAGCATATCGACAGCAAGGGCAAGACACAGGAGTTCCGCGCTGCCTACGAGCGCATTGGCGGTGGCAACTGGCTCGAGGACCGCGAGAGCTATAGCTACTTTGAGGATGACATCGTCGAGGCCCTGCAAGAGGTGCTGGGCATGAGTGAGCAGGCCGCGCGCCATTGGTTCGACGGTACCGAGGACGACGCCATCGCTGCCGACACCTTTGCCAAGATGGTCAAGCAGTATGCCGACAAGCGCGCCGAGGAGTGCGGCGGCGAGTTCCGCCTGCTGTTCATGGCCGATGAGGTGGGTCAGTTTATTGGCTCCGATGCCGACATGAGCACGAGCCTTATGCTGTCGCTTCAGACGCTCGTCGAGGAGCTGGGCAGCCGTTGCGGCGGTCGCGTGTGGGTCATGGTGACCAGCCAGGAGGCCATCGACGAGGTCGCCATGATTGTGGGCGACGACTTCTCCAAGATTCAGGGCCGCTTTAACACGCGCCTTTCGCTCTCCAGCTCCAGCGTGGACGAGGTTATCCAGCGCCGTGTACTGCAAAAGAACGAAGCCGCCTCGGCAAAGCTCCAGCAGGACTACGAGGCTCAGAGCACCGTACTCAAAAACGTATTCTCCTTTGACGGCTCGCGCGGCGACCTTATTGGCTATGCCAGCCGCAAGGACTTTACGGATAGCTACCCGTTTGTGAACTACCAGTTTAAGGTGCTGCCCGACGTTATGACCGAGGTGCGCAAGCACGGCGTCAAGGCCAAGCACATGTCCACGGGTGAGCGCTCCATGCTCTCGGCCTTCCAGGAATCGGCCCAGGCCATCCAGGACCAAGAGGTGGGCGCCCTGGTACCGTTCTGGCGCTTCTTCGATACCATTGCCAAGGATCTGGAGCACGGCGTGATCCAGGTGGTCACGCGTGCCGAGCGTGCGGCCGAGGATGGCCATGGCCTTAAGGCCGAGGACGTTAAGATCCTAAAGCTGCTGTATCTGATCCGCTACATCGACTACATCAAGTCCAACGTCGAGAACATCTCCATCCTTATGGTCGACGGCATGGACGTGGACAAGGCCGCCCTTAAGGACCGCGTTAAGGAGTCGCTCGACCGCCTGGTGCGCGAGAACTACGTGGCGCGTCAGGGCGATGCGTACAACTTCCTTACCGACGAGGAGCAGGATATCTCGCGCGCCATTAGCGAGACGCCGGTGGATGCTGCCCTGATTATCGAGGGCATTAAAAAGTCGCTCTTTAGCGGTATCTATACGGCTACCAAGTTGCGCGTGGGCGCCAACGACTTTCCCTTCGACCGCTATGTAGACGATTCTGCCTATGGTGTGGCCCAGGGTGGCATGAAGCTCAATGTAGTCACGGTGGCAGATGATCTTTCGCGCGCCGACGACGCCGAGCTCGCCGTCAAGTCGGCCAATATCGCGCTGGTGGTGCTGGCAGACGACATCGACTACTTTGACGACCTGCAGAATGTGGCTAAGATCCGCAAGTATCGCAAGACCATCAACACCGAGGCCCTGGCGCCTTCGACCCAGCAGATTATCCAGGCAAAGATGAAAGAGGCTACTTACGTTGAGCGCGAGGCAGCCAAACTGCTGGAGGAGGCCGTGCTGCATGCCCGTGTGGCTGTGAACGGTTCCATGGTCACGGTTCGCGCCACCAAGCCCGCCGATGTGTTTGACCAGGCCCTGTCAAAGCTGACGGATGCCATCTTTACCAAGGCCGACTACATCGCCGACCCCGCCAAGGCCGACGAGGACATTCGCGCCACGCTGCGCGGCGCCAACCAGATGGCGCTCGACGGCCAGAGCTCCCAGAACGCTCGCGCCGAGAAGGAGGTCGCGGGCTTTTTGCATGCCCAGACGCGTCTGTCGCTGAATACGACCATGGGTGACCTGCAGCGTAAGTTCCAGGGTGCTCCCTATGGCTGGCGCGAAATCGACATTGCCAACGTGGTGGCGCAGCTGGTGGTTTCGCAGCGCGCGACCATTACGGCTGCCGGCGCCAATGTTGCCCCTGCCGATTCGCGCATGGTTGCCTTCCTGCGCAAGGACGCCGACAAGGCCCAGGTGCGCGAGCGCGTTAAGATGAGCGATGAGCTCATTAAGAAGGTCAACAGGGTGCTGCGCGAGACCTTCGGTGCGAATCGTGACATTTCCAACGAGGACGAGCTTACCGCCACGGTGGTCGATACGCTTACGGGCTATAAGAGCGAGTGCGTGGAACTCACGAACAACAACTTTACGGGCTTGGCCCCGGCCTACCCGTATCCGGGCCTAAAGGTGCTGGAGGACGGCATTAAGCTGACCACGCGCCTGCTGGACAACCAGAACGACGCTCAGACGCTGTTCAACGCCTTTGTAAAGGCGCAGGACGATCTGGACGACTGGAAAGAGGACTACGACCAGGTCACGTTCTTCTTTGAGAGCCAAAAGCCCGTCTTTGATAAGGCCGTTGAGTTTATGGGCCTTATGAAGGACGAGGGCTTCTACATGGACTCTAACGCCCAAGCGGTCGAGGCCAACAAGCGCATTGAGCAGATTCTTAAGAACCCGCGTCCATACCGCGAGGTCCGCGAGCTCCACGAGCTGATGGAGCCGGTCATGGTGGCTCACAAGCAGATGGTCGATGCCAAACGCAAGGAAATGCTCGATAACATCGCTGCGCAGATGGCCCAGGTACACGAATATGCCCAGAGCCAGGACGGCTATGCCAAGCTTGCCGAGCGCGCTATCGAGAACGCCGGCCGCATGGCTAACTCGTTTGAGAGCCGCGCTCACGCCGCCACCAAGGCCAGCGAGCTTGCCGCGCTCAAGCAGCAGCTGATTGAGTATTGCGACCGTGCGTGCGAGAAGATTGATACCGCCATCGATGAGGAGAAGGCCCGCCAGCAGCGCGAGAGCCGCCGCGTAGAAGTCACGCCCAACGGCGAGATCGTTACCACGATCAAGGACAACGACAAGGACGCCCCGACGACCGTAAAGCCTGCGCCCGCGCCCAGGATTAAAAAGCTGCGCCTGGCCGACCTGGGTGAGCGCAAAAAGCTGGAGTGCGAAAGCGACATCGACGCCTATCTTGCCCAGCTCCGCGTGCGCTTGCTTGCCGAGCTGCAGGGCAACGACGCCATCCGCCTGAGCTAACCAAGAACCACCGGGGAAGGGCAGACCGCCATGAACGATACCGCCATCAAGAACTACTGCATCTGGGCCCGCAACGAGCTCATCGCCGGCGTCGAGGCCCGCATGAGGCTCTACGGCGTGGCCGAGGGCGCCGAGCCCGCCGGCGCCGCGGCGGTGGGCGGGCGCGCCCTGTCCCCGGAGGAGACCGGGTGGCGCGACGCCCTGCTGCGCGCCGGCGCCGAGGAGGGCTTCGCCCGCCTGCGCGACCGCGCCGCCTACACCTGGTTCAACCGCATCGCCGCCGTGCGCTACATGGAGGTCCACGACTTCCTGCCCTCCCGCGTGCGCATGTTCACCCGCCCCGCGGCGGACGGCTCCTGGGAGCTGGGCAGCCAGGCCGCGGACGAGGCGCTCGACGTGGAGATCGAGGGGGCGGACCCGGTGCGCGTCGCCGAGCTCAAGCAGGCCGGCGAGGACGGGCCGCTGTTCCGCTACCTGTTCCTGGCCCAGTGCGCCGAGCTCTCCGGGTGCCTGCCCGGCGTGTTCCAGCCCGTGGACGCCTGCATGGCGCTGCTGCTGCCTGCCAACCTCATGGACCCCGACGGCGTCATCGGACGCATGGTGGGCGACATCGACGAGGCCGACTGGGCCGACGTCCAGGTCCTGGGCTGGATGTACCAGTACTACAACTCCGAGGTCAAGGACGCCTTCTTCGCCTCCAGGGCCAAGGAGACGCCGGACACCATAGGGCCGGCCACCCAGCTGTTCACGCCCGACTGGATCGTGCGCTACATGGTGCAGAACTCGCTGGGGCGCCTGTGGATGCTCAACAACCCCGGAAGCCCCCTGCGCGCCGAGATGGAGTACTACGTCGAGCCCGACTCCGGGCACGAGGACTTCATCAGGATCGCCGGCCCCGAGGACATCTCCCTGTGCGACCCGGCGTGCGGCTCGGGCCACATCCTGGTCTACGCCTTCGAGCTGCTTTCCAAGATGTACCTGGAGCGCGGCTACCGCGAGCGCGAGATCCCCGGGCTCGTCCTGTCCAAGAACCTGCACGGCATGGAGATCGACCCCCGCGCCGCCCAGATCGCGCGCCTGGCGCTCGCCATGTGCGCCCGCGGGCTGGACCGCCGCTTCTTCGGCCGCGGCGTGCAGGCCGACATCGCCGTGCTCGCGCCGGTCGCGCTGGGGGAGGGCGACGTCCCGCAGGGCAGCGCCCTCGCCAAGAGGAGGGACCTCCTCGACGCCCTGGCGCACCTGGACGAGGTGGGCTCGCTGCTCGCCCCGGCCGAGGGCGACCTCGCCGCGATCCGCGAGGCCATCGACCTCACCGGCGGCGGCCTGTTCGGCAGCAGCTCCAAAGAGAAGCTCCAGCGCGCCCTCTCCACCTGCGAGACCCTGGCCCGCCGCCACGACTGCGTGGTGGCCAACCCGCCCTACATGGGCAGCTCCAGCTTCGGCCCCTTCATGTCCAGGTGGGTCAAGAAGAGCTATCCCGACGTGAAGAGCGACCTGTGCACGTGCTTCATCGAGCGCGGGTTCAACCTGGCAAAGGACCGCGGCTACGCGGCCATGATCACCATGCAGAGCTGGATGTTCCTGGGCAGCTTCGAGAAGATGCGCTCTTCGCTCATCGGGTACAAGTCGATCCTGTCCATGCTGCACCTGGGGCCCCGCGCGTTCGACGCCATCGGCGGCGAGGTCGTCAGCGTAACTGCCGACGTCGTCTACAACGGCCGCGCGGCATGCGAGGGCGCCTACGTGCGCCTCGTCGACATCAACGGCAGCGAGGCCAAGCGCCAGAAGGCCCTCGAGGCGATCAAAAACCCCGTCTGCGGCTGGTTCTACCGTCGCGACGCCGAGACCTTCAGGCAGATCCCCGGCGCCCCCATCGCCTACTGGGCCAGCGATGCCTTGCTCAATGCGTTTGTAAATGCAAAACAGCTTAACGAGTTCGGTAAGCCCCGCCAGGGTCTTGCCACTGGCGACAACGAGCGTTTCACGCGATTATGGTGGGAGCCTGAAATCGCCGAACTACGTTTTGATGCTGGAACGGAGGAGGAGGCTTTCAAGAGCGGGAGAAAATGGTTTCCCTATAACAAGGGCGGAAATTATCGCAAGTGGTATGGAAATAATGATTGGGTAGTTGCTTTCAATCGTTCTAGCTCTGAAATCCTAGCTACATTAGGTAATCATCTTCCCTCTAGACATCTGTACTTTAAACCAATGCTCACATGGTCAAAAGTGTCTAGTGGCGTTGTTGCCTTTAGATTTAGACCGAAAGGTAGCCTCTTTGACGTTGCGGGGACAAGCATTTTTGGTGATGAAAAAACTCTCAGGTATTTACAGGGTGCGTGCAACAGTTCTGTGATTATGCGTGTCGCAAGCATGCTTTCGCCGACGCTCAATTTTGAGGTGGGGCAGATCGCAACGTATCCGATTATCCAAAATGAGGAACTGGAGCCATCAGTTAACGCTACGGTTGACTCGTGCCGCGAGCTGTCAAAAACCGACTGGGACTCGTTTGAAACCTCCTGGGATTTCAAACGCCATCCCTTGGTGTAGCTGGTGACAGTATGGACCTCAGTTTTGCTTTGGACTACATAAACAGTTTTCACTATTGGCCCGAATTGATCACTCTGTTTGGCTCACTTGCTCTAGCACTGTTTACATCTAAACTGACTGCCAGATCAGAGGTGCTAAAGGCATATAGAGAAAAACGAGTCGAAACATACGATGAGCTCATTTCATTTCTTGATGCATTTCGGGAAAACCCGGACTGGGCACTTTGTGCCGATTTCTACTCGAAATCTCTGGTTCTCAGCAATCATGTGAATATATATGGATCGAAGAGCGTCTTAGAAGCAATGAAGACGATGCTTACGTCGCTCAACAAAGACTACGAGTCTTACAAGCATGATTCAAAAGAACTGCATAAAAAACATTTTTATACTATTTCTAATCAGCCTGATGATGAGCAGCCTCCAGAGTATGTCGAACAAGTGGACGATCTTGATGCTTACGAGGAGGAGGCAAGTAAGCTTCGGGGCTCTTATCGGAAAAACGAGAGAGAGGCATTTAAACTTGTTCAACCCGTCTTACAAGCAATTCGAGATTCTGTGTATTCGGGGAGGAAATGATTGATCTCAAATGTTCGTTAGATGTCCGTGAAAGCGGTGCTCGGCTCGGATTTGTCCATGGATCCACCATGGGTGTGGACGAACTTCTTGTCAAATTGAAGTGCAGAATACCTGTCGCAAGCAATCGGTTCGGCCGTTTTGCAAGGGGGCTTCTCTTTACGGGACGCCCTCTATTTTTATGTCGCGACAATCGGAAATTATTGCATTGCCAGCTGCTGCACCTATTCGACCCCAACGGTCGTAGCTCAATACCTACCGCTCGCGCTTGTTGCTCAATAAATGGCGAGGTTGGTGAGCTAAGTTGATAGCAGCGTTCGGTCAAGGCGAGGGGATAGAGGGAATCGAAGTCCTCCTCGAAAGCACCCCGAAGGAAGCGAAGTAGCTCCTGAAGCCAAAGCGAAAGGTTAATTCAAATGGATTTGGTGACTTCTTTTTTCCACCTCCTGTCCGATTATTGCGTTTGCTTTGACGACGGAATGATCACCTGGGACGGTCATCATCACGCTGCGACTGGCCTGCATGTCGATAACGAAAAGGTGCCCGAGCTTACCGAGTTTGCCACGCAGGGCGGCTTTGATGATCTGAATGATTATCTCAACTGCTTTGTCGACGGTTTTCTGAATAACCTGGTTGAGGCTGATGAGGATCTCATTATTCCCAGGAGCGCAATCCACGAGGCACTTTACCCCATGCTTCGAGAAGGGGATTTGACGGGCCTTGTTTTGGCTGATTTCTGCGGCTGTAACAAGGCGCTCGTAATCGACAATCCGGCCCCCAATGCTTATTGCGTAATGTATGACACGCGAATCGCTCGCGGTATTCCGCAGTTCTTCAACTTGGTCACACGCATGCTTTGGGATATGCGCCAAGGGCTGCGTAGCCAGCAAGGCGTTTCGTTTAATGTGACATTTGTTGCGGTGAAGAACATCGATCTATCCCTGTTGGTCGTCGACGACGTGACGGACGTTTTAGGTATGCAGGAGAATCCGGGAACGATGACGGTCTACGCTGCCCCGAAGATTCGACTGGATGCTCGTAATGGATCGGAAACGGTATCGGCATCTGCCGCGCTAGAAAACGAGAGCGATGCTCCCGGCAAAAAGGGCAGGGGCGTGGACGAGAAGCCTCAACCATTTCAACCAAAGTCTTGGGCAGAGGACGAGACGAGGGATAGGGTCTACGCGCTTGCTGATCGATGCAATGAGATGCGCGGCGATTTCTTTGACGCCAAAGTGAACAAGGCAAGGCGCCAACGGGAGCTAGATTCGATTGTCGACGATTTGAATGAGGCAATCTCGAAGCATGATCTCTATCGGAGCCTGGAGCGCGAACGCGAGAAGCTGACATGTCTGAGGAGCGACCTTGATGATGAGATCGCTAAACACGAGAAAGAGCTTCAGTCGTTTGGGCTTTTTGACATTAGCAATAAGCGTCAAACAAAGAAGAAGCTCTCGGAGCTTGCCGAGCGTATAAAAGATGCCGATTCCAGCCTTAAGGCGATTGAGGGCAAGCTCTCTAAAGGTTCGAGCGAGCTCGCCAAAGCAAAGGTCGATGAGTTGCGACAGCAAGAGAGCGATGCCCGACTAGCGTTTAAAGAGGCCGAAGCGAACTTCGAACAAATAGAAGCCGAAAAGAAAGAGCGCAGGGCTAAGCTTGAAGCATTCTGTGCTAGCGTGCCAAAAAGTGACCGATTTGATGAATGCTATTGGGATGCCGATTGGCAGATGCGACAAGCGTACGATCGCAAGAGAAAGGCAAGGACCGACCCGGAAAACAAGCGGCTTGCGAAGCAGTTTGCGCAAACAGTCGACATTGGGGAAGTATTTACTTTATATGACATGATGGACACTGTTGACGGAATAGAGACGTTCTCAAAAGCGGGCGTTGTTTGCTATATGTATGACAGGACTCATTCGGTAAAAAAGGTTGCTCCGATTAACAATCGCACTGCTTATGTGTTGACCGATAAAAGGTTCATGGATATATGGGACGACTGATTGTTGTCTAGGAGTCGGCTGCATTTTACAGGGGGCATCTCTAGGGATGCCCCTCGTTTTTATGTCGAGTCTGCATTGAATCCAGGCATAAAAAATGCCGGGGGGATCCCCCGGCCCTTGACTGCCCTCCATAAAGGAACGCAACCCATTTATACCACGAGATGGGCGTCCGATCCAAGTGGAAACGACGCGCCCGCCTCGTGCGCACTAAAGGTTGACTCCGCCAGTCTCGCAGATGGCACCCATGAGTTGATCTACGTAGGTTACGGGTCTTGCCCCGCGTGGGTCTTCGCCGCATTCAACAAGCGTCTTTCGTCTGCTTGTTGCAGCGTTTGTTGGCATGCCCGTTACAAAAATCTCCCAGAGTTCGTCAAAGGGAAGGCTGGGTTTCTTGTAGTCCTTGGCCCTACTGGGTTTGGCGAGCTCGGCGACTGCTTGCTCCGGTGTCTCGACAAGAATACCCGGTGAGTAGTGCAGTAGGGCCCAGTACTCAAAGCAGGGGCTTGAGTTGGCTACGTGTATCCCCCAGCCCTCGGCTTGCTTAATTGCCTCGCCGTAGCTGCGGGCTTCTTCATCTTCGCGCGCCTCCGCATCGAACACAACCCAGGGTTCAACCGAAAGCCCTTTGTTTTCTAGTTCTTTCTTTTTATTGCGCGCCGCAAGGACAATGCCCCTTGGATCAGTCCTTTTGGGTTTTTCGACCTTAATCCACTGTGCCCTAAACTTGCGCTTTACTTCGCCAAAATACAGGTCCTCTGTCTCGCCTTCTACAACGATGAGGATCGTTGGTTTCTGGGCGCGCTTGCGCTCGTGTCGGCTTCGTTCGGATTTACCCTTTCTGGCCATCTTAGGACACCTTCTCAACGTAGGGTACGGCTCCGTAGGCGCCATAGAGGTAACGGTTGATTAGGCTCTCGTCCTTTCTGGGGGAGAAAGAGGAGAGCGGATAGATGTCGGAAGAACCACTCTGCGGATCCTTCTCTACAAACCAAATCTGGTCGCGACGAAGCTCTCCGCCCCTCAGGAAGGACAAGTCATGCGTCGTAAAGATGAGCTGTGCTCCGTATTCGTTGAGTTCCGGATCAAAGAACAATGCCACAAGGCTTTCGAGCAGCATCGGGTGGAGGCTGCGTTCGACTTCGTCGACGAACAGGGTCCGGCCAGCATCGATAGCATCGATAAAGTCGACGGCCAGATCGAGCATGGTCCTTGTTCCAAGGGATTCGTCGTCAAGGCCAAAGCCAACGTTATGTCCGCCAATTTCATGCCGGAACTGCATGGCTACCTTTTTATCGGGTATCTCGACACCGTTGGGTTTTTGGCCCGTGAGCGCTTCGAATACGGCGGCGAGTTTGTTGGCGTTTTCCTTTTGGGCGCTCTTTTCATCCTCGGTCATGTCGTCGACTTTAAGCTGCACCCCGGTAATGCCCAGGTCCGCGGAGCTAATGGCCTTGATGACCTTTTTGAATTTTGTCTCGCCCAACGCAGCGAGCTTGTCCATGAGCTCCGCATCGGGAATAGGGGCTTCGCGATTGGCTACAACCAGGTTGTCGGCAAACCAGCGCATCGCCTTAACGCAGGGCTCGATACCGTAGTTTGCAAGCATGCCAAGAACAAACCCGGGATCCGTATAGCCCTTGAGCTTGGTAGATATGCCGGTATATTTGGAGCCTTGCTTGACGGAGTACGTGCCATCGTCGTTGCGGAACCTCTCGTAGACAAGGCGTTTGGCCTTGGGGCTTACGCTGAGCGTCTCGCTGAGGGCGCCATCGTCGTCTAGGGCGAATTCGTACTCGTAGCGAGTGCCGTCGGTGTAGAACGTATAGCTAAAGGTTGTTGGATCGCTGTTGCCAACAAAGTTTTGACGTCGGGGCAGATGGGCCGGATGCGTGATACCTAAAACGAGGTTGCGAGAGAAGTGAACCGCTCGCAACAGATTGGTCTTTCCGGAAGCGTTGGGTCCGTAGATGGCCGCCGCGGTGAGCACGCCGTCCGTGCCGGTGCCGGGGATGCTGCAGGGATGGACATTCTCCGGATGCTCCTTGTAGGAATTGACGGGCAGCATTGACAATACGGCCTCGTCCTTAATGGAGCGGAAGTTTTTAAAGCTGAACTCTAACAACATAAGGAGCACCTCCTAGTTGGTTGTAAGCAACATACTATACGCTTTTTTGTGGAATAGTCACAATATTACGGAAAATAGTGACATCTATGCCGTTTGTGCTACCGCTCGCACTTGTTGCTCAACAAATGGTGGAGCTGGTGGAGTAAGTTAATACATATTTGCTGCAAAGCGGGGTCGGCTTGTAGTGGGCGTACCCTCAAAATGGTGCCTGCGAATGCTCTGCACGGGGCGCAATTAGCTTTGCTGTCGGGTAGACTTGTCTATGTTGACTTAGCTAGTTTTATTGGGTTTTTAATCGGTCCTGATTGGATGGGATAGAGATATGGCAACGTTGCTCGCCGATAAATACGAGGCTCGCAAGGCCGAGGTCAATGCTCGCTTTGAGCAGCTTCGCGCTAACGAGGAAGAGCTCAACCGAATCTTTGCCAAGATCTACAACATGGAGGGCGAGGTGCCCATCGAGGTCGAGGATAAGTACGTCTCGGTGGCGCGCATCTTTGATACCGCTGACGAGATCCCCGAGAGCTACAAGGGCAACAAATACGTGCGTACCAAGCGTGACGAGATCACCTCGCTCATGAGCTATGCCGTGGGTTGCATGTTCGGCCGCTATTCGCTGGACGTGGACGGTCTAGTCTTGGCCGACCAGGGTGCCACGGTCGACGACTATCTGGCCAAGATGCCCGATCCCGATCATGTGACCTTTATGCCCGATGGCGACAACGTGCTGCCCATCACCGACGACGAGTACTTTGACGATGACATCGTGCGTTACTTTATCGACTTTGTGCGCACTGTGTACGGCGAGGAGACGCTCGAGCAGAACCTGGCCTTTATTGCCGAGGCGCTCGGCGGCAAGGGTACCTCGCGCGAGGTCATCCGCACCTACTTTTTGAAGGACTTCTTTAAGGACCACTGCCAGACCTACAAGAAGCGTCCCATCTACTGGCTGTTCGATTCGGGCAAAAAGAACGGCTTTATGGCCCTGGTGTACATGCATCGCTATACGCCCGATCTGCTGGCGCGCATTCGTACCGATTACGTTCACGAGCAGCAGGAACGCTATCGTTCGCAGATCGCCGATGCTGAGGATGCGCTGGCCACGGCAGAGCGCGGCGAGAAGGTCGCGCTGACCAAGCGCATCAAAAAGCTCAAGGACCAGCTGAGCGAGACCGTTGCCTACGAGGAAAAGCTGCATCACCTGGCCGACCAGATGATCAAGATCGACCTGGACGACGGCGTCAAGGTCAACTATGCCAAGTTCCAGGATGTGCTAGCAAAGATAAAATAATGCACACGTGATTACGCGTTACGCGAATTGTTTTGACCGGTATGACAGTGGGATTGTTAGATGGCAAAGTTCGATGTAATTGAAGAGCTGGCGGCGCGCTTTGAACAGCCGCTGCCCGATTGCCGTGAGCGCCGCGTGGTGGTGTGGCACGACGCGGAAGGTGAGTTTGCCGCCACGTTTGCCGAGCTCGCCGAGAGTGGCTTTGGCGAAGCGGTGGAGCAGCGTTTGCCGCGTCCGGTGCGCTTTGTGGAGGCTTGCGACGGGCATATGTTTGAGGTCAAGCGCCTTATCGCCCGCGAAGACACCACGAGCGATATGCTGGTGTATCGCCAGCAGGGGCGTGGTGGCCTTGAGGGTGATTGGCTGGCGGACGTTGAGCTGTACGCCGATCAGTTTTCGGCGGACTATCTGTCATTGCTGGCCGATCAGTTGGGCGCTTCGAACGCACGGGATATTCGTAAGGTGCTGCAGGCGCACAAGTCGTTCTTTGCCGCCAAGAATCGCGTCGCCAAGTTTTCTAAGTGCATGCCCGCGCCTGCGTGCGCGGCCGATGTCGAGCTGGGCCTGCTGGCTGCCATGTTTGGCGGCTCCGGTCCCAGTGCTGCCACCATGCCGTTTATTGTGCGCTCGTGCCTGACCATGCTGTTGCACGAAGGCCCGGAGGCGCTGGCGGAGCTGGCTCATAAGTTTGAGGCCGCCGACAGCCTTGCTGCTTTTGTGCGTCAGCGCACGGGTTTTGAGGGTGCGCTGTTCGAGCGTGATTCGCTGCAGGATTTTGCCGCCCATGTGCTGCTGACGGCCTCGGCATCGCTGGTGCCGGCTGCTGCGCTGCAAAAGCTCTCCAACCATATTGCGCCTGCCTATGCGCCGTATTGCATTGCCGTCGTTCGCGAGTGGGCGGGCGATGCCGCGGCTGCCGACGACCTACGCGAGATTTGCGAGTCGGTCCAGGACGCATTTGGTCTGCGTCATGTGTTTGGTGGGCTGTCTACCGCCGACCTGCTGCGACTCGATGTGTTCCCGTGCGTGGACGAGGCCATTTTGAGTGACGTACTCACGTCGCTGTCGCAGGGTGCCGATCGTGTTGACGAAGCCCGTCGTGCTGCCTCGGCCCGTCGCGATCTGTGCTGGTATTACGATTTTGCCTGCTATTACCAGGTTCTTTTGGCGCTGGCCGATATGGCGGCCTTTAAGCGCGACCATGCGGGCGGATTCCATATTGCCCAGGCGGCCGAGGTATGGGAGGCCTACACCACAGATTGGTGGCGTATGGATGCGGCCTATCGCGCGCTTCGTCAGGCCAATGAGTCCTGCAAGCTGCGTGGCGTCGATCTACTGGAGGATCCCGAGCGCCGTGCGGTCGAATGGGCCGAGAACAACTACGTTAACTGGTATCTGACCGAGAGCAACGCGTGCTGGGCCAATGCCGCCCAGGCGCAGTGGCGCGATGCCGGCTATGTTGAGGGCGTCACTCGCCAGGACCTGTTCTATTGGGAGGCGCTGCCCACGTATGCCGGCAGCGCCAAGGCCAAGGTGGTCCTGGTTAGCGATGCGCTGCGCTACGAAGTGGCGCAGGACGTGGCGGCCGCTCTGGAGCGCGAGCGCGGTGGCGAGGTGCGTATGGGCAGCGTGCAGGCGATGTTCCCCTCTATTACCGAGATGGGCATGCCGGCGCTGTTGCCGCATCAGGCCATGACGCTCAACATGGAAACGGGCGCCGTGCTGCTCGACGGTATGCCAACGGGCTCTACGGTTGAGCGCCAGGCGGTGCTGCAGAAGGCCGCGCCTTCGGGTCGCGCCCTGAGCGCTGCGGCATATTTGGATATGCCTGCCGCCGACCGCAAGGAGCTGCTCAAGTCTAGCGAGATCGTGTACCTGTATCACAACAAGATCGACGCGACGGGGGAGAAGCTCGCCACCGAAAGTGACGTGTTCGACGCGTGTACCGAGAGCGTGGACGAGCTGGTCTCGATTGCCAAGCGCGTGTGCACCGACGCTCCGGGCGCCCGCGTGACGATCACATCCGACCATGGCTTTTTGTACACGGCCAACGAGCTGCCGGAATGCCTGTTCCTGGGCAAGAACGACCTGCCCGACGATCCGGTGCTGTTTGGCAAGCGCCATGCGGTGGTCGCTCAGGGCGACGCCTTGGCCGATATCGCCAGCGGTGCGGACGGTAGCCCGTATTTGGCCATGAACATGGACCATGTGGTGCCGGGCGGCGGTTATGTTGGCTTGGCCCCGCGCGGAATTGTGCACTACAAGCGACCCGGCGGCACCAAGCGCTACGTGCATGGCGGCGTGAGCCTGCAGGAGCTCGTGGTGCCGGTGATCGGATATCGCTGCCTGAGCGCGTCTTCGAAGGAATTCGTCGACACGCAAATGGCTCAGTTGCGCGTGCTGAGCGAGAGCCGCCGCGTTACCAACTCGCTGTTTGGCATTAAGTTGCTGCAGGAGGAGGCCGCTACGGGCAAGGTGCTGCCGTGCGAGTACGAGCTGGTGTTTACCGACGAGACCGGCAACGAGGTGAGCGACGTGGTTCGCGTGCATGCGGACATGACCTCGCCCAACCCGCAAGACCGTGTGGTCGAGGCCCGCTTTACGCTCAAGACCGGCGTGTCGTTTGGATCCGGTTCGTCTCATTTGCTGGTTTGCCGCGATGCCCAGTCGGGCAAGATTGTTTGGCGCGAGACGTACACCATCGCTGTTTCGTTTGCCCCTGTTGCTGATTTTGGTTTTTAGGAGTGTGCCCTATGTTTGATAGCCATGATGACGATCTGTGGGAAGTTCCCTCGATTGATGTGAATGCGCCGGTGCAGGCTGCGGTGCCTGTAGGGGGGGCCGTGCCTGCCCCGGAGGCTGAGGCTGCCGCGGAGGCCGCGGCCGCCGTGCCTGCTCCGGAGCCGACGGAGACCGCTGCGCCCACTGAGGCCGAGGTGCCCGCTGAGGACGAGTCCTCGACCGATGGCTATGCCCAGGCCGCGGCCGAGGCTCCGGAGGACGACGGCTACGACATGGATGTACTGGACGGCAAGCTGCTCGAGCACTTTGGCGGCAAGATTGTGCGCAAGGACCTGACGGCCCTTATGAAGCGTGGCGCCAACGTGCCCACCTTTGTGCTGGAGTACCTGCTGGGCATGTACTGCTCAACCGACGACGAGGACGCCGTGGCGGAGGGCCTGGGGCGCATCCGCAAGATCCTCACCGATAACTACGTGCGCCCCGACGAGTCCGAGCGCATTAAGTCCAAGATCCGCGAGCTGGGTCGCTTTACCATCATCGATAAGGTGACGGCCAAACTCGACGAGTATAAAGACATCTACGTGGCGTCGTTTGCCAACCTGACCATTGAGCCGTTTGTGATGCCGGCCGAGTACGTGCGCGACTATTCCAAGATTCTCCAGGGTGGTATTTGGTGCATTATGAGCATCGAGTATCGTCGTCCCATGGAAGAGGAAGACGAGTTTGGCATGGAGGTCTTTGGCGACGATGCGCCGCGCCGCTCCAAGGCCAAGCGCAAAAAGCGCGGGCCCGAGGACTCTCCGTTTAGTGTGGCGTCGCTCACGCCCATTCAGATGCCCAACCTGGACCTGGATGCCATGATCGAGGAGCGTCAGTATTTCTCGCGCGACGAGTGGCTCAACATGCTGCTGCGCTCTGCCGGCTATGAGCCCAGCGAGCTTTCGGAGAAGGAGCGCCTGCACTTTATCGAGCGCATGGTGCCGCTGATCGAGCGCAACTACAATCTGTGCGAGCTTGGTCCCCGTGGCACCGGCAAGAGCCACATCTACAAAGAGGTCTCGCCCTACGCCATTTTGCTTTCGGGCGGGCAGACCACCACGGCTAACCTGTTCGGCCGTATGAACTCCATGCGCGCCGATCGCGTGGGCTTAGTGGGCCATTGGGATTGCGTGACGTTCGACGAGGTTGCCGGCATGCGCTTTAAGGACACCAACGCCGTGCAGATCATGAAGGACTATATGGCGAGTGGCAGCTACGCGCGCGGCCGCGACCAGATTAACGCCGATGCCTCCATGGTCTTTGAGGGCAACATCAACGACACCGTGCAAAACGTCCTTAAGACCACGCACCTGTTTGATCCGTTCCCGCCGGAGTTTAACAACGATTCGGCCTTCTTCGACCGTATTCACTATTACCTGCCGGGCTGGGAGATTCCCAAGATGCGCTCGAGCCTGCTGACCGGGCACTACGGCTTAATCACCGACTGCCTGTCGGAGTTTTGCAAGGAGATGCGCCGCAAGGACTTTACGCATCATATCGACCGCTACTTCCGCTTTAACAGCGATTTTAACAAGCGTGACGAGATTGCCGTGCGCAAGTCCTTTAGCGGCCTGGCCAAGCTGCTGTTCCCCGACGAGGCTATGGACAAGGACGACGTTCGCTGGCTGCTGGACTACGCCATCGAGGGCCGTCGCCGCGTAAAGGAGCAGCTCAAGATTATGGCGGGCGTCGAGTTTATCGACGTCAACCTGGGCTATATGGATGCCGACAATCCGCAGGACGTGCACGTGGTGCGCGTGCCCGAGCAGTCCGAGGATACGTTGATTCCCGATGGCCCGCTGCTATCCGGTCACGTGTTTGGCGTGGGTAGGTCGCAGGGCGGCGAAGTTGCCGTGTACAAGCTGGAGAACAAGGCCGTTGCCGGCGAGTGTAAGTTTAAGCACGAGGGCGTTGCCTTTAACAAGCCGGTGCGCGATACACTGGAGGCCGCGTTCGACAACTTTGTGAACCTGGCGAACCGTGTGGCGCCGGGCATGCACATTGGCTCAAAGGACTACCTGCTGTTCTATAACGACCTGCAGAGCAAGGGCCTGTCCGAAGAAGTCTCGCTTGCCGAGTTTGTGGGCCTGTGCTCCGCGGCGTGCAACCGCCCGGTGATGTCTGCGCTGGCGGTTCCGGGAATCTTGCGCATGTCGGGCTCTATGGATGAGATCCGCGGGCTCGAGGACATTATGCGCGTGGCCAAAAACGCCGGCGCCAAGCGCGTGATATTGCCGCTGAGCGCCATCGCGGGCCTGCAGAGCGTGTCGTCCGAGATTATCTCGGGGTTGAGCCCGGTGTTCTACATGGATGGCGACCCGGTCGATGCCGCGAAGAAGGCGCTGGATCTGTAGGGATGCGAGCGTGCGGGGCGTCCGGTGTTCGGATGCCCCGCGAGCATGTTGGCGTGTTCGAGTAGGGGGGGGGCTTGCCATGGCGGGCGAACGTTCTGTTGGCGAGTTGCTCGACGAGCTGTTTTGCTTTGAGTCGGTGGCCAAGCGCCAGGCGGCGCTTGAGCAGTACGATCGCGGGGAGTTGGTGCGAAAGGTGCGCTTCCGCGAGCTGCTGGGCGTGCTTAGGGGCGTCGAGGCCGCCGAGCGCGCTGCGCGCGAGTCTGCCGTGCGGGCTGTTGACGGGTATGTCCGTCGTGTTGAGGGCGCTGTGCTTGCACGCGCTCGGAAGCAGGCGGGCATTGTTGGTCCGCTGCGGATGGAGCGTCGCTATGCTGCCTTTTTGCGTATGGAGGACAAGGCCGAGCTGCTGGCCCGTTTGGAGCAGACGCTTGCGTTTATCGAGGTAAAGCTGCGCGCCAATACGGTGGACAGGGTTCGTGCGGCGTACGATGCTGCGGGGGCTATGGTGCTGCAGGACGTGGCGCGTCTGAGTGACGTGCGCGTTGTGGATGCCGCGCCTTTGGATGCCGACCTGCTGTGTACGCAGCTGGAGCAGTTGCGTTGTGCCGCCGATGCGACGGACCTTGCTGGCATGATCATGGCGACATTTGAGTCCGAGCTGAGTGCGACCAGCCCGCAGGGTGCTGACGGGTTTGCGAGCGATGTGGCTGGCGATGTGGCGCTGGAGCGCGAGCTTACGAATGTGCGCGGTGCTGCGCAGCGAGCGCGCTTGGCAGCCCAAGCGTATCGGGCCGAACGCGCTGCCCGCGTTGCAGGGAGCACGGTGGAGCCGGTATCGTTGCCGAAGTCTGCTCGCGTCGCGTGCGAGACGGGGTGCGATGCCGAGGAGCTTTTCGAGTTGCTCGCTCAGGTTAAGAAGTCGTTTGAGACCTATAGGCGCGTTGTTACCGACGGCGGGTTGTTCTGTGCCTTTGGTGCCGGTTCGCTGCATGGGATTTGCCGCGGCAGTAGCTATTTCGACTACGATGATCGGTTTGACGAAGACGTGTTGGTGGGCGAGTACGACGGTGCTACCAGGCACAATGTTCGGCGCGAAGTTGCGATTCCCGAGCTTGTGGACGAGGCTTCGGCCGACGGCGGCGACTCACTCGAGGTTGCCGTGGCGCGCATGCGCGAGTTTAACGGACGGCGCTACGATGGTGTGCTGGACGAGGATCCCGCACGCCATGTGAATGCGTTTTGGTATGGACTCAAAAAGCTCAGCCAGTATTGCGAGGCCGCCGTGCGTGTGGACGAGCGCGCTTGGGATTGCTTTATCGATAAGGTGCAGTTCGCCTACGATGAGCCCGTGGGGCGCCTGGCCACGCAGATGGACGACAAGCAGGTTGCGGCTTTTGTTGCCGCCGTGAATGTGCTCGGCGCTGCCGAGTAGGTGCCTGATCCGGTAAGGGGTTTCACCATGAAGATCGATGTTGATGTTGACCAGCTGCGCGAGGGTTTGCTCGACCGTGCGGGGAGTGCAGCCGGCGTGGGCTTTCCGGCCGCCATGCTCGACGTAGTGGATATCGAGGATGAGTCGCCCCAAGAGCTCCTGGCCCGAGCCGAACGTGTAGGCCTTGACCTCCGCGACTTTGCCGTCGATGACGACGCTGAATGATTGTCATCTTTGTTATTGACGAACATATGTTTGTATTTTATACTCAAGCTTGAACATACGTCCAACTTCATGGTATAAATTAGGTGATCATCTCTTAAGAGAGGGCTTCCAAGTGCCGGGGACGTTTTCCCCGGCTTTTTTATTAAGGATTGCCCATGCGAGAGCTGAGTATCTTTATTGATGAATCTGGAAGCGATGATCTTCGTGAAAGATACTATCTTGTGGCCTTTGTTTTTCATGAACAAAATATTCCCATCGCTGAGGGAATAGAGAAATATGAAAGGGCGGTAGCCGATAGCGGATTGCCGCTCCTTCCGTTCCATGCTTCTCCTCTCATGAATGGAAAAGATCAGTTCAAGGACTTGGACATCAGTGAGAGAAAAAGGCTGTTTTCACTATTTCGAGTTATGTTTCGACATTTGCCCATCTCGTACAAGGTGTTTGTATTCAAGACGCATCGGTATCGAACTCTCAAACAGATCGCTGATGCGATGCGGCGTGAAATCATCGATTTCATATTCGATAATTTGAGTTGGTTTCAGCAGTTTGATGCTGTGAAGATTTACTACGACGGAGGACAGGGTTCGGTTTCGAGTGCGCTTCACAAGGCAATCGATTACGCTTTGGCTAAAAATGCAGTTATCTATAAGCCAACAACTTAATCGGATTACTATTTGGCTCAGGCTGCGGACTATATCTGTACCATTGAGTTCACGAGTCTGAAATATCAGGCGAATAAGCAGACTAATACTGACCAGAAGTTTTTTGGTGGTAGTACTGCGTTTAAAAAAGGCTTACTAAAAGAAATAAGAAAGAAGGCTGTCGTCTAATGGGCAGGCCTCGTATTGCATAAAAAATGCCGGAGGTAAGACCCCGGCTCTTGGAGGCCCCTCTATTCGAAGATACCGACATCTTTATAACAGAAACCGCATGTCGGGTCTACACGAGACATTTCGCTCGATTTCCTTGATTGGCAACTTCATCCGAACACCTCCCATATTCATCCGTACATGTACGGATGAATATGGGAATCCGATACCCTGAGGGCCGGACCGGCCGGCCCCGGGAGATCGGAGGACGGCATGTCCGGAAAGAGGAAGAAGGGGGCCGGGAAGGCGGCCCCGAGGGCCTACGGCAGGCTCACCAGGCACGAGCGGAACACGGTCCAGAGGATGCTGGAGCGAGGGGCCTCGTGCAGGCAGATCGCGAGGGAGCTGGGCAGGTCGCCCTCGACGGTGAGCTCGGAGGTGGCGTCGCACAGGTTCGTGACCGCGCCGAGGGAGAGGCGCGGCGAGCGCGTGGACGCCTCCGCCGACCTGTCGGCTGCCTGCCCGCGCC
>OGXS01000252.1_pt1 | contig 55049 bp, 54 predicted proteins | sample 1576371 | NCBI WGS metagenome assembly OGXS01 (sample SAMEA3541475, study PRJEB24748) | human gut metagenome | biome: human gut; feature: human-associated habitat; material: faeces | place: China | collected 2012
GACCGAAAAGATTTTAACTTTTTTTATTTTTCTATTGACTTTTAATAGTTAGTCTGAAAGGTGGGGGCACAGGCCTTGCAGGTTCATCAATACAAACCACTTTGGCTTACACGCACCTTTTAGGTGCAGCACCTTGCAGGTTTATCAAAATAAGACAGTTTGGTTATAAAATATAATCACTTATGATAGGTTATTCCGGCGCTTATTGTAAACGCCCTATATATCTGTTCCAGCAGAATTACCCTCATCAGCTGATGCGGAAACGTCATCTTTGAAAAACTCAGCTTTAAATCAGAAATTGATTTTATGCAGTCATCAAGCCCCAGTGACCCTCCGATTATAAATACTATATGGCTTTCCCCGGTAACAGAAAGGGACTCTATTTTTTCGGAAAGCTGCTCTGATGAAAGCTGCTTTCCTTCAACGCAAAGAGAAATTATATATGCGCCTTTCGGTATTTTCGCCGCAATCTTCTCGGCTTCCTTATTTAAAACAATTTTCTGCTGCCCGTCCTCGTTGGGTTCATCTTTAACCTGTATGATATTAAGCTTGCAAAATCTGCTGAGACGTTTTTTGTACTCGTCGATGGCGCCGCAATAAAACTTCTCTTTTATTTTTCCGACGCAAATCAAAGTTATATTCAACATAATATATCCCTCTTTAAAGCTTACATAACAATAGGTGCCGCAAACTGTACGGCACCTATTTATTTAAGCGTTTGGTTTTTCTTTAAATTCTGTCTTCTTCATGGAAACGTCGCCGGTTTCCTCTTTTATATCTTTCTCTTTTCTGGCGTTATCCGTATCATTCATAACCTCAAGCGCCGCGTCAATCGCCTCAGCGTCGCCTGTTTGGAACAGAGCGTCAAACTCGTCGCCTTCAATTTTTTCTTTTTCAAGCAAGAGTTCCGCCACTTTTTTGAGATTTTCCATATTTTCTGTGAGGATTACTTTACATCTCTCATAGCATTCACTTATAATCCTATGGATTTCCTCGTCAATAATAGCTGCAGTTTCCTGGCTGTAATCAGCCGAATGTCCGGCTTCGAGCCCCAGGAACACCTCGCCGTTCTGTTCGCCGAATGTTCTTGCGCCGAGCTTTTCACTCATTCCATACTTTGTAACCATGCTCTTGGCAATTTTGGTAGCGCGCTCCAAATCATTTGAAGCGCCTGTGCTTATATCATCCAAAGTTAAACTCTCAGCAACACGGCCGCCCAGCAAAACTATTATTTCTTCAACCATTTCGGTTCTGCTGTTATAACTGGTATCCTCCTTAGGGAGCGACAAAGTATATCCCCCGGCTCTGCCTCTGGGGATTATAGAAACCTGATGAACCCTGTCCTGTGTCGGAAGCATCTTTGACACAACCGCATGACCGGCTTCGTGGAAAGCAGTAAGCTTCTTTTCTTTATCAGTTACCTTTTTGCTTTTCTTTTCAGGCCCGGCAACCACTTTCATGATAGATTCTTCAAGGTCTATCATGTTTATAACCTTCTTATTTGCGCGCGCGGCAGCTAAAGCCGCCTCGTTTACAAGGTTTTCAAGGTCTGCGCCGGTGAATCCGATTGTAGTCTTAGCTAAAACATTAAGTTTAACGTCATCGCCCAAAGGCTTATTTTTAGTGTGTACTTTTAAAATCGCTTCACGTCCGACAACATCAGGCGCGTCAACCAATACCTGTCTGTCAAATCTGCCGGGTCTCAAAAGCGCCGGGTCAAGGATATCAGGCCTATTGGTTGCGGCAATTATAATAACGCCGTCGTTCTCACCGAAACCATCCATCTCAACCAACAACTGGTTAAGGGTTTGCTCTCTCTCGTCATGTCCGCCGCCAAGTCCTGCACCTCTGTGACGGCCCACTGCGTCGATTTCATCTATAAAAATTATACATGGGGCGTTTTTCTTAGCGTTTTCAAACAAATCTCTGACACGCGACGCGCCCACGCCGACAAACATCTCAACAAAGTCAGAACCTGATATTGAGAAGAACGGAACTCCGGCTTCTCCTGCAACAGCTTTTGCGAGCAAAGTCTTACCTGTTCCCGGAGGGCCCACTAAAAGTACGCCCTTTGGTATCCTGGCTCCTAAACGCCTGAATCTTTCCGGCGTTTTTAGAAACTCGACTATTTCTTCAAGTTCGGCCTTTTCTTCCTCTTCGCCTGCTACATCGGCAAAAGTTTTTTTCGACTGCCCTTCGTTGGTAAGCTTTGCCTTGCTCTTTCCAAAGTTCATCATACCGCGGCCGCCGCTTCCGGACTGCTGCATAAACATGAACCAGAATACAGCGAAAAGCAAGATCATTCCAAGCGTTGGCAGCAATGTTACCCACCAAGGCATACTGGACGGAAGAGGAGTCTCAACCTTAAGTGACCCATCCTTTATCTGTTTTTCCATCTCGTCTCCGACGTCGCTCCTCAGTGTTTCATAACCCGGAACTTCAACCTTAATTATTGAATCGCTGTTTTTCATCTTTACCGTAGCAACATCGTCAGCTATACTAATCTCGCTGACTTCGTGATTTTGGATATCTCTTACTAATTCTGAATATACGTCTTTATCCTGTTTAGGCGTAACTCTCGTCATAAAAAATACCATAAGGATAACTAAAAACAACAGCAAGTAAAAACCGATACCCTTTAAATATTTTTTCACTCTGTCGCCTCCTGTCAAAAAATTTTGATACACATATAACACCAGTTTAAATGCTATTTTAATATTGATACAATGAGTGATTATATCATACATAAAATAAAAATACAACCAAATTATTGATATCTTAACAAAAAATTCAAATGTTTTGTTATAATACCAATACGCCCCAATTTTACCTTATGCCCGTTTTAATAAACTTATCAATAATATTTACTATTTAAATAACTTTCTGTTTTTATCCTGCCCAAAATTTACTATTTCAAAACCAAAATCATATCGGATTCACCGGAGGAATTTTTCGGTACGTCAATCACATCCGAAAAGGCGGTCTCTTTATCTAAAAACACACCGCTTGCCGGGTCATACCAACGGGCTGATACAGGTTTAAATTCCAGCGCTTCAAGATTTAATTCAAAACTGCGGCCGCTGTAGTTATAAATCAAGGCAAAGTCTTTTCCTGAAAAAGCCGTGATACGGTCGTATTTTGTGAAACCGCCGTTATTTATTAAGTTATCGTTATGTTTACCGTCTTGAAAATTTACAGACGTCATAAGATTATACAAATATCCCATCTGTGCTGAACCCGGGTCGTTCAGGGCTTCTCTCCAGCAGGTTTTAACATTATACCCTGCGTCTTTGTCGTTTTCCCTATAGAACTGCATTATAGCATTATCCCCATAGGTATGGCCGCAGGCTCCTTCAAACACTGACCAGTACGCATATCTTCTTACATCTTTTGCTTTCCATAACGGCTGTGAAAAATCATGCAGTCCCTGAGGTATATTTTCATAAGAAGGCTCTCCGTCAAGAACAGGTTTTAAAGGCGTACGCGCAAGTTCTCTTCTTACATATCTCCAGTTATCCTCCCCGTAAAAATCTTCTGAAACATTATTATCGTCCCAAAAGCCCAGCGAACTTTGATCATAACGCCTGTGCCCAGACTGAAACATATTAAAATCCAGCCAGCCGCAGTCATTAAACCACATAGCAGACGAGGTTCTGCCGAAAGGATGGAATGTTACCAGCTGTTCCGGCGCATATTTTTTTATAGTATTTCCTAATATGTTCCATACATCAAATCCGGTCTCGCCCCTTATATCCCCTCCAAGAATCCAAATGACGTTCTCGTGCTGTCCGTACCTGTCAGCGAGATACTTCCCATAGCTTTCCGCATTATCAGCGTTTAAATATCCTTTTTTGACCATCGCTCCCCACACCGGAAGCAATCCCATATACAAGCCATAGCCGGCAGCCATCTCCACAAGGGTATCTATTTTTTCCCAATAGCCGCTGTAACTGCAGATTTTAGAAAAATCATTATCTAGTACGGCCGTGATTTTTTCATCCGGCTCTTCAACATTCATATTATGTACAAGAACTGTCTGAATTACATTAAAATTCTTTTCGGCTCTGTCCGCAAAATATACGTTTGCTTCGTCAGCGGTCAATTTCTGCGCTAGCAGCCACGCTGTATCCCCAAGCCAAAAAAATGGTTTTAGTTCTCCGGAAATATCTTTTTTTGCCAAATTTTTATTATTTTTGTAAACAGCTAACATTTTATTCACCTCATTATATCATTTTATTATTCTGCAATTATATCACATACGTTCAGAAATTAAAACAATAAAATACGCAAGTCCGAATTTGGACCTGCGCATATGTACAGATTATTTTTCTTTAGCCCATTTTCGGCAGTTTTCCAATCTGGGCTTTGGGTCAAATCCCATTTCAACGCCCATGGTAGAGACCATTTCACACGGGAATTCTTCGCATTCACCGCAATGATTGAGCCCTTTGCTCTCACAGCAGGTTTTAACTTCACATTCTCCGCCCCAAAAAGTTTTTTTCATCGTTAAACATCCCGTACAGCCAACCTCTTCTTTTCTTTCGCAGGAATCGCACTCGATTCCGCATCTTGATTCAAACATATGTACCGCGTCTCCCTTTTAATATTTGGAAATGTGCAAAAGAACTTTTTTATTTTATAATTATGTCAGGTTATCAATCTATTCTTCCGCCTCTTACACATTTCCGTTTTATTTTGTTTTGTTTTTATTAAAATTCAAGTTCAGAAATTACTTCTTTTAGAGCGTTTGCCGATTTCATAAGATGAGTGCACTCGTTCTCATTTACTGTTATCGGAACCTTTGTCTCTATACCGTCCTTTCCGACTATTGACGGCATACTGAGAACAACGTTTTCTATACCATACTCCCCATGCATCATAGACGACACAGGCAAAATTGATTTTTCATCGCGGAGTATAGCCTCGCATATTCTCTTTACCGACATAGCTATACCGTAATATGTCGCCTTTTTCTTTTCTATGATTTCATAAGCCATATTTTTTACACTGTCGGCTATTCTTATCATTGCTTCTTCATGATTAAAATAACCTCTCATCTCACAGAATGAATTAATTGGGATACCCGAAACGTTAGCGCTGCTCCATGCCGCAATTTCACTGTCTCCATGCTCGCCGATTATAAACGCGTGCACGCTCCTGCTGTCTACCCCCAAATGCTGACCCAGCTGATATTTTAATCTTGCCGTATCAAGAACCGTTCCGGAACCTATTATCCTATTTTCAGGCAAACCGCTCAATTTTATAGCTGTATACGTTAAAATATCCACAGGATTTGAAACGATAAGCAGAATACCTTTAAAATTGCACTCATTTATCTGCGGAATTATTGACTTAAAAATACCGACATTTTTATGCACCAAATCAAGCCTGGTCTCTCCCGGTTTTTGCCCGGCGCCGGCGGTAATAATAACTATAGCCGCGTCGGATGCGTCCTTATATTCGCCGGAATATATTTTCATCGGTCTGTTTAAAGGCACGCCGTGACTTATGTCAAGAGCCTCGCCCTCCGCCCTGTCCTTATCAACATCTATCAGCACCATTTCAGAGAACATTCCGCTCTGCATCAGCGCAAAAGCTGAAGCTGAACCCACAAAACCACATCCGATTACCGCCACTTTTCTTAAATTGACATCACAATTTGAATTTTTCAAAGTGTATTCCTCCTTTATACTATAATTTCAGTATACACATTATTATAATCCATAATATATAGTTTTATCCAAGAGCAACATCAAGAATCATCATAATTGTAAAACCAACAGCAACGCCGATAGTGGCAATATTGCTGTGGTCTCCGGATTGGGCTTCGGGAATCAGTTCCTCCACAACAACGTAAATCATAGCGCCTGCCGCAAATGCAAGTATATACGGAAGTATTGGAACAATCAACGATGTGAGTATTATAGTTATTATCGCGCCTATCGGCTCAACTACCCCGGAAAGAATCCCGTATAAACAGGAGCGGCGCTTTGAAATTCCATTCCCAAGCAAAGGCATGGATATAATAGCACCCTCAGGGAAATTCTGAATAGCGATACCTATAGCGAGAGCAAACGCGCCGGACATTGAAATGGCGGCGTTTCCGCTGAGCACTCCGGCAAAGACAACGCCTACCGCCATACCTTCCGGTATATTATGAAGCGTCACCGCAAAAATAAGCATTGTTGATTTGCGAAGTTTTGCTTTCCGCCCCTCAGGTTTATCGGAATTAAGATGCAAATGCGGCGTTATACTGTCCAGCAGAAGCAAAAATCCGATACCGAGCAAAAATCCAACTGCCGCCGGCACCCACGGAATGGACCCGTTCTCTTCCGCCATATCAATAGCCGGTATAATAAGCGACCACACAGAGGCGGCAATCATTACGCCCGAGGCAAAACCCAGCAAAACTTTCTGCAGCACCGGCTGCATTTTATCTTTAAGAAAGAACACCATAGCGGCGCCCAAAGATGTTCCGACAAGCGGAATAATTATTCCTATACAAATTTTTATAGTATCGTTCAAAATATCACCTGATTCATTTTAATTTCTTTAATTACATAATCCTAAAAAGCCCGTCTCTGCTGCACACCAAATAAATTTTTGCGCCGGAAATCCGCGGAATTCTAACCTCTCCGCCCTGTTCGGGATACAGTCTGACAACCAAAGCCCTGTCATATCCCGTACACAGCACATAATTTATATAATGCTCCTTTTCCATTTTATGCCCAAACGATATATAATACTCCCCATCTATTATTTTAACTTCAGCAAGATGTTTTTCGTCTATCCCATTTTCTATCATAGGCTCAAGTTTGCGGCCACAGCATATCACGTCAGCGCCGCTTGCCGCGGTTACTAGATTTCCGCAAACAGGGCAGAAATAAAACTTTACTTTCTTCATATTCCCTCCGTCAGTCTCTCTTTCGTTTAAATCGCCGTCCAGCATTTTCCCTAAATCTATTCCGAATATATCAGATAAATTTTTAAGCAGTCCCACATCCGGCAGACCTAGTCCGCGCTCCCATTTTGAAACGGTTCTGTCGCTGATATTCATTTTGTCAGCCAAATATTTCTGCGTCCAGCCTCTTTCTTTTCTCAGCTTTTGTATTAACTCTCCTACTTTTCTGCAATACATTTTATCACCTCCCGGCTCATTTTTATTACATTGCCGTCTAAAATTACTTTATTTTACTCATTTATTATACCGTGATAAATAAGACTGCACAACAAACGCTCCGTTTGGCTGACAAAAACCGCTGAACCTCTAAGGATTTTGAGTTACTTTATTTCCACTCGCTGCCTATTTCCATATCTTTGTAGTAATACTTTTTATCTTTTTCGCCGATTTCTCTCATAACTCTGCACGGGCTTCCAACCGCCACAGTATTGGGCGGTATATCTTTTGTAACAACGCTTCCTGCTCCTATGACGCTGTTGTCTCCTATTGTCACTCCGGGCAGAACGATTACTCCCGCTCCTATCCAAACGTTATTGCCGATTCCGACAGGCAAATTATACTCTATCCCCTTTTCACGCAGTTCAGGATATATAGGATGCCCGGCGGTTACAATAGTTACGTTGGGTCCGAATTTAACATTATTCCCGATATGTACCTCGGCATCATCTATCAGCGTAAAATTGAAATTTGCAAAGAAGTTATCCCCAACATAAGTATTGCATCCCCATGTAGCGGAGAATGGGCTGAGTATAAAACAATTTTTCCCGGCTCGGCCTAAAATTTCTGCCAGCATTTTTTCCCGCTTTTCAGTATCATTTATGCTTATATTATTATACTCCAATATGATTTTATCTATTTTAGGAAACTGTTCCTTTGCTATTTCAGGGTCCATAGGGTCATAAAGCTCACCGCTTAGAATCTTTTTAAACTTATCCATATTTGTTGTCTCCTTTTTTAAATAAATCATATCAACAAGCTGTTTTCCATCCTCAAACATAGGATGGTCATAATTATCAACAAAAAAATTCTTAACTCTATGCGACTCTTTAAATCCGCACGCTTTATAGAAATTAAGAGTTTTCTCAGAATCCCCCGTTCCTACGTACATAGTATCGCAGTCGTTATAATAAGATAATATATACTCAACAAGTTTTTTCCCGTATCCCATTCTTTGAAACTCAGGAGCGACCGCGATATTTTTAAGCTCATACACCCTGTCTTCACACTTTACAACAACGCACTCGGCTTTAACACCATTGTCAGCGGCGACAAACATATCGCCTTTATCCAAATACAAATCTATCATGCTTTCCTGCTCGTCTCCAAGCAAAAGAAGATCTAAGTATTTCTTTTTATTGTTCTCAACTTTTATTATTTTCATATAATTGTTTAAACTTTCTCCTTATAGATTTCTGAACCTTCTATAATTTTAACAGTTCCATTGCTTATATCGACAATACGTTCCTTTAATCCGGCGCAGTCGCTTATCGGAACATATAATGAAAGCTCTACGCTGTCGGAATATAGTGTTTCACCCTGTATAAATTCCCAGCTGTGCAGTTCATTCTGAATCTTTCCCAGCATATTGTAATCACAGATAACAGAAAGCTCGCGGCACAGTATCATTTCTAAAATATTTGCCGCTAAAACTCCGGTCTTTGCGCTTTTTGAATACGTATGAACCAATCCGCCGGTACCCAGCAATATTCCTCCAAAATATCTAGTAACAACAACGACCGTGTTTGTTAATCCTTCTTTTTTTAACATATCAAGCACAGGCATTCCTGCTGTGCCTGACGGTTCGCCGTCGTCGCTGTATCTCATTACACCATTTTCTTCGACAATATAGGCATAAACGTTATGGCTGGCGTCCCAGTATTTTTTTCTGAGCTCGTTTATAAACTCTACGGCTTCATGCTCGCTTTCCACAGGTTTTACTGACGCTATGAATCTGGAACGCTTCTCGACTATTTCTGCGCTCGCCATATTCTTAACAGTCTTATATATATCCTTCATTTTAGTTTCTCCATATGTTCTTTTTATAAAGTTGATTATATCACTAACACAATCAATTATCAATAGTTCTGATTTATAAATACATATTGAGTAAGCTACGGCTAATTTACAAAATATTAACACCTAAATTTCTAACATATGATAAAATTATTAAGAATGGAATTTCTTTTTAAAACGTCAGAAATATTATATGAAAAACACCAAAATTATTATGAGGTGATTTTTTATGAAAAGATTTAAACCCAGCATTTTATTTTCCATACTATTAATTTTTACAATCAGTTTTCTTACCTCCTGCACAGGGAGCCATAATTCACCGTATACAGACGGCTCCGGGAATTTACCGGCAAGCGGAGCGTACGGCGCGATACTCAATACCGGAAAGTCTGATGCAATAATACTTACAGTTGATGGGGAAACGATGGTTATAGACGCCGGGGAAATTGAAAACGGAGACGATGTTTTAGCTCATCTCAAATCCTGCGGCATAGATAATATAAAATACTTCTTAATCACACACTTTGATAATGACCATGTCGGCGGCGCAGCTGCAGTCGTTAGCGGAACATCAGTCAAAAACGTGATTATCCCTGATTACGTAAGGGACAGTAAAAATTATAATAGCTTTATGAATGCGTTAAATGCAAAAAATATTGAGCCTTTAACTCTTAAAAACGACATGACTATTTCTTTGGGAAACGCAGTTATTTCTCTATATCCGTCGAAGAGAACTGAGCCATACAAAAAAGACGGAGACGACAACGCCTTCTCAATTGTATCTATAGCAGAATATAACGGAGTTCGGCTATTATTTGCCGGAGACGCCGAGAGCGAGAGAATAGAGGAACTATTAAATTCAGGCATTGAACTTGACTGCGATTTTATTAAGGTGCCCCACCACGGCAAAAAGGACGGAAACGAAAGTTTAGAACTTGCAGAAGCCGTCTCTGCAAAATACGCGGTAATCACCGACAGCGGCGGCGAACCTGCCTCAGAAAAGGTTTTGAAAGCATATAAGGATTTGGGAACAGAAGTCTTTGAAACCAAAAACGGTGCGGTATACTTTAAAATCGATGATAATGGTCCGGAAGTTCTCGGCGCAGAAACTTAAACAGCGCCGCCTTAATTGTTATTTTTTCCCAAATATATTACCGTTTATTTAAATAGTATAAAAGATTTAAAAATATTTTAATAAAAACCTTGATTTTTTAAGAGAAGTAGTATAAAATTAGTGTATATGTAATGGAAATGTAATTATTCCTATTTTTTAATTGCATTGTTTTGTGTTTGGTTTTTACCGCCTTTAGGCGAAGTGGTATAGATTTACATATAATTCATTGGAAAACTATGGGGGTGCTAAACCGGTATGGGTAAAAAAGTCTTGGTCGTTGACGATGAAAAAAGCATTGTTGAAATTTTGACTCTTAACTTAAAAAATGAAGGATACACGGTATGCGAGGCGTATGACGGCGAAGAAGCCGTTAGAAAGGCGGAATCCGAAAAACCTGATTTGATACTGCTTGACGTTATGCTTCCGAATATGGACGGCTTTTCTGTCTGCAAAAAAATCAGAGAGACTTCTTCTGTTCCAATCCTGATGATTACGGCACGTGAAGAAGAAGTGGACAAGGTTTTAGGGCTTGAACTCGGAGCTGACGATTACATAACCAAGCCTTTCAGCGTGCGTGAACTTTTAGCAAGAGTCAAGGCCAATATGAGAAGAAGCGATATAGTTCCTCAGCAGGCTGAGGTTGAAAACGATATAGTTGAAATCGGCTGTTTCACTCTTGACTGTAACAGATATGAGCTTTATAAAAACGGAAAGCTTATCGATTTAACGGTCAGGGAATTTGAACTTATTAAATTTCTTTCAGCACAGCCGAATAAAATATATTCCAGAAAGAGTCTGCTTGAATATGTTTGGGATTATGAGTACTACGGCGACGTCAGAACTGTTGACGTTACTGTTAGGCGCGTCAGAGAAAAAATTGAGGACGACCCGTCTCAGCCAAAACATATAATGACTAAACGCGGTGTTGGTTATTACTTTGCAATATAATTTAATTGAGCCGAAAATTCGGCTCTTTTTTATTACTTATTTATATATGGTAGTGAATATTTTAACAATTATCTTCCAATATTTAAAACGCTCTTGACTTTCTAACTGTTTTATGGTACCTTTTTATTATGAAATATGTCGAAATATGTAATAACATATAGGATTTATTGCCGTATATAACAATTGGGGGGTATTATCTTGGTAAATATTCAGGAAGAAATCAGCAGCCGAAAAGTTGGAAACGCTTTATATTTTGATTACCGAAGATTTTTTGGAATGCTTTCCGTGTGGCTTGTATGCGCCATATTCTCGTTTTTCCCCCTTATTTTAAGACCTATGTTTACCAATGTTGCTGAAACAATGGATATTGGATACTGGATTATGGTGTTCAGTGACAATGATGTTTTATATCTTGTCGTTGCAATATCAGTAGTCGCCGTGGGTATGTCGATTTTAATAGGAAAAAGGAACTCTGTGGCTGTATATCTCATTGCAGTCTTGGAGGTTGTTGGGATATTTTTGGCTATGATGGGGTATTTAATGCTGGAAGGAGACCCTGTTTTGTTTGGAGAAACAGTATATAAAATTAATATTTGGGCTGTTACTATATCAGTCGTTTTAGCTTTTGTATTATTTCTGTCAGTTAGTTTCAGGGTACGAGAAGGAGCTGAAAAATAATGAATATGGGATTTTCTTTCTTACTGGCCTCTGTTATAATCACCGGAGTATGTATACTTATTTGTATAGTTTATATGTCCTATAAAATCTCGGAAGCCTGGCACTCGATGCGGCTTATAGACGCTGAGTTCCCCAGCACTACAAAACATCTTACCAAAAAAAATGTGAAAAAACTTGAAGATTTTTATAACAGACCCGCATCCGAGGCAAGGTTTGCTATGGGACTGTTCTATTCAGATGAAAATGTTAACGCTCTGAGAAGAAAAACATCGCCGATTAAACTTCCGAAAGGTAGGTATAATATATGAAAAGACAAAAAACTGCTGTCGCTGACCAAACCACTAAAGTTATGCCGGTTGTCCAAAATGATAAAAATATAAAAAAGACAACTGACGGCGCCCCTGACAAGGATAGCATAGACGCTTCAAACAAAGCTTTGTTTGAAGGAATAAACTCTTATAGGAAAAATGAGATGACTGAGAATGAATATTGGGAACGTATTTTCTATGTTCACCTCAAAACAAAGGAACTGTATATCTTAGCTGAAGAGTACGGCTCTGAACTTCAGACTTTCTTTCTTCCGATAAACAGCCTTAAAAACGCGTATGAGAATATCATTCATGTGTGCGCCAACGACTATATGGCAAGAATCGGTAATTCCGATTCCAACCCAAAGTATGTTCTCGACAATTTAAGGGCCGCTTTGGGGCATGAGTGCAAAGCATTCTTTGATACGGCGGACTTTCTCTCAATATTACTCAGAAAGAAAATAGCTGAATGCTTAAACGGCTTTACATATCCGCAGATTGCCTCAGTGTGGGACGATTACAACACAGTCAGACTTCAGCTTATACAAATAAATCAAGAAATAAGCGAAATTAGAAACCGCAAGTCTGACACAAACGACTACTATATAGACGAGGATGTTGAAAAATACTATTTTGAAACCAAAAATCTGCTCGACTGGTATATTTTTGTTGAAGAAAAGGTATACCCAAAGCTTGAGCAGCGTTTCAACGACATATAACATTGACTAAATTAAATATATTTAAAAGGGGTTTTATAACCTCTTTTTTGAATTTTGCGGAAAGGAGCCTAAAAATTGAACGATATTAAAACCCGCGCAAATGATTTTTCAAAGGGAAGCATTCTTAAACATATACTGCGTTTAGCTATACCTATGACGATAGCGCAGCTGATAACCATACTATATAACATAGTGGACAGAATGTTTATAGGGCGAATAGGCGGTGTGGAAACGACTGACGCGCTTACCGGAGTGGGAGTCTGCCTTCCCATCGTTACAATTATAATGGCTTTTTCAAATCTGATAGGCGCCGGAGCCGCGCCGCTCATATCAATTGAGCGCGGCCGCAACAACGGCGAGGAATCGGAAAGTATTCTCGGAAACGCCTGCAGTCTGCTTATAATTGTCGGTATATCAATCTCTGTTTTGGGCTTATGTTTTAAAACTCCGATTTTAAAGCTTCTTGGAGCGAGCGACGCAACACTCCCATACGCTGATTCATATATCACTATCTACCTTATAGGAGCCATTTTCCCGGTGATAGCTCTGGGGCTTAACAGTATAATAAACGCCCAGGGCTTTGGAAAAACCGGTATGCTCACCATAGCTATCGGCGCCATGCTCAATATTATTCTTGACCCGATACTGATTTTTGTATTTAATATGGGCGTGGCAGGAGCGGCGATTGCAACTGTGATTTCTCAAATTGCTTCAGCCATTTGGACAGTAGGCTTTTTACTCAGCAAAAAGGCCACATATACCATAAAACTTCGCCATATGATAAGACTTAATTCCAGAAGGATTAAAAAAATACTGTCGCTCGGGTTGGCAGGGTTTACAATGCTCGCTACAAACGCGGCAGTTCAAATGGTCTGCAATATGACGCTAAAACAATACGGAAGCGATTTATATATTGGAATCATGACGATAATAACATCTGTCAGGGATATACTTGTTCTGCCTGTTCAGGGATTTTCACAAGGTGCCCAGCCTGTCCTCGGATACAATTACGGGGCTGAAAAAAATGGCAGAGTCAAGAAAGCAATAAAATATATGTCTGTGATTTTAATATTATATACTGTTTTAGCTTGGATGACCATTGCTGTCTTTCCCCAATTTTTTATACGGATTTTTACAGAGAATGCAGATTTGCTTGCCGGAGGCGTTCCAGCTCTGCACATATACTTTTTTGGTTTTTTCTTTATGGCTCTGCAATTCTGCGCTCAAACAGTCTTTACCGCTTTGGACAAACCGAAGCAAGCTGTTTTTTTCTCTATGTTCAGGAAAATAATTATTGTGGTCCCTATGACAGTTTTACTTCCAATTTTCTGGACGCCGCATGTAAACGGCGTGTTTTGGGCGGAGCCTATCTCAAATCTGATAGGAGGCGCTGCCGCTTTCACCACTATGATACTGACTGTATACAAAAAGTTGTGATTAATTAATATTTTAAGGCTATAATATAATTATAGCTTATATATTGGGAAGTGATAATTCCATGAAATCAAAGACGTTAAAATTAATTTCTGAGCACGATTCGCTTATACTTAGCGTAATGTTATGCACGCCTGATACCACCGAAAACATACAGGGGATACTTCAATTTTCACATGGTATGACCGAACATAAAGAACGGTATTTAAACGTTATGAAATACTTTACTTCAAAAGGTTATATCTGTATAATTCATGACCACCGCGGCCATGGAAAAAGTGTGAAAAACCGTGATGACCTAGGATATTTTTACGAAGACGGTGCTACGGGTATAGTTGAAGATCTGCGCCGCGTATCAGAGTACGTAATGGATCTTTACCCGGGGCTGCCCCTATACCTGATTGCCCATAGCATGGGGACATTAGCGGCACGGGTGTATTTAAAGACATACGATTATATACCTTCCGGAGTATTTCTGTGCGGCGCGCCGAGCTCTGACAACTCTACAGGCGTCATAACCCCTGTGCTTGATAAATATGCCAAACTCCGGGGGGACCATTATAAAGACCAGCTGATAAACGACCTTTTTGTCGGAATCTTTGATTTTGTATTTAAAGACGAGAACCAAAAAAGCGCATGGATTTGCAGTGATAAAAACGTAGTTGACGAGTTTGTAAACGACCCGCTGTGCGGATTTTCTTTTACGATTAACGGATACAGGGGCTTGCTGGAGCTTCTTAACCGAACGTATCTCGACAACACATTAACAGCCGGAAACCCCATGCTTCCAATCATATTTATGTCAGGCTGTGAAGATTCATGTATGCTGGGATACAAAAAACATATCGAGGCGGTTTCCAAACAGCAGGAAGCCGGATATTATTATGTAGGAAGCAAGATGTATGCCGGTATGAGACACGAGATACTAAATGAAATTGGCAAAGAGCAGGTATATGAAGACATATTAAAGCATATCGAACTCTTTAAACAGATGAAAAAAATATTATAGAAAATAGTAAATTTTTGGTGATTATAAAATACTTTTTTCAGCCGGAAAGGCTTATGAAATCAGCATTTCTGTCATGTGAGAAACCGTCCTGCAAAGGGTAAAATAGTGCCCAAACGAACATACAGTTATAAACAGCAGCATGAAGTAATGAAACGAAATGAGCTGTTTGACATTTCCATGAGGCCATATTAAAATGAAAAAGATAGTTATGGGCTTGTAGGCTTTAGGCGGATAAAGCGTATTTAACAAATTAGAATTTGGAGGTTAATTATGAGGTTAGACGGTTTTGGATTGTTCGTAAACGATATGGGAACTATGATTAGATTTTATAGAGATGTGCTCGGCTTCGCAATTAAGGAAAATGAGCAGACATCGAATGTTTATCTTGTGAAAGATGGCACATTGTTTTTGCTTTATGGCAGAAAAGACTTTGAGAATATGACAAGCAAAAAATATGAATATGTGAAGGGCCTGAACGGTCATTCGGAAATTGCACTTTATGTTGATACTTTTGAAGAGGTGGATTTGGAATACAAAAATGCAATAAATAAAGGAGCAACGGCTGTTTTGGAACCCACATCAGAGCCTTGGGGACAGAGAACCTGTTATATAGCTGACCCTGAAGGAAACCTTATTGAAATTGGTTCGTGGAACAAACCCTTTGAAACAAAAGACAAATGACAAATCCCAGTTTGCCGGGCTGATTAAATGCGCCTTATTTGCATAATACGTATTCCTTCTTTAGTCGTTTTCAATAGTGGCAAGCAGGGCACTTTGCCCTGCTTGCCACTATTGTTTTCGGTGGAATCGGAATTCCCGCCGCGCATGAAAATAGCCCCGGTATGAGATAGCACACTTCTCATGCCGGAGCTTGTTCAGACTGCGTCTGCTTCCGTTAGCAGCTTTTCGGGGATTGCTTTTTCAGGGCATACGCTGTATAATAAGGCTATCAGCAGGCCGTACAAGGGCTTGCTGATTTTTTGTTTTGTAGTGCCCAAATGGTGCTGGGCTTTACAAAACCATGCTGTTACAGATTGTGCCGGTTTAGTCGCCGAATTTGAGGAAACGCCCATTTCATGCGGGTCTGCGGGGAAAGCTATGAAACAGCTTGCCGCCTTATGACGCCTGAAATTGCTATCCTAACGATAAAAAATTCGATTAAAACAAAATTTTCTACATTGTAGCCACTGCGCCGTCTGCGGCGGCTGTTGCCAGCTGTCTGAGCGGTTTTGTTCTGCAGTCTCCGGCTGCATATATTCCATCAATATTTGTCTTGCAGTCTTCGCCGGAAATGACATATCCGGCGGCGTCTAACTCTACCAAGCCTTTTAAAAAACCAGTGTTCGGAATCTGTCCCACGGCTACAAAAAGGCCATCCACAGCCAGCCCTGAAATTTCACCGCTTATTTTATTCTGCAGTTCCACTCCGTTCAGCCTGCCGTCCTCGCCCTTTTTAAACGCCGTTACTGTAGAGTTGAGTATGAATTCCACGTTTGATTTTTGTTTCAGCTTTTCAACCGTGGATTGGTCACCTCTGAACTCATCTCTCCTATGAATAATATATACAGTCTCACATAATCCCGATAAGAATTCCGCGTCCTCTAAGGCTGTGTTTCCGCCTCCGACAACGGCAACTTTCTTTTCTCTGAAAAAGGCTCCGTCACAGGTTGCGCAATAAGACACGCCGAGACCAACTAAATCCTCCTCGCCATCAACGCCGAGATTACGGTTTGCTGCGCCTGTGGCTATTATAACACGTTCGCATTCGTACTCTTTATCGGCAGTCAGCACTGTTTTGGAATTATCGTTAACCTTTATCCCCACGACTTCTCCATAATCTATCTCTCCGCCCAGCTCCAATACCTGCTCATAAAGAGCGGTAGCGAAATCAAACCCGGATATGTTTTTTATACCGGGGTAATTTTCAACCCCGAGAGAATTAACAATCTGTCCTCCATAAGTGTTTCCCTCAAGAATTATCGCGCGTTTGCCTTGTCTTGCAAGATATATTCCTGCAGTCATTCCTGCGGTTCCGGCACCTATAATCACTGCGTCGTACATTGTCTCACCTCTATTTTATAAAGTCAAGCAAAGCGGCTTTCGATTTTGCGCCGACAGACTTGTTTACCGGCTGTCCGTTTTTAAATAATATAAGGGTAGGAATAGACATTACACCAAATTTACCCGCCAAATCCTGCTGTTCGTCAACATTAACTTTTCCAACCTTTATGGTCTGAACCTCTTCGGCTATCTCGTCAACAATCGGAGAAAGCATACGGCACGGTCCGCACCATGAAGCCCAAAAATCCACCAATACCGGTTTTTCTGAATTCAATACTTCAGATTCAAAATTTTCAGATGTTACAGTTATTACATTTGACATAAGCTTTTACCTGCAAGGTTTATCGCCCTGCTTTTCCTTTCTGAATTTTAATATTTTAATTTATAATTTTATTCGAAACCGCCTGTCTTATAAGCTCAATTACATTGACGTTTCCCATAAGCCCGCTGACAGTTATCCTTGTCATATTCTCAACCCCGTCCCGCGGTATATTCACCTCATAATCTATATCCGTCGCATCGTCTCCAACCAAACACTGAGCAATAAATCCCGCCTTGTGTGAAGCGTCGATAGCAATATCAGAATATGAACCGTAGGGGTATGCAATCATATCGCATGTTTTTCCCAAGTTCTTTTCTATCAAATATTTAGACTTGCGAAGCTCGTAGTTAAGAGTGTCCTTATCCAGCTCGCCGAGTTTAACATGGTCGTTTGTGTGCGATTCTATATCAATGAGACCGCTGTCCTGCATCTCTTTTGCCTGCTCCCATGTGAAGTGTGAATAATTCACCTTTCCGCTTTCCTTTGTAGCCCCTACTGTATCGGTTACTACAAAAATAGTCGCCGGGATCTCGAGTTCTTTCAAAATCGGAAACGCCACTTCATAGTTTGACGAGTATCCGTCGTCAAATGTTATTATAATAGGATTTGTTGGGATAGTCTTAGAACCGTCACGGCATTTCACAAAATCCACATAATCTCTTAATGATATAGGAGTATACTGCGTCTTAATCGCCGTCATATGCAAACGAAAATCTCTTGGTGAGATAATAGATATCGCATTTGAGCTGTCAAAATCATCCGATATATGATGATATAACAATATTGGCACCTTAACAACATCAGCTTCCGGTGTTCCGGCTCTAACCTCATTAGGAGGCTGCGTCGCCGACGGTTTTTGGGTAGGCGCTGCTGTTGGTTCAGGCGTGGCATCTGGGTTCTTAGTCGGTTCAGGCGTAGCGTTCGGGTCTTTTGTCGAAGCCGGAGCCGGAGTTGCGGTCGAATATATATCCTTTATCCAAGAAGGCGGATTTCCCGTCTCGGAATTTGCGCTTGAACTTCCCGTAGTATTTCCAAAAGCAACATTAACGCTGCCATCATAATCAAGGCCGGTTTCTTCGGCAAATGCCGCCGTTCCATAAAATGAAATTGATGAAGCAGCAATCATCGCCGCTAAAACCAGGGATAATTTCTTCATAATCAATTCTCCTTTATTGTTTACTTAAAAACTTTTTCTATTACACTAATAAATTCATCGTTATTCTGTGAACCTACAATGTATCTAAGTATAGTCTCTGTTACATCTGCTGTATTCTGTCCCACAAGAGCCCTGCGGATACGCCAAACAGCTTCCTTTTCTCTCTGACTTAACAAGAGCTCTTCTTTTCTCGTGCCGGATTTGGCTATGTCTATTGCCGGAAATACACGGCGCTCCTGTAACTTTCTGTCAAGATGAACCTCCATATTTCCGGTCCCTTTAAACTCCTCATAAATCACGTCGTCCATGCGGCTGCCGGTCTCTATAAGCGCGGTTCCTAAAATTGTCAGGCTTCCGCCCCCTTCAATATTTCTGGCCGCGCCAAAAAATCTTTTGGGCTTATATAAGGCGCCGGGATCCAATCCGCCTGAAAGAGTTCTTCCGGTTGGAGCTATAGTTAAGTTATACGCTCTGGCCAGACGTGTTATGCTGTCCAGCAGTATAACAACGTCCTTTTTATGTTCAACCAAACGCTTTGCCCTTTCCAATACGATCTCTGCCACCTTTGTATGATTCTGCGGCTCCTCGTCAAATGTGGAATATATAACGTCGCCCTTTATGCTTCTCTGCATATCGGTAACTTCTTCAGGGCGCTCGTCTATCAGCAGAACTATCAAATTAACGTCAGGATTATTTTGGGTTATACTATTCGCTATATTTTTAAGAAGCGTTGTTTTTCCGGCTTTAGGCGGAGCAATTATTATTCCCCTCTGACCTTTTCCGACAGGCGCTATTAGATCTATTATCCTCATAGAATAATCCGTCTTGACTGTCTCAAGTTTCAAACGCTCTCTGGGATAGATAGGCGTCAAATCCTCAAAAGCTTTTCTGCGTATTGACACGTCTACCTTATCGCCGTTTACGGACTGAACATAAAGAAGAGCCTGATACTTTTCACCCTCATGCTGCATTCTCGTGTTTCCGACAATATAGTCCCCCGTTTTAAGTCTGAATCTTCTAATCTGAGCCTGAGGCACATACACATCGTCAGGACCCGACTGGTAATTATCCGACCTCAAAAATCCATATCCGTCTTCAAGAACCTCAAGAACTCCGCTCATTAAGTTTGTGCGGCGAACCGGGTCACTGTATTCTATAACTTCATTTTTTACAGGCTGAACAGCCGGTTTATCATTTTTATTTTCTCCGCCCGGGCGGCTGTTATTCTGAGGTTCCTTTTCTGAAACATTATTTTTTTGCAACGCCTGATTAGAAGCTTCTGACGGATTCTTAACCTCTTCAGTTTTTTCCGCTTTTTCATTTTCAATAAAATCAGAAACCGCTTCAATAAGCTCCTGTTTCTTTAGTTTTGAAACGCCTTTAAGACCCAGATTTTTAGCATATTCTCTGAGCTCAACTATCTTCATATTTTCTAGTTTCTCCATTTCAGCGGAGCTGCTTTTCCTGTTCATTAAATCCTCCTACTTTGACGATAAGTTATCATAATCCGTCGGCGTAACCAACTGCACTATCGGGTTGTTTTCATACATAGCTTTTGTCAGGGTTGATTCTGAAATATATTTTTGAGTATTTTCATTCTCCCTCAGCGGGGTTATAGCATATACAAGAGCCAAAACTAAATATATTATGATAACACCCTCAATTATTCCAAATACCACTCCAACCGCTCTGTCAAAAAATCTTATCACGGGAAGTCTTGAAACGATATTAACCACTTTTCCTATAATAGAAATTAAAATTCGGGTTATAATAAACACCGACAAAAATGATATCAAGTTTAAAACCAAATTTGTAATAAAGCTGGTTAAAGCGTCATTTAAAGCCGTCTGTCCGGTTGCCACCATGCTTCTCATGTACTCCGGCAGCGCCGTCGCAGTTAATGTTTCCGAGGCTATTTTGGGTTCAACATATTTCGTCTGCACAATTGAACGAACCATATCTCCAAAAGCGCTTCCGACTATAAAATCCTTAATATAAGGATAAAGGATATATGCCAAAATTATGCTCGCAATAAAAGCCGCTACCTTATATGCTGATTTTAAAAAACCGTTTTTATAACCCACCCAGATAAAAATTGCGAAAAAACATGCTGTTAGAATATCAAGCACCGTGAAACCTCCTAGAATATTTTCCGACAAACTCTGTTATTTTATCCTGACAATATCAGCCTTATTCCCTCCGAGAACCAAAACATTGCGTTCATTCCCATATATACCTATGCTCATTATATCATGTGATATCTCTATAGATTTTTTAAGTTTTCCTTTATAATTTAAACATATAAGGTTTCTGGAAGTCGCTGCGATTATATTGTCATTATAACCGGCAATGTTTTTTATCTCGTCACTGCTGGTATAGCTTCCGAGATATTTGCCCGAAATACTATAAATCTCAAGCACTGAGTTTCCCCTGCTGTCCCTGCACAGGAACAACAGATTATCACCGTTTTCAACATCATATTTGACAGGTGATTTTCCGGCTAAATCAATTTCAAAATTCTTATTCCCTTTTTTTGAAAATCCAAATATCTTGCTTTGTCCGACAGCAGTTATATTGCTGTTTTTATCAAAATTAATTTTCGCAATGAGAGTGTCCTCGCAAATTGCAGTGCCGCTCTCCTGTCCGTTTGACGTATTCATAACCCGAATCTTTGAATAAGTCTCGTCTCCGTCGCTCATCATCTGCGCAACGGCAATATACTTGCCGTCTTTTGATATATCAACGTCCGTTATATATCCCTCTCCGCTGTTCCATTTAAACACCTCGTCAGCCTTTTTATTAAAAACCACCACTGTGCCCTTATAACCTTCTTCGGCAAGCGCGGCAACCGCAAATCCCTTTTTATTGACTTTAGCTGACAATATATCAGTGCTTATTGGATAGCTTACTATATTGTTCCCATTTGTATCATACAGATTCAAGCTGTTATTTCCGTCCAGGTCCGCTAAAAGCGCATATTTTCCGGCAATATCTATTGTCGGATTCGTGAGCGTCATTTTTATATTCCAAACGTCTCCGCCTTTGTTGTTAACATCCTTGATTCCGCTTTTGTTAAGCAGCAAAACATCTTTGCCGAAAGCATACTGAATATACTGTCCTCCCGTATCAAACTCCAAATCCGAATATGCACGGTATGTAGTATTCGGAACTATAACAATATTTACAAACAGAGCCAAAAGCACTGCTAAAACCGCCGCGATAAAGCTTAAACGAATTGCGTTGATACGGACGACCTTACCTTTGACAGTAATATTTTTTATACTGCTTCCATCCATCTTTTTTATAAATTTTACTGCGGAGTCATACTTTCTCTTTAAATAGTTGCCTATCTGAGAGAAGCTAAACTCTTTGTTGAGATCAAATTTCATATCAGGTCATCCTTAGCTATAAATATACTTTTTTTAGAAACAACCCCTGAGGCGGAGCTGTAATACCGCCTTGGCGTCTGTCTTTACTGCATATAATTTCAGGAATATCCGAAACCTCAATTCTGCCGGTGCCTACATCCGCAAGCGTACCAACAATTATCCTAACCATATTATATAAGAATGCGTCAGCTTCAACGGTTATTGTCAGCAGTTCGGGAAACTCCCCGCTCTGCTCCGCTCCGCATACGCTAATAGTTCTGACAGTCGTTTTCTGCTGTCCTCCTGCCGCCATAAACCCAGCAAAATCATGCTTTCCCTCAAAAAAAACAGCAGCATCTTTTATCTTTTTAAAATCTAATTTGTATGGAAAATGCCAGCTATATCTATTTAAAAATGGATTTTTTAAAGCGCTGTTCCAAATATTATAAATATACCGCTTTCCGTTTACAGAAAAACGCGAATTAAAATCATCCGCCGCAACCCAGGCTTCCAGGGCGGTTATATCGTCTTCTAACCTATAATTCAACGCGTACGGCAGTTTTTCCACCGGGATTTTTGTTTCTGATTTAAAATTAAAAATATAATCCAAAGCATGTACGCCGGCGTCGGTTCTGCTGCAGCCTGTGACTTTTACATCAGACCCGGTCAGTTCCGAAAGAGCCTTTTCTATAGTGCTCTGAACAGTTACCCCATTAGATTGAGACTGCCAGCCGTGGTAATTTGTTCCGTCATACCTGATTCTCATTGCAATATTTTTTATATTTTCCATATTAAAAACTTCCAAATCCAAAATTCAGTGAAAGAATTATTCCAAGCAATATTAAAACATATAACCAGCTCATTATATCTATTCCTGAGAATTTAAGTTCATAGAGCCTGGTTCTGTTCTCGCCGCCTCTGTAGCAGCGGCATTCCATTGCCGTGGCAAGCTCGTCAGCCCTGCGAAACGCGCTGATAAACAGAGGAATAAGTATCGGCACCATGGCCTTTGCCCTGCTCAGAAGGCTTCCGCTGTCAATGCTGGCACCCCTGGCAGACTGAGCTTTCATAATCTTATCCGTCTCATCCAGCAATGTTGGTATAAACCTCAGCGCGATAGTCATCATCATAGCTATCTCGTGCGCCGGGACATGAATTTTTTTAAATGGGGTCAGCAGGTATTCGAGACCGTCTGTCAGCGCTATCGGAGAAGTTGTCAAAGTTAATAGAGATGTGCCTAAAATCAGAAAAATCAACCTCAGAACCATAAACGCCGCAAAGCGTATACCCTCTTTGGTAATGGTAAATATCCACCAATGCCATACGGGCGTGCCTGAGGTCAAAAACAAATTAAAAAGCCCTGTGAACACAATAAATATCATTATCGGCTTAAGCCCTTTTATTAAATACTTAGGAGACAATTTTGACACAAAAACACAAATCCCCAAAAATACCGCCAATGCCAAATAGCCGTAAAAATTCTGAACGATAAACACCAAAACCACATACGCTATCATTATTAAAATTTTAGTTCTCGGGTCCAGCTTGTGGATAAAAGAATTCCCGGGAAAATATTGACCGAGTGTTATATCTTTTAGCATTTTTCCGCCTTTCAATAAAACTGTATTAAATATTTTACTTCAACATAGGAGCCAGCACTCTGTATGCGTCCCCGGTAGTGTAGATACCTCCCGGAACGTCAATCCCGGCTTCTCTGAGCCTATCCATCACCCTCGTTATCTGAGGAACATTAAGCCCAATCTCCTGAAGTCTTCCGCTTTTGCAGAACACCTTATCAGGGGTATCAAACATCTCAACATGGCCGCCGTTCATAACAAGAATTCTGTCGGCAAGTTTTGCAACATCCTCCATACTGTGAGACACCAAAAGAACCGTCAAATTCATCCTCTTGTGCATATCTCTTATCTTAAACAATATCTCATCCCGTCCTGCCGGGTCCAGCCCTGCCGTCGGCTCGTCTAAAATCAAAATCTTAGGCTCCATTGCCAAAACCCCGGCAATGGCTGCTCTGCGCTTCTGACCGCCGGACAAATCAAACGGTGATTTTTCAAGCAGACTGTCATTAAGCCCTACCATGTTTGCGGCAAATCTAGCTCTCTCCTCAACCTCTTCACGAGGGAGACCCATATTAGCCGGACCAAATGAAATATCTTTAAGCACCGTTTCTTCAAAAAGCTGATACTCAGGATACTGCATAACCAATCCGACTTTAAACCTTATATCCCGAAGATTTACGCCTTTATCATTAATATCAGTTCCATCTATAAAAACTCTGCCCTCAGAGGGTTTTAACAGACCGTTCAACATTTGTATCATAGTTGACTTGCCTGAACCCGTATGGCCTATAACCCCGATAAACTCACCGGGTCTCACCTCCAGGCTCACATTGTCAAGCGCCTTTTTTTCAAATGGACCGCCCTTCATATATGTATAGCTTACGTTTTCAAGCTTAATCATTAATGCCTGCCTCCGTATAAGAAAATCATATCAAATTATCAGCAATTCTTCTTTAGTCTCTTTATTAATTCTTCAGCGCACTCCTTATCATTAAGAACGCGCGGATTAAAGTCAAGACCGAGCTTATTGAGCATATATATTAAATATGTGGACTGAGGTGTATCTAGTCCCAAATCCACCAACCTATCTACCTGCGGAAAAATATCTCGGGGAGCGCCTTCCATAGAAATGTGTCCGCTGTCAACAACTATAACCCTGTCGGCCTGAACCGCCTCATCCATATAATGAGTAATCAGAATAACAGTCATGCCCATTTCCCGGTTGAGCTTTTTTATTGTTTGTATAACTTCCGCTCTGCCGTTCGGGTCAAGCATTGCCGTAGGCTCATCCATAACCAATATTTCGGGCTGCATAGCCAAAACTCCCGCAATAGCAACCCTCTGCTTCTGACCGCCGCTGAGCATATGAGGCGCATGCCGCTTAAACGCGGTCATTCCTACAGTTTCCAGCGCGTTATCAACACGCTCTCTTATCTCCTCGCGCGGTACCCCTAAATTCTCAGGAGCAAACGCAACGTCCTCTTCAACAATTGTGGCAACCATTTGGTTATCAGGGTTTTGAAACACCATCCCGACCCTTCTGCGTATATCAAAAAGCCGGCTTTCGTCAGAAGTATCTATCCCGTCAACAAACACCTTGCCATCAGTTGGAAGCAAAATAGCGTTAAAATGTTTTGCAAGTGTTGACTTTCCGGACCCGTTATGCCCGAGAACCGCTAAAAATTCTCCTTCTTTAACGTTCAGGCTCACATTATCGAGCACACGGTTTTTCTCTCCGGTGTCCTCGTCCGTGTATTCAAATATTAAGTTGTCGACAGTTATTATATCTTCCATAAAGAGATACCCCTAAATACAATTATCTTTTAACCCAGCGTGCTGAATAGCCGCATGGAAGCACAAGTCCGCCGTTTGTTACAGGCAGACCGATTTCATCTATATCAATTTCTCCGCCAAACTTTTTGCAGAGCGTGAGTTTATAAATATTGCTCATTACATTGCCCGACATTCCGGTAGTATATGAATTAACCAAAAAAAACAGGGGATTGTCAGACATGACATTTAAACACGATTCAATAAGACCAAAAAGCTCATTTTCTATTTTCCAGACCTCGCCGCCCGGGCCTCTGCCGTAAGAAGGCGGATCCATAATTATACCGTCATATTTGCGGCCGCGTCTGAACTCACGCTCCACAAACTTCTTTACATCATCAACAATATATCTGATAGGCCTTTCATCAAGACCGGATAAAACAGCGTTTTCCTTAGCCCAGGTAACCATGCCTTTTGCCGCGTCAACGTGACAAACGCTGGCTCCTGCAGCAGAAGCCGCCATAGTAGCGCCTCCGGTATACGCGAAAAGATTCAAAACATTTACCTCATTTTTAGGCCTGCCGCTGTTTTTGATTATATCTGAAAACCAGTCCCAGTTTGCAGCCTGTTCCGGGAAAAGCCCCGTATGTTTAAATCCCATAGGCTTTATTCCGAATTTGAGTTCACGGTAATCTATAGTCCAGGACTTCGGCAGTTTTTTAAAAGTCTTCCAGCTGCCGCCTCCAGTATGGCTTCGGTCATACCTGGCGTCCGCCGCTCTCCATAACTTTGACTTGTCCGCCTCGCTCACTGTCCAAACTATTTGAGGGTCGGGTCTGAGCAGAATAACATCTCCCCAGCGCTCCAGCTTTTCGCCGTCAGACGCGTCCAAAAGTTCATAATCTTTCCACTTATCGGATAAAAACATAAAGATCCTCCGCTGAATTACAAAACAAGATAAATTTGGGTAAAATTGCCCAATAATAATTTAATGTATATTTTAACACGTATTGTATTGAAAGTCAAGGGTGAGAGATTTGTAAACATATTTAAAAACTGCCGAAATTAGGCGGATTTTTCATCAAATTACTGTGACAATACACTTGACTTTTGTTAAAAATAAAAGTATAATGTACAAGCTAAACAGATAAGATTTTTTGTTTGAATTGTTTCAGAACAAAATTTTTTTACACAGTTAAAATCCAAAAGAGGTGAGAATATGGCTGACAAAAAACCGGCGGACAGAGTAATAGCGCAAAACAAAAAAGCTTTTCATGATTACTTTATAGATGAAGAATTCGAGGCCGGAATTGAACTTTTGGGAACCGAAGTCAAATCGGTGCGCGCCGGAAAGATTAACTTAAAAGACAGCTATGTTTCACTCAAAACAGGCGAAGCCATATTGATAGGCACACATATAAGCCCGTACGAGCACGGGAATATATTTAACAAAGACCCCGAAAGAGCGCGCAGACTGCTTCTGCACAAGCGTGAGATAAACCGTCTTATCGGTTTAACCCAGCAGCAGGGCTACACGCTTATACCTCTGAGGGTATATTTTAAAAAACAGCTTGTTAAAGTTTCAATAGGTTTGTGCAGAGGTAAAAAGAATTACGATAAGCGTGACGCTATAGCAAAGCGTGACGCTAAAAGAAACATAGACCGCGCCATTAAGAATTATAACCGTGGATAAAACCGCGGAGTTAGGAGATATATCATGACTATAAAAGACTTACAAACCGAAATGATTGCTGCAATGAAGGCAAAGGAGAAGAACAGAAAAGACACAATCTCCGGGCTAATTGCCGCCGTTAAAAAGGTTGCTATTGACGAGGGATGCCGGGACGATATTCCGGAATCAATGGTTGAAACTGTTATTTTAAAGGAGCTTAAAACCGCCAAGGAGCAAGTGGAGACATGTCCTGAGGACAGAACCGAGCTGCTGGCTGAATATAATGAGAAAGTAAATATAATCAGTGAATTCGCTCCCAAACAGCTGTCCGCTGACGAAATAAAGACAATTATAAACGAAAAATTCTCAGACGTACTAGCTTCCGGCAACAAGGGCTTGATTATGAAATCGGTAATGGGCGAGTTAAAGGGCAAAGCAGACGGCAAATTAATAAACCAAATTGTGGCTGAGCTCTGCAAATAGTTGTATTGATTCTATGGAGGAAGACCAATGATTATCAAAAGTTTTGATATGTCGGTGGATTATGCTGGACTATCTTCAAACCAACCTAATGAAACGGCAAAACTAACCTCATATATTCTTGAACCTGAGCTTGTTTCAAAAACCCTATGGAACAAACGCCCGGCTGTTATTGTATGCGCCGGCGGCGGATACCGCTCAAGGTCAAGCAGAGAGGCGGAGACGATTGTGCTTAAATACTGCGCTGCCGGATTTCATGGATTCCTTCTCGATTACTCAATAGAGCCTACAGGCTGGCCTGCTCCTACATGCGAGCTTTCAAAAGCCGTCAAGACCGTAAGGGCTATGGCTGATGAATATTTTATAGACCCGGACAAAATTTTTGTATGCGGGTTTTCCGCCGGCGGTCATCTCGCCGCTTCACTGGGAGTATATTGGGACTTGCCTATGATACAGAAAGGTTCGGAAGCGGCAGGAGAAGAAAACAAACCGAACGGTTTGATTTTGTGCTATCCGGTTATAATAGAAGACGACGGAAAAACGCACGACGGCACCAAGCAAAGATTTACGGAGGGCAAACCTGAAAAGCTTGAATATTTTGGTTTGGACAAGCGCGTGACCTCAAACACGCCTAAAAGTTTTATATGGCACACATTTGAGGATAGTTCGGTGCCTGTATACAGTTCAATGCGGTTCGCGTCCGCTCTGCTGGAACACGGAGTAGAGTATGAACTTCATATATACCCAAAGGGAAAACACGGACTGTCGCTCGGCAATAAGCTGACCGGATGCGAGGAAAAGCATTTTGTACCCGGCGTAACCGGATGGATGGAGCTTTCAATAAACTGGATAAACAGCCAGTTATAATATAAATAGTTATAATATTTACACATGGGGGTGTAATGGTTTCGACAGGGTCGTAGAGGCCTGAGGAGCGAGCCGTGGCGGGCGCCACGTTAAAAGCCCAACTTTAAAATTAAACGCTAAAAATAATAACGTAGCTTTAGCTGCCTAGTTGCAGCTTGTCCGCCTGAGTTTACCGCAGACTCAGGTTAGGGCATCAATGATGCGGTGAACGTGAGCCGGGAAAGCTTTGACCCAGCCATGAATTAATGAAGCTACCGAGCTATGCAGTTTGTCAATGGACTGCACAGTGAGGGAATTTTAACCATTGACTACGCTCGTAGTGCCTCTTGAGGATACTTCTTTGGACAGGGGTTCAATTCCCCTCACCTCCACCAAGTAAAAAATCCAAACCCAATTAAAACGGGTTTGGATTTTTAATTTATCCGAGCAAAATATCGAAAATAAGCGTAACAGCACTTCTCCAAGCCGCCGCATTCCTTTTTATTTATTAAAAGTTATTACTTTCTCAAGTATACTTTCTATGTATTATAATACCATTTTTTATTAATATTTTAAAATATATCAAGTTAAAAACTTTCCGGAACAAGTGCAAGCTTATTGATTGACTCATGGGCTCTTACAAGCGAATCAAATACGGCTAAGACATCTTCTGAATCCCAAGTGCGCAATGATTTTTCATCAATTACTCCACTGCTTTCGTTTATAATTTTACCAAGCTGTGTCTCATCTGCGACAGCAACAACTGCCTGTACAGCTGCATTACTTTGTGCTTTTTTTAAGTTCAATATTAAACTATCAATAGAACCTTTGGATTGCACTTCAAAAACATAGATAGCTTTACCCATATTGCCAATTTTAGCTTCCCATACTGCATCAACAATCGCACCGGTAGCAATCTTTACCTCTGAACGGCTTTCAAATCCAAGAAGTTCGCCGATAGCAACTAATTTTTCCTTAATCTCATCATGCAGAGATTTATAATCATTATCACTTACAGGGCTTGATTTAACTGAAATGGAGTCATTTTTCACCTCTTTCTGTTCAGCAAGGGGAAGAATTTCATCCCACATGAAATAATCAACAGCCAAAAGGTCATAATCTTCTGCACCGGATTCTTTTAAAATTCTAGCAATATCCTTTGCAATTTTACATACTTCCGCATATTTTTTTCCAGTATACTGATAGTTATATTTTGGCATATCAGGTATACCAAGATAAGAAAAACAAAGTATAGTAGTTTTATTGAAAATTATATACTCATTTGGATTGATATATGTAAGTAATTCGCTTATCGTCGCGGGTCCTAATCCTTTTATAGACTTTAAAAACGAATCCCATCTTACTTCAATTTTTGCAGAACCAAATAAAAGCTCTGCTAACTCTTTTTTTAAGGTTTTAAAACCATTATCTTCAATTAGCTTATCCACAACATATTTTTTATTACCCCAAATAAGCATAGACCAAAGTTTGCTTATATATTCGAAAAATTCATCCTCTGTCATTTGTAAAAGTTTTTCTTTTGTGTATGACTGATAAAAGTTCTTTCGCTCTTTACGCTCAGACCAATTTTCATTATAGTACGAAGCATTAATTTTTTTATTCTTAATATACTCATCTAATAATGACTGTAATTTTAATTTATCCATTTTGCTACACAAATCCTCTCTATGTAAAAATATTTTAAAACAAATAACAAATTTTACTTTGATATTAGTATAATAACACAAATAGATTTAATTATCAATAGTGTATCATCTTTAAAGATATGTATGCGAAAAAATAATTGATTTTATTAATACCGAAATTTAAGAAAGAAGGACTTTAATTTTCAGGAATTAGAAACTTAATTAAGTACAAACCGACAATTTTTTTATGATTGCTTTTGATAAGAATCTCATGTTCATAATAGTAGTCCTCTGCGCTGTATTCTATTCACTAAAGTATTTTTTATTATATATCAATTTGTAATTTTAACTTATTTATTAAATATTCATCTAAATTTATTCAAAAAAAGTTGTATATATGTAAATTTCATGTTATAATAAATTTATATTAACTAATGGGGATGAAACCATGAAAAAAATATTATCCATTGCATTAATCTTTATATTATCATTTTCTTTTCATTTATATGCTATTGCCGCGGATAACTATTCCCCGGAATATTCAATTTGTCCTTTAATCGAACAGATTGATAACAGCTTGATACGTTCTTCTGATGGAATGATTGCTTATTTACAAAACGGAAAATACGGATATATAAATGAAACCACCGGAGAAATATTGCCTGCTCAATATGATCGTGCATATGATTTCAAAAATGGACTTGAACTTGTGCGCCAAGGTGAATATATGGGCGCCATTGATAAAGCGTCTAATGTACTCATTCCTTTCGAATATAATTGTATATCCTCATCTATTCTTGTTGATGAAACAATTCCCGCAAGTAAAATAATTGACGGAGTTGAAAAATGGGGAAAGATTGACATCTCCGGTAATGTGATTACACCATTTCAATATAATTCGTACGATGAGTGTTGCAGTGACAAAAATGGTATAGGAATGAATATCATTGTTCAGGAAAAGAATTCTGAAAAGCAGTATAGTTTGGTTGATACAAATGGAAATACAATAGTGCCTTTTGGGAGTAATGAGATTACTAAGAATCAAGATAGAGAAGGTTTTATAATAAAATATCCAAACCCCGATATAAGATTAAACTATTTATATCAATTCTGCAATATAGATGAAAATGGGAAAGCATTGTTTTCAGACATATATGATTATATTTATCCTAACAACGACGGAGCTTTGGGTTCTGATGGAAATAATCTTATGCTGGTTCGCAAAGACGACAAATTGGGGTATATTGATCTATACGGAAAAGTTGCTGTTCCTCTTATATATGATAAGGCAGAATTTTTTTCCGAAGGTCTCTCTGCCGTCAAAAAAGATGGCAAATGGGGATTCATAAACACTTACGGAGAAACAGTCATCAATTTTGAATACGATTTTGATTTATACAATAATAGCTATTATTGTTCATGGTATGCTTGTTTTCAAAATGGACTTTCGCTGGTTCGAAAAGATGAGAAGTTTGGAATCATTAACAAAAGTGGAGACATTGTGATACCTATAGAATATGACGAGATAAAAAATGATTATAATTTCAAATGTTTAATTGAAAACAACGTTATTCCGGTCAACGTTGGAGGCCTTTGGGGATTGACAGATATAAACGGAACTCTGATTACTGAATGTTTGTTCTCAGAGATACAGGATTTTCATGAAGGTTATGCGTTTATAAAAGAAGACGTTCCAGGTATCGGAGAACGTTATGGTATTATAAATACTTCAGGTGAAATTACTGCACGATATTTAAATATTACTCCAGAATATTATTATAGCGCATTCCACGGTCAAAAAGGATGGGTAAAATTCCCTCATTATACCTATTTCAATAACGGCTTGTCTGCAGTTCAAGCGGACGGAAAATGGGGATATATTAATACTTCAGGCGAATTTGTGATAGAGCCGTGGTTGGATACAGCTTTAACAGATACAACTCCATTTACAAATGGAGGATATGATTTTAACAAATTCGGTTATGCCAAAGTATTTTACAACGGGGGGTGGAATATTATACATCGTTATGGATATCTTACGTTAAATGAGTGGTGGGATAAAATTATTGAAAACGATGACTATTTTATTTGTCAAGGCGAAAACCGTGATAAAATAATATCTTCCAGCTGTGAATCAGTTTTTTATGGTGAGAACGGAGAATTATATAACGAAGATTCTGAGTTAATACTAAAATATGAGCCGAACAGTATTGTTCATATAGGAGGCAATATATTCAGCTATAGGCATGAAGGTATAACCGGTGTACTTATTGTTAATAAAACAAATTAAAGCATTTGTTAAACAATATCACCATGCATAAGTACAAAGTTTATATACCAGATATTGCATAATTGTATTTTCCGCAAATTATTTTTAAATCGGTAAAACACAGAATTATATTATTTCGCCTTACAATGAATAATTAAAAATATGATTTAAAATAGTATTCCAATTATACCGATATACAAAGGAGTTTAAGATGAACAAGATTGATTTATCCTTGTTTGAAACTAAAGGTGATTTAATGGAATATTTCGATAAAAATCTTGCTAATTCAACCAGGTTCAACAGATATTTTTTTGATTACTATAATAATGATGAAAATTATTTGGGAATAAATACGCTAATTTCTTTATTAAAAAAAAAAGAATTAGAAATACTAGAATATGACTATATCTATAATAACTCATTACATAACGAATCAAAATTTTTAAATCCGCTATGGGAAAAAGTTAGGCATCGATTTACTAGAAAAGGAATTTATATTACACCGCTTCGTATGAATGTAATTCACTTTATTACAGCATCAGAAAATGTTTTTAATATTGACAAATTCAATGTAGAAGTTGTTGACAGAAACTCACTTCTTTTTGAAGATTTTCGTACTCTTATAATTATGGGAAATTTAAATTTTAATGAATTAATCAGTCTTATGCAGAAATACTATAATCAAGTCAACTATTTTTTATTTTTCCCATACCCAAAAAATAACAGCAATATTAACCTTGAGATTTTGAATCTTCAGCATTTCTATTCAATCACGCTTACACATGAAGGATTGAAAAGATGCAGAAACGTAATAGAAGACAGAATAAAAGAAGCCGGGGAAATAATGGATAGATTACTTAATTCTAGTTCATGACAAATATACATTTCTATATATACAAATATATCTAATATAATTTGTTAAACTAAAATCCTTACTTTTTTAGATAGCGATAACAAAAAGGAAATGAAAAATTATGAATCAGATAACATTAGATTTTACCGGGTGCAAGTCACCATTAAAATTACATTTGATTATAAAAGATACTTTTGGATTTCCTGATTTTTATGGAAATAATCTGTCTGCGCTATGGGATAGCTTATGGGAATATTGTCCTCCTGACACAGTCATTTATGTGAAAGGTGTTAATACTCTGCCAAAAGATTTTGATGAGTATATGAGTAAGATATTTGATATATTCAAAAGATTAGAAGATGAAGATGAAAATATAAAATTTGAAATTATGTCTTAAATATAAATATAAGAAATAACTAGATTAATAAGGTAACAAAGTAAAACCACAGTTTTAGCTGTGGTTTTTATTATTTTGATGTCTCTTTTATTATATATATCAGTAATACTTTATTTTTTGTTCCATTGTGTCGGTGAAATAATTTTATCTTAATATCAGATAAAAGCTAACATATAAATACAGATATGTTATTATATATTATAAGAAATATCTTGGGGGATAAATATATGAAAAAAGAAGTAGGTTTTGAAAACAGAGATCGTTTCGTTGAATTGGGATTGATGATTTCAGCTTTAAGAAAAGCTAAAGGTTACACACAATATGAACTCGCCGAAAAAGCTCATATTAGCCGTTCTCATCTTAGCTCTATTGAGGCTCCTAATATTACTTCCTCTTTTTCATTAGAAGTATTCTTTAATATCGCCGATATTTTAGAGGTTAAACCCGGCGATTTACTAAACCTTAATTTGCCCTCTTCCTATTTTATTAATGATGAAAAAGAGAAAAAAGCAGAAGATTAATAAAGAGAGTGGTAAAATGTATTTAAAAAGATTAAGAACTCTGCGTTTAAGTTCAGGATTAAAACAAACAGATATTGCTAAAATATTAGGAATACAACAAACGGTGTATTCACGATATGAACGAGGCTTTCAAACTATACCATTACACTTTTTAGTAAAACTTGCAGATTTTTATAATACCTCAACAGATTATACATTAAATCGCACAAACGAAAAGAATCCACGTTAAAGGAATAATATATAACTAATATAATGAACACTACGTGTTCAGATGATAGCTCACCTAACGCGGCAAACTACGTTTGCCCTACCGATGTTCGCCGAAGACCAACTTTTTTGAACAGTTAAATAAAATAGGAACTCGGAATATCTATTTTCACGGCAGTACACAAAGTCAATGGGAAAGTTACAGAGCTTTTTCTTTTGTGCGCAGAGCGCAAAAGAAATTAGCGGGGGCGAGCGCCCCTTGGAGCCGTAGGCGACCTAAGCGAGCAAGCACTTTTTCTTTGGTGAAGCGTTTCTTTTTCTTGCGAGAAAAAGAAATGGTTCAAACACCTTATTATGTAATAATAAAATTTTTTATATGGGGTTATATACATAGTAAATATATAATTTATAATAATAACCTATTAAACTTAGTTATTATAAAACATTAATACATAAGCCCGCCGATTTTTATATAAAACCGGCGGGCTTTTTACTTTTAATCTAGAATTTTATTAAAATTCGCCCTTAACTTAAACGGATACCTTAGCTTCATATGGAGTATCCACTAACGGCGTCATATTAGTCACATCATCCCATACCATAACTTTCAGATTTCCGTTCGCCGCAGGAGCATATACCGCCGTGTTTGTCTCCGGCGTCACACCTGCACTCTTTATGTCAATCAATACGCCTTCATCGTTATAAAGCGCAAATATAACTGTCGCATTTGCGCGTCCGTCAAACACATTCGAACTTACGGCGGCTGTGTAATTTCCTTCCGCTTCAGTTACTTCTAATCCGCTGTCTGCAGATGGCGTTGCGCTCGGAGCAACATCCGGTGTTGCGCTTGCATCCGGGTCAGGATTATAATTCGGATTTTTAACCTCATATACTCCGTGCAAAGTCTTTACATTCGCTACCCACTTATCTTTAACATTTCCTTCTGTATAAAATACAGCATAAAGGTCGTGTTTTCCTGTCACGCCTTCAGGAACAGTAATCTTGCCCAAATCCTGCGCGCTGTACCCGGTTGCTGTAACCATACTATGTGCGATTTCAGGACCGTCCTTCGAATCCAGTCTTATAGAAACATATCCGTCAGTCTTAGCACGGGTATCCAATTCAAGCGAAAGACTCTTAAGTCTATCCATAGTACAGTCCGGATAATAATATCCAACTTCACCTGCTACTCCGCCGTGAGCGGGATAATATGTGTTATATATAAATCCCACATTGCCGTTTTTCTCTATCCTAGGCAATTGTGAATCGTTGACAGAATTAAAGAACCCTTTAGTATCCGTAGCTAAACTATCCCATGTCGCTTCTATATATTCCTTTTCGGTCTCGCCGAAGTTGTCAATTGTATAAGTCTTACCAGCTGACGCGTTAAATGAAAGCAAAGTCTCGTCCTGATTAAGTGTTCCGGTCACTACGTTACCTTCGCCGTCCTTTATAACAGCTGTTCCCATGTACTTATTGCGGACTTTTAACTCTCCGTCTGTTGCTGCAGTAACCTTTGCTTCAACAGGTTTGCCTTCACTCCAAGTCAGATCAACTGTAGCTCCGCCGAGTGCTTTAAGCCCCTTAAAGCTTCCTGCCTGCCAATCTGAAGGTATTGCCGGAATGAGGTTGATTGAACCATCATGGCTCTGCATAACCATCTCTGTTATACCGCTTGCCGCACCATAGTTTCCGTCTATTTGGAAGTTAGGATGCTGGTCAAATAAGTTTGGTGATGTACGGGTTGTAAACAACTGATTAAGCAATGTCGATGCAAATTCGCCGTTAAGGGCACGCGCATTTAAATTGATTCTCCATGCGACACCCCAGCCCTGACCGCTGCCGGCTCCGCGTCCGCTGACAGAACTCTGATATGCCTTAAATATATCCTGCTCGCTTTCATTTTCGCTGTAAGCGCTCAAATGCTTGCCCGGGAACATCTCCCAAAGCTGTGAACAATGTCTGTGTCCATTATTATTGTTTGCAATATGCTCATTTATGCTTGTTGACGCACCTGTAAACGGGTTAATTATATTCTTATATTTTCCGCTTCCATCAGCAACCGTCGAGAAGTCAAAAGCAACATCTCCGCGTGCCCACTCTTTAATAAGGCCTTTTTCGTCAATAAGATTCGGCGCAACCTTACCCGGCTCATCTGCCAAATAACTTGACGGCATCTGTTCTGCTATCTTAGCCAGCAAATCAGCGTCTTCTGTCTCTTTGCCCAAAACTTTAGCCGCTTTTTGAACAGTGTCGTAAAGGTTTCTAACCAACTGTGTATCCATTGCCGGTCCCGGCTGAACTCCGCCCTGTTCAGGCGAGCATGACGCCGCTGTTATTAAATATCCGGTTACAGGGTCTTTAACCAAGTACTTTGTAAAGAATGATGCAGCACCCTTAATATATGGATAAACTTCTGCCAAATACTCGGTATCCAAATTATACTGATAATACTGCCAAGCATGGTCAAGCAGCCATACTCCACCGGTAGGCCATAAGCCTGCTGTTGCGTTGTCTATAGGCATAGTACCGCGCCACAAGTCATAGTTATGGTGCATTACCCATGGGTCTCCCGGCTGATATGTGTCATCGCCTCGGTCGTTATATATACCGTACTGGTTTGCAGCAGTTATAGAACCGCCCTGTGCCAATGAGGCAAAAGTTTCTATCAGCGGCTTTTCATTTTCAGCCAAATTGAGCGGCTGTGCCGGCCAATAGTTCATTTCAGTATTAATATTTATAGTATACTTTCCGCCCCACGAAGCGCTTCTGCTTGCGTTCCATTTTCCCGCAAGTGTCAGAGGCTGACTTATTTGTATTGGAATATCTCCGGTTGCGGCATTACCATCACGTCCCGGTCTCGAACCCGATATGAGCAGATACTTTCCATAATTGAACTCCAGTGCCGCCAGCTGGTTATCACCGCCTCCATAAGCGCTGTATACGCCGTTTGCATTAGCCTTTGAAAGTGAGCTGTCTGCTCCTACTTTATAACCGCTGTCACCGTTTACATCTTTTCTGATCCTCTTCTCTGTAGGAACATTAGAATTATTAACGCCTTCTTTATTTGCAAGAGATAAAGATGTGCGGGTAAACTGCTCACTGAAATCTTCAAGGTGTCTGCTCTTTATTGTCTGATAATCTTTTGATTTAATGTTGCTTACGTAAACCGCGCAGTCGTTTGCCGGCTTAGCGTTGTCAACATTCAGATAGTCCACATAATTCGAAGCTCCGACAACATAGATTGTAGCTGTCTTTCCGCCGCTTATATTGATGATTGTATTATCATCAGAAACTGTTAAAACCGCTCCCGGCTCGCTGTCTACTATCATGTGAGCTTCAAAACGTATAACGTTAGGACCGCCCGGCTCATTGCTCTTTCCTCCGTCTGTAACGCGCGCGGTAAGCTTAAGTTCATTATCGCTTACTTTTTCAAACTTATAGGCTGACGCGTCTTGATTATGGTATGTATGGAAAGCAGCGTCAAAATTGAGGTCGCCGTCTGATTCTATATGCGTAGCCACTGTTTGGTCAGGATAGCTGGCAAAGCTTTCTCTTGTAAAGTGATTGCCGTTATAATCATAGTCAACAGTAACGGTACCGGTTTCCATATCCAAAGCTTTTGTATAATTAGTTACGTCCTTATGACTTTGATTAAAGTCAAGATATACTTCAACAAACGACTTGAAAACTTTCTGTGATTTTGGATTTCCCAGGAATGTTGATTCCACCATGCGTTCCATACTGTATCTGTTTTGAACCGCTTCGTTCGTAGCAGAGTTATCATTGTTTAAAGCCTGATTTGAGATACTCTTATTGGCAAACGCCGGGAAGTTAGTTCTAAATGTTTCATCTCCGACAACAGCGTCAGCCGAACCTATTTCTGCCGGATTTCCGTTTGCGTCAGCACCGCGGAAATATCTCCAGCCGCCCTCTTTGCTTCCGCTTGTCTGGTTAACTGCCGAAATACGCTCTGCATTAGCGATAGCAGTAGTATCCGTGTTTGAATTGTTTGATACAATTTCGCCATTCTCATTCTGCAAATCCGCATAGGGAGAACCGCTCCAAATGGTATCCTCATTGATTTGAATGATTTCTTTGTCGATAGCTCCGGCTACCATACCGCCCATTCTGCCGTTGCCTATAGGATATGCGTGAGTCCATAGGAACTCAGCATATGACCACTTATCTAACTTTTCACCCGGTTTCGCATACGGACTTTGAACTTCGCTCTTGTCCTTGTTGCTCCAGTTTGGATCCATGCTTGAGTAATTTTCATCCACATTTTCAACCATATTATTTGTCCACATTACAGTTTCAGGGTCAAAGTTCTTTGCCGCCGAAACATCTGAGAACTGCGACAGAACCACACCGCCGAAAGCTGCAGCGGTTAAACTAACGCCCACCGCAAAACTTAACAATCTTTTCCAGACTTTTCTCATTTTCTTTTCCTCCTATTTATTAGGTAAACATATTATACCTCGAAAATAATTTATTTTATAGAACCGCTTTAATGTTGATTTTTTGGTACCAATTTAGTATAATACTATTAGTTATATTTTTGTAAAAAAACTTAAATAAAAAAGCAGGATAAATCATTGTTTTGGAGGCAAATTATGGATAACCTTGAGTTCTACCCTGACCCAAATTCAAAACTTCCTCTTTATAAGCAGCTCTATAACCATATAAAAGACGGTATTATATCCGGAAAAATTACCGGCGGAGAACGGCTTCCGTCACGCCGTAAATTAGCGCAGAAGCTTAACATAAGCACAAATACCGTGCTCGGCGCATATCAGCTTCTCGAAAGTGAAGGTTATATTGTACCCAAGGCCTCAAGCGGATTTTATGTTAATCCTGATTATAATCTTTTTCAAGACTCCGTTCATCTCGATTGGGAGACGCAGAGCGATGCAAAATATATATTCAGCCAAAACGGTCTTGAACTCTCCAAAATTCCGAAAAAATCTCTCGCCAGGATTTACCGCAACGCCATATACGACCAGCCGGACTTATTTTCTCACGGAGAAAAGCCCGGAGACCCATGTTTAAGGCAGGCGGTTGCAAAGTATTTGTATGCGGTCAGAGGTATAAAATGCGACGAAAATCAAATTATTATAGGCGCGGGAATTGATTACATTCTTACATGTCTTTGCCGCGTTCTCGGAAAAGATACAGTTTGGGGATTGGAAAATCCGTGCTACCGCCGCTCTTTCAGCAGTATTCAAGACAGCGTTTCGGAAATAAGATTAATAAATATAGGGTTTAATGGATTCGATATAAAAAATTTATTAAACAGTGATATTGACGTGCTGTATTTTATGCCTAATCATCAGTTTCCGGTCGGCCAGATTATCAGTGAGGATAAACGCCGTGAAATTCTTGACTGGGCAAAGATGGGCAACCATTATATAGTTGAAGACGATTATGACGGAAGCTTTATATACCAAAAAAACGCGCCTAGATCTTTATTCACTATGGATGATTCCGAGAGAGTAATTCTCATGGGTGATTTTTCCCGCTGCCTCGCCCCTGGTATAAAAATCGCCTATTTAGTTATGCCAAAACCGCTGATAGAAAAATGGAGCCTTAAACTTCCGTTTTATAATTGCCTTGCCTCACGGGCAGAACAATTTGCTGTAGCGGAGCTTATTAAAGACGGACACGCTATCAAATATGTTAATTCCTTAAGAAAGATATACAAAGAAAAACAAGATATTTTGATATCCGCCCTAAACAATCTTCCATTCGCAAACCGGTTAACAATACATGGAGACAACGGCGGAACGCACCTTTTAGTAACTTTTAAAACTGAAAAAACAGAACAGGAACTCAAAAAATCAGCATATAAGGCCGGAGTAAAAATAATGCCGCTTTCAGCCTTCCTTTTTAAACAGTCTGACAAACTCCCGGATAAAACATTCATATTCGGTTATGGAGGACTTACAAACAACGAGATAGAAGAAGGAATTGCCGCTCTTTCACATTTGCTTGATTAGAATATATATTATCAACAGTAAATAGATAAAATTAGTTTGGAAAATATTTCTTATCACAAGTGTATAACAAATATTATATTGTCAATAATAAGTATAGGTGATAATATGAATAACAATGAGGAAGGAGCAAAAAAATGCTGGATTATAACAATATTCCTGTTGGTCTGAGCATGGCGCTTGCACAGAACACCGGAGCTCTTGAGCATTTTGCAAAAATGACTGAAGCGGAAAGACACAGCGTAATAAACAAAGCCCGCTGTGTTCAGACAAAACATGAAATGCAGGATTTGGTTGCCGGGCTGAGCGACAATTTTTAAGCTAACTTATATTCGAAAATATCCGAACATCATCACAGCGTGTTCGGATATTTTTATGATAAAAACACAAAAAAATTTCCTGAAAAAGTATTGATTTTAATTTCAATATATGCTATAATTCATTATTGTTGCGGATACATATAACAAGATAACGGGGTGTGGCTCAGTTTGGTAGAGTACCTGAATGGGGTTCAGGTGGCCGCTGGTTCGAATCCAGTCACTCCGACCATACCGAGTGTTCTTACAGGACTTGAAAAGTTCTGTAAAACACTCGGTTTTTAATTTTTTGAATCACCAGTCTAATGAATATGCTTCACAACTACTGTCTGCAAATGGCGAGTTCCATTCACTTTAGCTGACATTCCTGCTGTGATAACTTTATGGAACTGTCCTATAACAATTTCTGCAAACCCATATTATACTGCCAAATCCATTATACACCTGATTTTATCAAATACCACTCTTTTCAAAAAATCAACCCTATAGTATTAATATTCACCTTTATTATAGCCTTTAATTTTTTGTGAAACATAATTGAAAGACTAATCGTTCTTATAATATTTTTTTGTTCATGTTTCAATAATATTATTATAAATCTTATTGATTTCTTTGTTCCTTAACTCCTAAAGAAATTATTTTGTTTAAAGCTTCTTTTGGTATGTCGCTTTCAGTGATAATTTCTACCCCTACAACTAAAGTTTTGCTTGTATTTACCTTAATGTAAGTTCCCGGCTCATAATAATCTTCGGCATTTCCTTTTTTCTTAAACGATAGTTCTTTCCTTTCTCCATTCTGGTTATACCCAATAAGATTATATTCTTTTCCCTTTTCCTGATTTACTCCGTCCTTATTGACAAGCCATGAATCTTCATTTACTTCATCTAACGGAATCTGTGTATAAAAACTATCCGATGCTACATAACGGTCATTATAATAGCCTTTAACCATAAACGCCCCGCACATAACTATAACAATAGTAACTATGATAGTTATTATTTTTTTCATTTCAGCTTTCCTCCTAAAATTTCAATTCTTTTTTCTCAAAACTGAATACCGATATTACGACAGGTAACACCACATAGACACTCAATGCTGCACACATCGTCGATATGTCCCATGTTCCATTCTGCAAAAAGGCGCTGCGAATGCTATATAGCTGAGATGTATAAAAATACTTTGTCATATCTCCAATCATATTTACAAATAATTCTTGTCCTAAAATCATAGTGGCAAGAAGCATTACAGTTCTTGATGAAAGCAGAACGTATACTATTGTGCCGTTCACTGCATTTTGTGTATAAAAAACCGGTATCGCTGAAATACATATATATCCCACAGCTCGTAATGCTTCAACTATCACGCTAAGAATAAGCTCTATGACCTGCGCCTGATTCAAAGCAAGTCCCAATACCACAGGAGTTAATAATGTTAAAATACCAATACAGAAGATAGACGCAAAAATCAACAGAATACTTTCAATGACCTTTGACAGAACAACTTTATGTCGTTGAAGTCCATATCCAATCGCCACCTGAATGGATTTACTTTTGAAATCATCATAAAACACAGAAAGAAATACAGTCAAACCAACAAAGAGAGGAAAAAATCCTAAAAATATTGTCGTTTTTGCAACATAAGCATCCGCCGTATATGTAGGATTAAAATATATAAACATCATTATACAAAACAACCCAATATATATTCCGATTGTCCTAAGAAACGATTTTTTATGACAAATACGTTTAATATCCGCTAAAACATAATTACTCACATCTTTTTCCTCCTACCAAATCAAAATAATAATCTTCCAAAGATTTATAAGCCGAGGATTGCTGCAAAACAGGAATGTTGTTTTGTTTTAAAACAGAACGTGCCTTTTCCAAATCTCCTACATAAATTTGAACCGCGCTTCTTTTTACTTTCAAATCATCATGTGTAATTTCCTTTAACACAGTTCCCTGATGAACAAACCCAAATTTATTTGCGGTGTGTTCCAATTCACCGAGAATGTGAGAAGAAACAATAATCGTCATATTTTGCTTCCTATTCAAGCTTACAATAAGAGTCCTTATATCAGCAATACCTTGAGGGTCAAGGCCATTAATAGGTTCATCTAACAGCAGAATTTCAGGGCTTCCGAGCAAAGCATTTGCAATTCCCAGTCTTTGCTTCATTCCCATAGAAAAAGAACCGTATTTAGACGTTACACCTTCCAATCCCACAAGATTTAAAACACGTTTTACTTCTTCTTTGTCTTTAATATCTTTCAACTGCCTGTAATAGTGCAAATTTTCTTCTGCTGTCAGGTAATCATAGAAATTATTTCCTATAAAAAAACCTATTTTTTTACGTTTCTGCGGCAATTCTGTTTTTTTCTTACTGCCGGCAATACACAGCGTTCCGCTTTCAAATTCAGTTAATCCTAAAATAATTTTAAAAATCGTTGTCTTCCCGGCACCATTTTTCCCAATCAAACCATAAATCTCCCCTTTTGCTACATGAAGATTGACATCCTTCAAAACTTTAAGATTATCATAATTCTTATATATTTTTGATAATGTAATCATCTTTACCTTTCTCCTGTTTATACATTTTTATATTGTTCTTACTTTTTTTCTTTGGAATTTTTTTGGCAACCAGCATTTGTACTTCTTAATAGTTCCTCAGAAGATACGCCATATAATTCTGCAATAGCAATCAAGTTTGAGGTGCTTGGATCAGATGTTCCATTTTCCCATTTAGAAACTGCCTGTCTGCTAACTCCTAATGTTTCTGATACAAATTCCTGCGTCATTTTACAGCGAAGTCTGTTTTCCTTTAGCACTTCTCCCAAAGATTTTCGTATTGATTTCTTTTCTTCTCTTATTTCTTTTGTATTGATATATTTTTTCAGTGCTCTGACAACCAACACAAAAAGATAAACGGCTGCTCCCGCAACTGCTATCCAAAAAAAACAATATAGCAGAGCAACTGTTACAGTTAAAAATCTAGTCGTATTCATTTATTCTCCTTTCAATTTGCTTTTTGTGAAAAACATCGTTTTATTTGCTTTTCTGTACATATTCTATCGAAAACTCATGGTTGCTTCCACCAACTATTCCGCAATTTTTAGTTGCATTTGCAGTTTACATGGTGTTTCATGGCTTTTACATAGAGTTATTTAATAATTTCTTTTAATCCATAAATTATTATACTTCAATACAACAATCTATACAAGTGCTCCTTCCAATAAAAACTTTCACACTCGTTTTCTTTTATTAGTTACACATTGAACAAATCTTACCGTTATAATAATGCAGGTGAGACCAAAGCAGTTTTCTGTCGTTAAGCAAATATACATCTTTCTCTGTTTTGGATTCAGGAGATAGCTGTTTTGCATTTTTAATATTTATTTTAAATACATTTCCTTTCGTAATATAACTTGAATCCTTAATAAAATATACAATGGCAAATAGAGCAAAAACTGCGTTTCAGAGCGCAAAAATGCTCCGACTTTCTTACGTCAGAGCATTATAAAAATATTTAATTTTGAGGTTAATACTAACTACTGATAATCAAAAATCTTTATTTTACTGAGTTTTTAAATAAGTTCTATAAGAACACCAGTTCACCAAAATAGAGGTTCCTTTTAGAAACCACCTTCTTTTGCTGTTAGTTTAATACAGCAAAAATTTTTTTGAAGATATAATTAAAATGTTACCGTTATTTTCGTGCCTTTTGAAACCTCACTGTTCATAGTTATTTTTCCATTATGAATTAAAACAGTATGTTTTACTATTGACAGTCCCAGACCTGTGCCTCCGGTCTCTTTTGAATGACTTTTATCTACTCTGTAAAACCTCTCAAACACTCTGTCCTGTTCTTCTTTTGGTATGCCTATACCGTTATCCTCCACTAATATAAATTTTTTATCTCCTGATTTACCTACTGTTATCTTTACTTTTCCGCCCTCCTTATTATATCTGATAGAGTTATCGCAAAGATTAAATATCATCTCATGAATCAGGCGCTCGTTTCCTTCAATACTTTGGCTGCTCCCCTCAAGCTCAAGAGTAATCTTACTCTGTTTTGCCTTCATCTCCAGCTCGTTTAATACGTCCCCGGAAACTTTGTATAAATCCACATCACTCATCTCAATGCCATTACCCTCGTCAAGGCTTGACAATCGTATAATATCATCTATTAAAGCTAACAAACGTTTTGCTTCAGAATTTATCTGACCTAAAAACCTCGGCATATCTTCAGGTTTGGCTATTCCGGCTTTCATAATTTCACTGCATCCCATTATAGAAGTCAGAGGGGTCTTAAGCTCATGTGAAACATTAGCTGAAAATTCTCTTCGCATTTGTTCTGACGCTTCTCTCTCAGTCACGTCATGTATAAACATTAAAACAGCATATATTTTATCATTTCCATTCCCCGCAGAAAAATCTTTTGCAACAGATGATACTGATATTCTGTATATACGTTCTCCGCGTTCCAGCGTAATATCCCCTGATATTCCATGAAACGCCTTTTCTACGGCCTCCATATACTTTTTATCACGGCATATGCTTAGGTAATTTATCTTTCCGTTATTACTGCTGACATTATCAAAATCAAATATTTTTTTTGCCGCCATATTAGCCGAAATAATATGTCGGCCGCTGCTAATGATTATTAATCCGTCATTCATATGCTGCGTTATAAATTCGTTTTCTCTCTGAGTGTCATAAATTGTGCTTATCTGCTCAATCATTTCCTTGTTTTGGGTATCGATTTTTACAAGTAAAGGTGACAGTTCATCATAAGCCTTTGCCGCGGTGGGATTATCTATATCAAGCTCATTAATAGGGTTTACTATAGTTTTTGTAAGGAATCCGGCGACTGACATAGCTATAGCAAGCAAAATTATAATTGAGAACAATATTCCCGGCATAGCCTTAAAAATTACTCCAAACATACTGGATGTTTCACATGCAACACGAAGTATGTCGCCTGAACTTAGTCTTACGGCGTAGTAATATGTCTTTTTACCGAATGTGTCAGACGTTCTGGTACTCTCGCCGCTCCCTTTTTCAAGCGCGTCCTGTACCTCAGGTCTCCCAATATGGTTTTCCATATCATTAAAGTCGCTGTAGTTGTCATACTTAACCGTTCCGTCAGAACCTATAAGGGTTATACGGTTCTGTCCCCTATTTCCCAGCCGGCTTATGTCCATAGTCACAGGAGAAATATTCTGAATTTCACTTATATATTCAGCTTCGTTTTTTATTTGTGTTTTTGTTTCATTTGATAGATTGTTATATAAAAGTCCGGCGACTATAACTGTTGTGAAAACAACACTTATTAACGTTGTTAATATAATTCCTCCAAAAATTCTGCTGCTCAGCTTCATAATGACGCCCCCTTTCTTTCAAATACAATTTACTGTGCCGCCCAACGGTTAACTTAATATATCATTCCTCCGCCCGGTATCCTACGCCCCGAATAGTCTTTATTATATTTCCTCCGTGACCCAGTTTTTGACGAAGGGTTCTTATATGTACGTCGACAGTTCTGGTCTCGCCGTCAAAATCATATCCCCATATCTGTTCGAGCAGAATATCCCTGGTTATTACCGTTCCTTGATTTTTCATAAGCAGGCGCAATACTTCAAACTCCTTTAACGTCAGTTCGACACTATTTCCGTCGACCTCAACAGAGTGCTTTTTTGTGTTAAGTGTTATGCAGCCGATGTTATATACACAGTCGTCTGAGACAGTTCCCTCATGACCGCATCTTCTTAAAACCGCTTTAATTCTGGAGATTAACTCCATAATTCCAAACGGTTTTGCAACATAATCGTCTGCGCCGCTGTCTAGACCGATAACCTTATCATACTCGGAATCTTTGGCGGTCAGAAGAATAACCGGCAAGTTCCTGGTCTTGGGATTGGCACGCAGCTTTTTAAGTATACTGACTCCGTCTTCACCGGGCAGCATTATATCAAGCAGCACCATATCCGGCAGACTGCTCTCATCCAATCCGTCAAAAAACTGTTTTCCATTTTCAAAGCCTTTAGCCGAAAATCCTGTATTTTCAAGGCTGTATACAACCAATTCCCGAATCCCGCTGTCATCCTCAACACAATAAATCATTTTTTATCCTCACTATTCTCTATGAACTCCGGTGATAGAAAATTCTACCCACTCAGCTATGTTTACCGCGTGGTCCCCAATTCTCTCCAAATACTTTGAAGTCATCATCAAATCAAGTGCAGCCGAAGCATTCTGGGGATTTTCAGTTATATATTTTATTAAATCATTATTTACTTCTATAAATAAATCATCCACTTCATCATCTCTGTTTATTACATCCTGGGCTAACTCCAGATTGCTTCCGACAAATGCGTCAACGCTCTCAGTTACCATTTTGGAAACCGCTTTAGTCATTTTTTTAATATGCGCGCTGTTATATCCGTCCATTAATTCGGTGTGGATTACTATCTCGGCTATATCTGCCGCCTGGTCTCCGATACGTTCCATATCCGTAATCATTTTCAAGGCCGCGGAAATCAATCTCAGGTCACTTGCCACAGGCTGCTGCTGAAGCAGGAGCTTCAAACACAAACCTTCAATATCCTTTTCTATCTGATTAATCTCTTCCTCGATAGACAGAGTTTCATCAGCTGTTTCCTTATCATGATTTAGCAACGCCCGTATCGCGCAATCAATCGCATTTTCACACAGAGCACCCATCTCAATCAGCTCTCTGTTTAGTTTGTCAAGCTGTCTGTCAAATTTGCTTCTCATAGTATCAACCAAACCTTCCCGTAATATAGTCTTCTGTTCTCTTATCCTTAGGAATTGAGAATATTTGTTCAGTATCTCCGAACTCAACAACTTCACCCAAAAGAAAAAATGCGGTCTTATCTGATATACGCGTTGCCTGCTGCATACTATGGGTCACTATGACGATAGTATAACGCTTTTTTAATTCAAGCGCAAGGTCTTCTATTTTTGAAGTTGAAATCGGGTCGAGAGCCGACGTGGGCTCGTCCATAAGCAACACCTCCGGTTCAACAGCCAGTGCCCTCGCTATACACAATCTCTGCTGCTGTCCTCCTGACAGACCAAGCGCGCTTTTCTTTAATCTATCTTTTACTTCATTCCATATAGCGGCGCGCTCAAGCGACTTTTGGACTATCTCGTCAAGCTTAGCCTTTGATTTTATCCCATGCGTTCTAGGACCATACGCTATATTGTCATAAATACTCATCGGAAAGGGATTAGGCTTTTGAAAAACCATTCCCACCCGTTTGCGGAGCAAATTAGTATCCATGTCCTTATATATATTTATACCGTCAAGTTTTACCTCTCCGTCTATTCTGCAGCCCTCAACCAAATCATTCATTCTATTAAGGGTTTTAAGTAATGTTGATTTGCCGCAGCCTGAAGGACCGATAAATGCGGTTATTTCATTTTTAGGTATTTCCATGTTTACACTTTTTAAAGCATGAAAATCCCCGTAATGAAGATTTAAATCTTTAATGGATATCACACTCATAATTTTTTATCCTTATACTTAAATTTGGATTTTGCTGGAATCCATAAACCCAATATTATTTGCTGGAAATTTTCTTAGCCAATGCCGATGAAGCCGCGTTCAGTATCACTACTATAATAAGCAGCACAACGGCTGTAGCGTAGGATTGATTAGTGTTCAGCCCCTCGCTCCACAGAGCGTACATATGTACAGCGAGGGTTCTTCCTGAACCGAATAAACCGCTCGGAATCTGAGCTACTGTTCCTGCTGTATAAATTAAAGCCGCAGTCTCTCCCACAATTCTGCCGACAGATAAAACAACTCCGGCCAAAATCCCCGGCACCGCTGACGGCAGAACTATTTTAAACACTGTTCTAAGCTTCCCGGCGCCTAAACCAAAACTGCCTTCACGAAAAGTATCCGGAACAGCTTTAAGAGCTTCCTCAGTGGTTCTCATTATGACGGGCAGTATCATAATAACCAAAGTAAACGCTCCCGCAAGCAGGGAATATCCCCACGAAAATGCTGTGACAAACAAAAGGAATCCGAACAATCCATAAACTATGGACGGTATTCCCGAAAGGGTCTCCGCAGTCAGTCTGATAAGGCCAACTATTTTGTTTCCTCTCTTTGCATACTCAACAAGATATATAGCAGAAAACACTCCCAAAGGCACCGCTATAACCAATGACAGAGCCGTCATAACAACTGTGTTTATCAAGGCCGGAAAAAGCGAGACATTTTCAGAGTTGTATTCAAAACTGAAAAGGTCTAGCGACAAGTTTGGAATTCCCTTTATCAATATATAAGCAATAAGACAAATAAGAACGCCGAATGTTATAAACGCCGCTGTATATACAAGAGTTCTTAAAATCACTGACTGTAGCTTTGATTTATTCATTCCGCTGCGCCTCCCGGCAAATCTTTGTTCCGCCGCTGCCTCGCCTGACGGTCTCAAAATTATTCTCATTTATTTTCCGACCTCCTTTTCAAAACTGAAAAAGAGACGTTTATGATTAGGATAAACACAAACAGCACCACCGCGGTAGCTATAAGGGCCTCTCTGTGCAAATCTGCGGCATATCCCATTTCTAAAACAATGTTTGCAGTCATGGTTCTTACGCCGCTGAACAATCCTCTCGGCAGAGCCGCCTGGTTTCCCGCAACCATAATAACCGCCATAGTCTCTCCGATAGCACGCCCGACGCCAAGTATCACGCCGGCCATAACTCCCGAAGCAGCAGCCGGCAGAACTACCCTAAATACGCTTCTCTCGTGACTTGCCCCAAGCGCCAGCGAACCTTCATAATAACTTTCAGGCACCGTTCTTATCGCAGACTCGCTGACGGATATTATAGTCGGCAGTATCATTATTCCCAACACAATTGACGCGGCTAACATACTCGTTCCGCTCCCGCCGAACAAATCACGAATCAGCGGAACTATTACCATAAGCCCAAAAAATCCGTACACAACCGATGGGATTCCCGCAAGCAAATCAACAGCCGGTTTAAGTATTTTATACAGCCATTTCGGACAAAACCTCGTCATGAAAACGGCCACAAGAATGCCTATCGGAACGCCTAATAAAATGGCTCCGGCAGTAACATATATACTTCCCAATATCATCGGCAGTATTCCGTATATATTATTATTCGGCTTCCACTGTCTTCCCATCAGAAAGTCAAACAGACCGATTTCTTTCATAGCCGGTATGCCGTTCGCAAATAAAAATACGCAAATCAGAAGAACCGCCAATATTGATACGCACGCACAGAATAAAAACACGCCGTGCATAAATTTTTCTTTAAATTTCGTCATAATAAATACCCCATTATATGATTGGTATTAATGAATATCATCCCAACCGGTTGTCTCTCCGGTATAAATCTGTTTAACCTGCTCCGATGTAATATTATTTAAAGGATTTTCATTGTTAACTATAACCGCTATACCGTCCAGAGCTATTACCGTTGCACTTGCGCCCTTTTCCTTTTCGCTGTCCTTCAGCTCACGGCTTGCCATTCCTATATCACATACTCCTGACAAAGCGTTGGTCACTCCTGTTGTTGAGTCACTCTGCTGTATTTCAATTTCAGCGTTTGGATTTAATTCCGAATATGCCTCCTTCAACTTTTCCATAACCGGCGTAACTGAAGATGATCCCGATACGACAATTTTGCCTGACGGTTTTGTGCCCGCATAATTTCCGGTGTTCGCTTCCGAAATATAATGATTGTCTTCAACCACTTTTTGTCCTTCTTGGCTCTGGATAAACTTTATAAAGTCTCCTGTCACTTCCGAAACGTTATCTTTTGTCACTATATTAAATGGACGTGAAACCTTATACGTGCCGTTCTTTATATTTTCAGCCGTCGCTTCAGCGCCGTCCACGTTCAGCGCTTTAACGCTGTCATTAAGCGAACCCAGCGAAATATAACCTATTGCTCTCACATTGCCTGATACACTTGTCATCATTACAGAGGTGCTGTTTGTTATATCCGCTGTATCCACAGTCATGTCCATCTTTTCACCGTTAGTTGTCTCCTCTATTCCAAAAAGTTCAATAAACGCTCCTCTTGTTCCCGAACCGTCTTCTCTTGAAATAACCGTAATATTTCCGCCTTTGCCGGCGGTATCAGAACCGCATGAAGTTAAAGCCATACATCCCAACACTAAAACCGATACAGCCGCCGCTAAGATAAACCCTCTTTTAATTTTCATCTTTTTCTCTCCTTTTAATTGTTTTAAATCAACCGATTTGATAATACCGCTGATTCCGTTAGCAAATTCTACATTTCTTAACATATTTATATTATTACCCTAATGTTAAATCCAAAATCATGCTAATGTTAAATTTAGGTTAACTATTTTTATTGTTGTCCCTTAATTTAAAAATATTATAAGGTTTTAATACTCCAATCTAACTCTTTCAGCAGTATTTTACACAGTTGGTTTGTATAATTAAGTCGCTTTTTGTAAAAAGGTTTAAGGCAAATTTTATTGACAATAGGAATATTTTAAGCTACAATAATCATTGTGTTGCAATATAGTAACATATCTGTAATATTTTGGAAGGAGAATCCTCATTATGTTTGGGCAGGATATTGGAATAGATTTAGGAACGTCTACCGTTCTTGTTTATGTGAAAGGCAGAGGAATAATAGACCGGGAGCCATGCGTTGTGGCGGTGGACTCCGGCACGGACAGGATAATAGCGGTCGGTGCTGAAGCTCAAAAAATGCTGGGCCGCACACCCGGAAACATCATAGCGGTAAAACCTCTTAAAGACGGTGTTATTTCTGACTATTCGACAGCTGAAAGAATGCTCAAGCATTTTGTTCAAAAATCGTCGGGACACAGTTTTATCGGAGCGTTTATAAAACCGAGAATGGTTGTCAGCGTCCCAAGCAATATAACGGAGGTTGAAGAACGCGCCGTTATTGACGCCGGAATTCAGGCAGGCGCCGGAAGGGTCAGCCTGGTTGAAGAACCTTTGGCGGCGGCTTTGGGAGTTGGGATAAACGTTGAGGAAGCAAAAGGAAACGTTGTCGTGGATATAGGCGGCGGAACCTGTGATATTGCCGTTATATCTCTCGGCGGAATAGTGATAAGCAGTTCTATTAAAACAGCCGGAGACAGTTTTGACGACGCTATAATAAGATATATCAGGAAAAAGTATAACGTTCTGATAGGTGAAAGAACTGCGGAACAATTAAAGATAAAAATCGGCTGCGTCTATAAAAGGGACAAGCTTTTAGCAATGGAAGCACGCGGAAGAAGTTTGGTTTCAGGTCTGCCAAAGACAATTCAGGTCTCAAGCGATGAAATTTTAGACGCGCTTAAGGAATCCGCCGGAGCTATAGTTGACGCCATCAGAACGCTTCTTGAAAAAACTCCGCCTGAACTTATCGGTGATATTTGCAGAAACGGTATTGTACTCACAGGCGGATGCTCTAAAATTTACGGTATTACCAACCTTATCTGGCGTGAGCTCAATATGAAGGCCAAAGTCGCAGACGACCCCGAAACCTGTGTTGTAACCGGTCTCGGAAAAGCCATGGATCACCCGGAGCTGTTAAAACGAAAATAAAATCTTACTTAGAAAACTCCTGCACAATTTTATAAACGGCAGGTTACATGTTAAACCTTTGGTAATTATAAAAAATAGAATTTGTTTTAAATCCTAATTATAAAAACAGATCAGCAAAATAAAGTTTAAATTAAAAAAGGAATGCGGCTAAACCGCATTCCTTTTATATATTTTCTTAAAATTACTTGTTGTTAACAAGATCCTTTAAAGCACGGCCAGCCTTAAAAGCCGGAACCTTTGCAGCAGGAATATTCATTTCTTCACCTGTGAGAGGGTTCTTTCCTGTTCTGGCAGCTCTGTCTCTAACTTCAAAGCTTCCAAATCCGATTAACTGAACTTTTTCACCCTTCTTGAGAGTATCCTGAACTGTTTCAATAAAAGCTGCGAGTGCTGCCTCTGAATCCTTCTTTGTCAAACCTGATTTTTCAGCCATAGCTGAAAGTAATTCTTGCTTATTCATTTTTTGTCCTCCTAAAAAAAATATATAAAATAATTATTTTTTCAAAGCTTTAAGTAGGGTTAATATCTGCATGTCTGTTTCAGGTTAACGTCTTAGAATGACCGTTTGCCACAACAATATAGTTATAGCCTATAAGCACTGCAAATACTCCCATCCCCTTAATCCACCAATACGTATTTATTTTACTACAAATAACTGCAAATTTCCACACTATTTTTTTGATTTATAAAATATTTGTATAAATAAACAAATTTTTGAGCCTTTTGAGCCCTGAAAACATGAATTTATAGTAACTTTTCACCAAAAAAAGGAAGATATTTTTTTGTTCCAATCCAATTTTGAGTTCAGTCCACGTTTTCACGGCTTGCTTTATATCGTCATTTTGATGAATTTATAAGATTTTTCACTTAAAATCATTTTTAGCAATTCTTTGACAAATATTCAACTCTATGATATAATATCTTATTAAAAAAACGACAATTAATTTTTAATTTATTATCTAACAAAATTGCCGTAATATATGGATAAAATATCAGCTCATATATTGTTATATAAGACGCGTGATATTATACATTTTTTACCGGCAAACTTAAAATCTTAAACTTACTTACCGTACTATTCACAATATTAATTTTATAGGAGGATATAAATATGGCTTATTATTACAAAGAACCGTCTCACACATTCAGTGAATACTTGCTTGTACCGGGTTACTCTGATTCTAACTGCATTCCCGGCAACGTCTCTTTAAAAACACCGCTCGTAAAATATAAAAAAGGTGAGGAACCCGCATTATCTATGAACACTCCGCTTGTGTCCGCCATAATGCAGTCGGTTTCAGGCGTTGATATGGCTATTGCCCTCGCCAGAGAGGGAGGCGTATCCTTTATATACGGCTCACAGCCTATAGAAAAGCAGGCGGAAATGATTAGGAAAGTTAAGGCATACAAGGCCGGTTTTGTTGAGTCAGACTCAAATATAAGCCCGGACAAGACCTTAGCCGATATTCTTGCATTAAAGGCTGAAAGAGGCCACTCCACAATAGCTGTCACAGAAGACGGAACACAAAACGGCAAGCTTGTGGGTATAGTAACCAGCCGTGATTACAGGGTCAGCCGTATGTCGCCTGATGAAAAAATCTCAACTTTTATGACCCCGTTTGACAAGCTCATCACAGCTCCTGAGGGCACAACTCTAAAAGAAGCCAACGACATATTATGGGAACATAAGCTCAATTCACTGCCCATTGTTAACGATGACGGAAGACTGGTGGCATTTGTATTTCGAAAGGATTACGAACAGCACAAAGAGAATCCTCTTGAACTGCTTGATTCACATAAGAGATACGTGGTTGGAGCAGGTATAAACACGAGAGATTACGAGGAGCGTGTGCCGGCTCTCGTAGAGGCAGGGGTAGACATTCTCTGCATAGATTCCAGTGAGGGTTATACGGAATGGCAGTCGAGAGTTATAAAATTCATACGTGAAAAATACGGCGACACAGTCAAAGTCGGAGCCGGCAATATAGTAGACAGAGAGGGATTTAGATTCTTAGCTGAGGCAGGCGCAGACTTTATAAAGATAGGAATAGGCGGCGGAAGCATTTGTATCACCCGTGAAACCAAAGGTATAGGACGGGGACAGGCTACTTCTGTCATAGAGGTAGCAGAGGCAAGAGACGAATATTTCAAAGAAACCGGAGTATATATTCCGATATGTTCTGACGGCGGTATTGTTCTTGACTATCATATAACATTAGCGCTCGCTATGGGCTGTGACTTCTGTATGCTAGGCAGATACTTTGCTAGATTTGACGAAAGCCCGACCAATAAAGTTATGGTCAACGGCAGTTACATGAAGGAATACTGGGGTGAGGGAAGCGCAAGAGCGAGAAACTGGCAGAGGTACGACCTCGGCGGCGCGGCAAAGCTCTCATTTGTAGAGGGAGTGGACTGTTACGTTCCATATGCCGGCTCACTGCATGATAATCTAACAACCACCCTGAGCAAGGTTCGCTCAACCATGTGCAACTGCGGAGCTACGAATATTTCTGAATTCCAGAATAAAGCAAAACTGACATTGGTAAGCAGTGTATCGATTATTGAGGGCGGAGCCCATGACGTTGTAGTGAAGGATAATGTAAATCATGAGTAATAAAAATATCCCTGTCTGTTTAGGCAGGGATATTTTTGTGTCCAAAAATTGCAGGTCTTATATGCTCAAATTAACTTTATTTATAATTCCATTTAATATTTATTATTTTATCTACTGAAATAATTATCTATATACTTTGTATATGACCCCATATAAAAAAATTTATTATTACATAATAGGGTGTTTGAACC